>Ga0315284_10002788_pt1 | contig 24918 bp, 30 predicted proteins | sample YL17G09_16_MG_FD_203696 | JGI IMG/M metagenome (GOLD analysis project Ga0315284, IMG submission 203696) | Sediment microbial communities from Yellowstone Lake, YNP, Wyoming, USA - YL17G09_16 | ecosystem: Environmental > Aquatic > Freshwater > Lake > Sediment | place: USA: Wyoming | collected...
CTTGTGTTTTGGCAAGCTTTTTTCCGTCCGCGCTTGGTTTCCATTTATTTTGTTGCAGTTTTTCCTTCATTGACTTGTGTTTTCTATGTATAAGTTTTCTGCACAAGAGTTTGTCAGTTTGCCCGTGCTGTCTTCCTCATCGGGGCGTTTTGTCACATAATGACTTTTAGATGTGTACTGTCATAGATTCTCTACTGTGCAGGAAGTTTTCTTCTTAGAGCATGTTGAAGGCCCTTCCAGATTTGAAGTTTTTGTTGGCAGGGGTGTGAGATTTTGTTTATTCCCCAAATCTCGCTGCCTCGGACGCGACGCATTGTTTAAAACAATAGCACATGTGAAGTTGATTAGTTGCAGTCATGTCACTATCTTCGTCTCCAATTCCGGTACTATCTTCATGAGAGCATCTAACAATTGCTTTCGTTTCGCCTCATATTCAAGCAACCTTTTCTCTTTCCATGCAAGGTTTTCCATTTCCACGAAGACATTCTCGACCTTCTTAAGATCCTCCGAGTGTAATTGGTCGATTGATACTTGAATCGTGGGTTTTTCAAGACTGGCCATAGTTTTCCTGAACATCTTGAGGGGGTTTGTCTTCTTGAGGATGGCCTCTTGAAGATTGATAGTCTCAATGGCCGCGTTATGTTCCTTGAGGATAAAGATCATCTGGGTGGCGAAAGTACTTGTGATTTCTTGGCTTGGAAAAAAATTCCTGATCTTTGCTTTGAAAACCTCAGTCACTGCATTCTTGGCCTGCTCCAGCAGTCTTTGATACTCTGCGAGTCCATCAGATATCTCAGAAACCTGACTCCTCATTTTTCCATCTGTAAGTAGATATAGGTATTTCTCGGTCACTTCTTCTATGTTCAGCAGAACATAATCTCCAGGGGAAGTCAAAAGCGAGTCTTCAACATGCTCAACCTGTTTGGAAGCCAATTTGAGAACTTGTAACAATGGCCCGTATATCTCGTCGCGCATAAGAATCCTGTGTTCTCGAGCGATCCTTCTTTTCTCAGATTCAGTCATGAGTCTATGTTGAACCAAGTATGTAGAAAAGGAACCTGCCAAGAAGGAGAAAGCCAGCTGAACAAAACCAATGTTCCATAGGAATCCAAAAAAAGCAGCAAGTGTCGAGCCAATTGCGCCCAAGCTCCCGATCAAATCCTCCTTATCCAAACTGACCCCACCCTTTGGTCTTTGAACTCTATATAATGATAAAAGAGTTTAAGATTTTCCCGAAAGAGAGACAATCTTCTCGTGTTGCCAGGTTTATTGGGATGTTTTGTCACATGTCGAGTTCTTGGGACAAGTCAAATTGCATAAGAATGTCGACGTTTTATTTAATTTTCTGTTCATGGTCTTAAGCTGTATTCCTTCTTAAGCCTGGTGATTCGCCGTTTTATGTCTTCCATTTTTCTTGAAAAATATATTTCCAGGATCAGGACCATGCCCCCGGTGACGGATATGACGACAAATCCCAGGAGAACAAAATCAAGGCGGTTAAACGTCCAGGCAATGCCCAAAGAGAATACAGCGACAGAAACCATCAGAGAATAATTTACAGCTACAAGTGTTTGGTATCTGCTTGTTATTTCTTGCATCTCGATCTGAAGTTCTGCTAATTCAATTTCAAGTAGATTTCTGTCGTGCACCATGATGCCCTTATAGAATATGCTTTCTGAAATCTTTAAACGTATATAGAAGAATCTTCCATCCGCGCTTTCCATGAAAAGTCTTTGTATATGCCCCCCTTGGGCCTCAGCTGGATCCTCCTCGGAAGTGCGAGGGAAGGGGCATGAATTAGTCTCTTAGCGTTGGGATGGTTTTTCTTGTTTTCTTCTTTGTTTAAGGATTCCTTTGATGTCTTCAGGCATGGTTATTTTCATATCAATGGTGGAATCAACGATGTATATTGGCATTCCAGCATCATCGAACCTGCTTGTCCTGCTGACAAGTGTTGGAGAAAGTCTGACTTTGAGCCTTATATCATTCTTCAAGCGATAGGAGTCCCATGTTGATTTGACAGTCTCGAAATCGATATCCTCATCCATAATTGATTCTTTGAGTTCCGCAACTGAATACTTTTTGCTATCAGGTTTTCCCCGCAGATTTGGAGGTGGCTCCACTGCGAAAATGGTTTGTGGTCTAAAGGTGATAGCAATCCTCGGGGTCTGATCTGGAGCCAGTTCTTTCGATGTCTTTCTGAATTCATCTATAGACTTGTCCATCAGAACCCCAAGCAAGAGAAACCTCACTTTGAGCACCGCATTGTCGGCCAACCTGTACAGATTCCATTCTTCTCTTTCAACCTCAAAGTCTACGAAATCCGCTTTGTTAAGATCTGGCTTTTCTATGACGATTTCACTTTTTTCTGTTTGAGTCATTTAACAATCACCCGTATAGGAATTTCAGCTTTCTGAGTTGTTGTTGAACGTTTATCTCCTTTCTCCTTCGCAAGCAGTGTATTGATTTCAGGTTCTGATGACCCTTCTCTCAGAATTCTGCTTTCTTTATCTATAGCACGTATACCATAGAAAGCAGAGCTACCAATGTTTGAAGTTATGCCAATCTGCTCAATCTGTTCCATTAATATAACATAGCGTGTCTTCCGCAGGATAGATGTTTCTGAATACGAAGGTGGAAGGTCAACAGGAACAACGGTAGACTCAACTGTGACCAAGGTGAAGTCATCACTCGTTGACAAGCTGGTCTCTGAGTTCTCAAGCCTATAGAATGAAGACACTTCCGTGGGTAACATGACAAATAGCTTTGTGCCCGTCTTCTCCACAACTGCTGTTCCTTTCCACAAGGCTTTCCTCTCCCATTCTTTAGACCTCTTCGGAGATATGGCTATCGAAGCCCTGGACAAAGAATAGACGTGAACCTTGTCTTTCCAAACGCTCTCGACGATTTCTCCCTTTGGAATTTCGATCACGCCAGACAGCCCATGTCTATATTCGGCCGGGTAGATTTTCTTGATTAGTGCTTTCCTTCTGAGATAATGTTGAATTCGCACTTTTCCCTTCTCATTCAGCCTGTTTACACTTCCATCAGCTTTTCCATTAGTCCAGCCCAGCTTGTCTGCAATCTCATGAACAGTGATACCTGGTCTTTCCAGAACAGTTTTGAGTACTGCCGCATCTGTTACAATCCCCTTTTCCTGCATGGCTACAGGTGCTCCGCCTAATGCTTTCATCATACAAGTAGACAAAGCGAATGTTCACATATAAGCGTTTGGAAGCTTCCAAACGGATTGGTAATTAAGACGCTGGATTAATACATTATCCCAGGTATCAATGAACAAGCGCGTAGACTTCTCGCAAACCGCAGCGTTTTGGTTACTTGAGAAAGATTTGGCCACTGATGATGTCATCATCAGCATTGTTCTGGACTTCCCTGTATCCAAGAGAGTGCTTCTGGAGGACAACTGCTTCTACATAGAATCCAGACGAAGAAAGAAGTGGATCATCGTGTGGGTTCATGAATACCCCGAAAGATTACTTGTCTACAAACTCCACAGCTCCAACAAGCCAATGAGAAGACCACATGTTAAAAGGAGGAGGGACCGATCACGATCATGAGCCTTGCTCCGTCAGAACCAGTAATCGAAAAACGTTAAGTGCCTTTGTGCGTCACTATGCCAAGTGAAAAACAACGTATAGAAAGATTGAATGAAATATTAGAACTCCTAAGATAAAAGAAGGGAGAAGCTCCTTTTAAATGGCTCTTCGGTCAAGAAGATTGATCCCAGAGTTAGAGAAGCGTCTGTCTGAAATAATCAGTAAATTTCAAAGGCTTTATTCTGCTTCAATCGGTTCTTTTGTCTGCCTTTCCCATGTCCGTTTTAACGGAAACCCAAACCCTTAACGGGTTTTAATTCGTGGCTTTTACGGGTTTCTTACCTTAAAACAAGCCGATAGCCACCAGCTTTAAGACGTTCAACGTCTAAAACTCCAAATAGGCAATTTAAAGCGTTTATTTGGTTCATAGCTCGGTTTTTGTGTCAATTTCGCCTTAAACAGAGTTTTTAAGGCTTTTTTGTTATGGGCTTGTGTTTTTGTCGTCTTTATCGGGCGAAACACCCTTATTTGACAGCTTTAGATATTCCAGCTTCAAATTAAGCCGTTTATCGTCTTTCAACGCTGTTTTTCACCATGCCAAAATTCGACATGATGACCAAAAATCTCATCGCAAAATATCATATAAATATTACTGTTAATTATGATTAACAGATATACGGACAACAATGCGTTGTTGTGCGTATAAGTGCCCTGCATTGAATCCAATGCATTGAATCCATTAAATGTGCTGAATTTCCCATGAACCATGCTGGAAACCCAAAAATCGGCAAAGTTTCCGCAAAATTTTGAGGCAAAATCAATCAACTTTAGCCTTCTTGGGTCGCCCGACCCGTTGCGGAGGCTTACCTGTAACCCTCCTCTGGTATCTCCTCTTACCCAGTTTCGAAACAGGTATAGGTTCACCAGTCAACGGGTCTGGAATTGTGCGTCCTTTTTTTAGATCTAATGCAGCTCTGGGATTGCGCCATGCCTTGTTGTTGATGTTTTGCTGAACCAATCGGTAGTACCTTCTCGGTATCAGATTTTCGACAGCTTCCTCTCGTACAAACTCAATCAGATTTAGTTGAGTGCAAACATACCAGTACACCCTGAAACTATTGTAAGTAGGACTGCGTTGTCCTGCATCTTTCAGGAATCTACAGAAAGCACGATAGGCATTGTAGATGTAGTCTTCTCCAGCTCTCTTTAGATGGGATTTTATGAAATCTCCGGTGCCTGGGTGTGGCCCTCTTTTTTTCAGCATCATTCTCAATGTTTATGATCGCTTTTAGGATTAAAGTGTTTGGGAAGTATTAAATAAAACATCGGTTTGTTGTTCTATTTATCATGTTAACTGAAGAGTATGTGAGAGGTTGCGATGTCGCAAGTGAAATCAGAATTCAAAAACTTTTACGAGCAAGCCACCCGATGTGAGGATCTCGAACGAGGCGGCTCAGCCTACAACCCACTATGGACTTGTAGGAAGACTGGCCAGCCCTGCGGACCAGGGAATTGCCCGAAGCATCCATGGCTGCGAAAATTGATGCCGAAAGCAGAGCCCAAGACAGAGTCGAAAATTCACGAGACCAGGAATGAGATGGTTGAGAGTGGGTCAGTGTTCTCGAGATCGAGCGAAAAGCGTGCTGTCCTTGAACCAGATCTCAGCTACAACTCAACGAGTCTCTCCAGGGAAGAGACGAGCCCAAAAATCTCAAGCCGAAATCATGCAAAAAGCAAAACAAGAGCTCACACCAAGAAAAGCATCCTTAAACGAGTAACCGTCACTTTTATTGAGAAAAAGACCAAACAACTACAACGTTGGGGCATTGACATGCTTTTCTCGCAGAAAACGCGCAAGACATCGATTCTTGAGTTTCGTCGGGGAAGTGGCGTTAGGTTCTATTTTGGTCCGGAAGTCGAAGATGAAAATGCCAAACAATGCGTTAGAGCTTGGTTCGAGAGCTTGGCCGTGTATGATCCTGAGAATTTTGTCAATGCGGCGGGTTCTCCGGAAAACTTCAGCATCGACATTCTTGATGAGTCTTAGCAAAGTTGCAACCCATCCTGTCGACGCCAACCCTTAACCCAAACCAGTCACCTCTAAGACTACTGGTCAATTCCTCCTGTCAAGACTCCCCAGGACTCTTCGACCTGGTCAGGACGTCGTACTAACGTCGTACTACTACGCTTGTGGAGCCTTGCACAACCCCATCAGATGAGGTATCTTGAGGTATCTGATTATGAGTCCACTGTACCCTCTATGAGGAGAAATTACCTGTCAGCTGTACTGGTCCTGTCAGAGAGAGTATCTAATTGTGAGTCCGCTGTACCCTTTCTCGAGTCCTTTAATGAGGTAGTATACGGCTCACAGGAAGAAATTAACTGGTAAGGCTTTCGTAAGAGGTGTGCTTACCAGTTCTGACTGGTTTCAAGAAGAATTAAGAGTCGTTAACTGTATTCTCCGACCCCCTTAACTGACCCCTTTACGGATATTGACCAGGTCAGGGTTTGGGAAGAGTTTGAGAAGAGGTTGGGAAGAGGTACGGCTCCCTTCCAATCAGAATCCCGAAAAGTTCACCCTATTACTGATATCTGAAGGACCGCTGTGTTCCTCAAGGGCTGGGGCAACTAAGATAACATCACTTTTATATGTAAATGCTTACACATTACGGGTTGTTTCAGAGATCATCCACAGGAGATGCACCCCATAATGACTGAGCCGCGATTAAAAGATCCGAAAGCGTTGTTCTTAGGACCAGCGGGCGAAAATTGTGATATGCTGAGAGCCCTCGTCAACTGGGCTATTGATAAGCAAATTGAATGGCGAAGAGAAAATGCAAAGAGGTTCAATGATTCTGATGCAATATCTCAACCTGATAAGGAAGTGGAATGCTTTGGCGAAACAAAGTGTTACGCCTGCAAGACACTCAACGATTTATTTGAGGAGCTTAAGAAAAGCACGGAAGTCTACAGTCCTCGATATATTCCTCATATGGTTTCTGATCCATTGATTCCTGCCATAATAGGTTATTTTGCAGGAATGTTATGCAATCAAAACAACATCGTTAGCGAGGTTTCCGAATCTACCTTTTCAATAGAGCAGGAAGTCATTCAGCAACTTGGTCAGCTCATGGGATTTGCCAGAACTGACGAGGACTCCAGAAACATAAGAGGATACCTCACATCTGGAGGCACAGTCGCGAACTTCCAAGCTTTGTGGGTCGCCAGAAACAAAGCATATTTTCCAGTCGCTATAAAAGAGATGTGCAACAAGTACGGGCTCAACGTGCCTTTGAGAATCGGAAAAAAGGAATTCAACATTGCTGAATTATCCGACAACTCTCTTCTTGACATTCCACCAACAAGAGTGAACGCTCTATACCAAGAATTGTTACGTTCTGCTTCCAATGCAGATCTCCTATCTGATGAACTAAGGAAAAAGCAATGGCAAAATGACCTCTTGTATTCCGTTGGCATGAGAGCCTTAGGCCTCTGGCAACAGAAGCGACCTGGAGTGATCATATGCTCCGTGGCAGCCCATTATTCAGTAAAAAAGGTATGCGAAGCCTTGGGAATAGGGATTGAACAATGCAAGCTTGTGGATGCTGACGAAAATTTCAGGATGAAGATAAGCGATCTTGAGAATAAGCTTCAGCAAGCTAGGGAAAAAGCTTGGAAGGTGATAGCGGTCGTGGCGACGATGGGAACTACGGAAACGGGTTCAGTTGACCCTTTGGAGAAAATTCTGGAATTGCAGAAACAATATCAATTTCTGGTCCATGTCGACGCTGCTTGGGGAGGATATGCATGCTGTGTTCCCAAACAGACACTTGGAGATTATGTCTGGAGGAATCTAAACCTTATAGGGCAAGCAGACAGCGCAGTAGTGGATCCTCACAAGCTGGGCTATGTGCCCTATTCTTGTGGTGCGGTCTTGTTTAGGAGTTGGATAGACCTCGAATATATTGGCACGAGTGCACCCTATCTGTTTCATGCAGGAACAACCCCCGAGGTCAGTTCCCATGGTCAGTATACGCTTGAAGGATCTAGAGGAGGGGCGAGGGCTACAGCTTGCTGGGCGGCGCATAAGACAGTGGGATTGAACGAGAATGGGTATGGGCATATTATTGGCGAAACAATAACTCTCACGAAAAACTTGCACTCCAAGCTTGCCAAACTTCCGCCAAACTACTCAGATGTAGTCAAGATACTGCACAAACCAGATCTGAACCTTCTATGTTTCACTTTTCGTTTCCCTGGTTATGACGCTGACATGCAGGACAGAATAAGCATAGAATTCTGTGACACAATAAATAGCGAAAGAAAATTTCTTGTATCGTATACGGACGAGTTGAGACAGAGCTCTTCACGTGAATTACGCCCGCCTGTAGGGATCCGAATCTGTATAGCGAACCCCTTCACGACCAAAGAATTGATCGGTGAATTTGTTGAAGAAATCAAGAAATACATTGACAAAACGAGAGAAACACTGCGCGGAAGTAGACTTACTAAGAATAAGAATCATAGCGATTGATTTGAGAGAGAAAGGATTTAAATGACGAAGGTGAGATAAATGTCGGGTATGAGGAATGTCCCGCCAATTTCGATAACTGAGAATTGTGATTTGTACTGGAAGTCCTCAAGCCTGCATAGGTATTCCGGGGGTACTCCTTGATGGAAGATTATGTTTGTCCGAAATGTCAAAGCAAGGCTCCTATCACCATTGAAGGCAAAGTTCTCTGCCTAAACTGTGGAACTGAGATGCAGACAGCAAGGCTCTATTCTGATATCATATGGCCATCATTAAAGGAAGTGTTAAAGAGTCAGCCCTACGAGTATGACAAGCCCCTTCTCGATCTGACTGCCAAGCTCATCAAATCTTTCGAAACAGAGAACCTGCCCCAGATCAAAGAACAGAAGCTGATCCTTAATGTTCCAGAAATCCATCCAAAGGACATTTATGAACTCAGAAAGGCAATAGATTCCCTAATCGAGAAACTTTGTCTGCAAATAGAAAAAGATCTGGATATAAGCGAAATCAGAGAAACGATTAAACGTCGCGAAATCTCAATGACTGTTTGCTCAAAGTACGCAACGCACTCTGAGTCGCCCCCTGAACAATACAAGATTGCGTTGGACTATATCAAGCAGGAAATGGGCAAGCTGGAGATTGGTTCAGACCCTCATATGGAAAGGCTGATAAAGAAACTTGAAGAGGAAAAGAAGCAATGCGAAGCTGATTGGAAGCATTCTGGTGCATCTGCAACACGGTTATAGAGTATTTGTCGTTGCTAAAGCCTTCAACACTTACGGGCTTCTGCCTGTGCTTGTTTTTTTTCAAGAACAGTATCGAATGCCTCTGCGTCATGTCGCCCAAAACCTTGATGCTTCACTCTTCTAAAGCTCTCAGTGTTCTTTTTCATGTGCGTCTGGACAATGATAAACCGTTATACAGGCCCTTCCTGGGTGCCTGTGACCACGAGGATCATTATGACAGTATCGAACCCGACATTCAATTTTCTTTAGCACCACCCGGTTCGAGTTTGCCAAACTAATTCACCCCCTTTTCTTTTTCCAACTATTACTATGTAACACCGCATCAGCTTGAGACCTCCCCAGCTTTCGCGCCAGAGTCAACATAGGTCGGAGATCCAGGATATTGTGTCCCCTCGATCCTAACTCGGTTTGCTCGAAATGGATGAAGTTCCAAGGACCAGGCATATTCTCGTTTCCACTTCGAGGAAGACATGCACTTTAGAAAGGCGATGCCACGAATTTCGGTACGCTCTTCCAACACCTGAACCAGGTCTGAGAGTCGACCATAACCCTCTTGATCTTTTGGCGTTTCTTCCCACCAAGATAGGACAGCGGAGCCAGGGTGCTGTGTTTGGCTGCTCATCGTTGGATCTCCCCGTCTATCGTGAAACTCTTGCAATCCTTGGCGTATGGATTAGTTGGTGTAACACAATTAGGGTCCCCCGGAAAACAGCAACCACCCTTATGCCATAAATCACACTGGCCACAAGTCCTTTCCTCAGTAGGTGTCGCACCCGGCGCAGGTGTTCCACCTGTTCCAGGTGTTCCAGGCGTTTTACACTCTTTTTCTTCAGCTTCTTTTTCTTCGATTTCCTCAACTGATGCACCCGATCCAGGTGATGCACCCTTTATTAACTTCTTTTCTTTATCCTCTTTTTCTTCTCCAAAAGTACGGGGAGGAGAAATAGGTGCATCAGGTGCATCGGGTGCATCAGTAGCTCCTAATTGTTGCTGTTTTCCAGTTTTTTCTTCCCCATTCTCAGGTGAAGTCTTCACTCTCAGTCCTATCCATACGTGCTCCAGTTTTCCTTCTATCCTTTTGTTTCCGCTCTTGATCCAGGTCTGACTGTTTATTTTTGTCGAAAAACTCCAGAGTAGATCACAGTCCAACCCTTCAACGTCGCAATACCCCTTATAGGTTTCATAAAGATCTCTTTTGATGTAGACGCCTTCCTTGAAATGTTCGCAACACTCGTTGAGAAAAGCTCCGGTCGTATCGCTGAGCTTCTGGAACTCTATTTTTGTCTCTTCTGAGCTCTTGGTTTTAGTGAATCCGCCGTTTTTGATGATTCTATGGAGTCCTTCAATCTTCCAGTTGAGGATTCCACTCATTTCATCCGGATCGTTTATCCAGGTATTCCAGATAGTTGGGATCTGATTGTCTCCAGTGAAATTTGATGGAAACTTCAATGTTATTGCTCTTTCCCAGAAAGCCAGGGTGTTGTCGTTGACTTTTGGAAATTTGTTGCCGAGAATGAAACATTTTGCCGTATTCATGAAGTTGAGGGTTTTCTGTTTGTTTTTCTCTTCAGCATCGATGTAATCTTCACCGCAAACTTTTTTCAACAGGGATGTCTGGAGATCTTTATCTGTTCTGGGCTCACTGGACACGTTAATTGTCTTCCCATAGAGTCGAGCCATAGCAAAACGGTGGTTTCCATCAAATTCCTCGAGACTCAAGTTTGAACAGTGGTCCTTGCCCAGTATCGCTTGCAGCGTCCGTATGAAGCTGCCTTTTCCGTTGAATCCAGTTCCATGAAGGAAAAACAGGTGATGAAAGGGCATCCCAGGGAGTAGACAGTAGCCAGCGATTTCTTGAAGGAGAGGAATATCTTGAGGATCTACCCATTGAGAGACGGCTTTCAGAAATTTGATGTTTTTCTTAGTTTTGTCATAGATCGCGTCTGATTTGAAAGTGAAGATTTGATTCTTGTCGAAAGAGCTGAGTTCCAGAGTGTTCAGGTCTAAGAGACCATTTTGAACTGGAATCAGGGCTCCCGGCTTGTTAAATTCGGAGCGTTTCACGTAGCTGCCACGTTCTATATGGCCTAAAACCTCATCAAGAAAATGTTTTGAAACTTCTATGCCGAGCCACTGTTCAACCAGTCCCTTGATCATGGTTTCGGCCTCTTCATAGACGCCTTCGTTGAAAACATAGATTTTGCCGGTGTCATCCACTGTTTTGAACGTGAACTGGTCTCTTAACCTGGTCACAACAGCCTCCATTCTCTGTTTTTCTTCTGTCTGTTCCAGATCTCCAAACTGCAGCGGCAGCTCCTTGATCAACCCTTTCTCTGCTGCTAACAGCACGGTTCGCTTGAAAAAATTACCGCGTAGGGCTCCTTTATGGCAATCCTCACATGGAATCAGCCCATTCAAGACAGCGAGGAGCTCCAGAGGACCGCCTCCGCTCTCGTGTCGGAAACAGTGCCACACGTTCTTTTCAAGGTTCACATGGAAATTAGAGCCGGTGGTGGATCCATGCTGAGGATGAGGACCGAAAAGCTCCTCTCCATTCTGAGTTAAAGCCTCCAGGTTTGGAAGGATATTTATGATCGGAAACTCGAGCATCTTGTCATGTTTTTCTCTTCCTTCAGTCAGAAACTTCGTCTCTTTCCTCGGTTTCAAGAATGGACCAAGAGCGGCGATCAACTGTTCTTCCGTGATTGTAGCAATGGGCTCGTCGTCGATGACCTTGTATTCTCCATAGGTTGTGAACGTGTCTCCCGGGCCGAGCACGTAGGCATTTCCATATTTAATGTCAGCGCACGGATCTCCGTCAGCTGAAGAAATGCACAGTATCGGTCTACTGATTTTCCCATAGAAATAGAAATGCCTCGTCTTATGTCTCGGACTCTGAACTGTGAAGGTTTTGGGAAGGTTTTTTTCTATCGTTGCCTCAACATCTTTCGTGTCTGCAGCTACCACAAACCTGTCAATATCAGTGATAACCCCATAATTCCCATTTCTTGCGATATGGTCCTGTAGTCGACTATCATCATAAGCAAATGTCTTGTTTTCCCGGTCTTTCGCCCATCCCTTCATTTCAGCCGATGGAATCTTTTTATATGGAATTAGGAGAATGAACCGCCATTCTCTTAGCTGAGCGGGGATCATCATCCGAGAATCTGGCTTCTCAGGCTCACTCATATAGTCATTCCTCTTTCAACCAGTCAGCGAACTTCAATTCAGCAGCCCGAGCAACAGTAGTGTCCGTCATCGACTTAACAGTGAACGATGCCCACTCACTCACAGCGCCCTCGAACTCTTCTTCTTCACTTGCCATGACAAATCGCCTCCATGGGAGCCTCAAAACACACGCCTAAAACGGCAGGCTGCCGAGCTACAATATTGGCTCGCTGGTTCCTGAATGGGAGTATTTGGTTTAACGTGAAACCTAACATCTTCAGATCCTGAAGACACCAACGACACACGTGTAAAATCAGGTCGTCCTCTGACCCGAAAGTGACTTCAAATCGAACGATATTTCCCGTTTCGGGACCACACAACCCGCATTTCGAGAGCAAAAATTTATGTGTCAGGAACAACAGAGTATGTCCAGTGCTCGGATCGGTGTCCCGTTTTGGCCGCTGCCTTGCACGTGGCTGGGGCCCAACCCAGTCACAATTGAATTTAACCCTCTTTTGCTTTTGCTCCATTGCTTACGGCCTCTGTCTTTGGGTCGAAAAGTTGGTTGTAAAGCTGAGGAGCGTCGTGCTGAATTTTTTGGCGAATGGAATCTCGAATCAGATCGCTCTCATTCATGTGAGAGTCAAGGGCTACGAATTTCTTCATCAATTCTTTTAGAGTTCGCGGGACGCGCGCGGTTATGTGCACTTCTTTTTCTTCCATACTTTATCCCTGATCGTATATTGTTCCAATCGGAACACATATAAGGTTAAGCTTACTGGATAAGTTTGGGTTGAGTGAAAAATGACCGGAGTAACTCAGTGGAGAAAAAGCGAAATAGAAATTTTAACCGCTTTAAAAGACGGAAAGAAGAGGACGTTCACAGAACTAAAGACTATTACTAAACGTTCAGCAGACTCAATAAACGAGTCACGAAAGAGACTTTGGGAAAAGAAAATGATAGAGCAAGACTTCATGTCAAGAAAATATTTTATCACTCCTGCAGGTCTTAATTGGATCGAGAAAAACGATTTAGCACGCACCATAACGACTGGAGTAGTGAAAGAAGAAAGGTGGATCTCACCTCCCATCAGCGCGATCGTTGCCGCGGAAATTCCTGAAATGGGGGGGCTGGAGGCACAACAAGTGTATGCGCCAGGAACTCCCGATATTGCAAAAGCGTGCTTCAAACAGTTCCTCATGGACACGCTAAAAGCAAGAAGCCCCGAAATCTACCAAGCGGGGGACCCGAGGAACCTTCTCCCCACAACTGGGCGTGTTGTATACACTGCCGCTATAGACTGGGGGCAGGTAGCCCCTTGGTTTGATAGCGCAGATGGAAAAAAGTATTTGAAAAAGACACTGAAGGAAGTGAAAGAAGCCTCATAGGCGGTTAGTAGATGGCTTCAAAAGAGTGGAGAAAAGATGGCGAAAAATGAAAAACCCTACATAGTTTTGTTGACCAACGACACGAGCAGTACTAAACGCAAAACGCACACGCTCAACAAGGACGAATGGATCTACCTGGAGGAACTATTCAGAAAACATTCAGAGCTTTGCAGTATCCAAGCCTTGGATAGAATGTACCCCGACATGGAGTGAAAGAAGATGGCCAAAAATAAGTGCCCCTCTTGTGGTGGCCAAATGCGTTTTTCGGGCAAAACAGGCGCGAAAGGCCCTCTCGGAAGACCTAGCGCTCATAAACTCCGTCTTGGAAAAGATTGAAGGTTCAAACTCGGGAACCTAGCTTTCCTCTTCAAACCACTCGGCAAGCGTGTTTTCGGCCGGTTCGGTGAGTTCTCTTGCGAACCAGCTCTTGGGCTTCTCCTTTTCCATCATTTCGAAGGAGGTTTTCATCTGGCTCTCGAAACTGCCCATATCCCTGCTACCGTCCGGTGCCAGAGGCTTGTTGGCGAGCACTAGTTCACGGCTTACTATCTATCCTGCAATTCTGATGAACATTTAAATCTCAAATAGTCTTCTCCTATAGATTGAAACGGAGGAGTTCAACCTGATAGTCAAATCATTCCGCCTTCAGAATTTTCGTTGCGTCAAGGACGAGACTCTTCACTGCGAGAACCTGACGGCGTTGCTGGGTGCCAACGGATCCGGCAAATCCTCGTTCCTGCGGGCTCTTGAGGTGTTTTATGAGCCGAGCGCCCATTACGGCAAGGAGGACTTCTACGCCGAGGACACCCTGCAGCCGATTCTGATGACGGTGACCTACGCGAATCTGACGCCGGAGGAGAAGAAGCTCTTTCAGCTGTACGTAGAGGGCGAAGAACTGACCGTCGAGAAGGAGATGACTTGGCCGCTCGGCAAAGGAGGCCAGAAATACTATGGAACAAGCCTCAAAAACCCCGAGTTCCAGACCTTCTACGATGCAAAAGGCGGCGATATGAGGGGAAAATACAACGAGCTACACGCCAAGCAGGAATACAGCAGTCTGCCGGCCTATACGAACCGAGGCGACGCCGAAAAAGCCCTCTCCGAGTGGGAGCAGGCACATCCGGAACAGTGCGAACGCAAAAGGGACGGCGGGCAGTTCTTTGGCTTCAGAGAGGTCGGCGGGGCCCATCTTGAACGCCACACACGGTTTTACCTCGTCCACGCGGTCAGAGACGCCTCCGAAGACGTCCTCGAGAAAAAAGGCTCAATAATCACCGAGATAATGGATCTCGTCGTCCGCAGCGTGCTCGCCCAGCGCAAGGAAATAGCCGAGTTCGAGACACAGGTCAACGAAAGATACAGGGAAGTCTACAACCCGTCAAAAATACCCGAACTGCAGACGCTAGAGAAAACCCTAAGCGACTTCTTGCAAACGTACGTTCCGGACACGGGCGTCAAGTTGTGCTGGAAGGAGGACGTGAGGCTCGAAATACCGATGCCGACCGCCGACGTCAAAATCATAGAGGATGAGTACGGCTCTCCCGTCGGCCACACCGGCCACGGCGTCCAGCGCGCCTTCATCTTGGCAATGCTTCAGTTTCTCGCCCTGACCGAGACACCTGCCCAGCCGGAAACAGAGGCGTCAGAGAAGCAGCCCGCCCTGAAGATGCCGAACCTCATTCTGGGCATAGAGGAGCCGGAGCTGTACCAGCATCCGGACAGGCAGAGGCACCTGTCGAAGGTTCTGGCGAAGCTGGCGCAGGAGGGCGTTCAGGGCGTCGTAGAGGAGATGCAGGTGATCTTCAGCACCCACTCCCCGCTGTTTGTGGACTTGGAGCAGTTTGAAAAGATAAGGGTCTTGAAGAAGACGAAGGAAGACGAGAACCTGCCCAAGCAGACCAAGATATCCTATACCACGCTGGCCGCGGTTGCAGAAACGCTTGAGAAAATCAACAACAGCCCAACGGGCTCGTATACGGGCGAGACTCTCAGAGCGCGTCTCAGAGCCCTTTTGAGCCCTTGGGTGAACGAGGGGTTCTTCGCCCGTCTCGTTGTTCTCGTCGAAGGAATCAAGGACAGGGCGGCGATTCTGGGCGCCGCTACCACAATGGGTCACGACCTAGAGAGTCAGGGAGTGGCCGTCATACCCTGCAACGGCAAGTCCTCCCTCGACAGGGCCATAACCGTCTTTTCGAGTTTGGGGATTCCGACCTACGCAATATGGGATAGCGACCACCCCAAGACTGACGAGGTAGGCGTGAACCGCTGTCTGCTGCGCCTCTTCAACGAAACCGAGGAAGACTGGCCCGAGAAAATATCAGACGGGTTTGCCTGTTTCAAGCAGAATCTGAAGCAAAAGGTGACGGACGAGATGGGCGACTGCTTTGGAAACGCCCTACAGACCTGCTGCAACAACTTCGGGATCGACAAAAGCAAATACGGCGAGGAGAATCCGGCAGTGTACCAGTACATCTTCGAGGAGGCCAAAAGGCAGGGGAAGTCGAGTCCCACAGTCGAGAAAATAGTCTCCCAGATCGTGTCGCTAATACGCTCTTGACGTCGTCTATCACATATGCACTCCGAACTTCTCCAGCGCGTCATAGCATTTCTGGCTCTCGCCTATGATGTTGTTGGCGCAATCCCTGAGAAGTGCTTCGTCAGCGCTTGGAACCCGCTGATGCAGGGCGCTTGCGATGTTGTCCGCCTTGAGGAGCCTGTAGTCTGTGATGACTTTCACTCCGAGAGCGCTCTTCAGGTTGCTTTCTTGGCCGATAATCAGCTCTCTCAGCTGCCTCTGGACGCCCAGCAGCAGAAATTCTATGGAAATCTTGGATATGACCTCCATTACCCTGTGCCTCCTTCCGGCTAGGAGCTTCCTCAGTTTTGCCCTATCAACTCTGCCGGCAACGTGCCTCTGAAACTCGGGGGTAAAAGAGCTCTTCTTCATATAGTCGATGATGAAGTCGCGTGCCATCGCTTTTGCAAGGATGTAGGAGACCTTGAAGCCCTCGCCGGTTCTGTACCGCTCAAATATCTGGTATCTGTCCTTTGGATACTGCGCCTTGACCTCCCCAGAGATTCTTTCCCATTCTTTCGGAAGCTCCTGCCGGATGAACAAATTGAGCCCGTCTATGTCGCGTAGCGGTTTCGGCAGGGTGTTCGCCATCGCAACCATCAGGTTCTGGAGCGACGCGGCCGGCACGAAGCCCAGACTCTTGAGCATATTTTTGAGCGGAGGTCCGCCGGTGATTTTTCTAATTCTGTCGGAGCTGATGCCCTCAGCGTACGAGAAGGCCAGAATTATCTCCTTGTCGCGTATCATCGACGACAACTCCTTCTCCTTAATCACTCCCTCCCTCACAAGTCGGGCAACAAGCTCGTCGGCGATTTTGGTCTCTTCCCTCCCCTCTCTCGCATAGCGGTAGATCACCTCGACCTGCTTGGACATTTTCTCCACATTGGGTTCTCTATGGAAAAACCACTGTACGAACGTGACCACCTGTATGGCATCTGCGACGAGACTGAGCATAAGCGCCGCGACGGCGTTCTGGGTCATTGCATAAACGCCGACCCCCAGGATTATTGACACGACCGAAATCACGATGATGACCTTCACGTGCTTCCTAGGATTCATATTTCAAAATTAATGCGCGGTTAACCCTAAAAAGCTATGGCAAACAGCAGAAAACCCCAAAAAATCCCGACCCAGAGCCCTCTCGGTGGATGATGCAGAGTCCATCTTGAAGGAGGGGGTTTTCTCGGTTTACTACCTCCAAACGGTTGAAGGCAAAGGATAAGTTTCCATGCAGAGCTATCTCTTTATGGGCGTTTGAGTGGGCCGTCTCAGCTGGTTTAAAGCGTTGCCGAGCGCGCTGAAAATTCTATTTGTCTATGTCTGCATCTCGCTGGCCCTGTCTCTGTTAATCCTCCTGAGGTTCTGGACGGGTTCGGTCTACATCAAGTGGGCCAACGCTGTGCTGTTCTCTCTCACGTATTTTGTGCTTCCGGCGGCCGCGTTTTTCTGGTTTTTCCGGTTCCTCCCCATCCGGAAAGGCGCCCGCAGGCGGCAACTCGTCAAGGCCTACTCCGTCGCTATGGTCGCTGGGTTTTTCTATCTTCTGCTCATTCTTCTGCCGGCGCCATGCCAAGTCGAGGTCGTTGAGTTCTCTGACCCTTTTCGGCTGGTCCTGCTGTTTTTCTTCGATCAAGCCAAACCTGATTTGGAAATATCCTTTCACAAAATAGGCTGGGACCGACAGAGAGCCCTTGGTGCAGAGCTCGCAGCCGAATATGGAGTCAGATTGGATCCACTGCTGAGAATATTCCAGGGATGTCGCGATATGGACCCGGCAACTAACTATGCAATTGACGGCTCACAGAACCTTCTTGCGATCTCCTTTCCCAAGGATCCACGTTCGAACGAATGGCCGTTGGCCAAGGCACTGAACCATGATTCGAGCCCTGAGACGATTGCAGAAACTATCTTTCATCTGAACGTGTCCCCAGTCACCATTTTAATGTGAGACTTGAAGATTTTGTCTCTTCTCGCATTCGTGAATAGACAAGGAGATGGCGACTCCGAGGAGAATCACACATGCCAGTGCGATCCAATTTGCCGCTTGAACATTGAAGCAGATCAAGATCCAGTTCCCGACTGGCACAAGAAGAAAAAGCCTAATCATGATCATTCTGAAAAAACACAGCCATGTTGTTCCATTCTTCTCACAATTTTCGTTTGAAATCCCAAGGTATGTGTTAAGTTGCTTGTGTTCCTCAATATCGATGCCGAAAATAGTCGCTTCCCTGTACAGAAAACCTACAAGTGAAAACAGGAAACCCATCCAAAAAGCCACGCTGAACCATTCCAGCCTTGGTAATTCGAGCGTCAAGACAAGAATGGCCAAGGAGGCGGAGGCAGCAACTGTCGAGAAGACCAAAGTGGAATTCTCTCTTGTAGACAGTTTTGAAATCAGCCATTGCGTTTGCATTTTCTCCTTTTCAGACAGGTCCCTTAACTGTTTCTGTTCGGGTTTTTGTTTCTCTTCCTTGAAGACAGCGAACATTGCTTTTTGTTTCACATGACCAAGAGTGACAAATCCAAAGATAACAGCCCCGACGAGCCCCCAGAATATATGATTCTGGGCTAAGAAACCCCACCATCTCCCAGCCACATCAGAGAAGATATATGGCAGGTATCCAAACAGCCAGCCAAAAAAAGTGTAGGCCATAACACCTGAGAACATTGAGAGAAGCAAATCCAACCTTGTTGCTCCTTGGCGTCTCACGATTATCAAGCTCCATAACGCCCAAGCCAGAAATTCGTTCGTTAATGAGAAACCGACTCCGCCGACAAGAAACATTGGGATCAGGATGGGCAAGACATACCAAATTAGGAATCTGCGCCTTCCATCCTTTGCATTCAACCAGACTTCCAGCAAGACGGACAATGGAACGAAAACAGTCAGATTTCCAGATATGTGATCGTCATACGCATGCATAAAGGTGCCAAAAGGCCAGATCTTGAGATAGTTCCATGGATAGGGAGGCATTGAAAGTATTTCTCTTCCAGATCCGACGAACGCGTAGAGAAAAACCATTACCATAGCCAGCACAATTGTCACAAATGGAAGCCTTCTCCTTATGTCAGGAAACCATATCCATAATGAAAACAAAATTCCTAGGAAAAAGGAGAGTGCAATGAAGCCTTTGGCGTACTCCATTGCTTGGACTCGCCTCTCGGCGGGCTGGGTGACGCCGTTGTACGTGAACTGATGCAGACTCGCGATGGACTGAGTACCATGGAACGTGCTGCCGATTATTGTCAAGACCGTACTGTAGTCAAAACTTGACTCATTGGACATGTCTAAGAGTATCGGAGGGTAACCCAGCGAGGAAAGGTTCGTGGGAAAGTCTGAAGTGATGCTGATGTTATCAACCATGAACTGTGCATGTTGATTCGAATGCCATTCTGGCACGTAAAGAGTGAATCCCGAACCATCTGTGATAGGTCCTATCCAGGTATTGTTTGGGACTTGAAAAGTTGAATTCACAATGTTGGAGAATCTGATTCTGGAGGCATTTTTGTAGTCCTTGACATAGAATCGTATCTCAGCATTGTTTATTGTACTATTGCTCGTGTTAACAATGTCGACGCTCATCGCGCCTCTCATCGGGATATAACTGAATATTTCAGAGGAGGAGAACAGAGCGAATGAGAGAGTGACTGCCAAAAGCAAGCAATACCCTAACATGAATCTCCTGAAACTGAGGACATCCCGATCCATAGTTGCTGCCAGCAGACAGTCGGATTATAGACTTCTCAGCCTTTATCAAATCTGTGGTGTTATGTCATGGCAGAATGGCTCGTGAGGTCAACACATACTTGGAAGATAGATATTAGCAGTGACCCACTTGCCCGAAAGTTTGAAAAACAGATAAACAACCTTTCAAACGACGGACTACAAGGAACCACTCATATGGCTCAGTCATGAAGCCGGGCCGCGGCAACGTTTTTTTCCATGAATATCCGGCGCAGTGGGCCCTTTTCTTGTAATCTTTCAAGTCGACTCCTTAGAGCTCGCAGACGTCGCTGAAAAATCGAGGGACGAAGATCCGTGACGAACTCTCGCAAGTGCTCTTTCTCGTCTCGAATTCGCTTGGCCGCATCATGTATTTCGGACATGGCTGGAAGCCACCTCACACACGCAAAGAAAAAAGGAGAGAGTATGCACGCGCTTATGTAATGCGTTGAAGTTGCAACGGAACAGCTACAGCTCTAATACGCACCATGTCATCAGCAGTCAGTGTTCGCCCCAGCCAATCCGCTTCTGCACCTGCCTTGCATTCGAGCCGTTGGAATTTCTTTCCGATGAACTTCAGCTCCTGGACGAGAGCATGCTCCGCATTGTTGTAGTAGTCGAAGGCAACCGTCAACCCTTTGATCATGACGAACCCTGTCAGTTCTGACGGATCCTCGAATGGGCTCGTTACCTGGTCAATGCATGCCTTCCGCTGGCCTGCAGATGTAGTCGGAACATTTTTGTCGGTTGTCCAGATCTCTTCGCCCGACGGGTACTGGCAGTAAATGTTGCCTTTTCTCTTGACGCCTACGAAATATTGAAACAGAAGGTCTTCCTTGTCCGTTTCCAGGTCAAGATTGTCGCTGCTCATTCGTTTCCAGCCACTTTCGCCGGCTACGGCCACTGATGGGAACGCATAGACCATCACTGGTATGCCTTCTTCTTTCCTCAAGAACCAGAATGATATTTTGGGGTTTCCTCGTGGATCAGGATCGATTAGAACGTATTCTCCGCGATTCAACCATGGCAGTTTTCCGCGGTTTCGAATCTTCTGAGCTTGTATCGACATGTTCCATTCTCCTAATGGAAAGTTTTTACGGGCAACGTCCCACTTGTCACGTCGACCTTGAAAGGTGCAAACAACTCGCTTTGCCGTCTTTTCCATTCCTGAACGCCACGAATGATGGCAGGATCAGTCAAGCCGATGCCATTCATTTGACTACTAAAACTCGATCCAGCTCCCTTGTTGAAAGTCAGTATTGGCGCATTTATTTCGCGTTCATGTGTCGCAGCCTCATTTTTTGCTTCTATTTGTGCCTCCGCGACACGCTGTTGCGAAATTGGCACAGCACCGTAAATTCCCATGTTTTCTTGGCCGGTTCCAAAAGTTTTTATGTTCTTCACATTGGCTGCTTTGTCAGCTGGTGTGTTCGGATGAACGAGTTGCAACTGTGCCCTTTGTGTAATCTGCGCAGGCTTGCGCGATGCTTCTAATGGTCCAAGCCAGCGATTTAAAAAATTCTGTAAAGGTCGAAATTCATTCACAACGTTCCCTCGCTGAGTTATATTGTACGAAGTAAAATAAAGCACTTTCGCTGGATGCGGCTTTTATCAGGCTCTTTGCTGTTAATAGGCATTAACAAGTCATGATTTGAGAGATCAAACGAGATTCGGGGCGATAAGTCTTTATGGGTAAACGGCATAATTCATATTTGAGGAATTTTATGCCGCCTGAAGTTATTTTGCATCGGAACCAAATTTACGATTGGAGAAGGAAGGAGTTTGTAGACGAGATCCTTCCAACTTTGACTGTCAAACGAGCAGGCAAGTACCGTGGAGCAGATGCAGATCTCTGCGTTGGCAGCCACTTCGTAGGAGCTGGCAGTGTCTTCTTGTTGCACAAACTTCGAATTAGTTCTGGCAGTGCGGATGTCTGGTGGGACATTGTATCTGCCGGAAGTCCAATGATCGGCGAAGTGCAGGGAACAATCGACGTCGGATACTTCGAGTCGCAGGGTCAAGAAACGAACCTGATGGATCCAAAGGCGCCTATCGCAATCCAGCCTGGAACATTTTACATATACGTACGAGGCGCGGGAACAGCAAACGATTTCGGATGTGCTCTTGAAGGACTTGAACGTGGCGGAGGCGCCGAATAGACGATGCCATCAGTCCAAAGACACACTGAAGTGACTGCTGACAAACTCAAGACCGAAACGATCTCAGCTGCTCAAGCGGAACGTGTATTTGCTGACAAAGCCATTAACCGGTCCAAATCAAGCTATTTGGTCCAAGTTGGCAGTGTCCAACTGGGCACTTCGCGGTACGTGGTTTTTCCAACAGCGTTCAGTGATACGCCTTCCGTGACTTTGACGCCTCTCGGCAGCACGGACATGACAGCGCTTGCTCCGATATCAGGCAGTGCATACGTCCACGGAATACACGACATTGTAAGCGGCTCTTTCCAAGCATATGCAACACCGACTCAATACTACATGTACGTGGCACAAGGATCAGCGTGAGCAGAGGAGGAAAAGGGGAATGCCCGATGAACAAACCTTGAAAGCAATTCTTCAAGAGCTTCGGGACCTCAAAACAGGGAATGTTTTTGGGGATTTGCCGCAACGCAAAAACTGGGCATACCGGCCGTTCGGTTACTCCAGTATCGACGTTCCTGTTGGAAAAGAAAAGGAGATTTTCAAGCTTGATAGCAAAGGGTGGCTAATCTGGGCTGCTGTTAGTTGTGATAACCCCTGCTTGGTTTTCACTCTGGAACTTTCTGCGATTGGCGAAAAATACTCGGGAAAAACTGACGTCACAACTCCATATGCTGCGGGATTAACGTCGGTGAATGGCGCTTGGTGGGTCAGCAAATATGACGCAGTCAACGACATCTATACCATCACATTTTCACCATATTTTCCCTGGCCATTCAACCAAACATGCAGGGTAAGTGTTGAAAACAAAACAGCCGAGGCTGGAATCGTCACCCGCGCGAACTTCATGGTTGTCGAGTTGAAGTGAAATGACAAATATAATGGACAATCTACCCCTGCTCAAGGGCTGGGAGCATTCTGGCTCCAAGCAGAAAAACGTCAAAGTCACAGAGAAAAAGAAAGATCTTGTAGACGCCCAGGAAAAAGGCTATTTAGCCTGGTCCATCTGCAGCACAAATGATGCGGATGCAGAGCTCGTCTTTGAAGCTGACGGCAAACCGTTAACAGAGATTATCCTGACTGCGAGAGACTTATGCGCCCTGGGCTTGATCTTGCCGACTCCACTCGGGCTTTTTTGTCCTCTCTTTGACGTCATCAACGAAAACTTCATTATTGCGTTCATGCCGTCCGCGCCATGGCCATACGCGGAAAGCCTCAAGATAACATTGAGGGCAGCAGAAAAGAAGGCCATCCTGACGGTCCATGGTTTTGAGCATAAGAGCATCAAAATCACGAACGAAGCTCTTTTCAAGCAGGGCTTGAAGGACCTCTCCAAGTAGTAACATCTGTTTTTTTCCAGCTGCTTCATTCACGAGTAGTGCATCTGGCCCATGGGCATGAGTGCCCATCTTTGAGTCAAAAAGCCCTACTAAACTGTGAGAAAGATGAGATCCGCCACGGGAATCGAGTGTTCACATGGTGACTATGTCTCGCCTTTGGGTTTGGATTTGATAATAGTTCCGTCTTTTTCGAGTTTTACGGCGTATCCTGCTTTTCGCAATATTTCAAAGTGTGCTTCTTCCTCTGCCATCGCTTGGTCGACTTCTGCATCGCTTGAATTCCAAGGAAGATTGTGCTGCACGCGGAACATTTCTCGTGTGAGGTTGCTCAGATTCTGCTTGAGGGCTTCTACATCATTCTGCAGTCTGTCTCTCTCTGGGTCTTGCATTTTTTGGGTCGAGCTGTAAATATTGATGTAAGGCTCAAGTTTCTCATATTCCTTTTCGACAACAGTAGGATAGACTCTTGGGGATTGGTCGTACACTCCGCCGACGACGTCGAGCTTGTGATCCTCACCACTCCCGCTGGAGTGGCCCATCATGAAGCTTACGTAGCTCTTGCTTATGCCGCGCTCGGGAGGACTGCTTTCCTGCTCAAAAAACTTCCTGAATCCGTGACTGCGAACTGAGAGGGGCCCTGTGCGCAGTTTGTGGCGTGTCCACGCGAGCCGGAGAGCGTTGTGGAAATGTTTGCATGGCAACGGTTTCCCGGATTCTGTGATGAACAGGTATTCGCTATCCTTGCCAACGTTTTTGATTATCTGCTCCCTGATTGGCCGCCATTTCTGGATCTCTTGGATCGCATCCCGACTTATGAAGCTAAAAAAGGCGAACCCATTGCCTTTTCGTTCAGGAAAATCGAAGCGGATCCTCTCTTTTCCCTGGTCAATCTCCCTGAAGATGCGTTTGCATTGTTTGTTGATGTCGACCAGGACCTGTTTAATGCTCTGACCTGACTGCAGCTGGAGCATGCAGATGGTGCGGTCGCGTTGACTCAAGACCCCCAGAGCTCTCTTAACAAAATCGACCGTGAATGGTTTGTCCTGGTATTTTCGCCGTCCGCGTTTTGGAAAGAAGCCTTTGTTCGTGGTCAGCGGGGCCTCGTGGTAGTCGCAGAATAGTTTGAGCGGCAGGAAAAACGATGCGTAAATGTAGTTGGAGGCTTTTCCCTCCAGGTCCGGATTGTCGCGGCTGAATTCGAGCGCAAACCGCAGGGCCCACCTTCGCTCTTTTACACTGTTTAGTGATCGCTTCTGCAGGTGCATTTCCAGGAATGCTTCTGGAGAAATTTCAGACCCCTTCACAACCTTGAGCCAGCGGAAGAACCGAGCTAACCCAACGGCTTTCTCGCTGTAGGTTGTTGCCTCGTTGTCGTACTTGTTGAGGAATTCTCGTGCACATGCATTGCGTTCAATGAATTCCGCAACGTCAGCCTCAGAGACGCTGTAACTGAACCGTGCTTGCCGACCCAACATCGCAGCCTCCTTACGGAGACCAAGTTAGGTGTGACAAGATATATGTTTTTATGTGTCAGTTTGCCCGTCGAGTCACATCACAGCTGACGCTCTTTGACTCTAGGTCTCATCATCCAACCACAAACAGAGCGAGGACAAAACTTAAGTCTTTTGCAGTCTGAACAATTGCTGGTTTGGCAGGAGATTCCGTTATCATGAATGTGTTTGAAGCCATCAAAGAACGAAGAAGCATCCGATCCTTCAAAGAGCAAGACGTC
>Ga0315284_10002790_pt1 | contig 24917 bp, 21 predicted proteins | sample YL17G09_16_MG_FD_203696 | JGI IMG/M metagenome (GOLD analysis project Ga0315284, IMG submission 203696) | Sediment microbial communities from Yellowstone Lake, YNP, Wyoming, USA - YL17G09_16 | ecosystem: Environmental > Aquatic > Freshwater > Lake > Sediment | place: USA: Wyoming | collected...
TGATATTCAGCGCAAAATCCCCGGCGAGCATGTTCGACTGGCCGCCACCGAGCACACCGTACACGATGATTCCCCGGTCGATCCCCGCGATCATGTCATCGAGACTCGAAGTTCCGGCACTCATGACCAGGTTCGACGAACTGATCCCCGGGGTCGAGAGCATGCCACGGTTCGCGCTGCCGGTTGACACGCGGCCGGTTTGGCCGGCGGTTTCAAGGTCGAACAGAAATGTCCGGAATACTCCATCCTTGAAGAGAACGTTTATCGTCGAGGGCATTCCCTCGTCATCGAACGGGCAGCTTCCCGGCGCGTGATTGAGACTCGGGTCGTCGAGTATTGTCACCGGGCCGAGCACTCTCTGACACTCACGGCCAATGAGGGGGCTGTCGCCTTTCAGGAGACGCAAGCCGTTGACACCCATTTCTATCGATCCGAGAAGGACGGGCATCTCCTCGGCGGTGAAAATGACAGGCAGAGTACCCGCTACTTTCGGGGCCTTACGCTCCGACAGGCGTGCGAGATTGGAAATCTTACGCACATAATCGTCAGTACGGATATTCAGCGTCCCGAAATGACCGCCGTCACCTATCCACAGAATGGAATCCCCCTCGACAATCAAGCTCACCACAGAATGGAAAAAATCGGTCGAGCGGTAGGATAGGTCGAGTCCCGATGTGTTGACGATGCGGACAGTGGTGACTGACGAAGAGAATTCGATGTCGGTCAGGCCTTTCGGGCAGCATTCCCCGAGGAGCTCGACCGTGCGCCTCCCTTCCACGACCGCTTCGGAAGGGCTGAAGTGCTCGACAGCAGTATCGTACGTTTCAACCTCGATACCCGCCTGCGACCCGGGGAAACTGAAATGTGCTTCCTTGCCGAAACGAGCGCTCGCACGGGCGTTTTCCACAACCTCGTCGAGACGGTCCGTGTCGGATGTGGACGAAAAACCGATCCGCCCTTCGTGAATGATCCTGAGCCCGAGACCGGCGGCAGTTTTCCGCTCGGCGTTCTTGAGCTTCCCCGCTTCGAAGGATACGTCGTTCGCCGTTGTCTCCAGGTAAAACACCTCGGCGGCATCAACCGTTCGTTTCGCTTTTTCGAGGAGCGATTCTATCATGATTTCCTCTATCCGACGAGAACATTGTCAACCCGTATGTGCGGCGAACCGTCCGATACAGGGAGCGGAGATTGACCTCCCTTGCCGCATCCCCCGAGCCCGCCGTACAGCGTACGGTCGTTGCCTATCCTCGAAATGTTGTGTAGTGTATCGAACACATTCCCGGAGAGAATCACATCACGGAGCGGCGTCGTGATGCGTCCGTTTTCAATCCTGTATGCATAAGCGGAACTGAATGTGAACCGTTCGAGATCGGTGTTACCCCCCAAAAAACCGCATGCGTATATGCCGTCCGAAATTCCCTGTAACATCTCTTCAAACGGTGTGTTGCCGCTGTCGATATAGGTCGTGGTCATGCGGACGATGGGCCGGTAGGAGGCATTGATGGCGCGGGAGTTTCCGGTCGGCTTTTCACCCATCCTGCCGGCTGTTTCACGGGAATGGAGACGCCCGACGAGAACACCGTCCCTGATAAGGTAAGTCTTCCCGCCCTGAACGCCTTCGTCATCATAAGGGACATATCCGTTTTCTCCCGTGCGTGTTCCTTCGTCGATGATATTGAGCATGTCCGGCCCGAAACGTCTTCCCAGCTTCATCATTTCACGGGCATGGGGATTTTCGTAAACGAAATCGGCTTCGCTCAGATGACCGAACGCCTCATGCGCAAACACACCGGCGAGCTGTGGGTCAAGAATCACCGTATATACGCCGCCCTTCACCTTCGGAGCCTTCATGAGGTCGCGGGTGATTCTGACAACCTCATCAACATCGTCCTCGCGGTTCATGACGGTTTCATACCCACGGGTGTCTCCGAACGATTTACGGCCCCGCTGCACATTGGCACCATCTTTCGCGACCGCCATGATACTCACACCGGCGTGAATTTTCTGCTGGTGAAGCATGGTACCCTCGCTCGTATGAAGCCACACATCCTTCTTCGTATCACGGTAATTGACCGCAGTCGTCACAATCCCTTCCGAATGGAGCATCCGGTCATTATAGGACCGGCACAGGACTTCTTTTTCCCCGAGACTTACCGAAGTCGGATCGATGGAAACATCATACCGGACTGTATCCGTAACCATATCGGCCGGTGCGAGCACCGTTCCGTCACCAGCGGCAAGGCATGCCATCCTGATGGCATCAAGAGCGCTTTCACGGGCTTTTTCGGGACGGTTGAATGCGGCGACCCCCCACCCTCCTTTTACACAGACGCGGATACAGCCGCCGATGGTAAACGTCGTTCCGATATTTTCGAGAACCGGCCCCATGTACGTTAGAACCGTCTGTTCGGCACGTTCGAGGCGTATTTCCGCATAATCGGCATCGAGACTATCGATGGCCTTTTTCATGATATGTTCCATTAAAATCCTGTAAACGATAATGTAAAACGGAGAGCGTCTTCGGAAATATCGTTCATGGGAGTATAGGCGACATCGGCGGAAACCTTTCCCCAGTCATATCCCGCCCCGAAACTCATATCCTCGAAATCACTGTCGGTCCGGTAGCCAGTCCGGAGGAAAAACTTTTCCACCGGTTCGTATTCAATCCCGAGCCTGAGACCCGTAGTGCCATACCGGGGAAAAACGATATCGAGTATTAATGCGTAACCTTTGCCATACTCCGGGGCATCGGCGCTGTAAAGGCAGCCCAGCGAAATGTTCGAGGGCAGTTTCGTCCGTTCGTTCCTCAGTTTTTCCATGCTTCCGTAATTACGGGCACCGGCGGCGAAAGATAATCCTGTGAGAGGCGTTGCCATAGTGACACCGCCGTCGAATCCATAACCGCCCGCAGTATCCTGGGATATTTTCTGGTAGAGCTTCTTGAACGCAATTCCGCATGACAGCCATTCGAAAGGTCGTGCGGCATATACGGCGCTGACGGCGCCATTGGTTATGCTCCATGTCCCGGTATCATCACCATATTCCCCGCGGCCGTCGATGTCTCCAGAGTTGAAAAGGTGCACCGAGAGCCCGAGACTGCCGTAATCAAATTTTGTGGAAAAGGCAACATATTCCTGTTTTATCCCCTCGATCCATTCGGTATGGGTAAACTGGACGGATCGTTCATCCATGAAAACAATAAGAGACGGGTTAGACCACATTGAAGACGCCCCCGACGGGAGCGCCTCCGCAATGCCGCCGAGCGCCGCGGTTCTCGATGAGGGGGCAATGGAAAGAAACGACATCCCCGTTTTTCCGGAATCGCTCACCTGTGATTCCGGCCGGGCAGCAGACGGGCAGGTAATCACAAGCGCCAGAACTGCCAGATACCACACAACCTTTATCATGGTCACTCTCCGTAACTCACGAGGATACCGGCAACGTGAATGGATTCTCCCTCAAAATCGTCGGGCACATACGCATAATCGAAACCGACCGATTCGGTGATATTCAGGGAAAATCCAAACGTCAACGATCCCGTTTCGAGTCCGTCTTCGAGTGTGTAATTGTACATACCGGCACGTACTGAAAAACGGTCGTTGTAACTATACGAACCACCCAGATCGAAGCCAAGGGGATTGTCCTGGACACTCTCGACCGTCGCCGAAAGGATCAGTTTGTCCCCCCTTGTCTTGTATGCGCATCCTGCTGTATAATAGACGGGAAACTTGTCTTTCTTTTCGAGTGGCTGGCCGTCCGCACCGTGTATAAAGGAGTTCCATCGCTCGGTCTTCCAGGTATATCTGCTGTTGATATCACGCATGACGAACGATAATGAGAGCATTTTAAACGGGCTGAGCATCGCACCAACATCGAATCCGTACGCCTTGGCATTCTCGCCGCCGAGTTTCCAGAGGGATAGTTTGGTGTTCACACCGAGCGAAAGCCAGGACGAAACGGCTTTCGCGAAGGTGACGGACATGGCGTTGCGTTTGTCCTCGAGCGCCCCGGTTGGATTGCCGTTGAGATCACGGCCGATTATCTCGTCGGTGCCCGCCTGAATCCACGAAAGAGCGAAATCGGCATCCGGGCCGATCCGTTTGCCATAGGCGAGGTGCATGAATTTTCGGTCCATGCTCAGGTACTTCATCGACAGAGCGAGCTGTGGCTCCACCATGGCGGCAAGCCCGGCGGGATTGAAATAGGATGCATACAGGTCGCCCTCAACCGCGGTATACGCATTTCCCATCGCCATCGCCCGCGCTCCCGCTCCCATGCGCATAAACTCGCCCGGCCATGCACGGTATTCCTCATCGGCATTTACACCGCCTGAACACATGACAACAAGCGCTGCGGCCACATAGAACCGCGTGTACAGGCCTGCCCTTTCAGTCAAGAACCATGATTTTCCCAAGTGCAGAATCTCCCCTGTGAGTCTTCACCACGTAAAAATACACACCATTGGGTACTATATTGTTGTTCCTGTCTTTTCCATCCCACACTTCCTGATAATCCCTGCCCCCGCTACGGTCCTCACCCGAAATGATCTCACGGATGAGTTTACCCGAAAAACTATAGATACATACTGTGACACGGGCATCATACTCGATCGCGTACTGAATTTTTGTATGGGAGTAATCGGCATCGCTCCGCGAGGGCGAGAACGGATTGGGGAAGGCGTATGTCCTGATGGTGTCGTTCAGATAGTCGTATTCGGAGGAGATGCCGATGTTGCGGTTCCCCGTATCAAGAGCCAGCACACGCTGGACGCCCTTGAATATTTCCCAGGAAGCCCCCCAATTATTTGACCGCGCAAGACCGTCCGCGCTCGTCACCCAGAGCGTTTCACCGGCTACAAGTACCGAGGAGATTCCCGCTCTTTCGTCCCAGTCAAGGTTTTCCGACTCGCGGATGTCCATCGTCGCCCAGGTCTCACCGAGATCGTAAGAAACGAGGAGCCCGGCGGTCGTTGCAACAAACACGGTCGAATCGCCCACCGCAGGATCGGTTGCGCCGGAATGTCCGAAGGTAATATTATAGGGGATTGAGGTGCGATCCAGATATTTCTTATATTCCCATGTCCGTCCGTTGTCGTCGGTGTGACAGATACCGATAACGCCGAGACCCAGATAATCCTGTGAAGCGACCCACACATGCGTTTTACCGCCGACCACCTTGTGCTCGACCGCCACAGGGAAATTCCCCGGCCACTGATCGTTCGGGTTGCCGGAACCATCGCGCGGCCAGGAGAAGTTCTCCCATGTCAAGCCGCCATCGGTACTCAGGTTCATCCCCTGAAACGTCCCGACCCAGAGCGTATCGCCATAGGCGTCCACACACTGTCCATGATGATTGGGATTGGTAAAATCAAACTCATCATCGCCGGGCAGGAGCTTCGTCCAGGAATTGCCGATATTGGTGCTTTTGAGGAGAAAACCAGCTGTTGTCGAGCACCAGATGATCCCTTTCGATACGGCGATATCCCAGACGGTCGTGTAACGGTTCGGCGTCCTGAGGTCAGTACGCTCGGGGAACAGGTCAAGAAATGGTATATGGTTCCACGTAGTCCCGCTGTCAACGGAAATCGTAATCCCGTCACCGTGAAAAACATCCTCCCCTGCCGCCTCATAATAGTCAAAATACACCCACGAAACAATGATCACATTCCCGGACGCCCAGAGCGCTGAAATCGACCCCCTGCCGAATCCATCTTCGTTTTTAAGTGAAATCCAGTCGTTGACAGAGTGTCCTTCACCGATGAGCTTCGTCAGCGAACCCGATCCCTCGACCCACAACGTCTCACCGTCCCAGACGATGTCACCGAGGTCGTTCGCCCCGAGACCCGTCTTCATTTCCTGAACTATCATGGCGTCCTCGACATCGGCCGGAAGCATCATGGGCATCGCGGCCATCACCACGAGGAAAACAAACATCCATACCGTGCGTTTCAACAGTGTTTCTCCATTATTGTTGAGCATATTGATCCTTACTTTTGTCTCACACTTATAATAGGGCGGAGAGTTTGTATGATCCCGCGCCCCATGAATATATCATTCCCGGTAAACATGCATCATCACTGTCAGGGGTCTACGTTAAACGCCGATTGACAAATCCTCGACAGTGAGAAAGCAACATATTTTGAGTACGGGGCTTGTGAAAAGACTTTTTCACAGCCTCCTTAATTTTCTCTTTCCTTCCCTGATGGTATGGTTCAGCCGGAGCCACCACCGGTTATTTTTCAATGATGATCTTCTGGCCCGGCATGATTTTTCTGTGATCCTTTATCTGATTCAATTCCTTGATCTTCTGTATATCGACCCCGTATTTGAGTGCTATGTCGTACAATGTATCATTCTTCTGCACAATATAAACAATTCTCCCGGATTCGGTCGTGACTGTTCTGCTCCCATCGTTCGAAGCTGGTACTACAAGTTTCTGACCGACATAAATTGTCGTCCGCCTTCCCATGTCATTCAAATCCTGCAGGGTTCTGACGGTGGTATGGAACTGCTCGGCAACGGTTCCGAGCGTATCATTTTTCCTGATGGTGTAGGTTGTCGTGTTCGAGGACGACCGTGACCGTGGCTGTGTTACGGGATTCGACGATATGGAACGCTGTATCGCTCCACCGGAAGTACCCGGGATATTGATCAACTGTCCGACAGGGAGCCGCTGAATGTTCTTGATGTGCGGATTTGCCGCGCGCAGGCTGTTTATTGAGACACCGTATCGTCTCGCGATAATGGAAAACGTGTCGCCACGGCTCACCCGGATGGATGTGACTTTCGGCGGCTCGTATTCCTCGACAGGTATCTCCTCGTATGCGGCAAGGAAGAGTTCTTTTGTGTCTTTCGGGATTTTCAGTTCGTACTTCTCTTTTCCCGGGGGAACATGGTCAAGGAGGAGTTCGGGATTGAGGTCCTTAAGGGTCTGAATATCCACGCCGACGCATTTCGCAGCCGCATTCAGGTTCGTATAAGGTTTCACCTCAACGATGTCGTATTCAAGCGGAGAGTCCTTCTCGATATTTTCAAATCCGAAGATTTCCGGCGCTTTGGCGATGCAGAGAGCCGCCATGTATGATGGGACATAATTACGGGTCTCACGGGGAAGCTGCATTTCCCAGAACTCGATATTCTCGTTCTTTTTCAATTGACGGTTGATACGCTGGGCGCCGCAGTTGTATGCCGCCATGACGATATTCCAGTCATCAGTCATTTCGTACAGGTCGTTGAGATGTTTTGCGGCCGCACGAGTGGATTTGACCGGATCGCGCCGTTCATCGACCCATTGATTCCTGTTCAGCCCGTACAGTTTGCCTGTCGAGTAAATAAACTGCCAGAGACCGGTTGCGCGCGCCCGTGAATAAGCCCGTGGATTGAACCCGCTCTCGATCATCGAAAGATAACCCATATCGAGCGGGATATCCTCTTCTTCAAAAATTTCCGTAATAATGGGCAGGTAACGGCCGCTCCGTTTCAGCCACTTCGAGAGTTCCTCTCTCCCGCCGTTCTGAAAATAATAAATGGCATTCCGCACACGCTCGTTGTATTCGATGGGCACATCGGATTTCGTGGCAATTTTCAGGATGATTTTCTTCAGCTCCTCGTCGGTCCACTTGCCGGATTTGAACTGATCCGCATCGATTTCATCAAGCCATGCCATCGGATCCTCTTCCGCAGTGACCGATGTTTCGTCAAGAATTCTGCCGTATTCCTGTGAAATGGATATGAACGCATCCCGGAAACGGCTGGCAAGTTCTTCATCCACGATGATTTCGAAATCCACTTCCTTTGCGAGTACGAATGCAACCTCGAGTTTTGTCTCCGCCAGCCCCAGATTGCCTTCCTGATGAGCCGCCAGAGCTTCGTCATAGCTATTGAGGAGCTTTTCAAGGAGCTTGAGTTCTTCTTCATACGACTGTACATCGACCGCTGTATTGTTTTCATCGGTTACGATGGCATTTTCCCCGGTTATGAACGGGGTGTTCTGAGCCATCCTGTTTCTCCCGGAAAGAGAGGAACAACCACAAACAAGAACCGCACCCATCATACACCATACCAGAACGCAATATCCGAATCCTTTCAATGAGCCCTCCCTCTCCATTGTTTTTGTTACATCATACGTTACTGTGTATTGATCTGTGTCGGTACCCATCGTGCATCCTGAAAACCCTGTTCCCTGATCAGCCGAACATAACGTTCCGCCTGACCTTTCTCGGTGAAATCACCCACCCTCACCCGGTAAAACGGGGCCTGATAGATGATATAGACCGGAAGGTCAATTTTTGATCGCACCGCTTGAGCCGCTTTCTCCGCGTTATCTTTATTCTCATAAGCTCCTATCTGGATCCTGTAACCGAGGGCATTCCCCTGCGAAGCGAGGCCTTGTTCTCCTGATGGAGCAGTTGTTTCATAATCGGTTCTATTATTCAGCGAGGGCGATGTCTCATCCGATGTTTTTTCACCCAAACCGCTACCATCCCCTGTTCTTTGTATTCCGTCACGCTCCGATATCACCTGTATGAATTCGTCGCCGTAATCGAACGGATCGATGGTATCCGCGGGATTCACCTGGTTTCCTTTTCTTGTGACCGCACCCGAGCAGCCCAAAATGATCATGGAGACCGCCGCCACCACGATGACCGAAACGGGTAAGCGCGTATTCATCTAATTTCTCCGAGTGTATAACTTTCAAGATTCGATCCGATGCTGCCGATAACGATTCGGCTTGTCATCTTGACCGGTATTTTTCGTGAATCATCGGTGAGCCAGATCAGCAACTTGCCCTTCTGACGGAAAATTCCCTCGGACTGGAGCTTCGGTTCGATGAGCAGGCACTCGAATCGACCCGCCGGCACCGTGACTCTTTCTTTTTTGTGAACGACAACTCTGAGCGGGTATACCTTGCCGTCAGCATACACATCTATTATCTCGTCTTTACCGACCTCGAGATTGCATGTCCGCAGGTTGTAGAGCGCGCTCAGGACATCCTGAATATACGGAGTAATCTCTGTCAGGGCATGCTTTTTCTTCGTATTGAGCGCAATCAGCCTGTCATGATAGAAATCGACATAACGGTCGGATGTGTACCCGCCTTCCCGCAGTTCCTTTTCAAACCGCCGGGAAAACAGACCCTCAATATCTATATACGAATTTACCATGTCCCTGACCTTGTAGATTTTCGAAATGAATTCGTTAGAACGGGCGGTTGTCTGGATATGGTAACAGCGGCCACCGTTGACTTCCTCAACCCCTTTCACAGACATTGTCGCTGTTCCTGCGCGGTAGATGCTGTAATCGATGGAAAAAACAAGCTCTTCACCGGGACCCCAGGCGAGATTGGGCACCGTACGGGATACGAATTTCCCCCCGGGGTACTTTTTCGCGATTTCTTCGGTCAGCTCAAAGCGTACACGGTGAGAATCGGGCCAGCTCTTCTCAGGAATCTCTGTGACAGGAGATTGAGTGCCTGCCGTTCCGGTTCTCATGACAGCGATGGCGCTCCGTTCCGATTGTGCCTCATCAGGCGGAGAAGTGGGTATATCGTGGGCCGCAGCGCGTGATGACTGTCCCAAACCGGGAGAGGCCTCTTTCCTCACCTTGAGGGGACCCTTACCTCCGCCGGCAGTGAGAATTTCTGATGCCTGCACTTCAGGGATTTCGGTTATGACACCGTTACACTGCTCAGCCATCACGCCCCATAAAAGTGCGGCAGATAATACAACCGTCAGGATTTGTATATATCGAAATCCATTCGTTTCTTTCATAATGAAAACCTGTCCGTCAACTTTCCTGGCCAACAAGATCGTTATACACCGCCAGCGTTTTTTCAACGGTGCTTTCAACCGTATGCTGCTTGAGAATTTCAGCCGAACGCATACCCATTTTCTTCCTCCTGCCCCCTTCTTCGATAAGCAGGTTCAGGCGGTCGGCGAACAAAAGGTAATCATTCACCGGCACAATGTAACCGTTGACACCGTCCCTGACAAGCTCCGGAATTCCACCGGCACTTGTCGCAACGACAGGCAGCTTGAAATACATAGCGTCAAGAAGTGACGAACACAAACCCTCCTCCTCGGAAGACAGGGCGAAAATGTCCGCCGCCCTGTATACGGAACCGACATCCTCAACGAATCCGAGCAGCAGTACGGAATCCCCGATACCGAGATTGCGGATGTCGCGCTCGATAAGCGGCCTCGTCTCACCCTCACCCGCCAGAAGGAATTTGACATCAGTGTGGACTTTAAGAACACGGCTTGCGGCTTTGAGAAGGACCTGATGGGCTTTATGAGGTGCAAGTGCCGCAACGGTCACTACGACAATAGAATCCGGCCCTATCTTAAACTGTTTTCTGATGTCTGAACCCCGGGTTCGATTCTTGAATTCACCGGTCACAAAACCGCTCCGGATTGTCTCAATACGGCCTGGAGCGATACCATCCTCGATAAGAACACGCTTTATTGCATCCGAGACCGTTATGATTTTGTCGATTCTTTTTCCGTATTTCAGTGTCCTGCTGAAAAATCCTCTCACATGAAAGTCAACCCTCCTCGATACAACAAGTTTCACTTCCGGCATGCGCCATGAGGCGAGAAGGGCGAGTGTATGCGCGTGTGACGTATGGGCATGAAGAATATCGACATGTCTCTTTTTGACAAGAGACCGTATCCTCAACGCCGACACGACATCCCATTCCCCCCTGAGCGGAAGGTGGACGATATCCAGACACGCTTCGAGCGCACGATGTGAAATCTCGCTCGACCGGTTACAGATGAGAATGTTTTTCAGTCCCGCCTTATCGAGTCTTTTCATGAGCTCCAAAACCTGCCGTTCGCCTCCCCGCCAGGTTTTCTGGGTATCGATATGCGCGATTGTCGGATGATTCACCGTTTTATCCTCGATATCTCAAAGAGACGGGCGTACTTCAGAAACACATACCATGCACCCATCATCGATGCGATCAATCCCTGGATACCGTCGAGAACGCCAAATTTAAACACATACATTTTGAAAAACCGGAACAACGGTCTCATCACCAGGTCACACCGATTGATTTTTCGTCCCCTGGATGCCTCGCGCCCGGCCCAGAGTTCTGAATATCTGGCAATGGTTGTAAGGTGGTCTCCGAGGTTCTCGTACGGACGGTGGAGTAAATCTCCTTCGAGGAATTCCTCCGGACCATCGCCCACGAGCCTTTCATGGAGCACTTCACCGCGCCATGCGGCATGCCCACGCTGTGACAGGCGCGCACGGTATTCAGGATACCATCCGCAATGTCGCATCCAGCGTCCCAGATAGAACGTCCGGCGACGGATGTCATAGATAGTTTTCAGGTTAACGGGATGCCCTTTATTCACGGCACTTTCGATGGACGAGCGCAATTCCGGGGTCACTTCCTCATCGGCATCCAGATTAAAAAGCCAGTCTCCCGTACAGAGTTCCATCGCCCTGTTTTTCTGGTGTACGAAACTTTTAAACGCCTCTACAGCGATCCGGGCACCATATTTTTTCGCCAATGTTACCGTGTCGTCCGTACTGCCCGAATCGAGCACTACGATTTCGTCCATCCACCTGACACTCTCGAGCGCCCGTGCTATAATACGCTCTTCGTTACAGGCGATGATATATGCCGAAATCCTCGGCCTTGCGGCCTGCGCGCCCTGTGCATCGTTTTTCATCGAACACCTGCCGTCCCCGTGGGGCTATCGTCCATTCTCCTCCTCAGCATTTCCCCTTCCGTACTGTACATCTCAATCCAATCAGGATTTCTGTCGCTCCTGACGGTTGAAACGACTCTATCACCTTCTGCTTCGGTATTCTTCTGCACGTGAAAAAATCAGGGGGGAAATACGGTCTATTTCGGCTTTCAGTTCTGCGAACACATTCAGATATATATCGAGATCCAAACCGATCGGGTCGGGGATCTCGGCTTCATAGCCTTCACGTTTACGGGTGCGTCCGAAATTCTTCAGTTCACAGACTTCATGTGCCTCCGGCCAGTTTTCCCCGATCATGCGGGTATGCATCTGTTCCATCGTAAGTATAAGGTCGGCATCGAGGACGAGTTCCCCGGTCAAACGCCGTGAACGGTGCGAGCGGATATTGATACCGTTTCGTTCCGCCGCCACCACCGCATACTCAGTAGTGGAATCCCCATCCATGGCATGCGTCCCCGCAGACATGACCTTGAGAGGCGGGGGTTTCCCGCCGGCATCGACCTCATCGAGTATCCGGTCATTCAGGATTCCCTCGGCCATCGGGCTTCTGCAGATATTGCCGGTACAGACGAACAAAACCTTGTATGTGCCCACAGCTTACCAGTAATTATTGACTCAGTGATACAATTGATTATGGGTAATAAGATACACTCTATTTGCTGTTTCGTCAAGGAAAACACAATATTTATACAATTGGAACAATAGTATACAACATATTGTGCAAACAGATATCATTGCAACTGGCTCCCGAAACCAGCATAGTATTTGATATCGGTCAACTTGTCGACCGGGCATGCAATGATGATATGCAGGTCGGTTTTGGGAATATATGGCAGGTCTGTATTAAAACCGAGACCCAGTCCCGCTCCGATTCGCAGGTCACCCCGTTGAGGCTTTAATCCCCGGTACGATGAAGCCCCCCGAACCCGGCCGAAATCAACCTGGCATAAAAGCGAGGGCTTCCGGAATTTCATTATTTTCGAGATAAGCTGAAAGTCGGGGAACGGTCTGAACGAAAAACGGTTCTGGGCATAAAATACGCGCCTTCCCCAGAACTCGTCGTTTTCATAGCCTATCAGCGTTGTATTCCCGCCAATGAAAAACAGCGGGGATTTCTGGGGTGTAATGTTGCCCTGAAATCCGTAATTTCCCAGGTAATTGGTATATGTGCCAAAGTCGTGGGCCAACTGGTAAAATGTTTCAAATATCAGATAATTGTACTGCCCCTTGAACACCTTGTAGGACCGTTCGATTGACATTGACAGGAAAAGATCGCCCAGTGAATCTCCCCCGGCATCGGTAAACCTGAGATAATTCAATCTGACCGAGTAATCGTAATAGCTGACGAACTCGGTTCCTATGCGCCGGTTCGGCGACCATTCCTTTTCGAATTGAAACTCCATCATGAGCATCGTGGTCTTTGTCAATTCATGGTAGAGGTAGGGAGTGACAGACTGTTTTCGATACCAGACACCGGTAGAGTCGCTGCTGAAAAGCTTTGAGTCCTTGTAAATTCTCCTGAAATACAGGTTGTCGCCGACAGACACCCCGGGATTAACCGCATATCTGTGAAGTGAATGACTCATGCCGAATCCCATGTCTTTCCGGGTGTAATCGTAATCAGCGGCGACCGAGCTCCTGATATTTTCAAATGATTTCTGGAGCATGACATGGAACTCGAAATTTGGAATATCGACGAAATAGGAATTGCCTGCCCTGAACCTGACCCGGCTGACCTTGATTTTCACCGGGCTTTCGCTCTCCTGTGCTTCGATTGTTCCGGCTGTCAGGATGAGAACCGGAATCAGAATCCGTAGAAACCAGTTCCTGATGTTCATCAGAATTCCCTCCGGACGAACGAACGTGCACCCAGCCACAGCGGCGCAATAACCGTAACAGCATTCAGGGCAGTCACTCCGGCCACTGCGACAATCAGCTCTTTTATGGGGAATTCTCCGCCGGCGATAAGAAAGATCGTGTATTTATAAGCGGGAAGGGCAAAAAGCGCCACCATGATGCCGATATAGAACAGCGATACCCCAACGGTCAGAATACCGCCGGGGCTCGATACAATCCTGCTCGGATTACGCTCGGAAAAATCCGGAAATGCGGCACCGAATCCGACAGCGAGGCATGAGAGGGAAATACTCATGAGAAAAATTCCGCCGAAAGTCAGGAGACGGTACAGATCCTCGATATTGAGCAATACGCTGGAAATCACCCCAACGGTTTCTGCGATGATAAAAAACGCGACAAAAGCCGTGATGAACTTTTCACGGAAGAGTGAACCGGTCGAGAGTGGTGACGATCCCAGCACCCAGAATGCATCGCCCTCGAGACTTATCGACGGGTAGACGAATCTGACAGCAAGTGTGGCAAGCACGAATCCGCAGAACCCGAAATTCATCACGAAAAGGATTGTCCGCCACTGTTCGATGTCGATGTCCTTTGGTATATAGCCAAGATTGATGAAATACAGCGCAAGGATCACACATATCAGCACGAGCTGCGTCCACTGGCCTTGTTCACGGACAAACAGCAAAACATCCTTGTTGAAAAGCGCACGCTCCCGGCTCCGCGGCGGTTGTGAGAACATCCCGGTTCCAGCGGCTCCGGCGGCCTTCAGACCGTAGGCCGCAGCACCTGCCTGTTCGGCGGACATGAGCCAGACAGTGAAATACCACCGCTCGACCACCGTATAGAGCACCGATACACTCAATCCGGCTGTCGTTAAAAGAGCGGACGCATGCACCATAAGGGACCGCCAGTCCTTCAGATCAAGGGCACGCAGGCATTGAATCAGCCAGACATTGGGTGTGAACGGGTTCGCATTCAGATAAAAGTTGTTGATGAACAGGTTAAGCGCACGGAAGTCCTCGGTGAACTGGATACGGAGCTCGGTCGGGCGGGCAAATTCAATGACAGCATAGACGAAAGAGCCGATTATGACGACGGCGCACGTAAGGAGCAGTTTCATGCCGATAAACCGTGAAGCGAATTTTGCCACTATCGCGAGAATCGTTCCGAACGACACCGCGATCAGGACGAAGGGCACGAGGACGACAATGCCGGCAAGGGCATATTCCACGAGTCCGTAGTCCCTGACTTTCGCATATGAATAAAGGATCGGTAATGCCATAATCAGAATCGCCCAGGAGCTGAACACGATGATATCAAAAAATTTGCCGGTAAAAAGCTCGACGGAAGAGACGGGGGTGCTGAACAAATACTCCGTCTCGCGGGACTTGAAGAGCGATGCGAACGAAAAAATGAAACTCGAAACGATGAGCAGGAAGAAAAAAATGAGAAAACCGATGGTAACCAAGCGGTCGATGAGCAAAAAACCAATATCCTCTATCGCAACGACATAGGAAAACAGCAGGTCGTGGAAAAAAAGATACGACACCCATACGAGCACACCAAGAAGAAAAACCATGCTCAGATTACGCCCCAGGTATTTCCCCCTGCGATCCATGAGGAGGGCCGCAAGCATACGCATTTTCACCATGAGAATGATGCGGATTCTACCCATCATCGATCCTCGTTCCGCTCATCGAGATATGCGGTTTTCTCGGTATTCCGGGTTAACTTCATGAAGAGGTCCTCTATCCCTCCTCCATCCATTTCGGCCTGCTTCCGCAACTCGTCGAGTGTTCCCTCTGCCACGACACTCCCTTCATTCAATATCGCTATTCTGCCGCAGAGTTCTTCCACCTCATAAAGGTCGTGCGATGACATGAAAACGGTTGTTCCGTGCTCGCAGATGAGCTTCAGCATATCTTTGAGAAGCCTTTTACTCGGAGGGTCGAGCCCGACAGTCGGTTCGTCCACGATAATAAGCTCCGGGCGGTGCAGAAAAGCCGCCGACATCACCACTTTCTGTTTCATACCATGGGAATACTCTTCACACCGTCTGTCCATCCAGACGTGCATGTCGAAAATGTCGCTGAGCCATTTGATCCGTCGTTCCATATCATCAGGCTCCATTCGGTAGAGCCCGCCCACGAACCGTAAAAACTCCCGCGCGGTCAGCTTGCCGTAAATGAACGGGCTGTCGGGGACATACCCGATCAGCGACCGCACCGCGATGGGGTCACGGGCGACATCGATATCCTTGATCCGGATAGTTCCCTCATCCGGTCGCACCAGGCCGATCATGGTTTTGATCGATGTTGTTTTTCCCGCACCGTTCGGCCCGAGAAACCCAAAAAACTCGCCCGTACCGACAGATAGCGAAAGTCGTGAAAGAGCCGTTTTATCACCGTACCGTTTGGTGACGTTCTTAAACTCAATTACCGGATTATCCATGGCGCTCACCTGTATTCTATAACCTGTATGGAAAGATTGTTCACCAGCCTCAGAAGCTCGACAAGCCGCTCGAAATCGCCTCTCACAAGCGTTATATGCGTCGCATCGGCCCTTGCCTGACCATAATATGGATCGACATCATGCCATACGTCTCCGGTGAAGACCGACGGCCAGGAATGATAACGGAACACGCCGTCCTCCCGACAGACCAGCCCGAGGTTTATCTGGGTATGTATCCCCACCGAGCGGGCAAGGGCAGTGAAAAGTTTTGTATACTCTTCGAACCCGCCTTTGCGTTCCCTGAGAATATCAACGGAGCGTATGAGGGTTATTCTCTCGTTTTTCTGCATATTCTCGTTCACCCAGCGGCTGATAGCTTCCGCCATTGCGAGCGTATCGCTGTATGCTGCCACAATCTCACGGGCAGTCCGGATTATCCGGGCGTCAGCGGGTTGGATATAATCGCTCGAACCGGTCAGCGATGTATCGGACAGAGCCGCCTGGATACCGAAATCCCGACGATCTCCCTCAAGTACCGGGTGGTCGTATATCCCGATTTCAACCGGTGTATTCGACAACTTTTTTTGATTCGAGGAGGTGACATCGACATAGGCGGCGCGGATACCCTCCAGCCTGAAACGCGCGTATTCGACCGCACGGGGATTTTCGATCGTCCTGTCGGGATGAATCGCAAGCGCTTTCAAAGTATCGTTCCCAAACGCCACATCGACCGGCATAAGAAACACATCACGGCTCTCTGTCTGCTCGATGGTGAAATTTCCGATTCCGCCGCCGAAATACATATAACCATCAGCCCTCACCAGCCCGCCCGCCGGGTCGAGCCACAGCCGCGCGTCGCTGTCCCCGTACGACAGTTCATATTCGAGGAGCGTCCTGCGCTTATCACCGATAATGGTGATTTTCCTGTTTTTTCTCTCAGTGTGGAGGACATACTCGTTGAAGACTATCGGGTCGAAGACCATGAGACTCACGAGGTCCGCTCCGGCGCGGGACAGAAAAAACGGGATGCCGACGGGAAAGGTTATGCTTTTGTCCACAATGAAATATCCCGTGCGTTTCGGAGCCAGATTATAATTCTGCACTTCGATATAGAGTGTATCGCTTCTGACCGAGCCGGTAAATTCCGACATGTGGGAACCCGACCTGATCGTAAACTGCAACTGCCTTGTGTTATAGGTGGTCGTATCGATGGCGACAATGCTCTGGAGATATACCTCGCGCGAGAGGCCGGCAAGGTTCATTTTCAGTACACATTCTTCCGTGGCGAGATAGAATTCCCCGCCGTGGATGGTTCGCTCGATCCGGTATCCGACTTTACTGCCGTTACGGTATACGTTGTACATGCGGCGTTCTTCGGAATCCATCTTCACATCGGAACTTACGATATCCTTCCCTTCGAGCCCTCTGCGCCGTTGATACTCACTGTACACGAACACCATCGAGATCGTCCACACTGCCAAAAGTATCGCCGTTATCGCGGAAATCTTAGCCTTTTCAGGCTTCATACGCAACCTCTTCGAGTTGAGCCATCGTAATCCCCCCCTCACGTACCATAGTGAGACGTCCCGCGGTACAGTCGACCACAGTGCTGGGTACACCCGTCAGTTCATCACCGCACGGGATAACCATGTCCACGCTATTTCCGAAAAGACGACGGGCATCACGGTATTTCCGCACCGGCGGTTCACCTGCCATGTTCGCGCTCGTGGAAATAACCGGGCGGCCAAAGGTTCCGGCCAGGGCACCGGCGACCCGATGGGATGTCACCCGGAATGCAACACCACCGGTGAACCCGATCAAATGATCCGGGAAAGGCCGGAGGGGTTCAACGATAAGTGTGAGCGGGCCGGGCCAGAAACGCTGTGCCAGCTTCCCGGGAATGTCTCCGAGCGGCCCCGTCATCCGTTCCACCTGTTCACGCGAACAGGCGAGAAGAAGCATTGCTTTCGCTTCCGGGCGGTTTTTCAGCGACTGAACCCGTCTGCACGAATCGGCGTTCAGGGGATCGCAGCCGATCCCGTAGACCGTTTCGGTCGGATAAACGACAATTCCGCCGGTGGAGAGTATCTCTACGGCCCGCTGAATCACCTTTTCAAGATCGTTTACATCCATAGTTCACAGGTTTAAGCGATAGCGTACCAGTTTTTCAGCGAGTGCTGCATCTGAAAGGGCAAGAATCTGCACCGCGAGAAGTGCAGCGTTCTTTGCATTCGAAATCCCGACAGCGGCAACCGGTATTCCTTTCGGCATCTGGACGATGGAATACAGCGCATCGACACCGTTGAGCGGCGCTCCTGCGATGGGAACCCCTATCACCGGCACAGTCGTATGCGAGGCGATGACACCGGGGAGCGCAGCAGAAAGACTCGCTCCCGCGATGATCACTTTTATGCCGCGCTCCGCTGCTGTTTTTGCGAATCCGGCGGTTTTGTCGGGCTGACGGTGAGCCGAGAGCACCGCCTGCTCATACCTGACCCCGAACTCGTCAAGTATCTCGCATGCCTCTTTCATGACTCCCTCGTCGGATGTACTGCCGTACACAACAGCAACAACAGCCATAGCCCCTCACTTTCACATTTCATATAAAACATGCTGTTTTCATATTAATATCTCATTATACAGCAATTTGTTCCTTTATATATTTAATATTATACTTTAAGAGACCTTTGAAAAAATGGTTTTTATATCGATGGAAACTGCACAATTGTATCTTCCGAGACTCACCCCTCGGTCCCCTCTCTGACACGTCAAAGAGGGGATGCCCATCCTGATCCTTAAGCGTATCCCCCTCTTTTGCTCTGCAAGAGAGGGGGCGCAGGGGGTGAGTCCCAAGTGATATTATTGACATATAGTATTCCGTATTTTACGATTATTTCAAAGGTTTCTTAAAGTATATCTCCCATAGTCATTATCCCCGGCAGGGCGCATAATGCGGCGTAAAAAAACTCGTCCCGTTCATCACCGATGTGCAAGATGCCTGAGCGCTTTTGCGCCGATGTCGGTACGGTAAAACGCGCCTTCGAAATGGATTTTCTCCGCAGCGCCATAAGCGCGTGCCCTCGCCTCGTCGAAGTCGGCCCCCCAACCGGTGACACCGAACACTCTCCCCCCTGATGTAACCACATCGCCACCGTCAAACCGGGTACCCGCATGGAAAACCTCGACGCCCTCGATGCCTGTGGTATCATCAAGACCGGTGATTTTCAGTCCCTTACGGTATGAACCCGGATAGCCTCCCGATGCAATCACGACACACATGGCGAATCCGTCCGCTGTCTTCACCAGCGTACCGGACAACCTTCCCCCAATACATGCCATCATAATCTCAACAAGATCGCCCTCCATGAGAGGCAGTACCGCCTGTGTTTCCGGATCACCGAAGCGACAGTTGTATTCGAGGACTTTCGGCCCCTGCGTGGTGACGATTACGCCGATGTACAACAATCCTCTATAGGGAACACCTTCTGACGCCATACCGTCGATGGTCGGTTGAATAAGCTCTTTTTCCACTCTCTCGAGCAGTGCGGGTGCCGCAAGCGGCGCCGGGGCATAAGCGCCCATACCGCCCGTGTTGGGCCCGGAATCGCCGTCATATACACGCTTGTGATCCTGGGAGGGAACAAGAAGCCTGTACGTCGAGCCGTCGCACAGAGCGAAAATAGTGGTTTCTTCACCCTCGAGGTGTTCCTCGATGACCACAGAGCGTCCGGATTCGCCGAATATCTCCTCAACCATCAGCGTACGGAGAATTTTTTCGGCTTCGTCGGGATCGGAGGCGAAAATGGCGCCTTTCCCCGCCGCAAGTCCGCTTGCCTTGATCCACATTGTGCCTCCAAGAAGCGACCGGGTATACGCGACGGCTCTGTCGAAATCATCGAAATCCTCGAACGCGGCTGTCGGGATGCCACACTTACGCATGAGCCGTTTAGAAAAAACCTTGGAGCCCTCGATCATGGACGCAGCAGCAGTGGGACCGAACGCTGGGATACCCGCCTCCTCGAGAAGGTCCACGATTCCCATGCAGAGCGGGACTTCAGGACCGACTGCCACCAGGTCAATACCCTCGGAGACGGCGAATTTCGCAAGCCCCGTCACATCATCGGCATTGATGTCCACGCACGTTGCGACCGATGCGATACCCGCATTCCCCGGTGCGGCATAGAGTTTATCCACTTCACGGCTTTGGGACAGTTTCCATGCCATAGCGTGTTCGCGACCTCCGCCGCCGACAACGAGTACTTTCATGTCACCCCCTTTTTCTCCGTGTATTAATTTCAGGCCCGGTGAAAAAAATACTTAACGCTTATCGAGATGACTCCGCTAAATTGAAAATTATCTCTAAAAGCCCCCTTCTTGTCCTTCGGACATCCTTCCCCCAGAGGGGGCAGGGATGTAACCGCTGTAATTTCAGTAACTTGCCCCCTTTGGGGGAAAGTCGGGCGTCAGCCCGGAAAAGGGGCATTAACGATAGCTGTTTTAACTAGATAAGCGTAAAATACTTTTTCACCGCCCTCATTTCATAAAAATCTCAGTCTTTCAGACACACCACAGAAACACTCGCGTCACAATCACCGGCCATGGCCGCCGAGCCCGACCTCACGGAGAAAAACATCTTTATTCCTCCAATCCTTGCGGACTTTCACACGCAGATCGAGAAAGACTCCGCGGCCGAGGAACTCCTCGATACCCAGCCGTGCCTTCGTGCCGATTTCCTTGATGGTCCGGCCGTTCTTTCCTATAATTATGGGTTTTTGTGACTCTTTTTCAACCAAAATCGATGCGCTTATGACATATTTCGGCTCTTTTTCCTTGAAATCCTCGATGATGATGCCGGTGGCGTAGGGAATTTCCTCGCTTACAGTCAGGAACACCGCCTCACGGATCAGTTCGGAGACGAAAAAACGCTCCGGCTGGATTGAGATGATGTCATCCGGATAAAGCTTGGGGCCTGGAGGCAGGCGGTCAAGAATCATCGAGAACAACTCATCAGTGCCCTCTCCCTCAAGACCCGAAATCGGCATGATCTCCGTCCCGGAAAACAGCTCGGCGGTCTGGCGGATCATCTCGAGGAGTTTCGGTTTTTTTATACTATCGATCTTGTTAAGGGCTACGATCACAGACCGTGACCGTATGTCACCGGCGAGCTTCACAATCGCGGGATGGAGCTGTGTTCCGAATTTTTCGGCGTCGATGAGCACAAGAATGACATCGGCTTCATTGAGAGCGTTCCGGACGAACGATGCCATGACTTCCTGCATCCGGTAACGGGGCTTGAGAATGCCGGGGGTGTCGATAAAAATTATCTGATACTGTTCACCGGAAAGTATGGATGTGACATTCGCGCGGGTGGTCTGCGGTTTCGGAGTGACAATCGACACTTTTTCATCGAGGTATCTGTTCATCAGGGTTGATTTGCCGGAGTTGGGAAGACCGACAATTGCAACATAACCGCATTTGTGCTCCTGCGCCGGAGACCGTTCATTCGCTCTGTTCATATTGAATTCCTTGTATACAGTACTCGCCGGTGATTCCCGGAAAAAATTCAGAAAGTCCCCTTATTATCAAAAGACCGGTGAACAAATGGCATCAAAAACGGACCGTCATCGAGACACGGTGCGTGCTGTCAAGACCGTCATCGGAAAGATAGGCGTAGTCGAGAGATGAGGTCGATATGAGGGGGAGACGCATGATACCGAGACCGATTGTTCCCGTGCCAGCCGCCGAACCGGCACGAACAGCGACAAGTTCTCTGATACGATATTCGCCGCCGATATTCATCGTGCCGGTACCTTTTACGTCAGGTGTGTCGCCAAAATACGGTATCGAGGCAGTCAGGATGTACGCGCCTCCGAAAAACGGCATCTCATCGGCATAGGCACAACCGGCTTCAATGGTCGCCGCGATCCTGTCGTTCGCCTTTCCGTCCCATGCGATGGTCGTGCCTGTAATATCACGCGCCATGATCCCCGCCGTCCAGTTACCGCTTATCCGGTAATGAAGTCCCAGATCGATTCCAAACCCGAATGCGGTATCGGGACCGATCGCGCGCCGGATGATTTTCAGCGACCCACCCACCGCAGCATTTCCGGACAGCTTTTTCGCAGCCGAACAGAATAGCACGTAATCAGTGGCGTCCTCCCGCGAGGCGATTTCCGGCCGGTTATCCTCACTGATCGGTTTCGAACGGTCCCAGAGGCGGGTATATTTAATGTTTCCAATGCCGCTGTGCAGAAGCGTCAGTCCCATCGCCAGGTCCTCCGAAAGCGGCATGCCAAACGATACGGTGTTGTAATTGATGAGACCTGCGAACTGTTCCGAGTGCATGAAATTGAATTCCCGGACCTTAAGACGGACAAGCCCGGCTGGATTGTGGTAGGACGAAACGGCACCGTCGGTGACGACGACGAAAGAATTTCCCATGCCGAGTGCGCGGGCGCCCGCCCCCAACGAGAGGAAATCCCCCGCATAATTTTCTGACGCGTTTCCCTGCCCTGTTCCCAGGCAGATGAACAGAGCGGCAGGGAGAATAAAAGCCCGGCGCATTATACGAATTCTCGGCATATTATCCCGGTTTCCCGACGAGAAGCACCTGGATGTCCATGACATTGGTTCCGGTCGGCCCTGTTATGAGTAGAGCTCCTGTTTCCTTAAGGTACCGGTACGAGTCGTTATTCATGAGAAATGACGATACGGAAAAGCCTTTCGTCCGGCCAGCACGCACCGTATCACCATCCACAACGCCCCCTGCCGCATCGGTCGGACCGTCCGTACCGTCCGTTCCCCCGCTCAGGAAGGCGACGTTTTTCATTCCCGCAAGGCCCGCCGCAGTTGACAGGGCCATTTCCTGATTGCGGCCGCCCGTGCCGTTTCCACGAACTGTCACCGTCGTCTCGCCTCCGCCGATAATACAGGCGGGTGGTTCGACAGGATTCCCCGAAACCTGAATTTCAGACGCAATCGAAGCATAAAAGGTTCCCGTGTCCGATGCCTCACCCTGAATAAAAGTTGACAGAAGCAGCGTGTGAAACCCGAGCGCTTCAGCCGTTTTCCGCGCCGCCTGCACCGACATCCGGTTGTTTCCGATGAGGGTGTTTTCGGCGTTTAAGAGAAAAAAATCGCCGGGTTTCGCCGTCTCGGGAATATCGCCGTGAGCCCCCTTTTCAAACCGTATGCGGACACCTGCGGGCAGTTTTTCCATGATACTGTAGCGGGTGCAAATATCAAGGCAGTCTCCGAACGTGCTCCTGTCGCTCACCGCAGGCCCCGAAGCGATTGTATCGAGCCGGTCGCCGATAACATCAGACAATATCAGGACATGGAGCCGCGCCGGAAAAGCGAGCCGCGCCATTCCGCCCCCCTTCAGCACGGACAGGTGTTTCCGCACCGTGTTCAACTCGCCGATATCCGCGCCTGCCATCAGGAGAAGCCTCGTCACTTCCTGTTTTTCAGCAAGGGTTACATCCTCCGCGGGCGCAGGCATGAGCGCAGATCCCCCGCCGGACAGGAGGCAGAGCACGAGCGTCTTTTCATCGGCTCCGGAGAGAATGTCCACTATCCGGCGAGTCCCTTCAACACCGCGCTCGTCGGGCACCGGATGACTGCATTCGTGAACATGGATATGCTTCAGGGGCGCACCGTAGCCGTCTTTTGTATTGATCCATCCGCCGGTGATACGGTCCCCGAGTATTTCCTCAACATTCTCGCCCATCCGCGCGGACGCTTTCCCTCCGCCGATGACGACTATTCTCGGATACTCGTCCGGTGAATACAGCGATGTACCGATGCGAACGGCTTTTCCCGTGACCTCAAGCATATTCCGGACACAACCGGACGGGTCGGCGGCCCTGACAGCCTCCATGAAAATCAACCGGGCTGTTTCCTTCAAGTCCATGGATATAATCCTGTAAAAATCGGTTTATCACGGATGACCTGAATCCTGATGGTACATCATACATTCAGGCTGGCATCTTCGGCGGGGGTGTCTTTTTCACGTTCCAGAACCGGATCGACTTCCGCCGCGATGAACTCCTCGACCTGGCCGGGAGCGCGGCCGATATAAAGGCTTGGAGCCATGAGGTTTTCAAGCTCGTCCGCATTCAGGTCGAACAGGGGGGATGCCGCGATACGCAGGATAAGATCGTTTTCCCTGCCTTCCTCTTTCACCTGTCGTGAGGCTTCCTGTGAAAGTGTGCGGATTTCTTCATGAAGCACCTGGCGGTCCCCGCCCTTTTTGACCGCTTCCATGATGATGTTCTCGGAGGCAATGAAGGGAAGCTCGTTCATGATGTGTTTCGTAATGACCGCGGGATAGACGACCAGTCCCAAGGTGATGTTAATGGCGATTTTGAGAACAGCGTCCGTACCGAGAAACATCTGGGGCAGCGCGAGCCGCTTGTTGGCGGAATCATCGAGCGTTCGTTCGAGCCACTGTGTCGCCTCGGTGAACGCCAGGCTTCCTTCGAGCGAGATAACGAACCGGGCGAGCGAGTTAATCCGTTCAGCCCGCATCGGATTCCGCTTATAGGGCATCGCCGAGGACCCGACCTGCGATGTTTCAAACGGTTCCTCGATTTCCTTCAGGTGGGCAAGCAGCCTGATGTCATTCGCCATCTTCGATGCCGACTGACAGATACCCGAAAGCACCGACGCTGCACGGGAATCAATTTTCCGTGTATATGTCTGGCCGGTCACTATGAAACTGTCGGTAAAACCAAATGCCCTCCCGACCATGCTGTCGAGACGCTTCACCCTGTCCTCATCGCCGTCAAAAAGCTTGAGAAACGAAGCCTGTGTGCCAGTCGTACCTTTCACGCCCCTGAACCGGAGTGTCGACACGAAATAATCCAGGTCCTGATAATCGATGATGAAA
>Ga0315284_10002794_pt1 | contig 24889 bp, 24 predicted proteins | sample YL17G09_16_MG_FD_203696 | JGI IMG/M metagenome (GOLD analysis project Ga0315284, IMG submission 203696) | Sediment microbial communities from Yellowstone Lake, YNP, Wyoming, USA - YL17G09_16 | ecosystem: Environmental > Aquatic > Freshwater > Lake > Sediment | place: USA: Wyoming | collected...
CTCAGGACTTTTTCATAGAATCCGGGTGAGCCCACTAGTATCGAATCGACAGCAAACTCGTCTGAATAACTCACCCGGATGTAAAAAGTCCAGCAGGACTTTTTCATAGAATCCGGGTGAGCCCACTAGTATCGAATCGACAGCAAACTCGTCTGAATAACTCACCCGGATGTAAAAAGTCCAGCAGGACTTTTTCATAGAATCCGGGTGAGCCCACTCATTTTATTCCCAGATAATCATGTCTACTCATGGAGTACAGGAATCCCAAGGTGACTGTCGATGCGGCTATCGTAGAGGATGGGAAGATAATACTAATCAGGAGGAACAATCCCCCATTTGAGGGTATGTGGGCGCTCCCAGGCGGTTTTGTCGACTATGGGGAGCGCGTCGAGGACGCCTGTGTGAGGGAGGCGAGGGAGGAGACGAGTTTGGAGGTTAGGATACTTAAACTTGTGGGCGTCTACAGCGACCCGAAACGCGACCCCCGCGGCCACACATGCGGCATAGTGTACCTCTGCAAGAAAGTCGGTGGGGAATTGAAGGCATCTGATGATGCGAAGGAGGCTGGGTGGTTCAGCCTCGATGAACTGCCGAAGTTGGCTTTCGACCACTCGCAGATAGTCGCTGACGTGAAGAGACTACTCTAGTGCCAGTGGCGTGCCCTTGAGGTTCCTCTTGAGTTCCGATAGGACATCGAGTGTAGGTTTACCTGCGACACCATCTATCTTCACCTCACCCTTAAGGCCAAGGAGTGTTTCGACTATGCTCTGGTGGATGCCTGGCAGCGTCTTAATATTGTAGCCGCCCTCGAGGGCGAGTATGATTCTCCCGCCGAAGACCTCATCTGCAAGCGCCATCAGCCTCTGCGTCATTGCCACATAACCATCAACGGTGACATTAAGCTCTCCCAAGGGATCGCTCAAGTGGCTGTCCTGCCCGGCTGCCACGAAAAGCGCCTCGGGCTCGAATCTCCTCATCGCATCCAGGACGTAATCGTCGAGTATGCGCACGTAGTCTGCGTCGCCTGTTCCGGCTGGCACCGGCAGGTTCATGCAGTACCCTTTACCTTCCCCCTCGCCTATCTGCTCGACGAAACCGTCTCCTGGGAAGAATTCATGCGGGTCACGGTGGACTGAAATTGTTAGGACGCTCGGGTCATTATAGAAGATTTTCATCGTTCCGTTGCCTGCATGAGCGTCCCAATCGAAGACAGCCACCTTCCTTATTCCATATTCCTGCTGGGCGTAACGGATTGCGACCGCAGTATTATTGAAGTAACAATAGCCTGACGGGTACGATGAGGCATGATGACCCGGAGGCCTCACGAGGCAGAAGCAGTTGTCTGTTTCCGCCCCTAGTGTCGATTTCACTGCTGAGATGACGCCGCCTGCCGCGTATAATGCGGCATTATATGTGTTTGCACCGACGTATATGTCGGGGTTGATGATGTCGAAGTCAACGTACCCACGTTCGCTGAGCCCTTTTACGTAGTCTATGTGTTCCCTGCTGTGGACTCTCATAAGGTCGGTCTCCTCTGCGGGTGCGGGTGTTATCAAATGGAGTTTGTCCAAGAGGCTGGTGGTTTTGAAATGCTCGATTGTCGCTGAGATGCGCTCTGGGACCTCTAGTATGCCGTCATATGGCTTGTGTTTGAGACATTCCATCGAGTAGACGAGTCCCGTTCTATTCATGTTTGATTATTGTACCCACATCATTTAAGACGCTACTTTCGTTTGGATATTTATTTGGGTGATGCCAGATACTAAGAAAATGATGAAGAAGGAGGCTGAGGTTCCCGGGGAGAGGGATGAATCGCACGTGACGGGAGGCCTCTTCAGGCATCTTAGTCCGTTGAGTTGGGGGGCAGGAAGGAAACCAGCCGAAAAACCTCCTAGACAAAAAAGCCTCATGGAATTGGATGAGGCAGGGGCATTAGACGCTGACAGAGTAGTATTTGATAATACGGAAAAAGACTATAGAGGGGTATATCCCCCATATGAAATGGGGATTTATTGTAGGAGGGGGAGTAAACACGAGAGAAGGGAGGTTGATAATCAGGATTATGCGCTCATAATACCCTCGGTGAAACTCATGTCTGGGGTGGAAGCCAGAGTCGTCGGTGTCTTCGATGGCATAAGCAGCCACCCAACGGCAGGATACGACAGCCAAGCTGCCGCACATAGCCTTATAAGGTTCGTATTAGACAATGGCAGCAGATACGAGGACCCTGTCAAACTTGCAATTGATGCGCTGGCAAAGATGAGTGCCGACATAAGAGACAACTATGCGGAAGTAAAAAAGTACCCCCCAGTCAGGGATATAGCTAGTAAAATTCTTGATCCCCGCGATGGTCCTGGGACAACCACGACATTCGCAATCCTACTTGAAGGGAAGGCAGTCATAGCACACTTAGGAGACAGCAGAGCATACATACAAGATGCTCACGGTAACGTATCGCAAGTTACCGCAGACCAAAAGGATGAGATTGGATTTCTGACCCTCCATGTGGGGAGAGTAGAACCCAAAGGTGATGATGTGAGTCAGTTCGTTAATGCGGTCGATTATAACCCTAAAACGGACACGTTCATACTGGCAACAGACGGCGCATACGCACGAATGAGCACCCACAACATAGGGGGGTTAATTGAGAAGAACAGGCAAAAAGGAGCCCAGATGATATCTGAAGAGATGGGAATACGCGGCAGAAGCGAAACAAAAGACGATGCAACGGCCATAGTGATACTGCCGAAGAAATGATGATACGGCCTTTACACTATCCCATATGGGAATCCAAAAAGGGACAGGTAATACAGGAGTTTAATATCCGAGTGTTTCCCAGTATTTTACGTGCAACGTCAGGGGCAGTCTCAAGGTAGTAGCATCAGCAGGAGTACGGATCCCACAGGACTTGGTGAGCCTCTACTGGTGAGGGAGATTCCTATCGAAGCCTGTGCTGACAAGAATAGGTTATGGGAGGAGTTGAATAAGGCTTATACGCTGGATGCCTTCGTCGACCAAACTGGGGCAATCCCCCTGAAGGATGCCTATGGAGCCTTATTTGATGTTGTCGGCGGTGATTCGATACTTACTGCGTACCGGAGCAATCCCTTCTTTGCGACCAGGGCCCTGAAGTTGATTGCATTGCAAGGTATTGATGCTGATGGGCAGTTGACTTTCAAGAAAACCTGCGCTCAAATCTCAGACCTCCTCCCAAAGGAGTTATTGGCTGAGTCGTTCGCCATCCGAGCGCGTGACACTGTCATTGCGCTATCCATGATACATGATATGGGCAGGGAGCCTGACGGGTCCCTGACGTTCCGGCGCCTCCACCAGGAACTCGCAGGAGCATACGTTGATATAGACAAGGACTTCCTAGCAAGCCCGGCGGACAGTGTCCTAGGTTTTGGCTACGGTAGGGATTCACCCCGGGCAGATGACTCTGAACCACGGCGGCTGAGGGATATACTCGACAAGTACGGCCTCCATGTGCGGCCTTCCCAAGTCTTCGGTTTGTCTTACCGCAACTACCCTGAACTTGAGGGTTTCAAGATGTCGACTGAAATCAAGTCGACGTTGGATGCCGCATATTCCCTCTTCCACCGGCCTCGCTTGGGGGTGGATAAGCCCATGAACATAATCGATGACACGGTGCAGCAGTATCTCGAGGGCCGGGATGCGAATGGGCTCTGGCGTAAGGCCGGTAAAATCAACTGGCTTGGCATCAGGCTCCTGAGGGGTTGCCCCCAGAGGTGCTGGTACTGTGACCTTAAGGAGGACACGTCTGATTTGTCCAGGGATGAGTGGCTGGAGAAACTTACAGTGGTTATAGATGAAGTCACTGAGAGCGGTAAGAGACCGGGGGTCTTATTCAATCTATCGGGCGGTGAGCCGCTCATCATGGCAGAGCGTGAATACGACTACCAGAAGTTCAAGGAGCAAACCCAGGAGAAAGGCGGGCGTGTAGACTCACAGGATGTTTGTGGTCTATTGTCTCTCATCAGGTTCATCAAACAGAGGGGAGGCTACGTCTCCATGAACAGCACCCTACTGCCCATCGGGTTAGAGCATCGCATAGGCGGCCAATTACGCGGTTCCCGCCTAGCTGAGGAGCTCGTGGAATCTGGCGTGGACTTGATTAACGTGTCGGTTGAGAGTGTGGACAAGGACAGGCATGACTTGACGACCGCAGTCCCCGGCTCATGGGAGAAGACGATGCTCGGGTTCAGGGAACTCCAGAAGCATATGAGGAGGCTCCACATGACCACGAAACTTTCAGTCAATCACGTCCTGACCAATGGAAACTTCAGGGAACTCCCGGCCCTGGTGGAATTCCTCGGCGAAAACATCACCGCAGTGGATGAAATCAACCCTCTGCCGATAAAAGGTGAGGAGAATAGACGGCTCTTCCTCTCATTGGATGAGATACGCGAATTCAAGAGGGACATACTGCCGCGCATCACGGAACTTGCAGACAAATACAGGTATCGTCTCCTCAAACAGAAAGCGGCTGAAATATACGGTACAGACGAACATGGCGAAATGGAAGCCGCCCAAGGCAGATACCACCACTGGGAGGAGGGGATACCCTGCTACACCTCCCGCGTATCCGCGTACATAGACTACTGCGGGGACATAGGCCTATGCAGCTACAACGCAGACGCTAATATAAAAGATGACTACTATGGTCTTGTAACAGAAATCCCCGGCGTCAGCCTCAAGGACATAATGGGGAGGCGGACGGAAAAGAGAATCGGCCTACCATGCGGCCAACTCTGCGATGCATTCTGCGGCCCAGACATGGAACGACTCAATCGCAGGATACACGAACGGATTCAGGAGATGGACAGGAGACAGAGGGGGGGTAGACTAGAAGACCGGGAAAGATAGTGACACCCCCATGTGAGATGGGGGCGTTTGCAGGTTTTTATGCTATCATCTTTATGAGGTCCACTACCCTGTTGCTGTAGCCCCATTCGTTGTCGTACCAGCTGAGGACCTTCACCATGTTGCCGCCCACGACCATCGTGGCTTGGGCGTCGAATATGCTTGAGGCCCTGTTGCCGATGACGTCTGATGAGACAATCGGGTCCTCGGTGTACTCGAGTATGCCCTTCATCTCCCCGTCAGCGTACTTTTTCATGGCTGCGTTCACTTCCTCTTTGGTGACGTTCCTCTTCAGGAGAGCCACCAGGTCCACGAGGCTCCCGTCAGGCACTGGAACCCGTATTGAAATCCCGTCTAATTTGCCCTTAGTCTCAGGTATGACCTTCCCCATAGCCTTCGCAGCCCCAGTTGTAGTGGGTATTATGTTCATGGCGGCTGCCCTGGCTCTTCGGAGGTCCTTGTGGGGGAAGTCTAGTATGACCTGGTCGTTGGTGTAGGCGTGTATGGTCGTCATCATGCCCTTCTCTACCCCGAACTCCTTCTCCAGGACGTGCACGACAGGTGCGAGACAGTTTGTGGTGCATGACGCGTTGTCGAGTACGACTACGTTCTTGGCTTTGTCTGAGTTGACCCCCATGACGACTGATGGAGCGTCGCCTTTGCTTGGGGCGCTGATTATGACCTTCTTCGCGCCAGCTGTGATGTGGGCTTTTGCGGCCTCCACGTCCGTGAATCGGCCTGTGCTCTCGACAACCACTTCCACTCCGAGCTGCCCCCAGGGTAGTTTGCTCGGGTCCTTTTCGGCGGTTATCTTTATCTTCTTTCCGTTGACTTCGATGAAGCCGTCACCTGCCTTCACGTCACCCTTGAACTTCCCGTGCACGCTGTCGTACTTCAGGAGGTATGCGAGCGTCTTTGGGTCCGTCAAATCGTTGATTGCGACGAACTCTATGTTCTTCTCGTTTATGCCTGCCTTCAGAACCAGCCTGCCGATGCGCCCGAAACCGTTTATCCCGACCTTAACCATGATAACACCTCAAAGTTTAGGTTATGTATTACAAGAAGCCGTTAAAAACAGTCGGCTGGCTGCACATTTTTAATCAAGTTCTGCCATATATTATCCTAAGGGGATGGTTGGCTTTAGTGTGTTTTTGGCCATGGAGAATCTAGACGAGATAATGGGCTCGGAGGATGCGACTTGGAGAGACATCCTTGAGAGCGTGCTGAAGGGGTTGAATCCCTGGGATGTTGACTTAGTGGAACTGGCGAGCAGGTATTCTCAGAAGGTTGATGAGATGCTGGAGATGAACTTCCGCATACCAGCGAACGTCGTCCTAGTCTGCGCGGTCCTCCTGAGGATGAAGGCTGACATACTCACCCCGAGGGAGGAGGAGTATGCTGACTTCTCGTCGTCCCTGAACTTCATATTCAACTCAGACTATCCGATATCTGCACTGCTCGGCTCAGACAGCGAGCCTTACCCGATAGCAATAAAACCCGCGAGGGTCATCACCCGCCGGGTAACCGCGAACGAGCTGATTGAGGCCATACAGGACGCGCTCGCGGAGAGGACTAAGTCGCTTGAGCGCATCAGCCTCAAGGCCTCGAATGCCGCGAATGAGGAGGAGGTGAAGGATCTTGTCCTTGAGTCTGAGATGAGCATACTCGAGGTCATCGAGGAGACTTACCAGCAGGTCACGAAGATACTCACCAGCAAGGATGTGGCGCTGCTCACGGACATAGCAAAGACGAAGGATGAGGTATTGCACATCTTCCTGAGCCTCCTGCACCTGTCAAGCAGCCAGCGCATAACCCTCAGCCAGGAGCATCTGTTCGGGCAGATATACATCAAGCCTACAGAAGCCATGTGATGGATTTTTAAAGGTTAACTACATATTAGGTTGTACGATGGCGATATTGAACGTTAAATTCAACAAGATTACTGCGGAGCGGAAGGACAGGGACGTGAAGAGCATAGAGGTCAAAGCCAACTCCACCATACTCTCCCTGAAGAGGACGAAGGACAAGAGGATAGGCGAATATCTCCACGTCAACTTCAAATACGACGTTTTATATCAGCCTGACATCGGGGAAGTCCACCTAGAAGGCACCTTGTGGTACACTAACCCGAAGCTCGACAGCGTAGTCGAGGAAACCAAGGACAAGGTAGAACTCAAAAACGACGCCATCCGCGAGATATCGACCGCAGTCGTTCAGGAGAGCATCGTCGAAGCCCTTGACATGTCAAGGAAACTCCAGATGCCGGCGCCGCTGCAGTTGCCCTCGGTGAACGTGAAGGCCGAGAAGATGAAGTTCATGAAGGCCGAATAAGTCTGAGCCGCTTTGTGTTTTTCCGGCTAGACCTTAATTCCCTCCCAGTAACTTCTGCTCGGCTTTCTGCTCGGATTTTACTATTTGACTAATTATACCCCCAGGCTCTACTGGGCCGCGTATACTCCCTTTATCTTCTTGGCCGTTATCGTAGCGTATTCTAACATCTACGTTGTAGACGCTTCCCTTTACCCCATTCCCACAATCATCCATCTTAAACCCAAAGTCGTCACCTGAAATAACGTCCCTTTCTATCGTCTCTTCGCAGAGAATCTTCGTCTCATTATAACCATCATGTCCAAAGACACGGATATCGTTTACGTGTATTGTTTTTCCAGCCTCATTTATGAAAACCCCTCTGAATTCACCGGTTGGGGTTCTGGTGATGCTATCATCCTGTGGCATAATCTTGGCAAACGCTACTGATGTCGTTACCATATTGCCACATATATATTCGATTTGATTCAAGACTAAGAATATTACTCCTAATAAGAGTACCATGACTATCCCTGTAATGAACACGGATTGTACGATGGATTTGGTCTTCCGATAGGTGCGAATAAACCATCCCGTAGAGAGGGCCAAGAAAAGAATAAGGGGGATGAATATGCTTGTGGCGCACATAGTCAATCCCAGAATAATAATGAGAGCAATGATTGTGATAGCAATATCTCCTCCCATCAAGGGCTTAGTCTGTTTATCCATCTACAAACGTTACTTCGCCGTTTTTGTTTAAATATGGGGGTTGTTGCAGACGCACATTTAGGTTTGCCAGTCGAATTCCTCTTCAAAAGAGAGATTCTCCTGTTTTTATTTTCATTCTCCGGATATTCATCCAATGGACTCAGCTGGACTATGTGACATATGCGGTAAGGCCGCGGTCAGCGGCTTCTCATGCAGGATGTGCGGCAAACGCGTCTGCCAGAATTGTATAACGGTCAGGGGAGTCTGCCGGATGTGCGCCGGAGGCTTTGAGATAAGCCTCGATGAGAAAGTCGTGCGTGCGAGAGTCCTGAAGGAGAAAGGCTTGGATGAGACGAGAATCTGAGGTTACTCGTACGGGCCTCTCAGCGTCCCGGACTCTTCGCGCGTAACGGTTACGTCGTTCACTGTCACATCGTATGTGATGGTGACTTTGGCGTTGTACACGCTCCCTACATCGCCGTGGGCTATGCAGTTCGTCTCTGCGGTGGACAGTTTCGTGTTCTCGTTGTATGAGGCGACGTTGTTTGGGATGAATGCCGCACCTGTTAGGGTGCATGATGTTGTTGGGTTGTGTGCGTCGATTATCTTCGCGCCCTTTATGGTTATCGGCGTGTTATATCCGTTTGTGAAAATCATCAGCGGCTGGCCGGTGTGTGATATTCCGGTCGCCGCGAGTTGTGGCTTGATTTTGGCGAAGCCTGTCATTGTTATTGTTGGACTGCTGATGTTCACTGAACCTAATAAGATGAAGAAAAATATCCCAAGAAATAAGGCCCCTCCGGCTGCTCCTGAACTGAGTATGGATGGTTTGATAGATCTGGTCTTCCAGTAGGTTAGAATGAACCATCCTATAGTAAGAGCCAAGAAAAAAATGGGGGAGACGGCTGTACTGATGACGTCTATGCTCATTCTAGGGATAATAAAAACCACAATAATGACTGTACTAACAAAAGCCCATCTAGGTAAGGTCTTCGTTTGACTATCTGTGGAACTGAGCCATACTGTATGAATAATCAGAATCAAGAAAAAAATTAGGAGGATGGGTATAATGTTGGGCTCCCCGGTCAATATCCAAATAATAAAGAGCACAATAAAGAGCACAGGAACGACTGGACTGTTAGCCCATCCAAACATGGTCTTAGTCTGCTTATCCATCTACAAAAGATATTTTGCCATTCTTAGTTAAATATCGGGGTTGTTGCAGACGCACGTTCGAGTTGCCAGATGGTATCTTGGCTCTTACGGCGTTACGGTCATTATCTTCTTCGCCTGTTCTGGGTATGCTGCTATGAACTTCATCTCGTCTTCTGTGACGGGTTTTTGGGTGTGGACGTTCGCGTAGCGGACGAGCTCGAGTATCTGCCTTGCATGGGTGTCATCGCGGAACTTGAGCTCGTACTTGCCTGCCATGTTCGTGAACCCCTTTATGCCTGAGTATTCGCCTGTGGTAATCTGGCGACCAGTCTCTATCTGTTCTATGTGGCCGCGACCCACCTCCTGGTGGTCGTATAGTTCGTAGTTTCGGTGGTCCTTGAGCGCGCCGTCAGCGTGTATGCCTGACTCATGGGCGAAAGCGTTGTCTCCGACGGCTGGTTGGTTGACTGGTATGGGTATGCGCATGGAGATTGATGTGTACCTCGCTATCTTCCATGCCATCTTCAAGTCTATGTCGTCTGTGAGGATGTATTTCCCTGCCAGCCCGCTGGCTTTGCGTATCGCAAGCACCGTTGAGACTAGGTCCGCGTTTCCTGCGCGCTCTCCTATACCATTGATTGTGGTGTTGATGTATGCGTCAACGCCTCCGTCGTTTGCAGCTTTTGCACCGGCAATAGATGTGGCGACTGCCACCCCCAGGTCGTTGTGGGTGTGCATCTCTATCGGGAGTTTCACCTCCCTAGCGAGAGCCTTGACTCTGTCGTAGATGGTGAACGGGTCGTCGTAGCCGAGGGTATCGCAGTAGCGGATTCTCGCGGCTCCCGCGTTCTTTGCTGTTTCAGCGAACTCTATGAGGCGCTCGATCTCGGTCCTTGACGCGTCCTCGGCGTTCACGCCCACGTCTGAGGCTCCCATCTCAAGGGCTAGGTTCACGCTACCGCTCATGCTCTCAAGCACCTTCTTCCAGTCCATCTTCCCCTGGAACTTGTGTTCAAGCATCTGCTTTGAGGTCGAGATGCTCATGTTCAGGTATTTGATGTTTGGCACGAGCCTGAATGCCTCCTTCACGTCAGCCTCTACCGCGCGAATCCAGCCTGAGAGCCTCATTTTTATGCGCCCCGCTTCGGCGAGTTCCAGGTTCGCGTTGAGGTAGTTCGTCTCATGCGCCGTGACCGGGAATCCGAACTCGCTCTGGTATACGCCCATGTCGTTGAGGTACAGGTTCACCATCGTCTTCTCGAGTTTCGCGAGCCCTATCCTTGACGTTTGGACTCCATCGCGGTTGGTGACGTCTATTATGTGGATTTTGTTTTTCATGAAACCGGTTATAAACAATCGTTAATTTTATTCATATTATGGTGGTTTACCGCATAATAAATTCATCTATTAGTTTATTTTTCCAACTTTTCCGAAGTAGAGTATTTCCTCCCCGTCAACACCCCAGGCACCGTAGTCCTCCACTCCGTCCTTTAGCAGTGGACTCAGGAGGCTTTCGACAAGGATGTCCGTCCCCTCGGTGACGAAGTTCATTGATGGCAGGACTATCAGGTCGCGTCCCTTCCATTTTCCTGCCAGGAAACACTTGACCTTTTCGACTCGCTCATCCTCCCTCAATCCTATGCACGGGTGCTCGTGCCCGATGACGACGGTCTTGATGTCCTCAGTCTTCAGTCTACGGTTTTCTGGCATCTTGTGGCCGTGTACAAACAGTGTAGTGCCTAACTTTAGTTCCTCGACCAACTTGATGTTGCCCCCCGACGCTATCGGCCCCACTATGGTGTCGTGATTGCCCTTCACGAGCGTGACATCATACCCCTTTAAACCCCTGAGGAAGTTCATGACCTCACGCCACTCCTGCGCGCTGATGAGCCCGAACTCATGCTTGAGGTCACCGTTTATGATTATGCGCTTCGGCCTCGTCTCATCGATTGCGGCCTTCACATGCCCTACGACATCCTTGTACTGGAAGTGGGGCACGAGTATGCCCTCGCGGTTCAAGGCCTCCTCATAACCCAGATGTATATCAGCGAAGACGAGCGCCTCATATTCCGGGACATGGAGCGTGAGGTTGACAGCCTCGAAGCCTGGAATAATCTCTGTTGGTTTCATTTATCCGCTATCCTCTCAAGCAGTGCCTCGTGCATCCTCCTTATGAACTCGTGGCGTTCCTCGGCCCGCAGGACGTCCATGTATCCTCTGCCTATGATGTCCATGGAGAATGGGCTGGGTATGTCTGTGTCGGTCTCAATCACCTTTATTCTGCAGGCCTGAATATCTGAGAGGACTTGTGTGGCGTGTTTCACGTCCATGAGGTCGTCGAGGACTTCCCTGCGGGCTTCCTCGAGTATCGGGAACTTCTGGTCGAGCCTCTTCACGAACGACATGAGGATTTTGCCACCCATCTGCTGCCTACCAACCGACTTCCTCCTGCCCTTGTAATTTCGTAGCATCATCATGCTCCTCATCGCACAGTGGCGGAACCTCCTAGAGAGCACGTCCGTCTTGTCTATGGCATCAACGAGGGTATTTCGTAGGCTCTGTGGACTCAGTCTCATGAATGCGTTGTAAGCCTGCACCTTCCCTGGCAGCGTAAGGTAGAAGCCATTATCGCACAAGCCGATGGTGACGTTCTTGCGCTCCTGCTTTGCGATACCATACGCTATCGCACGCGAGAGGGCGTCGTTCACACGCCTGCCAAAGAGGCAGTGGAATATTATATACCTCTTCTTGAACGCCTGATTGTACTCTATGATAACCCGCCCATCATGCGGTATCTTACTGTACTTATACTGTTCCCTGAAGTACTCGTATATGCTCTCTATAGCATACTCGTCGGCGTAGAGGTACTCCCTAAGCCACTTCAAGACATCCGCCTTAGGCCTGCCCATCCGCTCATCCATAAGCCTCCTGAAACGCTGTATCTCAAGGGCGAGGCCGAAGCTGAGCGGCAGGGACTCACTCACCCAGGATGGCACCGTAGGGGGCCCACTGTCAGGACTCACCTGACATACCATGCCACGGCAGTAGTTGAACCGGTATAACCCGCCGCCTAAAACGAATATGTCGCCTTTCTTGAGTTTCTCCACGAACCCCTCATCAAGTTTCCCCACAGGCAAATCCCCGACCTTCACTGTCACAAATGATTCCTCCGGTATGGTGCCCTGGTTCATGGCGTATATCGGCCTGGCCATCTTGCCGCGTTTGCCCATCGTGTTGCTCTTCTCGTCAATCCAGATTTTCGCGTAGACGTTGCGCTGCATGAGCTCCACGTAGTCGCCTGCGAGGTAACTGAGTACTGAATCGAATTCCTCCCTCGAGAGGTTCCTGAAGCAGTAGCTCCTCCTCACCATCGCATATACGTTGTCTATGTTCTCGACATTGCATATCGCGACCGCATAGAGTTCCTGCGCGAGTACATCCAAACAGTTCTCTGGGATGTGAATTTCATCTATCTTCCCCTCAACTGCATTCTTCAGTAGCACGGAACACTCTACAAGGTCGTCCCGGTCCAGGACGATAATCCTGCCCTTCGCCTTCTCATGGAGCTTGTGGCCTGAGCGGCCTATCCTCTGTAGTGCTCTTGCGACGCTCTTGGGCGACCCGAGGAGGATGACCAAGTCGACGTAGCCGATGTCTATGCCCAACTCCAGGCTCGTGGATGAGACGACGACCTTGAGTTCCCCCTTCTTGAGCCGCTCCTCTATGTCGAGACGGTGTTCGGCGCTGAGTGAACTGTGGTGGGCGCCGATGTTGTCGAGGTAGCGGCCGGGATATCTGGTCTTAAGGTGGTTGATGACTCGCTCGGTGCCTGAGCGCGTGTTCGTGAAAACGAGGGTCGTCTTATGCTCCTGTATTAAGCCGTCTAAAAGACCGTATAGTGCGTTCTGCATCTGCTCCTGCGCAGCGGATATGAGGTTGGGGACCGGACTCAACACCTTGATGTCATACTCTTTGATGTAACGGACGTCAACGACCCTGCAATCCCTCACAATGCCTCCCTCGTATCCGACGACGTACTCTGCGACCTTCTCAAGCGGGTGGATGGTCGCCGATAATCCGATTCTAGTGAACCTCCCGGCGAGGTTCTGGAGGCGCTCTATGGCGAGACTCAACTGCACGCCCCTTTTGTTCTCAGCGAGCGCGTGAACCTCATCCAGTATGAGCCACTTGATGTCGATGATCTTCTGGCTGAATTTAGGAGAGGATAGGACTAGCGACAGGCTCTCTGGCGTCGTGATGAGTATATGCGGCGGTTTAGTGAGCATCGCAGCCCTCTGGGCCTGCGTCGTATCCCCTGTGCGCACCATCACCCTGATGCCCAAGTCGCTACCGTGGAGTCTGTTGAGCTCCTCAAGCGGCTCCTGGAGGTTCCTCTTGATGTCGTTGTTGAGTGCCTTAAGGGGGGAGACGTAGACGCAATAGACCTGGTCTTTGAGTTCACCCATCAGCGACGACTCAATCAGCTTGTTGAGGACGCTCATGAACGCAGTCAACGTCTTTCCGCTGCCGGTGGGTGCCGAAACTAGCGTGCTCTTACCACGCATGATGTTCGGGATTGCATAAAGTTGAGGCTCAGCGAAATCAGAGTATTTTCCAGTGAACCACTTCCTTACAAGCGGGTGCAAATCCCTTAAAATCTCATCCCTACTGTATGGTTCCTTCTGAACCTCTATCATGGCAGGTTAAATACGATGTGACGCCATAAAAAGTCTTGCCACAGCTTTAGAACAACTTCAACTACAAAATAGTGCATAATATATTGAACATAGGGGGATTATAAACTTGCGGTTACGGACCATAAACCGACAGGTTAAAATACTAGAGCAGAGAATAAGATATTGAGGGGCGTTAGGTTCGGCCGTCAACAATTTGTAACCAAGTCTGCGACCGACCAACCGAGATTACCCATGAGGTAGCCGGCGGGGCAGACATTAACGTTAAAACGCATGAACCAGCCCCTCACCTTCTGAACCGCGGGAACCTATCTTCTCTATGGGTTTTATTGCGTTGAGGGTAAGTCATTATTATGTCTGATGGTGATTTGCCTTGGCCTGAGCGGCTGGCTGGTCTTTTGGGGTTTTACAGTTTCTTCATGGTGTTCATCTCCTTTTTCTTGAGTTCGTTTCTTATGTCTGCGGGTTTGGACGCCTCCGGAGATATAATGCGTGCGAATCCGGGTGTGACTCAGCTTATAGTCCTGCCGACGCTTATGCTCACACTTTGTTTCTCCTCGTTTGGGGCGGTAATCATCCTCAAGATGTTTCGGACGAGGGAGTGGAAACCTTTCACGCTGCTGTTAGGCGTATTAATGATAGCCGGGTTCGGTGGACTCTTCGCCTATGTTCTGTTCCTTACCTTGATGGCGTCTCCACTCGTGTTTGGGGTGTATGCCCTGGTCGTAACCTTGCCTGCCATCGCTCTGTCATTTCTTTGGCGCATTATTGGTCGTTTTTTCAAGACTACTGAGAAACCCGCTTCATCCATCTCCATCAGTAAGGATGGAATCCAGGTAAACCTCACTGATGGAACCTGCGACACCTATACGCTTGGGGAGATTGACACCATAATGTTGATAAAAGATCGCTTCAAGGGTATATACATCAACTCGGGCAAGGGACATATCTCATATACCCTCAGCAAACCATTCGAGGAAATGAAGGCGGAAATCGCCACACTAGCGTTCTACATCATGGGGACGTCGGAGCTCGAGACCGGCGACGGCCCCAAGGAGGTAGTAAACTTCAGGAACCCCCTCAAGAAACCGTTTACAATCCCTGTAGTATCAGCAGATTCGACTGCCCAGCAAGGCCAGTCAGCTTCATCAAAGGCGGGGCTTGACGATGATAATAAACGTAAACTACTCTTAGTCTTTTCCTTATTGGCTATCGGTTTAATCATCATCTTGGCTATCCTATTTCTTGTGGTCGTCGGGTCTTTCTTATGGTTTCACCCTGATGATCCCGCAAGTATGGTTAAGTACCTGCCTGCTGGTGTCCTTTCTACCACTACGCTGCCTTTGAGGTGGGTGCCAACATCTATAACCACAACTACTGTGAAATCTCACTCTCCCTCGGACGGTTATTTCGAGTATGGCCTTCCGACAAAGCTGTATATGACCAATTCGAGGCGTGTAGCTGCGAAAGATGGGCTAGTCAACGACTATTTTATTTTGCAGTTCATCGACATCAGGGAGCAGTCGAGAGTTTATGGGGGGGTCAAAGAGAAGGTCGCGCTCTTTGATACAAATGACCTGGATGGAAGCACCATCGACTACTTCACCCTGGCTGAGGGAGAGAATTCGACCGATAGGGGGAGGTTCTTATCAGACGTGATAACCGTTCAATCATTGGTTCAGGATGGGGGCGCCTCCTATGTGACAGTCGTCGTGACGCCTGCCAATGGTGCAGCCAATAACGGTTCGTATTCTGCCGGCGAGGTGCCCTCAACGGTTATCTCACCGACCACTACCCTCGTGCGAGTTCAGGCAGAGTTATTCGAGTATGGCAAGGAGACAAAAATGTACGTTGGGGATTCCAAAGCAGTCCTTGGACGGGAAAAAGGCTTATTTAAGACTTATGGCCTGAAGATTGATAAAATAGGCCTAAAGAGTTTAGCCTCTGATGAATCTGGAAAGGATTATGTGCTGTTTTCACTTACCGGTCCAAATGGGGAATCCCTCAACACTTATTTCCGCATGAATAGTGGCGAGGATTCGTCGTATATGTCCTATGATCTCAGGGACCTCATTACAGCCAAGTCAATCGCATCAGACGGTGGGGGCCCATATGTGACTCTCGTGGTCACACCCAGGCAATGAAGCATATGACGTCCCATCGTCTCCGCCTATTATTAACCTATGCCCCAATCATTTTACTATGGTGGAATTAAACCAATTCCTGCTGATGCGCGGCTTGCACAGGTCCTTTAAGCACCTTTTTTTGGCTGTCGCCTATATCCTCTTCGTCTTGGCTGTCGGGACCGTGGGTTATACGCATTTCGAGAATCTTCAGCCTTTGGATGCGTTGTATTTCAGTGTCGTCACATTAAGCACCATAGGTTATGGAGATATTTCCCCGCAAACCTATGCTGGCAAGGTGTTCACGATATTTTTCATTCCTCTCGGGGTGTCGGCTTTCATGTACACGTTTGGTGCGGTGTCGATGGCGATATTCGAGGGGGAGATAATGGAGGTGTTAAAGTTGGAGCAGAACAAACAGGACATAAGCAAGCTGATGGGGCATACCATACTCTGCGGTTACGGTGAAGTGGGCGAGTACGTTGCGAAGAACACAGGCAAGACCATAGTCGCGGTCGAAAACAATGAGGAGAGGTACAAGAAGGCCCTTAAGGACGGCTACTATGCAATACTCGGTGATTCAACGAACTCTGATGTTCTCAAGGAGGCTGGCGCAGAGAATGCATCCTCAATCGTAATAGCTTTGGCTGAGGACCCGAAGACGGTATTCACGATATTGACTGTCAAGGACCTGAATCCGACGATAAAGGTTTATGCGCGAGCCAACCGCAGGGGAGTCAGCAACAAGATTAGGACGGCCGGAGCCGATTATGTAGTGTGCCTGCCGGAGATTGGCGGCAAGGAACTAATCAATGCGATAGAGCACATGTAGGTGAAAAAGACGGTTCGAGGTCGTGTGCCCAACTTTGCTTGAGTGCTTTGTGCCCTGATTCAAACTTTCGAACCCAAGGGTTACGTTACCTCTCAGGCGTCCACGTCCAATTTGGTTCCTTCGCTAGATTTTAATGGACCTTTGTTGCGCTCTGCAGTTGTTGCTGGTTTCCTACGCTTGCCCGCAGGTAACGGTTTAGGCAGCGTCTGTTCGGCCTGCTCCTCTAGATGCTCATTGAAACCGTCTTGCGCAGATACTTTTCGAGGGGTTTGGTATGGCTCGCTTGGCTCGACCCTTCTGGGTTTCGGCCCGCCTATTTTTTCAATCGCCATCTCACATCTTCTCCAGCGCCTTTATCCTCTCTTCTATGGGTGGGTGGGTGGCGAACATGTCCATGAGCCTGTTTTTGGTGGGGTCGGCGAAGAACATGGGCGCCACCGCCTCGTTAACCTTCGTCTGTAGGCCGCTCTTGTATTCATCCCGTATCTTCTTTAGGGCGCTTATCATCCCAGGGGGGTATCTTGTGAGTTCCACTGCGCCTGCGTCTGCCATGTACTCCCGCTTCCGTGATATCGCCAGTTGCACCAGTTTCACTATTAACGGCGCTATTATGGACAGGAGAACTCCGACTAGGAGGAGTATTATCATCAATCCTCCTCCGCCTCCGCGCCGCTCGCTCCTGCCGCCTCCGCCGTACCACATGCTCCGTAGGAACAGTTGAGCCATTATGCTGACGAGGCCGACCATAATTGCAATCAGTGTCACGAGCCTGATGTCGAAGTTGCGTATGTGGGTCATCTCATGGCCTATGACGCTTGAGAGTTCCTGCCTGTTGAGTTTCGCAATAGCGCCTTCTGTGACGCAGACGACGCTGTGAGCGGGGTCGCGGCCTGCGGCGAAGGCGTTTATGTCCGGCGACGGCATAACATAGACTTTGGGTTTTGGGACGCCCCCCGCTATCGCCATCTCCTCCACGACGTCAATCAGGATTCGGTGTTTGCGCTCGTCAGCCGGCTGTGCGTGGACTGCGGAGACTGCTATGTCAGCGGACTTGTAGTATGTGTAGAGGATGTAGCCTATGTTGAATACCGTCGAGAACATGAGGAACAGGAACATGATTCCCACCCCGTAGAGCCTCGCGAAGATGAGCGAGAACACCAGGGACATGAAACATAGGGTGGCGAACACTAGCGCCACCAGTACCCAAGAGTACCTCTTGTTCCGCTCAATCTGCTCGAAGTAAAGAACCTTCTCCATTGCCTAGAACTTGACCTTCGGCACTGCCTTCTCGACCTCTGCAGTCTGGAAGTAGTCCTTGTCCACGAAGTGGAAGATGCCAGCCACTATGTTGCTCGGGAAGGTCTGCCTCTTCGTGTCGTACTTCAGGACCGTGTCATTGTAGAACTGTCTAGAGTAGGATATCTTGTTCTCTGTTGTCGTCAACTCCTCCTGAAGCTGCATGAAGTTCTCGTTAGCCTTAAGCTGCGGGTAATTCTCAGCGACAGCGAAAAGAGTCTTCAGGGCCCCCGTGAGCATGTTGTTCGCCTCGGCAGTCTCCTTCACCGTCTTCGCATTGGCCATCGAGGCGCGCGCCTCGGTCACGGCCTTGAATGTCTCGCTCTCATGCTTCGCGTAGCCTTTCACGGTCTCGACGAGGTTCGGAATGAGATCATTCCTCCTCTTGAGTTGGACGTCAATCTGGCTCCATCCGTTCTCGCACTGGTTACGCAACCCCACGAGACCGTTATATATTACGACAATCGCGCCTATGGCGACGATAGCCACCGCTCCGGCAGCAAGCATCAACAGACCGAAAATACCAAACGCAGCTAACAAAGCCATGTGTAATCACCCTCCATTTGATATCTTATATTGGGAGAATATGGTATAAAACACCATCGTTAGGGTCCAGTTTAGATTTTCGTATCTTCGGGGCTCTCAGGTTCTTTGGTATCGGTTTCTGGCGTCTCTTCTTCCGTTATCCTCGTCTGCAAGTCGTCTTCGGTTTTGAGTATCGGCTTCTTCACGAGTTCTTTGGCGTCGTTTATCCTGAAGTATTGTTTGAACTTGGAGCCTGTGGTGAGTATCATGGTGTGGCCTTCGTTTTTACGTTCTACGAACCCCAGTTCCTCGAGGCGTTTCATGTACTCGTAGACGCGGTTTCCGCGGATTTTGACTAGGTAGGATTGTCTCACCGGCTGCTCGTATGCTATCATCGCGAGGGTCTTGAGCATCGCCTTCGGCATCTCAGTCTCTGGGATGAGTTGGGTGACGGTCTCCTCGTACTCCGGTTTGATGCGCATGCCGTATGCCCTGTCGGCTTTAAAGACTTCTACGCCCCCGTCGCGCTGGGAGTATTCGGCGATGAGGCTGTCCGCTATCTCCCTGACCCTCTTCGGCTCCAGGCTGCAGATTTTAGCGAGCTTCTCGGCTGTCAGGTTCCCGCTTGCCACGTACAATGCCGCCTCAACGACTCCACGCTCGGACATACCTACAGAAATGGAAGTTGATGAATAAAAGATATGCTGGGAGCTCAGGGGCCCCCATGCAGGTTCAGTATCTTCTCAGAGCGAAGGGTATCCTCACAATAATCGCGACCCCTAAAGCGATGAGTGCAGTTATTGCTGGCATGCAAGGTATCTTGCTCGTAGGTGCAGTTGGGAGAGTGGTTTCCGTAGTCTGCTCTCCTGTCGCTGCGCCCTGCTCATCAGTTGCGGCGTTGTTCTGCTGCTCATCCGCCGGGTTGTTTGTCTCCTGCGCCATGGTGGTTTGTGTCGTGTCGTCCTGGGATACTCCTTGATCGTCCTGCGCACTTGGCACGTAGTTCTGGTTTATCTCGTATAAGCGCAGTGTCGTGCTGTACTGGTTGCCTTTCACCGTGCCCTGTTCCCAGTTCCACGCAGCCACTATCTCCGGCTCACCGTCTGAGTCAAAGTCTCCGACGGCCACCGCTTCCGCGTTAGAGTTGCGCTCCTCGGCGGCCTTGCTCAGGCCCTGTATCTCCACAGTATATTTCCAGCTGCCTTTAGTCTTGCCGTCGTGGTCTATGACATAGAGGTAGCGGGTCGTGCCTGCGACTATCTCCAGTTTGCCGTCGCCGTCCAAGTCATATGCTGCGAGGCTGTTTATGGTGGCGCTTTTCATCGGAGAGGCCCAGGTCCAGCGGACGCTACCATCGCTGTTGAGTGCCACGACATTGGGTGCCCCTCCGACGATGACTTCCTTCTCGTTGTCGGTTTCGATGTCAGTCAATAGTATGCTCGAGACTGGGTTTGGTATCTTGTAGTTCCATCTTACGTTGCCACCCTTGTCAAGGGCGACTACACCACTTGAGTATGTACCGACGACCGTCTCCAGGTACCCGTCGACTTCGAGGTCACCGACTGATATGAGGTTCGACGGAAGAGAGGCTTTGTATACTCCCTTGTCTACGCGGTATTCCCACCTTAGTTTCCCTGCCTTGTCGAGTGCGAAGACGTATGCGTCAAGGTATTTGCTTGAGAGGGCAACGGTTTCGAAGTTGCCGTCGCTGTCGATGTCCTCGGACTTGACGTACCCCACTTGCATCCCGGAGTATGGAGCCAGGTAGCTCCACAGGAGTGGGTCGCGTTTTATGTCGTTTCCTAGGGCGCAGACTTTGTTGGATTGAGTACCCATTATTACATTAGGGGTTCCGCTCTTGTCGATGTCCCTCACGTCCACGCTGTTGGTGAAACCGCACTCCTTCTTGTAATTCCAGTAGTCTGCATAGTTGCCTTTTATCACCTTTATCGCGTAGACGTAGTCTGTGGGTTTACTGTTAGCATTCATCGTAGATGATGCTGAGTTCAGGACTATGTCATTGGCTCCGGTGTTATCCAGGGCGGCGACCACGAAGCTTTTCACGTCCCCAGGGGTGTCGTAGCTCCAACCTCCGCCGCTTCTTGCAGTCCAGTCTTGGGTGCATTCCGCACCCTGGTAGATGTAATCGTATAATATGCCGTTGACTGACGTACCGACGAGAATGTCCGGCTTACCGTCCTTATCCGGGTCCGCGACCTTAATCAGGTTCACGTAGTCGTTAGGCAGAATCGACTGGCAGGTCGATGTCAAGTACTCGGCAGCGGACGCGGTTGATGTCAACAAAATCATTAACCCCACAAGGAAGGCAAATTTTTTCATGATAAAGAATTATTATCAACGCTTAAAAATAGCTCTTAACACCAGTAGTTCCTCGAAGAACAGGCTCTGTCTTGCAAGAGTCGTGACCTCGAACCCAATCTTTCTTAGATCCTTAATAACATGTGCCGGTTCATTGAACGAGGACAGTAGGATGTAGACTATCGCGTTCGGGTTCAGGTGACTTTTGACGTTTTTGATGAACCGGTCTATGAGCACCCGCCCAAGGTGCCCTCCGCTCCAGGCCCGCTCCAACTCCCCCTGCTCGTTCACAGGCAGGTACGGGGGGTTGAATATGATGGTGTCGAATACGCCCTCCACGTTCTCGAAAAGGTCGCTTAAGATGAAATTGGCATTGCTTATCCCGTTTGCTTTCGCATTCCTGGCTGCCAGCTCCACGGCTCGAGGGTTAATATCAATGCCTAGAACGTAGTCGGCATCCCTGGCCGCACTCAAAGCTTGTATCCCGCTTCCGGTACCCAAGTCGAGGACTCTGCCGCCCTTTACTTTGACGTTCTCGGCGAGCAGTACTGAATCCTCAGCAGGCACATAGACATCATCAGATGTCTCTAGGACTAGGTCCCTGAGATGGTAGGCCATAGGATAAATATCCGCGGCCTAAAGGCCGCGGTATTTATCCATTAAGCGCAGCCATATTTACATTCACCCCCACATCAATGTTGGGGTCTTCTGCGCTTAATCGGATAATGGATGCTTTCTTCCCTTAAATCTTGCGTATATGGCTCTTTTTTAGGGTATTTATTATGCTCGTCTAATCATTAAACGTGGGCAAGATTGCTGCTGGCATAAGGCTTGATTACCTCTTGAACGTTGGTAATGCCATTGCTGCGAGCAGGGAGCTCGAGGCTGTTTTAGGCGCGCCTGCTGCGAAGCACGTTGCCGTCGTGGCGGAGAACGGAAAGTTCAGGTTCAAGTCACTGACTCCAATCGGTGAGCAGAAGAAGGAGTTCACACCAGAGCAACAAGCTCAGGCCGCCGCAATCGTCGCGAAACTCATGAAGGCATACCACCCAGATACCGTGGACCTGCCGGAGGTGAAGTGATGCTATCTGAGATGATGGGGGGCGACTTCGACATGAGCATGCTCGGAGGCGACATGGGATTCGACCTAGGCGGATTCTAAAATTTTATTGTTTACGCAGCCTTGGCTTCGACTCCACCGCCTATTCTCTCCGCCCTGTTTGATAATGTCTTCTGGCTGCTTTGGCTCAACAGGTCGATTGTGACGATGTATAATGCCCTCTTGAGGTCATCCATGGCCTTCTGGGAGTTCGCGAGGATAGGCATACCATTGACTCTCGTCAACATCATGGTTTATTGACTCTTTCTAGGTTGAATTATTAAGGTCTTCGACCAAGATTATTGAAGGGTCTGGGATGGAAATATTTTCGATTGTCTTGACGGTTTTGGGTTTATGTTTGTTTGAGACCATCTCGAGCATAGACAACGCAATTATCAACGCTGAAGTCCTCTCGACGATGCAGCAGAAGGCACGGCGGTGGTTCCTCTTCTGGGGGCTCTTATTCGCTGTTTTCATAATTCGCGGCCTGTTGCCTTGGCTTATCATGTGGGCTGCGACTCCCTCGCTCGGTCCGGTGGATGCTTTTTGGGCGACGTTCTCTGCTGACCCGAATGTGCATTCCGCCATAGAGGACGCTGCGCCGATACTGCTGATTGGCGGGGGGACGTTCCTGGTGTTCCTGTTCTTCCACTGGCTGTTCCTTGAGGAGAAGAATTACGGATTGAGGGGGGAGAGGTTCTTTGTGAAGCAGGGTGTGTGGTTCTTCGCTGTGGTTTCTGTATTGCTCGCTGTCCTCGTCTGGTTCGCGCTGAAGGTTCATCCGCTGATGGCGTTCGGTGCGGTCGTTGGCTCGAGCGCCTTCTTCATCACCCACGGGTTCAAGCAGAACGCCGAGGAAAGGGAGCGCAGCCTACTCAACAAGGACATGTCAGACTTAAGCAAGATATTCTATCTTGAGGTCATTGACGCGACGTTCTCCATAGACGGAGTCCTAGGCGCGTTCGCGTTCACGCTCTCGGTCCCGCTCATACTCCTCGGCAACGGCCTCGGTGCCGTCGTGGTGAGGCAGATTACGGTCAGCAACGTCGAGAACATAAAGAAGTACGCTTACCTTAAGAACGGCGCCATGTACTCGATATTCTTCCTTGGGTGCATCATGTTAGCTGACAGTTTCGGCTATGAGATTCCAGCGTGGCTGTCACCCATCGTGACATTCGGCGTGGTCGGATACTTCTTCTGGAAGTCCATGAAGGTCAAGGGTTAAAATCTCCAGGCTGAAGCTTGGAGATATTTATCCATAAAGCGCAGCATCTTCGCATTCATCTGCGCTTTATCGGATAAACGCGTTTAATAGTGAATCCTCCGTATAGGTTGTTTGTAATGAAAGGGCATAAGGTCGCGATTGGGGGCTCGTATTCCGGTGACATGGAGGGCCTGTTCAAGAGCCTCCCCCACGATGGCATACTCCAGTTCTCGCTTGTGGGGCGTGAAGTGACATTGCAGGTCCACAGCGAAAACCTAGAGTCAATTCTGAAGTCGCTCAACAATCTCGGAGTCAACAACCTGAGCATACTCGAGTGGAAGAAGTACGGCACGACCGTCGCAGGCTCAGGCTCAAGCCCTGACGAGGGAACCGTACTTAACGTGTCCCTGCTACCGTCCTCGCTCGGTGGGGGCCTGAGGCCCCTCTCTGTGACGCACAAGGTTCCGGTTGACCGTAAACTCTACATTGAGATGATAGCGAACATCGAGGCCTTCTTGGCTGATGCTGGTGTGACTGACGCGTTGTATGCGCTGCAGATAGAGAAGGAGACAAGCAGGCAGGAGTATGTGGATGCGGTTAGGTCTGCGGTCTTCAATGCGCTCTTCGCAAGCGGCGGCATCGTGGCGCTCGAGTAGACCGACTGAAAGTAGGACACTTTTCCAGCGCACTGTCCCTGATTTATTCAGCAGACAAACCTATTGATTAGAGTGAAATACTTCCCCTACCAGGCCGTAAGGGACGGCCAGCAGGAGTTCATGCAGGATTGCATGGATGCGCTGAAGCGGGGGGGACATCTTGTGGCTCACGCACCCACGGGCATAGGGAAGACTGCCGCCGTATTGTCTGCGTCAGTCGAGCACGCCCTCGCTAAAAACAAGACGATATTCTTCCTTACGCCAAAACACACGCAACATACTATCGTAGTAGACACCATCCGGAGGATGAAGGACCGCCATGGCGTTAAAGTCTGTCTCGTGGACATCATCGGCAAGCAGTGGATGTGCCCTCACCAGGTCAGGGACCTCTCATCCCGTGAATTCAACGAATTCTGCAGGGCCCAGAAGAAGGATGAACTGTGCGAATACTACAACAACAGCCGGAAAGACAAGACCACACAGAAGGGCAGGCAGGCCATCGAACGGATAATAGCACAGCCCATGCACAATGAGCAGGCGCTCGAAGTCTGTGCCAAAGACCGGCTCTGCCCCTATGAGATACTCCTTGAAGCGGGCCGCTCAGCGGACGTGGTGGTCTGCGACTACTTCCACGTATTCAGTCCCTCAGTCCGCAAGGCATTCCTCGCGAAACTAAACCGGAGCCTCGAGGACTCCATCCTCATCGTTGACGAGGCACATAACCTCCCGGACAGGGTGCGCGGCCTCATGTCAAACAAACTCGGCACATACGCGCTTGAGCGCGCCCAGAAGGAGGCGAAGACGCTCAACTTCCAGAACCTTGCTGAGGAGTTCGCTGGCATAACGCGCATACTAAAGCGGTTTGTGAGGAAGATGACGCTCTATGAGGAGCGTTACCTCGACAAGAAGGAGTTCATGGGCGAGCTCGTCGAACAGGTGAAGGTGGAATACGACCGCTTCACACAGGATGTGGATGCACTGGGGCTTGAGGTCCTCAAGATTCCCGGCCGCTACAGGTCCCACTCCTCTAACATCGCACGTTTCCTTGAGAAGTGGAAGGGCCCGGACATCGGGTACACGAGGATCC
>Ga0315284_10002795_pt1 | contig 24888 bp, 20 predicted proteins | sample YL17G09_16_MG_FD_203696 | JGI IMG/M metagenome (GOLD analysis project Ga0315284, IMG submission 203696) | Sediment microbial communities from Yellowstone Lake, YNP, Wyoming, USA - YL17G09_16 | ecosystem: Environmental > Aquatic > Freshwater > Lake > Sediment | place: USA: Wyoming | collected...
CCTTCCTGCTCAAGAGCAAGCAAACCCAGAACTGGGAGACCACACGCGCGACCGCAGAGGCGTGCTACGCGTTGCTCCTCTGCGGAACCGACTGGCTCTCGCAGCCGTCCACAGTGCGCATCTCTCTCGGTGATGTCACCATCGATGCTGCCAAGCCCGGCAGAGACGTTCAGGCTGAAGCAGGCACCGGCTATTTCAAAACGTCATGGTCCGGCAGCGACATCAAGCCAACCATGGGAAACATCACCGTGTCAAAGGCGGAAGACGGCGTTGCGTGGGGCGCGGTGTACTGGCAGTACTTCGAGCAGCTTGACAAGATCACCACGCATGAGACGCCACTCAAGTTTGTCAAGCAGCTCTTTCTGCAGAAGAACTCGCCAACCGGACCCAAGCTTACGCCAATCACCGACAAGTCGCCGCTGCGTCCGGGTGACAAGCTCACTGTGCGCATTGAGCTGCGCGTTGATCGTGATATGGAGTACGTGCACATGAAGGACATGCGCGCGTCTGGCCTGGAGCCGCTCAATGTGCTCTCGGGATACCGGTGGCGGGACGGTCTCGGCTACTACGAGAGCACGCGCGATGCAGCGACGAATTTCTTCTTTTCGTCCCTGCGCAAAGGCACGTACGTGTTCGAGTACCCGCTGGTGGTCACGCACGCAGGCGACTTCTCCAATGGCATCACCACGATTCAATGCATGTACGCGCCGGAGTTCACGAGCCATTCGGAAGGTGTGCGAGTGAGAGTGGGTAGGTAGGAAGTGCGGATTGCGGAGCGATGAGTGCGGAGTCCAATCGCAGCCACTGTAGAGACGTAGCGCGCTACGTCTCGTTTGGTTGTGACGGGGATTAAGCGGAGAGGGGCGAGATTCCTGCGAACAGTTGACCGTCCGGAGTGAATGCGTTTGGGTAGCACTGCGCCGGGTGGCGCGTCATGGGGTGGTGCCAAGCCTCAACCCACCGGTGCGCGACACCCTCGAACATCGTGCCCGGTCGGCAGGACTCATTGCTTCGTCAGGACCAGTGCCCGACCTTGGGAAGACCGGAACTGGGGGACAGGCGGTCAGAAACCGACGGCCTGCCATCGCTCGTCTACCGGCTTCAGCCGGTGTGTCTCTGCTTCCCTGCTCTTCCGGGATCGGGTTTGGCTGTCGCCGCTACTCCCGTCCTGGGTATGCAGTCGCAGTCGTGGTCAACCCGATACCGCATTCTGCCAGGCTGCACTGAGTGTCGCTCGGACACACCATCGAGATCAGCGCACCGCCTCTGATCCTGCCTGCACCGCTCCCCACTGCAACACCTGTCCCCTGCAGCCCACGGGGTTTCCCCGGACATCGCGAAAGGCCACGCGGAAGTACATGCCCATGCCGTCAACGCACGGGCCCGTGGCAACCAGCGCGATGGAGTTGATGCCCTTCTTCACAGCAACACGGTACTGTGTGACGTCGAAGGCGAATGGCTGCTCGGGGCAGAGGTTGCGCAGGAAGCATCGCTCTGGACGATCAACCAGACAGGCGCCCAGATCCCTCCCGTTGAAGATCGCGTGGTGTCCGATTGGTAGTGAGATGCACAGATACGCCGAGTCTTCGCGGTCGGAGGAGATGGCCGTGAAGAGCGCGCATCCCTCGGTGTCGGATGGGCAGGGGAGCCCACCGTCCATGAACTGGTGCCAGACAATGCCGTGGGGATCCATTGACGGGTTGACGTCGTGGAGCACGCTGCGCTTGCCTGCGCTCCCACGCGCGCCCGCGTAGGTGGACATGTCGGCGCTCTGCATCTTGACCGAGGCAAGGAATCGGGTCACGCGTGTGTCTGCCAGACCCGGCACAACGGTGCTCACCCACTGCCATGGCATGCTCAGCGACGCGCGGGCCGCCGATGAACCGACGGTGTCGCCGGACGCCTCGTGCGAGGCGATGATGCGCAGGGCGATCCACGGATCCCGGGGCTCCAGTGCCGCGATCTCCGCAAGTGCGCTGTGACGCGCCGAGGAATCCACGGCCGTTGCGAGCACCTCGCGGCAGTGCGCAGAGACCAGCGCGTCGCCGTCGGCCTGGAGCACGGGAATACTCGTGGCGCGGGCCGCCTCGCCGATGTCCAGTGCCTTGATCGAACGCATGGCTGACAGGCTGTGCACTGCCTCGCGGAAGAGGCTGCTCGTGTCTGCCCCGGCCATCTGCGCGCGTGCCAGTGTCAGCAGCACGTCCTCGCCTGCAGGCGCAATCCGTCTGTCATTGACGAATGCCAGTGCCCTGAGTGCACGCATCCGCACGTCCTGGCGCAGCGTGTCGGCACGTGCGGCTGCCACGAGCGCCCCGGCAAGCGCGCTGTCGCTCAGGTCGCACTGCCGGGCGATGGCGTCCCATCCATCGTCGGACGCAAGCAGGCGGCTTTCGCACGGGACGTCGGACGTCGTCGTGAGGGAGTCGCTGAACGATGCCACCACTCCGGGCAGCGAGTTGCCGTTGAGATCGGTCACACGACAGGTGAAACCCCATCCGCCAACGTCCTGGAGAACCTTCGCCATGACGCGTGTGACACCCTTGCGCAGATGGACCCGCACTACATCATCGTCGGAGTTGGCGGCTCGAAAGACCTTGTGCCCGTAGACGAGAGTGTCGTTGACATACATGCACACCCCATCGTCTGAACCGAACATGAGGTACGCGTCTTGCTCAACAGGGGAGTGGACGTAGGTGAACAGGTATGCAGTCTTGTAGGTGATGTATCCGTAAATGTTGCACAAATCGACCCAACAGAAGTAGGAGATAGGGCTGAGGTTCGTTATTGGCGTCCATCGCACCACCGAATCGTCTTCGGCATGGAACGTGTCGCGCGGGCTGAATGCGCGCAGTTCGGGGCCGTACTGGGTATGGAAGCCGGTCATCTTCAGATTCTTCCAGCATCCCACAGCCCACCATTTGTCCAGGTATGTTCGGGCGCCCGAGTAGCGTGCTGCGCGCTCAAAGTCGCCACGGGCGCTGTAGTAGGGCGCCAGTTGCGGGTAGTACTCGCCTTTGCCGTAGGGGGAGCGTGCAATCATATCTGCGCACGAGTCAACGCACGCGCGTGTTTGAGACGCCGGATCCATGAGCGGAATAGTGAACGGTGCCATGGCGGCCTTCAGCGTGATCCACGACTGCTGGAAGATCGCGGAGTCGCGTGTAGTGCGGAAAATGTCGGCAATGGCGAAAATCCCCGTGCGCGCATCAACGGTTTCGAGTGCGCGAAGCGTGGCCAGACGTACGGGCTGCGACGTGTCTGCAAGCATGCGGGCGATCTGCGTGCTGTCAAGAACGACCGGGCTGCGGCGCGACAGTTCTTCGAGAATCGAGACCGCCTGCAGTCGGGCTCTGGGCCTGGTTTCGCGCTTAAGGATGAATCGCACGAGCTGCGGCCGGGGGTCGGCTGAGGTGAGAAGGAGCTGGTTGCGCGTGCCGGCAAACTCGGTGTCGGAACGTCCCAGCTTGCCCAGTGCAGCGCCGATGCCGGTATTCTGCGACCATACCAGCACGATGAGACCAGCCACCACTGTGAGAACCACGAACGCGATGTAGATGCGGATGATCCGGTTCATAGTGGTGACCGTTCACGAGTATCCGTCATAGTGCGAGACCCCCGCGCGCCGAGCGCTGCACTGAGCCCCGTCGAAGTGTGACGCTCGTCTCGATGCACGCACGAACACTCTTCGACGAGCGGCGTATCGAGGCAAGCGGCGTGTGAACGGTCACTCATATGGCTTCCATGCGAAGGAACCTGAGATAGCCGGCCAAGAAGAATACTGCGCCCATGAGCAGGAGAGCTGCGATGTCGATCATGCAGTCGGAGAGGGCCATTGACAGGTCAGCCCGAATGTAGCGGAATCGGGGCGCCTGCGCAATGTCAAACGGGCTGCCCTCTTGCTGAACCTGGTGGGTGAAGGCAACCGTCTTGCGCGAGAAGTCTTCTATTGACAGCCGCAGATCGACTTCGTTGCGCATACCAGTGCCTGCCAGCGCAACCGCGGCGTTCTGCAAACACCCGTAGGGCGAGACGCGGGAGATCCATCGCCCGAGCTTGTCGGCTCGCTCGTCGTCGCGCGTCTTTGTCTTGGACACCGCGATGAACTCATCGGTCACCATGCGTTCGAAGCGTCGTTGTGCCGGGCCAATCACTTTGTCGAACTCCCCCTGGTCAAAGGAACCACCCGACTGACTGATGCGCTGCCAGTAGGCACTGGCAGAGTCGCCCATTTCTCCCGCTTGAGCTTTGACTCGAGGATACACAGCCTGAACAGCGCTGGCTTCGACCAGGCTTGAGGTGCGCGCCTTGGCCAGCAGGTAGCCGATGGGCGCAGCGACCGACGGAACTACGAGGATGCCCACCGACCACAATAGCAGCAGCACCAGGATGGACGTTGACGACTTCTTTGCCAGCACCGAAACCATGAGGGACAGCGAGAACATTGTGGCCACATAGAGAATGGCAACGCCAAGGATCGCCAGCATCCGGCCCCATTCGCCGGCACCGGCACCTGCAGAGGGTGTGACTACCAGGATGAGCATCACGGCAAGCCACGCTGTCACCAGTGGGATGACCGGCGTGACCATGCCTCCCACCCATTTGCCGAAGTACACGACATCGCGGGGTACGGGGCAGGAGAGGAGCACCTTGAGCGTGCCTTCCTCGCGTTCTCCCGACAGTGCGTCGTAGGTGAGAACAAAGATGAGCAGACTCAGAATCACGCCGACCACGAAGAGCAAGTCAACCGCGGGGAAGAGGTTGACAAGAGGGTTTCGCTTGAAGTCTCCTTCAAACGATGCCCAGTTGCCGAAGCGAATGCGTGCACGGGTGTCGGGGTCGCGCTCTCCGCCCATGGCAAAGATCTTGGTAGCAAAGGGCGGCCGCAGTGCGGTCTTTGTGGCGTAGGAGTAGCCCGATGCGCTGGTGATGCCGTCGAGCTGATGGCCGTAGAATGCGGTGTTGGCGTCGTAGTTTCTCTTCTCGGTGAGAAAGTCGGAGAGCATGATGACTGCGCTGCCGATAAGCAGGAACGTGCACAAGAAGTACGCCAGCGAGAACCGCAGGTTGAGCAGGTTGTTGAGAATCTCTTTGCGGATGAGTTCTTTGAGCATTGTGTCAACCAATCGTCATCGGAGCAATAGCAGCTGTCCAGCCGCAGCCCCTCAACAAGCGTATCGCATGAATCCCACATACGCCGCCAGAAACAGAAGTACGCACCCGCCGGCCAGAATCACCACGTCAATCCAGCACGAGTTGAGCGTCAGCGCCACGGTCAGCGGCTGGTACGCAAAGACGGGGATCAAGGATGCACTGGGCCGCTCCTGCGTGGGCGGTTCAAGTCCCTGTTCGCCCCGCTCGCTGCGCTGCTGGAATTCGCGCTGCACCTTGTCGGCCTCTTCGCGTTTTGTCTTGAGGAACTCGTCGATTCTTGTGCGGTGCTGCTCCAGGTCGGAAAGAAGGTGCAGGAAGTCCTGCATGCCTGTGCCGGCCGTGTGGGTGGAGGCATACACAAACGTTGCTGAGGGCGAGAGACGGGCCAGTTGCTGGTTCAGCCGCAGTTGACGGTTCACGCATTCCTGGTAGAACCGATCGAGCTGTTTCGCGCGTCGGGAATATTCCTCCCGGAACCGTGCGTTTACCACGCTGTCGATTTGCTGAAGCGTGGTAAGACTTCCCGTTGCGCCAGCCTCTTCGCGCCACTTGGGTGACTCGCGCTGCAGGTCGCCTTCGATCGCGTTCTTCTCCTGAATGATCTTGCTCTCAGTGGGGATGGGCGCGGCTCTGTTGATGACCATGGGCAGAAGATTGGGCATGGCCAGCACGAGAACCGCCCAGATGAAGAGGCATGTGACAAGCGCAGTCGCACTGCGCTGCACCCACGAACTCACGGCAATGCCCAGCGCGCTGAAGAATGCCACGTAGCAGCCCGAGAGAGCCGACAGCCATGCAAGACGCTCCAGCGATTGAGGTGGCAACGTCACCCCCGCAATGACCGTCACATACAGTACATTGACAATCCAGACCAACGCGAGCGGCGTGAGAAGTGTGATGGCCCCGGCTGCAAGCTTGCTGAGTATCACAATGTCGCGCGGCAAAGGCCCGGCCAGCATCATCTTGAGCGTGCCCTCTTCGCGTTCGCCGCATACGGCATCGAAGAGCAGCAGCAGGGCCAGCAGGCTGCAGGCAATGTTGATGACCGCGACCATGTCGAGCCGGATGCCGTAGCGCAGGGCGGGGATGTTCATCTCGCGCGGGCTCACCGTTGGCTCTTCCTCGCTGCCGAGGTGGTTGCTGCGCGTCATGTCGGTTTCGAGGCCGCCGGCAAAGATGGCAAGTGGGTTGGGACGCTTGCCCACGGTCACGCCGAGATTGTTGATCTCCCACCAATTCTCGGTGCTGTCAATCGCCTCGGCGCACAACGACTGGGCGCGGGCGTAGTCGGCGTCCTGGTGCTTGTGCATCTCGGTGCGCACCACTGTTGGGGCCAGTGTCAGGACCAGGAACAGGAAGAACGTGAGCCCGTAGCGCAGGGAGAGAATGTTGCTGAGAAGCTCTTTGCGGATGCAGTCGAGGAACATGGTGTGCGAGGAGCCCCGGTGAGGTGAATCCCCAAATTACGCCATGGGTGTGGCGCTGGCAAACGGACGGGGTGGCTTCCGGCAGTGTTGATGAGAGTCCAGAGACGGGCCTGTCGAGTCTCAGACGCGCCGCGCCCCGGCCAAGTCTACGACCGTGCAATTTTGCGCTTGACAATGCGGGTAGTGCCTGCTTCGGTGTTGAACCAGAAATACAGCACGCCGTTGCTCTGGGTGAAGCAGTCTTTGAACGACCGCTTGTTGTTGCACGGCGTCACGGAATCGTGGCGCGAGATGGCCTCTCGAAGCAGTTCCAGCTCGACGTCGCTCAGGCCCTTGACCAGATAGGCGTCAAACGAATGGAGAGAATCCGCCGTTGATCGGGATTTTTTGCTTGTCTGACCGCTTAAGCTTGCAGTCGATTCTGCTGAACGCACGTCACGACGATTGCGTCGCAACGGTTTTCCCCCGTCAGCCATGAGACACTCCTTCAATGTAGAGGCATTCAGTTCCGATCGAGAACCGCGCCCCACCCCCGCTTTGAAAAATAGCACCGAGGATCTGTCGGATGCCACTTTTCGGTGGTCCCGCTGCATGCCGAGTGGACATTCTGCACGGCGGGACAGACGCCAGTGGTTGGCCGGACTCCGTGCTCCATCCGCGACACGGTTCCCGATCTCCCCTTCTGTAACCCCGGACACACCGGCTTGAGCCCGAGCCACGCAAGCAGCAGCGCCTTCTGGAAAGCGGCGGATGGGATGGGCGGTTTCTTCGTGACCCTGACTTTGATGTCCACCCGGTCACCGACGAAGTCAAAGGTCATCCGATCACCCCCCAGGGCATCATCCTGCCGGTCACCACTGCCGCCTACAATCCTCTGCCCGCCACCCCCGCAGCCCACTGAATCGAGAAAAACCCTCCCCCAGTGTCTGAACCGCACCTTTCACAAGATTCTTGTAGCCATCCAGCCCGACCCGTGCTACAATTGGTCAGTTCGCCGCAGCTCCGGCACAGGGCACTGTCTCGTGCCTGCGGCGTCCAACCCATTCAGCTCAACCGCGGAGAGACGCCATGCGACTCCTTCTGGTCGACGATTCGACAACCATGCGCAGAATCCAGAAGAACCAGCTTGCGGCCATGGGCATCACCGACGTTGTCGAGGCTGAAGACGGCGACGACGGGTTCAAGAAGCTGGAGGCGAACATGCCGGTTGACATAATGCTTCTGGACTGGAATATGCCGGTGATGGATGGATTCTCACTGCTGAAGAAGATCCGCGCTCTGCCTCAATACGCCGGCGTGAAGATCATCATGTGCACCTCTGAGTCGGAGAAGTCACGCGTTGTGGAGGCCCTGCAGGCCGGAGCCTCCAACTACATTGTGAAGCCCTTTGAGCCCGAGGCACTGCAGAAGAAGCTCGGCATCAAGAAGTAAGGGGGTTTGCCATGGCCGACCAGCACAGCGGTTCCCGCGACGGTATCCTTGTTGTGGATGACTCACGCATGATGCGTCACGTGGTTGTCGCACTGCTGCACGAATTCGGGTACAGCACAGTGCTTGAGGCTGCCACCATCACAGAGGCGGAGCTGATCCTCAAGGCCGGAAGTGTTGCCTTGGTCCTGTCCGACTGGCACATGCCCGGCGGCTCGGGGCTCGACCTGCTGCACTTCGTGCGCCAGACGCCGACCATTGCCGCCACTCCGTTCATCATGGTGACCACCGACAATCAGCGTGAGAGTGTTCTTGAGGCGGCGAAGACCGGTGTGCAGGCTTTCATGTGCAAACCGTTGGACAAGGACCTGCTCTTTGAGAAACTGACCGCCCTTTCGAAGAAATACGGGTTCGCGGAGCCGCGAAGACCGGGCGCACGGTTGCCGGTCGGAAGCGTGCCGCAGGGAGCTGCCGATGCAGTTCGCGAGTTGGGCGCCGGTATGGATCTGGCCCTCGGCTTCAAGGTCACTGACCACGAATCAATCATCTCGCTTGCCGGCGATCACCCGTGCGTTGTCGAGCTGAAGAAAGTCTTCCCCAACTCGCGGTTCGTCAAGATCACCGACGAGCAGGTCGACAAAACGTACAGCATTTCGATCAGCGCGTGGGAGCGCGAACTCAAGCGCCGGGCCGACAAGGCTGCATCGGAGCAGAAGAAGGACCCGGCATGAACACGACTGCCACTACATCGGCGGAAGAGCGCGTTGCCCGGACAGCAGCTTCGGCATCCGGCCCGGTTGTCATTGGCCTGGGCAGTCCGCTGCTCACCGATGATACCGTGGGCCTGCGGGTTGTTGAGGCGCTCCAGCAGGGCGGTGAGACGGAGTTTCCCGGCGTGACATTCACCTGCCTGCACAACGTGGGACTGGAGTTGCTTGACGAACTCGATGGACATGCGGCAGCCCTGTTCGTGGACTGCATCCGCACCGACAGCGCAGCACCAGGGCACTGCCACGAGCTCTGCATGGACGATCTGCAGCACACAGTGCAGTCGCGGTTGGTCGACTCGCACGGTTTGAGTCTGGCCACGATCGTTGCGATGGGCGCGCGCATGGGGTACCGCCTGCCAACCGACATCCGCATTCTGGGCATTGAGGGTCGGCGCCTCTACGAATTCGCCGAGGAGCCAACCCCCGAGGTGCGCGCGGGCATGGGAGCGTGCATCGAGCGGGCGCGGGGGATCCTGCGGCAGTGGTCTCAGGGTCCGGTGCAGACGTCACTCCGCCAGGACACCGGCAGCGTATGATAGATCCCGATCTTCTCAAAGAATTTCTGACCGAGTCGGGCGAGCACCTCATGACCGTTGAGGACGATGTGCTTGCGCTGGAGCGGGGCGGCACGTCCGACGGAGAGACCGTGAACCGGCTCTTCCGGTCCATGCATACAGTCAAGGGCGGCGCCGGCTTCCTGTACCTTGCCAACGTCAAGACCCTCTCCCACGCATTGGAGAACGTGGTGGGCGCCATTCGCGGAGGTACACTCGACCCGGGCGAGAATGTCTCGGAAGTGCTGCTGACCGGGGTCGACAAGCTCCGGGCGCTTCTCGCAGACGTCTACGACGAGTCCATTGGCATCGGCGATGAGGTGGCGGCGTGCAACGCGATTCTCGGGGCAGGGGAGACGACCGGCGCGCCTGCGTCCTCATCGGCGGCGCCGCAGCACAAGTCATTTGACCTGGCCAGGTACGATCTGCCCGCAATCGCCGCGAATCTGGAGTACGTGCATGAGTGCACCATTGACCTGGCAGCAGCATGCGCGCAGAAGAAATACGCGCCCGACGACCTGCTCAAGGAGTTGCGCTCGATCGGCAGACTTCTCGATGCCAGTCAGGATCTTCAGGGAATGCGGGCGCCAACCCCCGATGCCACGGGCGCGCATCCGTATTCGTTTCTGCTGGCCAGCGTCATTGACGATAGCGACGTGCTCACCGGAGGTTTGGGGCTCACACCGATCGAGGCAAAGCTGCACGATCCCTCCAAGCCGATCGCTGCGGCTCCGAAGACGTCGGATCCCCGGCCTCCCGCAGACAAGGGCGAGCCCCCACCTGCTGCTGACTCGCCGCCGCCCGACTCGCATGAGCCCAGAGCCGCAGCGAAGAAGCCGGATGTCAGTGCCGGTGGTGACCAGACCGTGCGCATCTCGCTTGGGCTGCTCGACAATCTCATGAACCTTGCCAGTGAGCTGGTTCTCGTCCGCAACCAGAACATACAGGCCATCTCGCGTCGCGATCTGACGCAACTCACCGCAATCGGGCAGCGACTCAACGTAGTCACCTCCGATCTTCAAGCCAGCATCATGCAGACGCGCATGCGGCCGGTGGGCTCGATCTTCAACCGGTTCAGCAGGATAGTTCGCGATTTGTCAAAGCAACTGGGCAAATCGGTTCGTCTGGAGATCGAGGGAGCGGAGGTCGAACTTGACAAGACTATCGTAGAAGCGATCGCCGACCCCATGACGCATCTGGTGCGCAATGCCGTCGACCACGGCATTGAGTTGCCTCGCGACCGCCAGGCCAGGGGCAAGCCCTCCGACGGGTGTGTGCGGCTCAGCGCTTTTCATCAGGCCGGACAGGTGAACATCCAGATCACCGACGACGGCAAGGGCATGGATCCCGCGGTGCTGCGCTCCAAGGCCGTGGAAAAGGGTCTTCTCACTCAGGGGCAGGCAGCAGGTCTGTCGGACAGGGAGGCGTTCGCGCTCATCTTTGAGCCGGGCTTCTCCACCGCAACGGTGGTGACCGAGGTGTCGGGGCGCGGCGTGGGCATGGATGTGGTGCGGTCGAGCATCAAGGCCCTGGGCGGCACGGTTGACATCGCCTCTGCCGCAGGCAAGGGCTCCACCATCCGCATCGAGCTGCCGCTCACCCTGGCAATCATCCCTGCGCTGATCGTGGCTGTGGAAGACGCCTTCTTCGCCCTGCCGCAGGTGAGCATCGTCGAGGTGTTGTGGTTGCACGGACAGGATGTGTTCCAGGAGATCCGCAAAGTTGACGATCAGGAAGTATACTGGCTTCGCGGCAAGCTGCTTCCCCTCCTCCGCCTGTCAAAGGTTCTGAAAATCGAGAAACGCTGCGTCGATCCCGCAACCGGACAGACGGTGCCCGATCGCAGGGCGCAGATTCCCGACCGTCGCCAGGGCCGGGAGCCGCCGCCGGGCAGCCGTCGATCGTCGGTAGTCGATCGACGCACCTCCATTGCCAACAGTCTCTACATTGTTGTGATGCGCCTGGGTGAGGAGCGTCTGGGGCTGGTGGTCGACACGGTGATTGACACCGAGGAAATTGTTGTGAAGGCTTTGCACGATCGCCTCAAATCCTGCACCGCGTATGCCGGCAACGCCGTGCTGGGTAACGGGCGGATTGCCATGATCCTGGACATCGCGGCGATAGCCGAGCTCAGCGGCCTGCACATCAACACCATGGAGAAACGCGAGGAAAAGGCGCGCAGCTCCACCGACGACAAGCAGACGGTGCTTCTGTTCGACGTAGGAGGGGAGGAGCGGTTTGCCATGCCGTTGTGCCTCATTACCCGTGTGCAGGAGGTGAAGCGCGCCGAAATCAAGCGTGCGCAGGGCAAGGAGTATCTCAACTACCGCGACAAGCTGATTCCACTCCTCTACCTCGATCAGGTGCTTCCCGGATTCAACGCAACCTACCCCTCCGATGTGTTGTCGGTTGTGATCCCCAAGACTCTGCATCCGTTCGGACTGGTCGTTTCGCACGTAGTTGATACCGTCGAGGTACCCACGCTCCTTGACTCGGCCACGGTCAAGATCGCGGGCATCGTGGGTACCCAGATGGTGGGCGCGTCGCTGGTTCTCTTCCTCGACCCGCTGGCGGTGGCTGGGACGCTTGACACGGCGGGGGCAACTGACGATGACGGTACATCGCTGTCCAAGAACCTGCTGGTCATCGACGACTCGGTCTTCTACCAGAGCCTGTTGCGGTCGTTTCTCAAAGGCGCAGGTGCGCAGGTCACCGTTGCCGAGAACGGAAAGGCCGGTCTGGCACTGCTGCACGACGGACGCTTCGATGCGGTGATCTGCGACATCGAGATGCCGGTGATGGATGGGTTCGAGTTTATTCGTCGCCTTCGCGAGGATGCATCGATTGCCGCGCTGCCGGTTCTGGGCATATCGGCCATCGAGGACAAGTACCTGCGCCCCCGTGTGCTTGACGGCGGTTTCAACGATTTCAAGACGAAGAGCAGTCTGGAGGATGTGCTCGCGGCAATTCGGCAGATGCTCCAAGTCAAGGAAGTGGTATAGTTGTATGCGCCCAACTCACTCGGTGCCGCTGCACCAGTTCGTGACATTTCGCCTCGACGGCGAGCTGTACGGGCTTGCCATACAGGTCGTCAAGGAGGTCAATCCAACAACGGCCATCAACCCCGTGCCGCTCAGCAATCCAACCATCCGCGGCGTGGTCAACATCCGGGGCCAGATCGTGCTGGTGATGGACATTGCAGTGATCTTCGGTCGCCCGGCTCGGCCAATCGGCCCGGAGTCGCAGCTTGTGATTCTGAAGACTGCGCCAGAGCTCGGGATGATCCGCGGTCTTGACGCCGGAACAGACGTTGCCCGGTTCGGCAGCAAGCCGATCTGCTTTCTGGTCGACAGCATCGGGGAAGTGGTTTCCGTGCCGGCACAGTCGATGGAAGCTCCTCCGCCGCATCTGTCAGTATGCAACGCGGTGTTCGTGCGTGGCATTGTGCACAGCGGAGACGACCTTCTGGTGGTGTTGGACGCGGCTTCGCTATTGACCGATCGATGAATCAGTACATAGGAGGTAGCTACTCAGGTCCCTCCGACGACTGCCACCTTGACGCTCGTCGAGTGCCTCAGCCGGGGGCCTCGATACAGCCTGTCTCAGTCGACGGGCCACTCGGCCACCGGCTGAGGCGTATCGAGACGAGCTTCGAGGACCTGAGTAGCTACCATAGGAGCACATACTTTCAACGTCCCACAGTGATGGGAAAGGAGACAGTCGCATGAAACCCGGATCCCCGACCGATATGTCGGTACGCAACATGATTGCCGCAGTGATTGCCGCAGGCAGCGGCATTCCCGCTCTGTGTCTGGCGGTCGCGACGCTTTCGCCGCAGTCGGGCTCGACCCGAAAACTGCTGCTGGTTGTCGGCGCACTCGGCGTGGCTGCGGCGGTAGTGCTGGCCATGCGGCTGCTCACGTCGATCGCACAGACTGCCCTGGCGTCGCAGAACGCGATGCAGGCAAAGGAGGCCGCACTCCAGGCGGCGGCGGCGGCCACGGCTCAACGCATCGGCCAGTCGGCACAGCGCATTACAGAGGCAGACGCCAGGGAACTGGACCTGTGCGTGAAGATGATGGCCGAAATCGAGCAGAGTGCCAAGGAGTCTCAGAGTGTTGATGCCATCCTCGACAGTCTCGAAAGCAACACAACTGCAACCGCCACCACCTCACAGCAGTTGTCGTCCAACATCACCGTGGTTGCCACGGCCGCCGAAGAGATCTCCGCCAATATCAACAATGTTGCCTCCACCTCCGAGGAGATCAGTACCAACATGACGTCGGTTGCCACAACGACCGAGGAAATGTCAAGCAACCTCTCGTCGGTGGATGCGGCGCTCAAAGCCATGACCGAGACGATTCTGGGAGTTGCCCAGCACGCGCGTGACGGCGCGAAGGTTGCCAGCGGGGCCGCCACTGAGGCTGCGGAAACCAGCGACATCATGGCCGTGCTCGGAAAGAGCGCCGAGGAGATCGGCAAGGTGACCAACGTGATTCAGGTGATTGCGCAGCAGACCAATCTGCTCGCGCTCAACGCCGCAATCGAGGCGGCAAGCGCCGGAGAGGCAGGCAAAGGCTTTGCCGTTGTCGCCAACGAAGTCAAGGAGCTTGCAAAGCAGACTACCTCTGCTACCGAGGATATCTCCGGCAAGATCCAGGGAATTCAGGAGAACACGGCCCGCGCAGTGCAGGCGATCCGGCACATCACCGAGGTTGTCAAGAGCATCGATGTATTGCAGGGCAAGATTTCGGCCATGGTCGACCAGCAGACCAAGGGCGCCCAGGACATCAGCCGCAACGTCTCTGAGGCTGCCAGTGGCATCAACGAAGTGTCCAAGCGCATAGGTGAATCGGCCGAAGGCGCAAACAACGTATCCAAGGGCATCAGCGAGATCGCCAGTGGCGCCAACGAGGTTGCGCAGAACGTGGCCGAAGCAGCTACCGGGGTCAGCGATCTGAACTCAAAGATCAACGAGAATTCCGTTATGGTCAAGGAGGCCAATCGGTACATGCGCATCTCGCGTGAGGCCACCGGTGGCGTGAAGACGCGGATGAGCGAGTTGATGGTGGCTGTGGATCAAGTGTGCGACGCTGTGACCGAGCTTGAGAAGGTGTCACAGACTGGAGCAGTCGCCTAGTCATGACGTCAAACATCCGAGTTCAGATTGTTGATTCCAGCATTCCACGTCGCGACGCCTTGAAGAGGGCGCTGGAGTCAACCAGGGATATGACCGTGAGCTCAGTTTCGCCAACCGGAAAGACCGGACTGGAGAAGCTGGCTCAGGACCTGCCGACCCTGATTCTGCTCAGTGCCTCGATCTCTGATGTCAACGCCGAGGACTTCGTGGCCAAGGCGCTGGCTCTGTGCCCCTCGGTGGGTGTCATCATTACCGCCATCGAAAACGATGCTTCTGCGGCACAGTATTCGGTGGGCGCCCTGGCCGCAGGCGCCTTCGACTTCGTGCTTCTTCCGGCGCTCGACCGCAAAGACCTTGTGGACGTTGTGCAGCGCCGACTGGTTCCCAAGATCCGGTCGTTCACAATCAAGAAGTTTTCCCGGATTGCGCGCGCCCAGAAGGAGCCCGCTGTCGAAATCGTCTCGCGGCCCTCCTCCGACGAGACGCAGCGGCAAAGCGCCATGATCCGCGCGCTGAAGGCGTCGGGCGCCAAGGGCAAGGGGGTCGATGTTGTTGTGATCGGCGTATCCACGGGTGGTCCCGAGGCACTCATGCAGCTGATGCCGGGCTTCCCCGGCGATTTTCCGATTCCCATTGCCATTGTACTTCACATGCCCAGTCTCTTCACCGGACCCATGGCCGGATCACTTGACAAACGGTCGGCGATCACGGTCAAAGAGGCCGTTGACGGCGAGGACATCCTTCCCGGAACCGCCTACCTGGCTCCCGGTGGCATGCATTTGGAATTTGAGCGTGCCACTCGCGGACGTGTAGTTGTGCGCACGACCGATGGTCCGCAGGAGAACGGCTGCAAGCCGGCCGTGGATGTGCTCTTCCGCAGCGCCGCCAAAGTGTATCACGACCGTGTGCTTGCCGCAGTACTCACGGGTATGGGCACCGACGGAACCAAGGGTGCTGCATGCCTGAAGGCGGAGGGTGCATACGTTGTGGTGCAAGACGAGGCAAGCTCCGTGGTATGGGGCATGCCGGGCAGCATTGTGCGCGAGAACCTCGCAGACATGGTGCTCCCACTCAAGGATCTTGCCACTCACATTGTCAACAGGATCAGAGGCTGATGCCCGAGATCACGTCCATCGAATTCAATCTTCTCAAGAAGTACCTGCGCGAGGTATCCGGTATCGACGTGCCGGACGAGAAACGCTATCTCTTCACCACGCGGCTTGCCGAGTTTCTCGAAGAGAAGAAGCTTTCGGGATTCTCCGAATTCTACACACGCCTGACCACGGGGAAGTCGTCGGAGTTGCAGCGTGAGTTCGTGCAGTGTATGACCACCCACGAGAGCAGCTTCTTTCGCGATGTGCGGCCATTCACGTTGCTGACCGAGCGCCTCCTGCCGGAGTTGGCGGCCAGGCGCATTGCCGAGGCCAAGTACCTGCCTCCCAGAATTCGCATTCTCTCGGCGGGCTGCAGCCTGGGCCAGGAGCCGTACTCCATTGCCATGTGCGTGGCCGAATGGCTCTCTACACAAGAGCGACTTGTCAAGGACGACGTGACTATCGTTGCGGCGGATATCTCGCAGAAAGTGCTCTGCCGAGCGGCGCTGGGCCGGTACACCGACATGGAGATCGGGCGATCGATCCCCCAGCAGATGCGCGTACGGTATGTGAAGAAGGTCAAGGCCGATGTGTTCGAGGTTGCCGAAGTTATCCGCAGCATGGTGCGGTTCTGCGAGCACAATCTGTCCAAGCCGTTCACCGGCATGGGCAAGTTCGACCTCATCTTCTGTAGGAATGTGATCATCTATTTCCCGCTGGATCTCAAGAAGAAGATCCTGCACCAGTTCAGCCGCCAGCTCAATGCCGATGGCTGCCTCATCATGGGATCCTCCGAAACCATCTACAATCTGTCCGACGACTTCGCCATCAAGCAGCACGACGGCATGTCGTGCTACGTTCCGCTGAAGCGCACAGAGCAGTGATGACCTCAATGTGTCCTACGAACTGAGGTGTGGCCCAGAGGCGGCCCGACCTGCGGACTACGCCGATCATGGTTGAGATGCGCGAACGGATCGAATTCCTGAAGGACAACACGCCCGACGACTTCAAGATCTGTCTGCCCGATGCACAGGGGCCGTACAACCTCATCCACGCGATCATCGGGGAAGATGCGCTCACCGTCTCCTGCGAACCAACGCGACAATCTCCCGGATGCTCTGCACCTTTGCCAGGTCGAGCAGCGCGAAGATGAGTGCCAGCGAGGGTAGTCCTGCCACGACTGACAGGACCAGACTCCGGAAGAGCCCGCGCGGCACGAAGCCCAGGCGCGGCTGGATGAGCGTCACTATCGCCAGGCAGAGTCCGCCTCCAGCCGCAGACAGCACGCTGACCTTTGCCAGGGCCACGGGCACATCCCACAGGCTGGTCCCCCGCGCATGACGCACCTTCCACATGCCGAAGAGCACGAAGAACTGCACCACCATTGCCAACGACGCTGCCAGCCCAATGCCTGCGGAGCCCCACGCGCGTCCCAACACCCAATAGAGCGGAAGCGACGCCGCCACCGCAATCGTGGACACGATCATCGGTGTGAGCGTGTTCTGCACGGCAAAGAAATTGCGCATGACAATGGTGCTGCCGGCAAACGCGAATGAGCCCAGCAGGTACATTTGCAGGACCGGGGCTGTGCTGGCCGTGGACAGTGCCGTGAACCTGCCTCGCTCGAAGAGAATTGAGAGGGTGGGTTCGGCAAGGACGAACACGACTGCCGACAGCGGCACCACGAGCGCGATTGTCTTGCGGACGATGCTGTCGGAGAGCCGGCTCAGCTCCAGCATCTTGCCCTCGGCCGCCAATTGCGACAGAAACGGGAATGACGCTGCTGAGAAGGCCAGGCCGAAGACCCCCACGAGCATCATCATGACCCGCAGCGCGTAGTTGAGATACGACACCGCACCTTGACTCATGAACAGGCCGAAGAATCGGAACATGAACTCGTTGGAGAATGTCATGCTCAGCCCCACAATGAACGGAAGCGAGAGCAGCACGTACTTTCTGAGATCGGCATCGCGCGGTCGGAACACCAGTCGATACCGCACTCCGAGCTTCCAGAGTCCGGGTAGCTGAATGACGAACCCACCGAAGAACGCCCCCGCAAACACGCCCCACGCAAAGCCTTCGATGCCGAACCGCCTGCCCAGCAGCACGCCGCCCGCAATGATGCCCACGTTGTACACAAGGGGCATGAGCGCCGGAAGAAAGAACTTCTTATGCGCGTACTGCACTGCCATGAGGAACGATCCCCAGTAGAAGAAGATCTGCGCAGGCAGGATGATGCGCGTGAGCCGCACGGTGAGCCGCGCCCACTCAACGTCCGCATCGGTGCGGGGTGTATGCTTGAAGTGCTGCATCAGCCTCAGCAGGTCGGGCGCAAGCAGCATGCACAGACCAATGACAACCGCGAGAGCCACTGTGCCCACAGTGAGAAGGTTGGAGAATGTCCGCTGCGCCCCTTCGCGATCGCCCGCTGCGAGGTACCGCTGATACATGGGTATGAACGTGATTGACAGGAATCCGCCGGCAAGGATGTGGTTGACAACTTCGGGGAGCAGAAACGCCGCAACGTACGCATCCATCTGCACACCCGTGCCGGCAAAGTGCGCCAGCACCATGTCGCGACCCAGGCCGATCACGCGCGAGAGAAGCACCGACGCGCTCATGATGAGTGCAGCGACCGACATGGAGCGTCTCATGTGCGCCTTGTCGTGGATTTCGGTTGGGGAGGGTGTGCTCATGGTATGTTGCCGGAGCGTTGCAGGGACGGATCGAGGCCGGGGGGCCCCTGACAGTGACTGGTTCCGGCGGTACCGGTTGAGCCCCGGAAAAGGAAACGGGATCCACGATTCACTCATGGATCCCGTCGATTGCGCATTCGGAGAAGCAAGTGAGTTACTTCTTCTTCTTGGCTGTCTTCTTCGCGGGCTTCTTGGAATCGTTGATGATGCGGTAGGTCTGGGAGACGGAGAGACCGAACTTGTCGGAGATGGCGGTACCGGACTTGCCGGCCTTGTACATTTCGTTGATCTTCTCGTTACGCTCGTCGTTCTTCGCGATCATGGACTCGATCGCGTACTTCTTGCGGAGCTGGTGGACTGCCTGACGGGTGATACCGAACTCCTCGCCGATGGCGGCGTCGGTCTTGAGCTTCTTCTGCAGCTTGATGAGATCGCTCTTGCTGATCCTGGCCATAACAACCTCTCTCCCTATGAATGGTGGATGATTGGGAACCGTCAACCTGCAACGGACTAATAAAATAACACTGCGTCAACGCAAGCGCAAGTGTATTGCGCAACTCTTTGAAGTTGGGGGTGTTGTCCGTCAATCCTCGCCGGGCCAAACCGGCGCGCACAACCGCGTTTGTGCGGGAATTGACGTGCGGATCTGGACTGCGCGGACTCACCGTGCCGATCCCACAACCGTGATCTCCTCCCGGTCGTGGTACAGATGGCGGACCGTGACGGTCGCGCACTGCCCTGCGATGCCCCGGCGCCGATCGCGCACCAGCTCCACGAGCGCCACCGGGTCGGTTCTGCCGAATTTGAGATTGACAACAAACGACCGGCACCACCCCTCGTGCAACCATCGCCCCACAATCTCCAGAACGCGGTACGGGTCCTCAACCATGTCGCAGAAGAGCCAGTCGTACCGCACGCCTGGTGACGGGCGGAAGGTGAACGCGTCTTCCCTCGTATGCGCAATGTGCGGGTGGCCCGCTGCCCCGTCTTTGAGTGGACCGTTGTCAACGGCCGTGACAGAACCGCCCCGCCGCGCAGCACTGTAGCTCCACCCACCGGGAGCGGCGCCCAGGTCAACCACGGTCTCCCCCTGCGTCACCGATCTGCCAAGAATGCCGTAGGCCTCTTCGACCTTGAGGTAGGAGCGGGAGGGCGCCTGCGGGTCGTCTTTCATGCGGCGCTGGCCGAAGAGCCGGCAGTGGAGGCCGACATGCGCGGCGTCCGGGGCAGTGAGTACCGCGAATAGCCCTCGTTCGGTCTCGGGGAGTACCCACAGCGGCGGCGTTGCCAGCTTGGCCACGCGCGACATTGTCTTTGCCAGTCGTTCGCGGAAGAGTCCCTCCACAGCACGTGTCCGCTTGGCAACACCTTCGTCCGGCGCTGCAGCGCGGAAGAGCACCGGCCACGAGACCGCGAAGTGGTGATCGCGAGAGGAGTGCATGAAGTGGTCGACGATGGCCGCAGCGAGCTGCTGTGCGGATTGTCCGCAGATCGTTACGGGATCCACGAGCGCGGCATGGGCGAAGCAGAGCTCCGGCGCCGCAGCCCTGCTCGCGGAGGAGCCCTGCGCGAGGACCCACCCGTCGCTTGACTCCTGGACGGAGTGCCCGACCGACTCCAGCTCACGCTTCAGGTGCTGTTCGAATCCGCACTGACAGGTGTACAGCAGCGTCACGGCTTCTCCCGCTCCGGCGTTGGCGTTGCTCCGCGCAGAAGGCCCGCTGCCGCCTCGTACACCATGTCAACGGTCACGGCTGCCAGGCACCGCCGATCGGTACATGTGCCGGTCTTGGAGTCGAAGCAGGGCGCGCAGTCAACCGATGCCCGCACGATCGCGCCGCGACCAAACACCGGGCTCACGCGCGCCGGGTTGGTGGGGCCGAAGATAGTCACCACCGGCACGTCAAGAGCTGCGGCTGCATGGGCCGGTCCGGAGTCGTTGGCGATGAGCAAGTCGCATGCGGCGATTTCGGCGAGCATGCGGGGCACGGTGCGGGTGACCACGGTTCGCACGGGCAGACTCAGTGCCACCCGACCTGCCAGCGATTCGTCGTTGGGGCCGGCAAGGATGAATACCTCTGACGCACCCAGGGCCGCCAGTCGTGCCGCCAGTTCGCGGAACCGCTCGGCAGGCCACTGCTTTATCGCATAGCCTCTGCCGCTACCAGGGTGCACGGCAATGCGCCGGACGCCCTTCCTTTTTGGCGAGGAGGGCTGCGGCAGCGCATCGCGTCGCACGCGGTAGGCCGAGGGCGACTCCGGCGCCCGAGGGTCGATTGCGCGCAGACTGGCTGCAGTGGCGTGTTCGTCGAGGCGGTACGGGTAGGGCCGCGTATACACCGATTTACCCAGCGGCATGTCGGGCCCGATGGGGCCGATTCGCACGGGCGCACGACTGAGCACCGCGCATGTTTCGACCAACGCGTCAAAGACGCCCTGTACGTTGACGAACACAACATCCCAGCGTTCGGCGGAATTCTGGAGCACCGCCCCCCATCGAGTGGCGCCGTTGTCTATGACGTGGGAGAACTCGGCATCGGCAACTTCCAGCGAGCCGTGCATCCACACCACGCAGAGATGCGCCCGGGGGTAGAGTCGCTTCACTCGTCGCAGAGCCGGCAGCGCCATGAGTCGGTCGCCCAGACCTCCGCACACCAGACAGAGAATGCGCTCGGGCGCACCCGTGTGTCGCCGCCGGGGCAGCACCAGGTCGGCAAGGCAGGCGGCATCGCGGAGTCGCCAGCGGAGGATGTCGGGGAGGCTTGGCATGGAAGAGGAGGTGAGAATCGAGAAGTGAGAATCGAGAATCGTCCCTCGACGCCGACGTGTGATGCCGATTCACTGCTTGCGCTTCACCCGCTTCTCTGCAACGACAAGGTGATTGTTCGCCTCTTCGCGCAGGTCGCCCAGGCTGAGCAGCAGTCCGATCGGCACCAGAGCTGCGGCGACAACCATCATGGGCAGCAACAAAAAATAGTGCATCGCGGTGCGGGACTTCCGGAACTCGGCGGATGTGTACCCTCCGATGCCCGCGATCTTGAGAAAGAAATACACCCTCTGCGAGGCAACCGTCGACCACACCCCGCCCAGCATGCGGTGCTCGACGATGGCCAGGACGTTGCGTGACAGGGCCTCGCGGATCCAGCAGGGTGTTCTGGATGACGGGGTCGGAGTGCCGTGCCCCGGTTCCTCACAGCACCGCCATAGCATACAATGGGGACCGCCACCGACCAAGTGGGGCGCGCGATGGGCAGGGACCGTCTTGTGGATGTAGCATCGGGTGCACCGTGCCCGCCAATCAGCAAGCAGTATTTTGGGCACTCAGCGATCGCGGCAACACCTCCGCCATATCGAAAGGCTCCCCATGTCAACGCCGACGAACCTCGCGTACCAGATCCCCCGCATACTCCTGCCCAAACAAGGCGCCGACCTCACCAAATGGGCGGTGATTGCGTGCGACCAGTTCACCTCGGAGCCCGAGTACTGGGTCGACGTTGAGCGCACTGTGGGCGATGCTCCATCCACATATCACATGATTCTCCCCGAGGCCTACCTTGACACGCCGCGCGAGGCCGCACGTCTCAAGAGCACCCAGGCTGCCATGGCTGCCTATGTCAAGGACGGTCTCTTTCACGAACATCACGGCATGATCTACGTGGAGCGCACTGCCCATGGCAGAACACGCAAAGGCCTCATGCTGTGCATGGATCTGGACGCCTACGACTTCTCCAAAGGCTCGCAGTCCCTCATCCGCGCGACCGAGGCAACAGTAGTGGAGCGTCTGCCGCCGCGCATCAGAATCCGGGAGGCTGCGTCACTGGAGTTGCCTCACATACTGGTGCTCATCGATGACCCTCAGCGTAGCGTCATCGAACCTGTGGGTGCGCTCAAGGCGAAGCTGCCCAGACTCTACGACACCGAACTCATGCTGGGTAGCGGTCACTTGACAGGGTACAGTGCAGCAACGCCGGAGATTGCGCGGAACGTCGCGCGTGCACTTGCCGCGCTTGCAGATCCCGACGCGTTCCGAAGCAAATACGGTGTGGGACCTGACAAGGGCGTGCTGCAGTTTGCCGTGGGTGACGGGAATCACTCCCTCGCCACCGCCAAGGCCATCTGGGAACGTCTCAAGGGCACGGTTCCCGCCGATCATCCAGCCCGCTTTGCCCTCGTCGAGATCGAGAACGTGCACGACGAGGGACTCGTCTTCGAGCCCATCCACCGGGTGCTCTTCGGTGTCAAGGACGATGTGCTCGCGGGTCTGCGATCGCGTGCGCCAGGTGAGATCGTCCATCGAGCGCTGCCGAGTAGTCAGGCGATGATCGCAGCGGTGCGTGACCATCGCGGGTCCAGCCAGGTCGTGGGTGTGGTGAGCCAGGCGGGCTTCTGTGTCGTCGAATTCACCAAGCCCGCATCAACGCTTGCAGTGGGGACCTTGCAGGCGCTTCTGGACAATGTGATGAAGGATGGCGGCGCCGACAAGATCGACTACGTGCACGGCGACGATGTTGTGTGCAAGCTCGGATCCCAGAGCGGCAATTGGGGATTCTACCTGCCCAACATGGACAAAGGCGACCTCTTTAAGACAGTCATCCTCGAAGGTGTACTGCCGCGTAAGACCTTCTCCATGGGTGAGGCACGGGAGAAGCGGTTCTACATGGAGTGCCGCGCCATTGCGTGAGGTGGGCCACCTCCGGTCAACACAGTCAAACTCGGAACCTTGGCACTGGTTGGGCTGAAGTTGACGGATCTGCGGGAAGCGGCGAAGATGCCGCGCGCCAGGTCTATCCCTTTGCTCTCCGCACATCCGCAGGTGTCTGGCCGGTCAGCTTCCTGAAAAGACGGTAGAACGTGGAAAGATCGCGAAATCCGCACTCCAGGGCAATCTCCGTTATCTTCCCGTCAGTGGCCTGGAGCAGATCAACCGCGCGGGAGATGCGGATCCGCGTCCGCCGCCCAAAGCCGTCGAGGACAAGTTCGAGGCTTACGCTGCGAGCCCATAAGGGACGGAGCGCCAAATATATATTAACGAAATGCCGCGCAAAGCCCGCCTATCCCCCGCAGCATCCTTTTTTTTGGCGCTTCCGGGTTTTCAATGGGTACCCCCAGCCGGTGGTGGTAGAATCGTTGACGTTCACAGACCTGCTCGCCTCGATGCAACACTCGGCGGGTGGTAGACCTCGCGCCAAGGCAGATACCTGGGAACGGTTGCCTCTCGGCTCGCTCCCGGAATCATGAGACAAGCGTTCTCGCGCAGAGACGCAGAGGCGCTGAGAAGACAAAAGAAAGGCAGAGAGGGCATCGGATGGACGCTACACAAAGAGCGCGTTGGGATCGGTGGCGAAGAAGCTCTCCAGTGGAATGCCGTCTGCGCCGATGACGTAGGGCCTGGCTGCGGGGTACGCTGTACAGAAGGCCGAAAGTCCATTGATATTTCGGGTGTGGCCCGACTTGACTTCTATGGCGTAGAGGCCCGTGGCGGTCTTGACCACGAAGTCGACTTCGTCGTCGCGGTCTCGCCAGTAGTACACGGTCTTTGTGATCCGTTCCAGGGAGTTGAGCAGGTGAAGCCCTACCGCGTTTTCGACAATGCGTCCCCACCAGGGTCCATTGGCTCTGGCTACCTCGAATGTCTCCGGTTGTGAGGCATTGACAAGCGCATTATTCCATACGGCGATCTTGGGACTACTGCTGCGTTTCATCAGACGGCCCATACGAAATTGCGCCAGGCCGGAGATGAGAAAGGCGGTCTCGAGCAGATGGAGGTAGTGCGCAAGCGTGGTTGTGTTGCCGGCATCCTGCAGTTGGCCCAGGAGTTTGTTGTAACTCACGATTTGAGCAGGTAGACCGAGTGCGGTCATGAAGAGATTGCGGAACAGAGCTGGCTTGGCCACGGTTTGGATTTGGAAGATGTCCCGGTTGATTGTCGCATCGATCAGGGAGTCCATGATGTACGAACGCCAGAGCTTGTGGTTGGGACGCAGCGGCGCAGCCCCGGGATATCCGCCGAAGTACAGCCACTCGTCAAGAGACATGCCGAAGGCCGAACGCATTTCGGCGAAGCCCCAATGCTGGCATCGGTACAGCAGGAAACGTCCAGCCAGACTTTCTGAGAGGCCTTGTTGAATGAGAAGTGAGGACGACCCAAGAATCATGACCGTTACCTTGTTGCCCAGGCGCCGGTCCTCGTCCCACAGGTGCTTCACAGCTTCACTCCACCTGTTTGCCTTCTGGATTTCATCCACAACCAACAGAGTTCGGGCGTTGTTGGCCTTGGAAAGTTGCCGCGCATACTCCCACTGAGTTCGCAGCCAACCAGCCCCCGCCGACCACGCTTCGTCGGCAGCGCTCCAGTGAACCGTGATGCCCGATGTCTCGGCTACCTGCTGGGCAGCAGTGGTCTTCCCGGTTTGCCGGGGACCCACAATCGCGTGAATGAGAGGTAGATTCTGGGAGATATTCGAGCGGATCTCCTCAACGATTGGCAGTTCCATCATCGATGTATTTCCTTTATTTGCAGCGTCTTGACGCGAAGAAACACAGCATACTCAATGACTGAGTAAAAATACTCAATAACTGCACAATCTGCAACAGGATAGTGCTATGCGCTGGGCCGTCTGGTAGT
>Ga0315284_10002797_pt1 | contig 24878 bp, 18 predicted proteins | sample YL17G09_16_MG_FD_203696 | JGI IMG/M metagenome (GOLD analysis project Ga0315284, IMG submission 203696) | Sediment microbial communities from Yellowstone Lake, YNP, Wyoming, USA - YL17G09_16 | ecosystem: Environmental > Aquatic > Freshwater > Lake > Sediment | place: USA: Wyoming | collected...
ATCACATTCGCCAGCAGGAGTTCCAGCGGATCGTGCAACTCGCGACGCTCCGAATCTCATCGTATCACGATGCCGCGGAGGCAGAGCGCCCTGCTTTGCGGAAGCTGATTGAGGACGGGTACGATCGGGCCGCCGGCGCCCTCGCTGCCGAACCCCCTGAACTGCTGATTCTCAAGGCGAAGATCCTCCTGCTGGATGGCGACACCAAGTCGCGCTACGAGGCCATCCGCCGGCTGCAGAAGGCATACGACGCGCTCGAGCAGCGCCAAGCCAGCAGCGTCGACCTGGTCTTCCTCCTGGCGCAGACGTATGCCTCGGTGAACGAGACGGGCCAGGCGCGAAGCCTGGTGGCCAGGCTGGTGGAACGCCAGCCCGGGCTCCTGCCAGCTCGCAGGATGCTCGTTCAGTATCTCTTCCACGAGTGCGACTACGCTGCCGCCGAGCCTCATGTCCGGGCCCTCGAAGAGTACCTCCCCCAGGACAGCGAGGTGAAACTGTACCGGCTGGCCCTGCATCGCGTCTCCAACCAGATCGAACAGGCCAAGCAGGTGGCCATGTCGCTGCCCGAACAGACCGATGAGCAGAAGCTGCTCAAAGCGCGGGCGCTGCTGGCCGCGGCCGACGTGGATCCGGCCGTCAAACTCCTGGCGGCCTTGAGCCAGGCTGAGTTGCAGGGGGACACGAAGAGTTTCCCCGCCACCAAGCTGCTGGCGCAGATCTATTACGAGCAGAAAAAACGGGCCGAGGCCGAGAAGCTGACCGACGCCGTTCTGAAGAAGATCCCGCAAGACGCGTCGTGGAAGACCTTTGCCGCCCAGGTGCGCGGCGGAGTCACCTCCGAGGAACTGCAGCGGATCAGCGAGGAGTACATCGCGGGAATCGAAGACGAAGGGCTCCGCGCCAGATCCCGCTATCAGTACCTGGTGCGACAGAATAAGCTGGACGAAGGCCTGGCCGTGCTCGTGGAAGCGGAGAAAAAGACCCCCGACGACGGCCCCATCATCGAGACCATCTTCTCGCACCTGCTCAACCAGGGAAGATTCGACCAGGCCGAGCCATACTGCCAGAAACTCGCCAAGCTCGACTGGGATCAGGTGGGCGGCCTGTTCTACCAGACGCACTTGAAGTTCGCCCGCAAGGACATCGAGGGTGCCTTGAGCGGCGCGCAGGATGTGGCCCGCCGATTGCCCGAATTCGCCCGCAGTTGGGTGCTTCTGGGACGGGCGCAAGAGGCTTCCGGCCAGCTTGAGTCTGCCATCAACAGCTACGGCAAGGCCATCGACAAGCAGCCCGACAACGGGTCGGCCTTGGTCGGGCTCATTAGATGCTACAAAGGCCTCGGCCAGTACGACCAGGTAAGGAAGTACGTTGATCAGGGCATCCGCCTGTCGGCGCCGGGCGCCAATTTCCGTGAGATTGCCCTGGAGATCGACGAGCAGATCGGCGATCTGAACAGGGTGAAGGCGGTCGCCGAACAGCGAAAGAAGGACCTCGAGAAAGATCCCGAACGCATCGGAAACTGGTTGACGCTGGCGTATGACTACTCGCGCCTCTGGCAACTCCTGTCCAAGACCGATCCCGCCGCGGCCGAGCAGTACGCGGCCCAGGCCGTCAGCACCTACCGGGAGACGATCAAGAAGTGGCCCGATGAGTCCACCCCCTGGATCCGCCTGGCGCAACTGCTGACGCGTACTGGCAAGTCGCAGGAGGGGGTGGCCCTGGTCGAACAGCTCAAGGCGCGCGAGAAATGGAAAGACAGACCGGAGCCCTGCAGCTACCTCGCTGCCTTCTACGAACGCATGGGCGAGGAGGGCGTTGGCAAGGCCGAGCAGGCCCTCATGGAAGCCATCGCCAAGTCGCCGAACCCCACGGAGTCGCGGCGGCGCCTGGCGGAGTTCTATGTGCGCACCGGGCAGACCGACAAAGCCATCACGTTGCTCGGCGAGCTCGTGGCCGCCACGAAGGATCTGGCCGTGCGGACACAACTCATCGACGTGCAACTGACCGCCAAGAAACACGCCGACGCGGAGAAGTCGCTCCGGGAGGCGCTCCAGCAGAATCCCTCGGACGCCAATCTCCTGGGCCTCCTTGGGTACGTCAAAACGGTGCTGGGGGACTTCGATGCGGCCGCGGAAATCCTCAACCAGGCGCTCAAGATCAATCCCAAGTCCGCGCCCGCGCACTACTACCTGGGCATGATGAAGCTGAACCGGGGAGACCCGGCGGCGGCGGTGGCGGAGCTCGAAGCCGCCCGCGACCTGCGCTCCAACGACGCGGATATCCGCATCACGCTGGCGGAGGCATATCAGCGACGGAGTCAGCTCAACGAAGCCACCAGAGAACTCGAAGCCGCCGTCCAGACTGCCCCCCTCCGCACCGACGTGCGGCTGAACCTTGTGCGATTCTACGTAAGCGACAAGCGGTGGATGGCCGCCCAACGCGTGATCGACGACGCCAAGGGCAACTCCGAGTTGGCCAGCGACCCCGTCTGGCTGCGGACGGAAAGCAGCGTGTGGCTCGCGGCGGGGGATCACCAGAAGGCGTACGACGCGATAGTGGAGGCCTACAAACTGGCTCCGCGCGATCCGCAGGTTTTCAATGACATGCTCGACATCCTGATCCTGGTACGCGCGTACGACCGCGTGATCGAGGTGACCGACGGCGTGCAGAGGGCAAGCCCGCAGAGCCCGATGCCCTGGTGGTTCCACATGCAGCGCGGCCTGGCGCGGCGGGGGAACAACCAGCTCGCCCTGGCCGCCGAGGAGTTCGAGCGGGCCATGAGCCGCGCGGAGGCGGCGCCGAACACCGCTGACGCCATCGGGGTCGTCGCCGGCAGGTTGACCGATGCCTTCGGCGCCAGCAAGGCCGCCGAATACTTCTCGGCGCGGAAGAACATACATTGGAAAATCGCGATGGCCAGGCTCTACCTGCGCCGGAGCGAGTGGGTCAACGCGGCCAAGACGCTCGATGAGTTGCTCGATAAAGACTTTGCCAGCCTTCCGCCTCTCCTGCAGCTCGACGTGCTCCGGATCAGTGGTTCCGCCTACCACGCCGCCGCCGCTGTTGTGCCCGGCGCCTTGGACAAGGCCGAACGCTGCTACACACGCTACCTGGCGGAGCTGGAGAAAAACCGCGCCGACGTCTCGCTTCAGATGGAAACCCTCAACAACCTCGCGCTGCTGCTGGCTGAGCATCCCACGTCGCCGAATCCGGCTAAGGCGATGCTGTACAGCAGCAGGGCCTACGAGCTGATGGACAAGACCAATGTCTTCAACCCCGGGGTGGCGGACACCCAGGGGTGGGTGCTGGTTCTAACCAACAAAATGGATGAGGGTATCGCGCTGCTCAAACGCGCCGCCGAACGCCAGTCGCTCGACGCGTGCTATCACCTGGGAGAGGCGTATCTCAGGAAATCCCGCCCCGCCGAGGCGCTCAGTGTCCTGGAACAGGCTCAGAAAATGCTGAGCGATCCCAAAATCAAGAAGACGCTTGTCGACCAGTCGCTGCCCCCGAGAATCGAGGCGGCCTTGCAGAAGGCCAGGCAGATGATCCAACCCGCGGCCAGCACCAGACCCCAGGGCTGATGCTGTGGCCGGCGGGAAACGAGGCTCATAGAGAATAGATTGCCGTTTCTTCCAAGCGGCAGGAGATGGATGTATATGACTACCTTACCACAGACGACGACGGTACGTGCGCCGCAGCCTGCCGCCCCGGGAACTCCGCCCATGCTCTACGCACACGCGGGAGCCCAGGTTGGGGCAGGGGCCTTCCCCATGACCGCCACGGATATCTGGCGAATCATCCGCGCCAACATGTGGCTCATTATCATCATGGTGGTGCTTTCGGTCGCGGCAGGTTTCCTGTCGCACGTCATCTGGATGAAGAACTGGCCTTCGTACACCGCGACCGGGTTCCTCAAGGTGCGCAGGGAGATCATGACCGACGCGGTCAACGAAAAAATGCGCGATATGAGCGACAGCGCGCTGATCACCGCTCTGCGCACCCAGAGCCAGATGCTGCAGATGGAGTGGCTGCATTCAAAGGTGATCCTGAAACCCGGAGGCGGGCCCATTCGGGAGACCAAGTGGTTCGCGCAGTTCAGAGGCAACACGCGGAAGGTCAAGGAGGACCTGCAGGATCACTTCAAGGTCAACGCGATTCCCGATTCTGAACTGCTGATGGTGCGCATGACCTGCGCCGACCCCATCGACGCCCAGGTCATCGTCAATGAGATCGTGGGCCAGCATCTCGAAGATCAGCGCGAAGAGGCGCGGACCGCCCTGAGCGATCGCACCCTCGCGCTTCGCACCCTCAGGGAACGCTACGACAAGGACATTGCCGAGGTCGCCACCCGCATTCGCAACCTGCAAATGTCGCTGGCAAAGAGCGGCATGGGCGTGGAAGGCCTCTACTCGGCCAGGGAGGCCGAACTGAGGGCGCTGGTGGAAGGACAGCTCAAGCTCGCGGGAGACGCCGCCGAATCCTCCGCCCAGTTCAAGCGGTTCCAGGGGCAGATCGAGGCCGGCCTGACGCCGCCCGAGGTGCAGAGGTACATTGACAACGATCCGCTGGTCGCCGCCCTGAGCCGTGAGCTCATCTCCTTCCAGATTCGCCACGACGCCCAGCTTCAGATCGAGCTGCTCGGCAAAGAGCACAAGGACGTGGTGAGCGTCGCCAAGCTGATGGACCTCACCGACCAGAAGCTCAAAGAGCAGCGCGACAAGGTCCGCGTGAACCTCCAGGCCCAGTTGGCCGCCACCTTCGAGGGCATCGCCTCCACCAAGCAGGCCGAACTCAAGAGCGTCAGAGACCAGATTGACAGGCTCAAGGCCGAACACGAGGCCCTCAGCCGCGAGATGGCCTCGCTCATCCTGGACAAAGAGCGGATGAAAGAGCTCAGCACCCAGCGCCAGCAGATCGACAACATCCTCAACAACATCAACGCCTCGCAGAACCCGGAGAGCCAGGCGCGCATCGCATGGGCTTCGCCGGCCCAGTTGCCCGAAATGCCGTCGTGGCCGAAGCTGTGGTTCATGCTCCCCGCCGCGTTCGCGGTCGGGCTCGCCTTGGCGCTGTGCATCGCGTTCCTCCGCGAGTTCATGGACGATACCGTCCGCTCCCCGCGCGACATCGCCCGCGTCGGGCAGATGACCCTCCTCGGCATGATCGCCGACGAAGACGACGACCCCCAGGTCGCCAATGCCAAGCTTCCGATCTTCGACGCGCCGCACTCGCTGACGGCCGAGCAGTTCCGGCAGGTCCGGACCCGCCTCCAGCACGCCGCGTCGCTGGAAACCCTACGCAGCATCATGGTGACCGGGCCAAGCCCCATGGACGGCAAGACCACGGTCGCCGCCAATCTGGCCGCCGGCCTCGCGCTCAATGGACGCAAGATCCTGCTCGTCGATGCCAACTTCCGTCGGCCGGAGATCCACCACCTCTTTGGCTTCAGCAACGACAAAGGCTTCAGTGATATCCTCAACGGCAGCAGCGCCTTCGACGACTGCCTGCACCCCACCCGTATCCCCAACCTCTCCGTCATGACAAGCGGGCCCAAGCCGCTCAACGTCACCGAGCTCTTCGAGAGCCAACTCCTGATGGACTACATCGAGAAGGCGCTGGAGGAGTTCGATCACGTCATCTTTGACTCCGGGCCGTTGCTCGTTGTCTCCGAGTCGGTCGCGATGGCCCCGCGGGTGGACGGCGTGGTCACCGTCGTGCGGGCCCATGCCGAGAGCCGCGGGTTGCTGCAGCGCATGCGCGACGCCCTCAGACAGATCAAGGCCGAGCACATCGGCGTGGTCCTCAACGCCGTACGCGCCCAGGGCGGCGGATACTACGCCAGGAACATCAAGGCGTACTACACCTACAACAACGGCCAGTGATCGCACGGTCGTTGTGCGTCTGCATTCATCGGGGCGCCGGACCAGACCGTCCAGTGCCCCTTTGTGTTCCCCGCAACCGCCCTTGTATGCGCATCACATACCCCCATGGCCCGCTCAAACGCTGGCACGGCCCGTGCAGCGTTTTCAGACAGAGCCTATACCGCCCTCGCAGCCAACGCCCCCTCGCGCCGGCGGGCGATCGTCCCCGACTTGATCTTGTCCTGAAGACGCATGATGCCCTCAATGAGCGTCTCCGGCCGCGGCGGGCAACCAGGCACATACACGTCCACCGGGACAACCAGGTCCACCCCTTTGACCACGTGGTAGCCATACTTGAAATACGGGCCGCCGCCCACCGTGCACGCTCCCATCGCTATCACATACTTTGGCTCCGGCATCTGGTGATAGAGTCGCTTCAGCCGGCTGGCCATCTTGTAGGTCACGGTGCCCGCGACGATCATGAGATCGGATTGCCTCGGTGTCGCCCGGAACGCGCCGGCGCCAAAGCGATCCAGGTCGAAACGCGGGCCTCCCACCGCCATCATCTCGATGGCGCAACAGGCCAGCCCGAAGGTCATCGGCCAGAGACTGTTCCTCCTGGCCCAGTTGATCGCGAAGTCGACCCCCGTGATGATCACCCCGTCCTCGAATCGGTTTTCGATCCACGACATGTCTCTTGTGCCGCCTTTCCGCGCCCTCTCGATTATGACACGCACGCCGGAGCGTCTCAAGCGCTGACCACTGGAAAAGATAACGCGTCGATGGTAAACCTTCTCACCAAGCGATCCTTCCTATTGAAGCCGCGGGCGCCCGCGGCTGAGCACCTGTGATCGCCCGCTGCCCCACGGCAGCTTGACAACACTTTACGGAAGGTAGGTTTCCTCTCATGACCCGCGACTACGACGAACGCGACTTCGAGCCGAATGTTGAGAAACGCGACGAGGAACGCCACGACGAGACGCCGCTTGCCGAGGCCCCCCGCGAAGGCGAGGAAACGCACGACGACATGCGGGCCCGCCGCGAAGGCGAGGAAACGCACGACGACGCGAGGGCCCGCCGCGAACGCCGTCCTCGCATCGACAGCTTTGAAAAAATGAAGGTCTGGCAGGAAGCCCATGCCCTCGCTATGAAGGTCTTCCAACTCACGCCCACCCTGCCAGGCGAACAGCAGGCGGGCCTCGCCCAGCAGATGGAGGAATCGGCCGTCGCAGTCCCCAAGAACATCGCCGAGGGCTTCAAACGCCGCGGCCCCCGCAATAAGGCCCACTTCTACAACCTGGCGCAGAGCTCCCTGGAGTCCTTGCGGTACTACTTCATACTCTGCCGCGACCTGAAATTCGGCATTGCCTATGACGACCTCGCTGCGGACACCGAGAAGGTCAGCCGCATGCTGGATGGCCTGATCCGCTCGATGATGAGAGCCTGAGCGATCGGATATGAATCGCATGACCGTGTGGTTCCTCTTGCCGCGAGCAGGGGTCGCAGTGAGGCTCTGCGCCAAGCCGCAATGACCAGGGCTCGATGGCCCACCCCACGAAGGTCGTGGGCCCTCGGCCTGGCGGCTCCGGCAGGCATCGGGAATCCTCCGTGGAAGCGGAAACCTTTTCGGCTGTCGGGCGTTTCTACTGGTTAGGCGGCAACGACGGCTCGGCCCGGACGTGCTGTGAGACGCCCCTTGGCGGCTGTGCGGCAGCCTGCGTGGTTCTCTTTGCCCCAGCTTCGTGAGACAATGCCGGAGGCTTCGCATGACAGAAATGACCCCCCAGCCTCGTTTCAGAATCCCCGCCTGGTTGGCGGTGCTGCTGATCCTGCTGGTCACTGGCGCCGGCGGGTTCTACGTGTACCGGTTTGCCTTCGGCGGGAAAGACTCGTCCGATACGATCGTGGTCGGCAAGGGGTATTATCCCCCGCAATACTACCGTCCGCGGTCGATGGTGGAGGCACGGCCATCGGTCGCGTCGCAGTGGGGTTTCGGCTCGCCCGCCGAGGGAATCGCCAGACGCGGCAGCGGCCCCGTCACCATTCGACGCGGGCAGGCCGTACTCCGCGCCTATCCAGATAAGAAGGGCTCCTACGATCTCACGTTCGATTACCTCGGCGCCGCCCGGCAGGCGTGGGTCACTCCCGCACAGTGGAGCCTCCATGAGCTGGCCAACAGGATCATCTACGATGCCACCCTGGCCCAGCAACGGCAGGTCAGCGACGACCAGAAACAGAAGCTGCGAGCACTGACGTTGGCGGTGGCCATCACGCCCGCCGAACGCTCCAATCTGCTGAGCCTCATCGCTGCGTGGGAGAAAGCTGCCCAGGGCAGCAAAGACCCCCCTGGCATGAAGCTGCTCACCGCCGTCGGCGATCTCGGCACGGCCCACCTGCCCGAGGCAAAAGCCGCGCTGCTGCACCGCGCCCAGCAGATACAGACGATCCTCACGCCGCAGCAGCTTGAGCAGGCCAGATCCGGCAGGACGCCGCCGCCGGCGTCTCAGCCGGCCGGGGGATGAGGCGGCAGACCCTCGCTCGCGAACCGCGGGCCGCCTGTCGGGCCTCAGCCTTCATCACCAAAACCGCGCGAAGGCGATCACCACAGCGGCAATGGTCGCTATGACCAGCCCGACGACGATCCAGGTCGGACGGCCCTTCAGCATGTCTTCCGCGGAGATGAAGCTGCCGCAGTGAGGACAGAGATCGGCCGCCTCGTACACGTCCCTTCGGCAGTGGGGGCATAGCAGAGTCTCCTCCGCCTCTTCGCCGACGTCCCCATCCATGTCGCAGTCATCGGGGCATTCCGGGTCGTGAGACTCGCCGGCCTCCTCTTCGTCCTCCTCCCGCGACCTGACCATGTCGGCTGCCTCCGTGTGCCCCCTGCGGAAAGCATCAGCTCTGGACCCCGTGCGCGGATTCCGACGCGGCCTGCCGTGCGGCGGCCAGTCGCTCTTCCTTGACAATGGCCTGGAGAGCTTGCACGCGGCTCTCGCGATCGCTGGCCAGCATCCGCAGCAACGTCCACCCAGCTAGAACACCGAAGACGACAACGGCCCAGCTCATAGGCGATACCCTCGTCTCCCCTCCATGGTTTATCGGCCAGACGGGGCATCGGGGTGAAGAGGCGTCACCCGCGGGTCAGGACCGCGTAATAACCGCCGTCATGGTACCGGGCCGGATCGACGTCGAAGCTGGGGAGGGTCCTCACCTCGCTCACGAGCTGGTACTCGGGATGACGCTGGATGAACTGTGCGACCCGCATCTCATTCTCGTCGGGCCACACACTGCAGGTGCTGTAGACGAGCCGGCCGCCCGGCTTAAGGGCCGATGCGCAGTCCTCAAAAATCCGATCCTGAAGCTTCATCACCGAGGCGATCGACTTGTCGTCCTGAGCGTATCTCGCTTCGGGCCGCCGGGCGAGCACGCCGCTGTTGCTGCACGGCACGTCCGCCAGAATGCGGTCGAACGTTCTGATCTGGCTGCTGGGAAGCTGCTCCATCATCCCGATCTTGTGCACCGAAACGTTCTTGATGTGCCGGCGCTCGAGAAGATGGCGAAGCGCGCGGAGGCGGTTCTCCGAGGGGTCCATCGCGACAATGTGCCCGCTCGTGAGAAGCTCCTGGATCTGGAAGGTCTTGGTGCCGAAACCGCAACACCGGTCCAGGACCGTGTGCTGAGCCTCGATCTGCATGTGCCCGACGACGGCGGCAGGCGTCGGGTCCTGCGCCTGCGCGATGCCTCGCTCGGCCCAGTCGGCCAGGACAGGAGCTCGCCCGGGGCTGACGACATACAGGCCGGGCTGCTCGTGCGGCGCGACGTTGACGCCTTCGCACGCCAGATCATTCGCGGTAACGCCCTGGTAGACGCGGACGATGACGGGCGGCTCGAGATCGTCGTGTTCGCAGAAACGCAGGGCATCCACCGGGCCTAGAAGGTTCACCAGTCGCGCGAACAGATCGGCCGGGTGCGAGAGGATCGCCTCGGCGTAGCCGGCGGGGTCCACGACGCGCTCCGGGGGCGGAGGGTCAGACTCGCGGGTCGCTTTGCGGAGCACCGCGTTGATGAATCCCGCGGCATGCGCGTGGCCGACACGCTTGGCCTGCTTGACGGCCTCGTCGACGACCGCCGATGACGGGACGCGGCTGAGGAATCGCAGTTGATAGATCCCGATCGCCAGAACCTTCTGCGCGATGGGGTCGATCCGCCTCAGCGAACGTTGCGCAAAGTGTGCCGTGAGCCACTGGAGGTAGAGCAGGTGCTTCGTCACGCCCGTGATGATCTGCTCCCCCAGCGCGCGGTCCCTCGGATCGGCGGGGGGGTTGGACGAGGGGGCCGTCCCCCGGGCGCGGAGAAGGTCCGAAGGCCACCCAGGCAGACGCTTGGCATCCAGTTCAGCCAGTGCAAAATCACGCGCGGAGATCACAGGGATTCGAGCCTCATTCCATGGCCCCATGGATGCCCGTTGCGGTATGCACCGAGCGACATGGGCCGCTTGCCTTCCGGTTGTACTTCCACCAGATCAACACCAATGCCGTCGCCCGCCGCCACCAGGCCGTCCGCGCCAATCACCCCCGGCTCCCCCGCCACGGGGACGCCCATGCGAGCGCGAACCAAGCCGAGATGGCCACGGTCGAGGCCCCCCTCGTCCACGACTCGGACACGACAGCACGGCCAAGGATAAAGCGCCCGCACCTGAGAGGCAACTTCCCACGCCCGCCGCGACCAGTCGATGCGGCCGCACTCACGCGCCAGCTTCGGTGCGAGGGTGGCGGCGCCTTCGTCCTGGGCGATCTCGACGGCCGTCGAATCCGCGACCTTCTCAAGCACATCGATGACGAGATCGGCCCCCGCATCGGCGAGCCGGTCGTGAAGCTCGCCCGCCGTCTCAAGCTCGCCTATCCTCAGCTCCGCCTGGCCCAGAATGGCCCCGGCGTCCATTCGATCGGCCAGTCGTATCACCGTGTTGCCCGTGACCGTTTCGCCGCGGAGAATCGCCCAGTTGATCGGCGCCGCGCCCCGGTACCTTGGCAGGAGCGACGCATGCAGGTTGATGCTCCCCAGGCGGGGGTGGCTGACCACCTCAGGCGCGATCTTCTGGCCGAACGCGATCACGAACATCATATCGGCCGGCGGAAGAGTCTCGGCGTTGATGTCGGCGGTGCGGACAAGGAGCAGATTGCACTCGGCCGCGAAACTCGCGACGGGCGTTGGTGTGAGCACGCGGCCACGGCCAGCGGGACGGTCGGGTTGCGAAAAAACCTGCACAATGCGGTGGCCACTCCGCGACACGGCGCGCAGACTCGGCAACGCGTATTCCCCGCTCGCGGCCACGATGATCCTCAGAGGCGACACGTTCATGTGAGCTTCTACGGGGCGAGGGCGGATGTCAACGGTGCGCCGGATGTCAGGTCAGCGACAGCTTCTCGGGGAATCGCTCCTGAAGCCGCGAGCTGAACACGGCGACGACGCCCAACGCGATGTACGGGCCGTACGCGACCGAAACGTAAAGCTGGCAGAAAACGGTCACGACGCCCACCAACGCCGCGTACACCGTTCGCGCCCTGCGGCCCAGCGGGCAGATCGTCCCGTCACTCGCCAGGAAAAAAGCCATCAACACCAGGGGGGAAGCCATGATCTCGTAGTTCGCGAACGTGATGCTGTTCGCCCAGTCGAGATACGCGCCGTGCATCAGCATGGCTGGAACCACCGCAAAGCCAACAAAGGCGATGATGACGATGATGAGCGGAACGCGGTAGTCGATGAGTCTCCAGTAGAGCAGGAAGAGCCCCCCGATGATGGCGGCGATTGCGGAGCTGGAGCCGATGGGACCGGGGTGCCCGCCCACAACGAGGTCTTCAAGGGGTGGCATGTGATCGCGGAGCATCGCTTCCATCGGCATCGGGGCACGCTGGGCGGGGCGGAGGCGAGTGTACTGCGCAAGACGCTGCGACGCGGAGGAGCCTAGGTGGAGGGCATCGTGCTGCGGCTTGTCGCGGAGGAAGATCCATGGCTCCTCCGTCGACCCCGCCGGGACCGCCGAGGGGTCCACGTCGACCAGATCGCCAACGAACAGGCTCGCTCGATGGAGCACCAGGTGCGGGGTGAACGCGTCACGGCAAAGCATCGCCAGGAGCAGATACGCCAGGATGACGGGATGGACCCTGGCGAAGCCGGCTCCGCCAACCGCCCAGATGATCATGACCAGAAGCAGGGCCGCGGCGGGGAGCATCGGCCAGGTGGCTGGGCCAGGGCTCCTCACTCCTCGGAGCGTGCCCTGGAGCAGGTGAGGCGGGAGCATCAGGCACAGGAGCAGAGCCATCCAGATCACATGTGACCACCGGAGAGTCGCGCCGCGAGAGCCGATGCGCCGCCAGATCAAAACCCCCAGAACGGCCGACGCCAGCACGAACGTTAGAACCTCCAGCACACGCCAGCCGTAGAACCCCACCCCGGCGATCAGAGGCAGCAGCGCGCCCAGAACGTGCAGGCGGTAGTAGCCGGCCAGATGGTCCCGGCCGGCGCGCGGTGCCGCCGCCAGAGAAACGTCCGGCGAAGAGTGCGGCTCAAGCGTCACGTTGCCTTCAACTTACGGATGCAGGCCATCAGAGGCAACTCGGAAGGGCAAACAAGGTCGCACACGCCGCACTGAATGCATGAGTCGATGCCCGCCTGTGCGGCAAGACCGGCGTCGTCCTCCTGCGCCGCCTCGGCGATGAACGCGGGGTGTACGCCCATCGGGCAGCAGTCGGCGCATGAGTTGCACCGGACGCAGGCCGCTGCGGCCGACGCCGCCTGCGCCGGCATGACGTGCAGGTGCAATTCGCAACCCGCGACAACGGCGTCCGGGGGGACGCGGATCTGCCGGAGAACGTCGCCCGCGAACAGGTCCATGCCTCCTGACGTGATGCCCAGAGAGCCCAGGAGATCGTCGATTTTCATCCCCACCGGGACCAGAAGGTAGTGCGATTGCCTCCGTTGGTGGTCGCGCAGCGCCAGCGGGACCTGAACCATCGGACGATCGTGAAGAATGCGCGCGCCGATCGCGAAGGCGGCCGGGCCGTCCAGCAGCAGCACGCCTCTTTCCAGAGGCGATCGCCCTGGGCGGAGATTGCGGTCAAGCACCGCCTGCAGCAGGAGCGGCGGCAAGCCTTCAGGGTAGCACGCCGACATCTCCGCAATGTGCAGCTTCGCCGGCTGAGCGGCCTGAACCAGCGGCTGGCGGATGGCCGCGGGCCAGGCTTCATCGATGACGAAAATCGCTCGCCGGGCCGACGTGATCTGCTGCAGCACGTCGAGGCCGCCAGCGAGCTCCGCTGCGCAATGCTGGGCCAGCAGCGCATTGAGCGACAGCGGTGGCTCCTGGTCGAGCAGACTGCAGATCACCGTGTCCACTGGCCGGCTGCGAAGCAAAGCGAACTGGCTGAGCAGGTCGGGGCATGTGGCGCGGTCCGACCAGATGCCCGAGCGAAGGAAAAGCTCGATCCAGAGCGCCCCTTGCGCTGGCGGGGGCCCGGCAAACGCGGGCGGACGCTGCTCGCTGAGCACATCGAGCCTGACCGCGGGCACACGCCGGACGCTGGTCAGCCTCGCTTCGCTTAGCCCGACCACACGCCCCTCCAAAGGAGCAACCGCCACCCCGGGGCAGTCGTCCGCGAGCAGCGACTGACCAGCTGTGACAACCCTGCCGCTGGGAATGATCCGGATGCCACTTGCCGACGCGCCGATGATCGGAACGTGAAGCTCGCGGGGGTTGGCCACGGCCCGCAGCGCCGGAAGGGAACCACGCCAGTCTGGCCTCTGCAACGGCACCAGTCGGAATGGAAGGCGGATCGATCTCATGGCGTCGCAGAATGCTGATCCGGAGCCTCGCCGCCCTCTTGCCCGCCCTGCCTGAGTGTGCGCGGGCTGAGCAACAGCATACTATTGGCCGGCCAGGGGTATGTTGTTCCTACGGCAGATGACTTTCAGTGCCTCGGCGGCTACGTTGAAAAGCTTCGGGCCCGCGAAGCCGCTGAACTGGCCGGCCGCCGCTAAATGCGGCTCCAGCGTCAGGAACCCCCGATATCCGCTCCTGTAGGCATCTGCCAGTATGGCTTCGATCTGGCCGTCGCCTTGCCCCGCCGGAACGATCCCGCCGTCCGCCAGGCGCGCATCCTTCACGTGAATGTGTACCGTATAGGGCTTCAGGCCCGGCCAGTTGTCCAGCGGGTGTTCACCCGCGACGACGAAGTTGGCGAAGTCGAAGGCGTTCCGCAGCTTCGGAGAGTCGATCGCCTTCAGGAGGTCAACGCACTCGGCGCCCTTCTCCCCATAAATGGCCGCCTCGTTCTCGTGTACCAGCGTGACGTTCCGGCCTTTGACGTAATCCACCTTGGCCTGCATCCGCCGCAGAACCTCCTCGCGGTGCCTGCGCATGTCCTGACCTTTCTCGGGGGGATAGTAGCTGAAGACGCGGAGCAGCGACGCGCCGAAAAACTCGGCCAGCTCCACCGCCGTCTTGAAGCGGTCAAAATGCGGCGCGAAGGAGTCGGTGATCTTGACCTTGCCGATCGGGCTGCCGATGCAGGCCACCGCCATGCCGTTCTCGGACAGCTTGGCTTTGATCTCGACGCAGAGGAGTTTGTCGAAATCGAGCACGTTGATGTTGTTCACCCCGCGCAGCTCGAAGAACAGGATGCCGTTCTCCCTGCACACGCGGATCTGCTCGTCGAGGTTGGGCGAGATTTCATCAGCAAAGGCGGCCAGTTTCAGCATGAACGCTCCTGAGTTGACTTTGATGACGGGGATTGTAGATCGACGCGGTTCAGGGTCAATGCGACGGGCAGAGGCGCCTCAATGCTCCGCCTCATGGCATGGGCCGGCGCCTGCGGGTATCTGCCCTTGCTCGCCACCTTCGCCCCCCCCCGAACGCCTCATCGGAAGCTGAACACCACCGGGATCACGTCGGCCGCAGGCTGGCCGCTCTTCTTGTCTTTGCGAGGCTCGATCCACCATTTGTACAGGGCCAGCCTCGTGGGCAGATCGACTTCGTTGCTGCCGCTCGATTTGAGCACTTCGACGTCCGTGATGTTGCCCTTTTCGTTGATGCTGACCTTCAGAATCACGCTGGGGTTCACGATGGATGCCAGATCGAGATAGGCCTTCATCGTGAGGCGCGGCGATACCGATTTGAATGCACGACCCAACCGGGCTTCCACTTTGCCGGCACGGACAACGGCGCTGCCGATCCGGGCGAATGCGTCCGATTCCGAATCGCTCAGGGGCGCGGGGTCGGCCGCCGGGGTGTTCGGCCCCGGACGCCCGGGGACCCCGGAACCCGCGGCGACGCCGGACATGTTGCCGGGTGACTCAGAGACCGCTGACTGTCCGCCCGCCGTCGGCGGCGCGGTCGGCTTCGATATGGCCACCGCGGGAGGAATCACCACGACCACCGGAACCGCTTTAGCCGGCAACGTGGTCGGCGGCGATGAATTCACAGGCCGTGTGGTCGCGGAGGCAACGTTGACTCGATCCGGACTCGGGCGCGCGAGTGTATCAGCCGGGCCAGTCGTCGCCGCGCCAACGCCGATCAGATCTGACGAAAGAGGAGGCGGTGGCGGTGGCGGTGGCGGCGGGGGAGGGAGCACCGCAACGACCAGCGGCGGGCGCCGAATGATGATGCGCGGGGTGGGCGGCCGATCCGACGCATCAGAGTCATCGACGCCGAACGGTTTCGCACGCTCGGTGGGGTCGGGCAGAGCCGACGCGATCCGAGGACGCCCGCCACCGGGCGATCCTTCGCCAACGCTCCTCCCGGACCCGCCCGTGCCCCCGTTGCCCGGCAACGCGGTCGAGAATGACGGCTCCTCCGGGAGCGGGCCCGGACCGACCGGGTCCCGGCTCAGCCACGGCTGGTCCTGCTCGCCTTCTCTCCCCGCGGCGACCAGCTCGCCCGACGCGGTCCGCGTCGCGTATCCCTGACCGTCCGGCTCGCCGAAACGTGTCAGCCGCTCGTCTTCTGGGTCTTCCAAGGGCGGGCGGACAAGATCGTCGCGATCACGCAGGCCCGCGATCGGCAGCATCTCCCTCCCGTGCAGAGGTAGGATCAGGGAATCGCTCCCGGCGGCGTTGCCGGGGATCGGCGGAAGGTAAATGCCAACCTGCAACTCGTGCCTCAACAGGGCAAACAAGATGAGCGCATGCACCACGATCGATGCATAGAACCCCGCTCGGTCGATGGGCTGTCTGCCAGACATCTTCTTATGGACATTGTATATCCCGGAGGGTTCGGAGTCTGCGCGGCCAGAGCATCTCTCGCTCCAGGGACGCCCCGGCGTGTCACGCACCCCGAACCCCAGCGGCTGTGGTACCATGACCACGGTTCCTGAAACTGACGCTGAGCATGACAATGGCGGACCTGGTCTTGACGGGGGGCAACCTCATCACCCTCGACCCCGCACGGCCGCGGGCGCCGGCAATGGCCGTCCGCGACGACCTCATCGTTGCCGTGGGGGACGATCATCAGGTGCTGCGGCTTGCCGCACCTGCCGCGCGCAGGGTCCACCTCGCGGGCAAGACGGTCACCCCGGGGTTCATCGATGCGCATGTGCATCCGATCGACTTCGGGACACAACTGATGAAACACGCCGATCTCACCGGGTCCGCGAGCATGGACGAGATCCTCTCGCGGCTGTCCGAACTGTCGCGGCGGGTGCCCGAGGGGTGGCTCCTCGGCTACGGGTTCGATCAGGAGAAGGTCCGCGAGCGCCGGTTCCCCAGCCGCGATGATCTGGATCGCGTGTCACGCGATCGGCCGATCCTCATCTGGCGCATCTGCGGGCATGTGGCGGTCGTCAACGCCGCGACGCTGTCGCTGATGAACGCCCAAGAGCGCGCTGCCGGCGACGAACCATCAGGGCTCTATGCCGAGCACGCCGCCTGGGCGATTCACCAGAAACTCCCGCCCCTCTCCGATCCAGAGATGGAACAGGCTCTCCTGATGGCGGCGAGGATCGCGCTCCGCACCGGAATCACCTTCATGCACGCCATCGTCGACGACCTCGCTCACATGGCGGCGTTCATGCGACTCCGGAGAAAAGATCTCCTGCCGATCCGCGCGACCGTCATCCCCCCCTTCGCCGCGATGGAGACGCTTCACAGGCAGGGTATGGAATCGAACGCCGGAGATGAATGGCTGCGGCTGGGCGCTTTGAAACTCTTCGCGGATGGATCGCTCGGAGCGCAGACGGCCCTCCTGTCCGAACCCTATGCGGACAAGCCGCAAACCTGCGGCCTGCGCTTTCATCAGCCTGAGACTCTCAAGGCCCAGTGCGCCCAGGCGCACGCCAACGGGTTCCAACTGGCGATTCATGCCATCGGCGATCAGGCGGTTCGAGAAACCATCGCCGCCATCGAGTTCGCGCTCGGGGATGAGGACAATTCGTCATATCGGCACCGCATTGAGCATGCCTCCATCATCACGCCGGAATGCGTCAGTCGCATGGCCCAACGAGGTGTCGTGGCGACACTCCAGCCCCAGTTTGTCACCAGCGACACGTGGACGCCGCAGCGCATCGGACCCAATCGCCTCGCGCGGGCGTACCCGTTCCGGTCCATGATCGAAGCGGGTGTGCCCGTGGCGCTGGGGTCGGATTGCCCGGTGGAGAAGCTCGATGCGTTCGCGTGTCTGGCGGCGGCGGTGGGGCGGGCGGAGTGGTCGCCGCTCCAAACGCTCTCCGCCGAGCAGGCGATCTCCGCATACTGCCTGGGCGGGGCGTACGCCGCCTTCGCGGAAGATCACGTGGGATCGCTCCAGCCACGGAAGCTCGCGGATTTCGTCGTGCTCTCAGCCGACCCCACATCTCTTGATGCGGACGGCATTAGAAACCTCAAGGCCGAGCGCGTATTCGTCGGCGGCAAAGAAGTCGATCAGTCCGCCCTGCAGCCTGGGCCGTAGATCGCACGCCCCGCCAGTTGCCCCGTCAGTTTCCCATCGCGCAGGACCAGCCGGCCGTTCACGATCACGTGACGGATGCCGCGCGGGTACTGATGAGGGTTGGCGTAAGTCGCCATATCCATGACGGTGTCAGGGCTGAAAACTGTGATGTCCGCGCAGTACCCCACGCGCAGCAGACCCCGACCCGACAGGCCAAACGCCGTCGCCGGCAAATACGTCATCTTGCGAACGGCCTCCTGCAGGGTGATGACACGGCGCTCACGGACGTACCGGCCCAGTACGCGCGCATGCGTGCCGTACCCGCGGGGGTGCGGCTGGCCCACGCCGAACTCGCGGATGCCGCTGTCTGAGCCGATGCAAACCACCGGGCTTCTCAGAATGCTCTCGACATCCGCTTCTTTCATGCCGTGAAAAACGCAGGTCGATTCGCCCTTGCGGAAAATCGCGATGACGGCGCGGTATTGATCCTCCATCGTGACCGCCGGCATCTCATCGGGCGAGACGCCGCGCGGATCGACCTCGAAGCCTCGCCGTGCCGAGAGCTTCATCCTCTGGGCGACCTCAATGAGGTTCAAACCCGCCCACTGCGGGTATCCCTCGCTCGTACTGATGACCACGTACCCCAGGTGCGCGCGATTCCGCTGAACCTCGTGAAACTCGCGCATGGCCAAAATCAGCCGCTCAACCTGACGCGAATCATCAAGACGGGCGCGGGCGGCGCGCGAACCATCCGCCAGAAACCCGTCCGGAATCAGCGTCTCGATCGTCGTGCTCGATGCGGCGTACGGATACTGGTCGAGCCAGATCTCCACGCCGCTGCGCCGCGCTCGGTCGATCCGTGACAGCGCGATCCCCGGTCCGCCCATCGACTTCGATAGGTCCGATGAAAGCTTGAAGTGTGAAATCTGGAGCCGGCAGCGAGCCTCGCGCGCGACCGCGATCGCTTCGTCGATGGCACGCAAAATCCCCTCGCCCTCGCTACGCATATGGGTGGCGTATATCCCGCCGTGCTCGGCCGCGACCTTCTGCAGCTCGATGATCTCCCCCGTCGAGCTGAACGAGCCCGGCGCGTAGATCAGCCCCGTCGACATGCCCAACGCGCCGTCGAGCATGGCTTGGCGGACGAGACCCTTGGCCTGCTGCATCTGCTGACGCGTCAGATCCCCCGCCCGATCGCCTTTCACGTTGCGCAGGATGGTGTTCTGCCCGACAAGGGTGGCGATGTTCACGCCTGCGCCGCGGGACCGGATGCGAGCGAGGAAGGCTCGGATGTCGCGGACGCTTTCGCCGCAGTTGCCCGTGATCACCGTCGTCACCCCGTCGCGGACGAAGTTCTCCGCAAACCGCAGACGTCCGATGTCGTCATCGACGTGTGTGTGAACGTCGATAAAGCCGGGGGCGACCGCCTCGTTAGCGGCGTCAAGCTCGGTCTTGCCCCCGCCAGACGCGATGCGCCCGATGAAAGCGATCACGCCGTCCCTGACGCCCACGTCAGCGCGGAACATGCCTTCGCCCGAGCCGTCCATGATCTGGCCATTCCGGATAACCAGGTCATACGTCGCTTGACGCGTCCGTGGTGCGTCCACGGCCTGGCACGAGCCCAGCCAGAGCATCGCCATAGGCGCCAACGCGATCATCAGGAGGCGAACGGACATGGGATAGCCTACGGCAGCGCCAGATCGCTCAGATCCACCGGCACAGTGACCGCCTTCTGCCCCACCACCAGGTGCAGCTTGAGCGTCAGCGCGTCATCGAGAGGTCGGCTCAGCGAATAGGTCGTGGTCTGCTCGCTCTCCGATCCCATGGAAAAGTTGCCATCACTGAACGACTTGCCGGCGGCATCGAGGATCTCCCCCTTCTTCATGGCGTTGATGTTGCCTTTGAGCTCCAGCGCCAGCGTGTTGGCGCCTTCGCCCTGCTTCTCGGGGTCCAGAACCTTGATCGTCAGCCCAGCTGCCTTGAGCGCTGGATCTTCGATGCTCTTGCCCATCAGGCTCTTGAGCTTGGTCACGCTGACAGTCTTCTCCTCCCCGCCCGCCATCACTTGGAACTCGCCTCTGAGGGCCTTGATCTGTGTCGCTTTGCGGCTTGGAATGCCCAAATACAGCTCCATGTCAAAGCCTTTGGCTTGCGGCGCCTTGTCGTCTTCCATGAACCGGTTGATCTTCGTGAAACCCTCATCATCGCCCCCTAACCCGAACAGTCCGGCCTCCTTCTTCGGGCGAAGATCGGTGCCGACGTCGTCGACCGCCTCAGTGAACTTGACCTTGCCGTACGTGCTGGCGCCTGTAACGGCGTCCCCTTCCACACGGACCTTGACGGTCAAACTCGAAGGCAACATCCCCAAGGTGCTGCTCTTGACGATCTCACGGACCCGAGTTTCAACAATGCCGGTCGGCTTGACTGACACCGACTCCGCCGCGAACGCCATCGCTGTCCCCGCCAACACAACCAGTGCTGTACGCACAAGCATGAGAAGGCTCCTTGCACTTAAATGATGAGTACTCTGCGGAAAACAGCATAAGCCGGACAGACGGCAGCACAACTACAAAGAGGCCGGGTCTTCATAGCGGCAGGGCCATCCCCGCCTATCCCATGTGCCGGATCATTTCCGTCGCGAACTCCGAGCATTTCACCTCCCTGGCCCCATCCATCAGTCGCGCAAAGTCATACGTCACGGTCTTGGCGGCGATGGCGGCCTCGAGACTCCTGGTGATCAGGTCCGCGGCTTCCTGCCAGCCCATGTACTCCAGCATCATCGCGCCCGACAGGATCACCGAGCCGGGGTTCACCTTGTCCTGGTTCGCGTACTTCGGAGCCGTGCCATGGGTCGCCTCGAAGACCGCGTGCCCCGTAACGTAGTTGATGTTGCCCCCGGGCGCGATCCCGATGCCGCCGACCTGCGCCGCCAACGCGTCCGACAGGTAGTCGCCGTTCAGGTTCAGCGTTGCGATCACATCGAAATCCTCCGGACGCGTCAAAACCTGCTGCAAAACAATGTCCGCGATCGCGTCCTTGATGACCATGCCGTTGCCCAGCTTGCACCACGGACCCCCGGCCATCTCGGTGCCGCCGAATTCACGCTTGGCCAGCGCGTAGCCCCAGTCCCGGAAAGCCCCCTCCGTGAATTTCATGATGTTCCCCTTGTGTACGAGGGTCACGCTCTTGCGATTGTGGTCCAACGCGTACTGAATGGCGCTGCGGACCAGCCGCTCGGAGCCGAGCCGGCTCACGGGCTTGACGCCTATCCCCACCTCCGTCGGAAAGCGAACCTTCCTCATGTCTTCCGGAAATTCCCGACCTAGAAAGTCCAGAACCTTCTGCGCCTCCGCGCTGCCGGCGGGGTACTCAATCCCGGCGTAGATGTCCTCCGTGTTCTCCCGGAAAATCACCATGTCCACCTTCTCAGGCCGCTTCACCGGCGACGGAACCCCGGCGAAGTACCGTACCGGCCGGAGACAGACGTACAGATCCAGCATCTGCCGGATCGCCACATTGAGCGAACGGATGCCGCCCCCGATCGGCGTCGTCAGCGGACCCTTGATCCCCACGAGGTAAGTCCCAAACGCCTCAACAGTGTCGTCGTCCAGCCACGTGCCGAAGCGCTCGTGGCATTTCCCGCCCGCGAAAACCTCCATCCAGGCAATCCGGCGATCCGAGCCGTATGCCCTCTCCACGGCGGCGTCGAAGACCCGGACGCTCGCTCGCCAGATGTCAGGCCCCGTGCCGTCGCCTTCGATGAACGGAACGATGGGGCGGTCGGGGACAACCAGCTTGCCGCTGGAAATCGAGATCGGCTGACCTTCCGCGGGGGGGGCGACGTGTCTGAATGCGGGCATCGTGAATTCCTTCTATACTCATACTTGCTGTGCTACGCAACCGGCTCGGGCAATCCCGCAAAGGTGATATGGGGACGGCTCGGCGCTGTCAATCGCCCTGATCGCCCCGCCGCGAGAGGTTCACTGCCGCCTCGGTCTGGATTGTCGCTCTTGCTCATGATCTGGTCCATTCTAGCGACCCGGAGGGCAAAGGTTGGCTGCAGAAAGCGGATCATCCCCTCGTTAGCATGACTCCGCGCTCACGCTCGCAAATCCGCTGCAACTTGGTAGCCTCTCGCGATCGTGGATCAGATCCGCAATCGTAAAGAGCGCATCGGCCCCCGCACGCGCCGTCTGGCGTTCTTCGCGGTGCCGCTCGCCCTCTATGCGAGCGTGGCCTGGCCGCTCGGGCTGCATCATAAGGAGTGTCTGTTCGGCGATGCCATGTTCTACATCCGCCGGACCATGTGCCTCGCCCAGGGCGATTTCTATCACTCCATCTCAGGGTATTGGAGCCCCCTGATTTCGTGGTGCATGACCCCCCTCGTGTGGGCGGGCATGGACGGCCTCTATGCGGGACGCCTCGTGATCTGCCTGTGGGGCGCGCTCTTCGTCATGGCGTTCGGCCTGTGGCTCAGAAGCGTCGCGCCGTTCGCATGGATCTGGCAACTGCTCGTGCTGAGCGTCGTGGCCCTCAGTACGGCGGTCGTGGCAGGGGCGCGGGTCACGCCCGACATCCTCATGACGACCTGTCTGGTGACCTACCTGGCTGCGGTCGGCCACGCCGGATTCCTGGAGCGACGCCGCCTCCAGTTCGCCGCCGGCATCGTCGCCGGATTGGCTTACCTGGCCAAAGCCTATGCCTTCCCCTTCGTGCTGGTACACTTGCCGATGACCCTGGCGATCCGCGCCTGGGCAAGCTGGCGCGGGCGCCAGGACCACGGACTCTGGCCACTCGCCAGACGCACCCTCTCCGCGTACGCGCTGGCGATGGCCGGCTTTGTCCTGCTGGCGGGCCCTTGGGTGGGCGTGCTGACCTGGCGATACGGACACTTCACCTTCAGCACCTCCGGATCGCGAGCACACGCCATCGTGGGACCCGCCGGAATGCCGCACTGGGGCCTGGCCTCCGTCCCAGACCCGTATCTGACGGCCTGGGAGAATCCCGAGACCGTCCAGTATCAGTTCTGGTCGCCCTTCGATAGCCGCGAACACTGGATGCATCAGATGGCCGTCATCCGCAAGAACCTCCGCCTCATGGGCAAAACCCTGACGGAGTTTGATGCGCTCAAACTCGCGCCGGCGGGGTTGATCCTGGCCATGATCGGCTGGGTGTGGATCGAGCGAGGGGCTCGATGGAAGCTGCTGTGGCTGCTGGCGACCATGGCTCTGTATGTGGCCGGATACATGCCGGTGTATTTCGCCAGCAGGTATGTCTGGTACCTCATGGTGCCTATGAGTCTGGTGGCGAGCCTGTGGGTCGTGCTCCACGCGGGGACCCGATGGCCCCCGGTCCGCGCCGTCGTGGGCGCGCTGGTCCTCGCGTCGTTCGCGGCCGGCGCCGTTATCGAGCTGCGCAGCCTCTTCAACGAGCCCGTGCCAGGGGCCTATCGCCGCCTTGCGCAGGAGATCCTCAAGCTCGGACTGACAGGGCCTATCGCCTGCTCCGATCGGGCGCACGGGCGCTTTATGGCCATGTTCACCGGCGAGAAATACCTCGGCTTCCCGCTTGAGGCGGACGCTGCCGTGGCGGACCGGAAGCTGCGCGAGAGCGGCGTGAAGATCCTGGTCATCTCGGCCCGCGCGCAGGCCAGGGACCCGTTCGAGGAGCAGGGCGCGCGGACTGCGGCGGAGGTGCTGAAACTGGGCGGGTGGAAGCCTGCCATCAGTCGCGGACGCGGCCGCGCGGAAGTATACGTGCCGGTGCGACAGGACGCCCCCTCGCCCCAGCAAACCCCCTCGCCTTAGCCCTGGAATACGCCCGGTCCTCTTCTGACGGCCGCCGCGCCATACGCCGCGGCAGGAGACATCAGCGTCTACAGCCTGGTGGCGCTGGCGTGGGCGGCGGCCCTGTATAATGCCTCCATGACACTGAGTGCCGTCCAGCCCCCTGCCGCCTCCATCGCCGTTCCCCTGCTCCGAACGCAGAACCTCCACCGCCTCCTCGGCGCTGGCGAGGCCGCCGCGCATATCCTCAAAGGCGTCACCGTCGAGATTCACCGCCGCGAGTATCTCTCGATCGTGGGCCCGAGCGGGTCGGGGAAAAGCACGCTCCTGTATCTTCTGGGCGGCCTGGATCGGCCCTCTCAGTCCAACGAGGAGGGTCGCCCGTTCGATCCCCCCAGCCGCGTGTTCATCGACGGCGCGGACACCATCACGCTGGGCGATGGGGAGCTGGCGGCCCTCCGCAATGGCAAGGTGGGCTTCGTCTTCCAGTTTCATTACCTGCTCAAAGAGTTCACCGCGCAGGAGAACGTGGCTCTGCCGATGTTCAAGCTGCGGCGTCTCTCTCGCAAGGATGCGATGGCTCGCGCCGCGGGGCTGCTGGAACAACTCGGCCTGGGCGACAAACTGACCCGGCGGGCCAATCGGCTCTCCGGCGGGGAACAGCAGCGTGTCGCGGTCGCGCGGGCCTTGGCGAATGAGCCGGCGGTGCTGCTGGCCGATGAGCCGACAGGCAACCTCGACCGGCGGAACGGCCAGGTCATCGCCGAGATCTTCCAGAGCATCGCCCATGGGGGACAGACCATTGTGATGGTGACGCACGATCTGTCCCTGGCTTCCCGTGCCAACCGGATGATCCACATGGAAGATGGCGGCATCACCGCTGACGAGGCGCTGGCGCACGAATGAACCGGGCCGGCCGGGGAGAGGAGGAAATTCGGGTGTTGGGGGCGAAAAAGCGTTTTTTCGGGGTGTTCGGGACGTAAGTGCTGTTGTGGACAGGAGTTGATGTTTTTGAGGACTGTAAAAACCGACCCTAAACCGACCCCAAAACGACCCCAAAATGACCCCAAAACGACCCCCAAACGACCCCAAAACGACCCCCAAATGACCCCAAAATGACCCCGAAATGACCCTGTTTTGACCCCGAAAGGAACCAGAAATGGGGGGATGGGCCGTAAAGGAAGGATCAAAAGGGGATGTCAGGGGATTTCGGGAGTTTTCGGCGGATACCGTTGAGTTGACTGGGTTTACGGCAAAGCGGGGGGGCCGGATGGAGGCCGATCAAAACTGCACGAACAAGCGGGTTCTGGC
>Ga0315284_10002799_pt1 | contig 24868 bp, 22 predicted proteins | sample YL17G09_16_MG_FD_203696 | JGI IMG/M metagenome (GOLD analysis project Ga0315284, IMG submission 203696) | Sediment microbial communities from Yellowstone Lake, YNP, Wyoming, USA - YL17G09_16 | ecosystem: Environmental > Aquatic > Freshwater > Lake > Sediment | place: USA: Wyoming | collected...
TCCTTGCATCATCTGGCTTCATGCTTATCATCGGGACGCGCCTTCGCCGTAACGTTTAAGGTATCCTCCCCGATAGCATAGGCTCCACAAGGTGGGTGGAGAGTGGCTAGCTTTCGATTAGAGGGATCCGATTTGAAGACGAGGTTGCAGAAGGAGGACGCTCCCGCGGCGAGCAAGGTCATGGGGGCGGTCGACGAGGCGACGCAGGAGATAACGATCAGGGAGGCGAAGCTCTCGGTCGTGATTCCGGCCTTCAACGAGGCGGCGACTATCGCCGACGTCGTCAAGGGGGCGGCCAAGTACGCCGACGAGGTCATCGTCGTGGACGATGGCAGTTCTGATAACACTTCATTTGTTGCGAAGGCCGCAGGCGCCAAAGTGCTCAGGTTGCCAAAGAACAGAGGGTATGGAGCCGCTCTTTCTACAGGGCTGGCGACCGCTGCCCTGGATGATGCGGATCTCATCGTCTATCTCGATGGGGACGGACAGCATGATCCGGAGGATATTCCTAAGATATGCGCTCCCGTCCTTAGAGGAACTGCCGATCTCGTTATCGGATCGCGATTCCTGAAGAAGGAAGGTAAAGCCGGCATTCCTAAGTATCGAACAATGGGCCAGACTGCCCTTACAAAAGCGACGAATGTCGGGATGGACGTAAAGGTCACAGACTCGCAGAGCGGTTTCAGATGCATCACGAAGAAGGTCGCGTTGAGCATGGACCTGACAGATGAGGGCATGGGGTTCTCGTCCGAGATGGTTAGGACTGCTTCGAAGCTCGGGCTGAGAGTCACCGAAGTGCCGATCACCTGCAGGTACGAGGGGCTCGACACCTCGACGCACTCCCCGATGCAGCATGGGACATCCGTCCTTTCAACAGTCCTCCGAAGCATAAGAGATGACCACCCGCTGCTCTACTTCGGGATCGGCGGTCTGATAATGACGATTATCGGCCTGGGCGCAGGCTTCTATTCAATCTACCAGTTCATGAGCCTAAAGGCTTTGCCGTTCCTGCCGAGCATATTAGCCGTGTTATTCTTCTTCCTGGGGCTGATGTCGATGTTTGTGGGGATAGTCCTCAACTCGCTCGCCACACACACTGGGAAGGAGGGATCCCGATAGAGACGAAGGAAATCCTGGTAACAGGAGGAGCGGGCTTCATCGGGACCAACCTTGTCAAAGAACTCCAAAGCAGAGGGCACCACGTCGTTTCGCTGGACCTGTACAACACCGACAGGGACGACTACCTGAGAACGGACGTCAGGAGCTACAGGCAGCTCGAAAAGGTGTTCAACAAGCAGAAGTATGATTTCGTCTACCATCTGGCGGCGGAATACGGCAGATGGAACGGCGAGGATTATTACGAGAACCTCTGGGAGACGAACGCCATCGGCACGAAGCACATGACCAGGTTGCAGGAGAAGCTGAAGTTCAAGATGATATTCTTCTCATCGGCCGAGGTGTACGGGGATTATGAAGGCGTGATGAAGGAGAATGTGATGGTCGATAACCCGATTAAGGACACCTACCAGATGAACGACTACGCGATCACGAAATGGGCGGGGGAACTCATCTGTCTGAATTCCGCAAAGATGTTCGGGACGGAGACCGTGCGGGTTAGGCCTGTCAACTGCTACGGTCCGCATGAGGAGTACAATCCATACCGTGGTTTCATCCCGAAATTCATTTTCCATGCGCTTTTCAACAAACCGTACACAGTCTTCAAGGGGCACCAGAGGATCATCGACTACGTCGAGGATTCGTGCAGGACCTGGGCGAACATCGTGAACAACTTCGTCCCTGGAGAAGTCTACAATGTCGGCGGGAAAAAGGAATGGGAGAGAGACATAAAGGATTATTCCGACATGGTATTGAAAGCTGTTGGAAAGGATGATTCGATGGTCACTTACAAGGAAGCCGAGCCCTACACCACCAAAGTCAAGCACATGGACTTCTCGAATGCGATTCGCGACCTGAAACACGATCCAAAGGTTCCACCAGAGGAAGGGATCAAGAGAACAGTCGTGTGGATGAAGTGGTACTACCGGATCGGTGAGTGATTGGGAGATTTTTCTGAGACCTTCAAAGGGAAGACTGTCTTAGTCACGGGTGGAGCCGGCGCCATCGGCGGCAACCTAGTCAGGAGATTGGATGCGCTCCCCACAAAGAAAATCGTGATTATCGATGACTTATCCTCATCATACGAATGGAATATCGCTCAGGGGCCTAAGATCCAGTTCATCGAGGGGAATGTTCTTGATGACGAGAAACTGAAGTGGGCGTTCAAAGCGAAGCCTGACATAGTTTACCATCTGGCAGCCCATTTCGCAAATCAGAATTCCGTTGATAACCCGGAGACCGATCTGATGGTCAACGGGATGGGTACGCTCAAAGTGCTTGAGCATGCTCATTTGACTGGCGTTGAGCGATTCGTCTACGCATCGTCCGGCTGCGGCATCTATGGGTCAGATTCAAAGATACCTTTCGAGGAGCACGACGTATCGATGAAACTTTACACCCCATATCAGGTAACGAAGATGCTCGGGGAACTGTATACAAACTACTTCTTCAACCTTTACGAGCTTCCGATTGTGAATGCGCGATTCTTCAATTCTTATGGTCCGGGGGAGGTCCCTGGCAAGTATCGGAATGTCATCCCTAACTTCTTCTATTGGGCGATGAACAAGAAAGCGTTGCCGATAACCGGGACCGGCGATGAGACAAGGGATTTCACATATGTCGGAGACATTGTCAATGGCCTATTGGCAATGGTCCATTACGAAAAGGCGGTGGGAGAGGCTTTCAACCTCGGCACGAGCCGAGAGATCAAGATCATGGATCTGGCGAAATGGATCAATGAGCTGACGGGGAACAAGAAAAGGATTGTCTTCAGCGAAAGAAGGAATTGGGACAAGAAGACGAGGCTGCTTTCGTCGATAGAGAAAGCTAAGCGCATCCTGAAGTACAACCCAGCAATGGATTTCAAAGATGGATTGAGAAAAACCTACGAATGGTTTGCCGAGAACTGGAATCTCATTGAGCAGAGTACGGAATTCTGACAAAGTATCTAGGGTTGACATCGGTCAGAGAAACAACAGGTTTTGAAATGACAGCCAATGCCCTTCTACAGCCCTCAAGGAGGTCTTGGGAGAAACGCCATGCTTCAAATATGTAGGCAGATACATTCGGGAAGCGCTGAGTAAAATGAAGATTCTATTAATCAATCCTCCACAACGGACTAAGTGCCCACAGCCTCCGCTAGGCTTGGCAATGGTGGCGGCTGTTTTAGAGAAAAACACCGACTCCGTTCAGATTCTGGATCTAACCGTCCTTGGCATATCAAATGAGTCACTCCGTCTGAGGATTCAGCAGGAGAAACCAGACATAGTCGGCATAACAGCAATGACACCCACAATAAACTCAGCATTGAGAGTAGCAAAGAACGTCAAGGAAGTAGACAAAGAAATTATTGTCATTCTCGGAGGAGCACATGCGACTCTCCTTCCGGGAGAGACATTGCATGATTCTCCAGACATTGATCTGATTGTTTGTGGCGAGGGAGAGCAGACGACTCCTGAGGTTATTGCGACCTTAAAGGAAGACGCAGGCAGTTTGAGACAGGTTCCAGGAGTGGCATATAGAGAAGGTAGCGAAACGAGAATCAACCCATTAAGGCCACCAATACTTGACCTGGATTCCTTGCCTTTCCCCGCATTCCATCTATTGCCAATGGGGAAATACCGTTTGCATCCCCCATTTGGCCGAAAAACACCGATAATGCCGATAATAACAAGCAGAGGATGCCCTTATCGGTGTGTTTTTTGCTCAAAGTCAGTCTTCGGTCACAGATACAGGAGCAACAGTGCGGTCTATGTTGCGAACCAGATTCAATTTCTCATCGAGAAATTCGGTATTCGAGAAGTGAAATTCTACGACGATTCGTTTACGTTGAACAAGAAACGAGTGATTGATATTTGTACCCTCCTGAAGCAGCAACAATTGGATATTCCGTGGACATGTGAAACCAGAGTCGATTTGGTCGATAGAGATCTGCTCAAAATTATGATGGATGCTGGATGTTACATGATTGAGTATGGTGTCGAATCAGGCAATCAGCTGATACTCGACAATCTCAAGAAGGACACAACCTTGGATCAAACGGTAAAGACTTTCAAATGGACTCATGAAGCTGGTATTGAAACTGTCGCGTATTTCATGATAGGATCGCCTGGAGAGACTCTTGAATCGATTAGGGAGTCAATTGAATTTGCCAAGAAACTTGATCCAGATTTCGTCCAATTCTCAGTGGCGACGCCTTATCCTGGGACGGAGCTTTATCGTATGTCTCTCGAAGAAGGGTGTATGCCCGGACAATGGGACAGGTACGTATATGCTGATCTAAAGCCCGTTGATAACCCTGTCTTCGGGACTAAGAATCTGAACAAGGAAGAGCTCAGAAAATGGAATAAAAGAGCTTACACCTCCTTCTATCTGAGAAGGTCTTATGCTTTGAAGAGATTGGCCAGAATGACCACTTCGGGAGAATTGAGAACGAATGTAGCTGGTCTGCGCATGCTCATCGATTTGGTCAAGTGAGGTGGACTTTGAACATCCTATTCGTTCATGAAGTCGACTGGCTGAGAAAGGTCGTTTTCGAGATACATAGTTTGCCGGAGTTACTCGCAAGCTTTGGCCACAAGGTATTTATTATTGATTTTGGAGGATTGACTGATAGAACAAGTACGTTCAGCCTAGGCACCCTGAGAACGATCGAATCCAAGATAGTAGGCAGAGCTCATGGCGATTCATCCATTACTTTGGTCAGACCGGGCATTATCAAATTTCCGTTCATAGACCGAGCCTCTGCCTTTTTCACCCACTACTTCGAAATTGAAAGGTTGCTGAAAGAAAAGGAAATTGACATTATAGTTCTCTACTCAGTTCCTACAAACGGCATTCAGACTGTGAAACTGGCTAGAGAACAAGGCATTCCAGTTGTCTTCAGGTCCATAGACACACTACATATGTTGGTTCCGCAGAAGATGCTAAGACCTTTCACGTTTGCCCTTGAGAAAAGGGTGTATCGCAAGGTAGATCGGATTCTGACGCTTTCATCGAAACTCTCAGAATATGTCATTAGGATGGGGGCTGAGAGTAAGAAGGTAGAATTGCTCCTCTTTGGAGTAGACATGGATAAGTTCAATCCAGAAGTGGATACACAGGAACTAAAGGAGAAGCTGGGAATTATTGAGAATGATAGAGTAATAGTCTTTATCGGAACGCTTTTTGAGTTTTCGGGGATGGATAAGTATCTGGAGCAATTCCCACTTGTCCTCAAAGAGATGCCGAACGCAAAACTCGTGATCGTGGGTGGCGGCCCTTTGTTTGACAAACTCGAGAGGCTCGTCGGAGACTTAGGACTCACAAAGCAAGTGATTCTAACGGGTTTTGAGCATTTCGATTTGATGCCTCAGTACATCAATCTTGCAGATCTCTGCATCAACCCATTCATAGTGAACGATACAACGAGGGATATTATCCCTGGAAAAACGATACAGTATCTAGCTTGCGGAAAGCCAGTATTAGCAACAGCTTTGCCTGGAATGACTGCCCAGATACCAGGTCCGAACCAAGGGATAGTTTATGCTGACATCAATGAGTTCGCAGAGAATACCGTCAGACTACTGAAGGATGTAAGTTTGGTAAAGACTATTGGTGAGAATGGTTATCGATATGCAAGAAATGAACATGACGAAAAGAAAATTGCCCGTAGACTGGAAACGATTCTGAATCAGATGGTTTCCGGTTCATCCCAAAAAAATGATGAAAGACATGAAGACAATTAAGACCTACGAATACATGACATCGCCAAAATCTATTATCGCTACAAGGCTTCCAGGCCTCGTCAAGAAATCCGAGTGGACCTTCGGTGTCCAGCATAATGACAGGCCGGAAGGAGTGTTGAAGCCACCGGAGGATCTGAAAGAGAGTAATACGATTCAGGGCGAAGGTAAAGGTAGGGGATCTGTTCAATCTAGCGGCTATGGGACGTTGTGGCAGGCGACTCCAAGGAGAAGTTGAATCACTAGTCGGGCAAATGCCATGAACAGCTTTGAGGTGTATCTTGGCAAACAAAGGAACAGTAACAGCATTCAAGCACCAGCCGGAGACTCTTGAAGCAGACATAAGGGGTGCATTTGAGAGGCTGCAGTGGAGAAACTACATCAAGAGCGATTCTAGAGTATTTGTCAAACCCAATTTCACGCTGCCCTACTTCAAACCTGGAATAACTACTCACGGGAGTGTTATCGAAGCCACCCTCGCGGTACTGAAAGATCGAGCTTCTGAGGTCTTGATAGGAGAAGCAGATGGAGGCTACGGGTCCTATACTGCTGAATATGCTCTGAAAAACCATGGCGTACCGGACATCTGCGGACGTACCGGGACCACCATGGTCAATATTTCGCAAATGGAAAGGTCTAGAGTGACAGAAAGAATCAATGGTAAACTAATTGCGGTTACGATAGGAAAGGATCTCCTCAATGTAGATGAATCAGTTTCCCTCCCTGTTCTGAAGGTCCATGCAGTAACGAAGGTCTCTCTGTCGATCAAGAATCTATGGGGGTGTCATCCTGACACACTAAGGCTACTTGATCACAAGGATCTCGCGGAGAAGCTAACACTGATAGCAAAATCAATACACCTGCGGTTTGCCCTAGTTGATGGGATATACGGACTCAACATACACGGACCAATGGACGGAGTCCCTGTAAAGGTTGGAGTCATTATCCTAGGAGATAGTCCCGTGGCAACAGATGCGACGGCTTGCAGACTAATGGGATTCGACCCGGCAAGAATTAAACATATCAGGATTGCAGCAAATGAGGGCCTTGGTTCATACAACACGAGCGATATCGATATCCTTGAAGATCTTACAGCCTTCCAGCAGAAGTTTCGCATTGAACCCGCAATCGTGGATAGACTAGGTGCACTTACCTTCAGAAGTAGATTTCTTTCGAAAATCGTGTTCGACTCACCCTTAACGAAACCCATCTATAGACTTACAGGAAGGACACATAGGAGAAAGATTGTGAAACCAGGCGACGAAATCTTGGACAAGTGAATCGACAATGAAAATTGTTCTGGTTAGATCCCGTGCAATTGATCAAGCGGTGAACAAGCTGGCTGAGGCCCTAGGAAGAGGAGGGCACTCGGTTACCCTTCTTGTTTGGGACCGTTCTGGAGATACAGACTTTGAGAGTAGAGACAATTGCTCAGTACGCAAGTTCAGCCTAGGCGCACCCCATGATACACCGTTAGTACTCCTTTATCTTCCTTTATGGTGGCTGTATGAGTTTGTTTTTCTTCTGAGAAGTGACTGCGAAGTAATCCATGCTTGCGACTTGGATACGCTCATTATGGCAATTCCTGTGAAACTAATTAGAAAGGTGAAGCTTAATTATTCAATATTCGATTTTTACGCAAACAATCTTCCCTCTGGTAGTTTTTCGATTCTTAGACGTTGGATTCGCGGATCTATTGAATCAATGGAGAAGTGGGGAATTGGTTTCACAAACGTCCTATTCCTAGCAGATGAATCCCGCTTGCAGGAAATTGAAGGAGCGAAAGCGCGACAAGTAGTGTTTATCTACAACTCCCCCCCTGACCGGATGGCAAAGGCAGACAGAGCGAGAAGCAGCCGGTCGGATTTTGTTAGGGTTTTTTACGCAGGTATTCTCGTCAAATCAAGAGGCATCGACCATATGATTGCTGCAGTGGGCCCACTGGAAGGAGTAGAACTGGTGATTGGAGGGACTGGCCCCGAAAGTGACAAGATTCGCAACGTAGCACAACAATCGAAGAACATACAGTACCTAGGATGGATACCATCCTATGAGGAAGTCATTAAACACACCATGAATGCCGACATTCTATTTCGCTTCAGCTCCCCAGATTTACCAAAAACCAAATACGAAAGTCCAAACAAGCTGTTCGAAGCGATGATGTGTGGCAAGCCAGTAATCGTCACTGATGGTAGTTCGATGTCTGAGATTGTTAGAAGAGAGAATTGTGGAATTGTGGTAAAGTATGGAGATTTGAGGGAAATTAGGGAAGCGGTCGAGATGCTCAAAAGCGATCACACACTTCGAGAGACTCTAGGAAGAAACGGTAGAATAGCTTACGAAAGGAAATACGGCTGGGGCATCATGGAAAAGCGATTAATTATGGCATACGAATAAGAGGGTAATCAAAGCTCACGAACTTTGGGTTTATACGGGAATTAATTCGGAGAAGACGGGTCTAAGCTGCTCGACAGAGGAAGAAATGAGAAGGATCTTGACGAATGCGCCTGATAAATGCGACGCGCATGACTTCATTGGGAACGATGGTGAACGAAACATGACAAGAACTAGGGATTGGAGAATCGGGGTGGTGACATTCCCAATCACTGAAGAGGCTGCGTACACCCCGATTTCCAATCTTATCCAGATGCTACACTCCATCTCAGAAGAAATATATCTTGTGACGGGCAACAAGGGTTTGCTATTCTTCAAGTCAGAAAGAGGAGTCAAATCCTATGGCATTGACCACCAACTGGGGAGACAAGGCATCCAGCGCATACTTGGATTCATTTGGACTCAACTCAGACTCACCTATTTGGTGGCCAGATTATCTAGGAATGTCGATGTCTGGGTGTTCTTTATGGGTGGCGATGTGCTATTCCTGCCTATGTTTGCTGCGAGAGTGCTCAGACGGAAAGTGATCTTCGATTTGCCTTCGTCTTCGTTGCATATACACCAATTTCGGACAAATCGCTCGATAGCGCAACTAATCAAGGCTGACTCAAGATTTCTGTCTACTGTGAGGAACGGATTTGATACGAAGGTGATAGAACTTCTCTTTAGGCTCAACTGCATAACCGCGAATAGAATAGTTGTCTACGCAAAAAGTATCATTAATGAATGGACTCTCGATTCTTACTCTCAACGGATTTTAATAGCAAATCATCACTTTCTCAACCTTGAACACTTCGAGATCAAGAATAGATATCCTACACGTCGCAAGGTTGTAGGGTATGTGGGGAGGTTGAATTACGAGAAAGGAATTCAACTATTCATCGAATCGATTCCTGAAGTCCTCAGGTTAGCACCCGAACTCGAGTTCCTGGTCGTTGGCGATGGACCCGCAAGGGGATGGGTGGAAGAAGAGATTAGGAAGACTGGACTTGAATCGATAGTTAAGCTCGCAGGATGGGCCCCTCATTCCGAACTTCCATTCTTTCTAAACCAAATGAGATTAGTAGTACTCCCTTCGCTCACCGAAGGGCTCCCCAATGTAATTCTTGAAGCAATGGCATGCGGTACGCCCGTTTTAGCTACCGCTGTGGGTGCAGTCTCTGAAATAATTGTTGATGGAAAAACTGGGTTCATAATAAAGAATAAAACCCCCAAGAGTATCGCTGCTAGTATTGTAGAAGCTCTGAAGAATCCTGAGATAGTGGCAATAGCATTGAATGCGCGAAAGCTTGTGGAGAATGAATTTACATTCGAGAAAGCAGTCGAGCGATATCGACTTGTGCTAGAAAGCCTAGGTGGAACGGTTTCTTCATGACAAATAAAATCCCAAGGGCATCGAAATTAATTGTATTCGTAAGCTCCATATGTATCCTCATCGATCTTGCAATAATAGTCGACAAAGGATCTGCTATGGGATATGAAATTTCAATCTATGACGTTTATCCCGTCTATTTCTGGATACTATTTGCGATCCCCCTTGGCGCTCCATTTGCGGTCTTTGCCTTAGAGAGAGGAGAACGGCCTAGCCGCTACGCATACTTAGCAATCTTTTGCAGCTTGTTATCCTTGTTCGTGTTCTTGTCGCTACCGTACCTAAGAGGGTATTTCTTCTACAACGGGGGAGATGCTATGTCTCATCTTGGGTTCGTTAAGGATATTGGAATCAGTGGTCATGTTGGGGCCTCCAATTTCTATCCCGCGATGCACATTTGGATTTACTCTGTTGCGACCGCATCTCAGTCTGGTTTTGGAACCGTGATGCTCCTCGTTCCTCCATTTTTCACCTGCTATTACATCATTTCAGTGTTCATTCTGTCAAGAGCGCTCAACTTCAATGCGCGGAATGCAGTGGCCATGACCGCGCTCGCAGCCATACCTGTTATCGGACTAGAATTATTGTCGGTTTTTCCTTCGGTGGAAGCATTCTTCTTGATCCCGATTATACTGTTTTTACTAATTAGGGGCAGGAATCGCGGCGTGTCTACGACGCCAGCTTTCCCAATAGCGTCTATTCCATTCTTGATACTCTTCCCCTTCTTTCATCCAGATACGCTGTTCCTTGCTTTCATTATGCTGGTTTTGTCTGTATCATGTAGACCCGGCAAGAGAAATACAGGCAGATGGCCGTCAGGGCAAATCGTTCCTCGAGGAGGGCTAATAATCCCCATTCTCATTATGATGATTATTTTTCTAGTTTGGTTCTCAAGCACAATTCAGTTTTCTTACACAATTAATGCCGTTTACAATTCCCTATTATTGAACTCAGGTATTGCTCCTCTCGAGGCGTATTCTAGCTTGCTTGGGAGGGCCAACCTTGGATTTGTTGATCTGGGAATCTTGGTAGTCAGGACATATGGAGGCGTTTTGGTGTTCGTGGTGATCTCTACCATCGTAGCTCTCAGATACGCTATTAAACGGGCAACCTCTGGTGACGTTGATAATCGCATGTCCATTCTAGTTCGCCTATTTGCTGCCTCGGGCGTGATTCTCTCAATATTCTTGTTCGTAGATCTAATAATCGGACAGCGACCAATTAAGTATCTGCTGTTCTTCTCGACGCTCATTTTGGGCACGATGGGGGGATTCTGGCCGTCGATTAAGAAATCGGTACAAGCTAATAACAGAATCCGTATGATCGTCAGTTCGAGCATTCTATTCCTCCTGATAATGAGTGCTATTGGAGTCTCTGTGATGAACACATATCCTTCGCCGACTACAAAAACGGGCAACTGGCAAGTGACAAAAGCAGATTTCTCTGGAATGGAGTTCTATTTTCTGAACAGAGATCAGAATCTACCGACGATGGAGATAACGATAAGCCAAATTCGCTTTGCACATGCACTGTTGGGGGTTGAGAATCAGCAGTTGAATCTTAAACGTGGAAATTCGACATCACCAAAGACGCATTTTGGATACGACCTTAACAGGAGCCTGGGTGACTTCTACACAACAGACAACTACCTGCTTATCGATGAATATACACAGTTGATCTATCCTAAAGTACTTCCGGAGTATCAATCACAATGGAAGTATTCGCCCAAGGATTTCGAGAGTATGACGGGTGATTCGACCGTAGACCTAATCTACAATAATGGTGGCCTCCAGATTTTCTATGTAAGTGCAAGTAATCATTAGCAATCCTTATCCTTAAGCTATCTCCCCATTTGTACGCACAGCCAATTGTAGTGGAATCTAAGAGAAAACCAAATCCTTAAACATAGAGTCGCCAGACATAGGGCCAATACCGTGTTTCGTTCGAAGCATGTGCAGACTTTTTCTAGAAAACAATACAAAGTTAGTTTGACTGCCATTCTTCAGGACGCATGCCTGAGCAATATCATGATAAATAGGCATAGTCGGCAGAAAGCGCTTCATTCATTTGTCAGAGTGAGTCAGAATTAAGTTTTCAGATACCATCCTTAGGAAAACCTCGAGCACTGAGCCCGTGTGATTCTTGGCTGATGATTTATGGACAACTGCCTATTCGATGCCAAGGTCTTTGATCAACTTCTGTGCCACTATCGTGCTGTCATGAGCCCTGATTTTAGCGCGCGATGCCTTGACCAAAGAATCTGCTAATATTGGAGAATCAAGTATTTCTCGAATCCCACCTAGTATTTTCTCGGGTGCTCTTTCCATCACTACTTTGGCATATCCATCATCACGAGCTTGTCTGACAAATGCAAAACATTCTGGACCGTAGACGAGAATTGGCCTTTGAGCGAGCCAGTAGTCTGTGACTTTCGTTGGGAATATTGTCTGCAAGTCCCTCCAAAAAACCGATTCGTGGTTCATCGGTAAGAATAGAACGTCGCAATCCGATAGGAAATTTAGAACTCCGATATGACTGTCAAAACAATGAATCGCATCTATTGACTCCAGAGCTCCAAGTTTGCGAAGATAGGCAACATCCCCCATTGCGAACTGAATCCTAATCATGCCGCCCGAGAGTCTCTTCGCTTCGATTAGGTCCATTATTCCCTTATCGTTCGTTTCGTAAACTTGGCCGGCAAAACCCACAGTGGGTTTCGTGCAATTTTGAGGGTGCACGGATGAACGTACTAATGACATGTCAACTCCGTGAGGAAGAACGTCCAGGCTGAACCCTCTTCGCAAGTAGTAGTTCTTCATAAGATCACTGATTGCATAAATCTTGACTGCAGTTCGAAATGTCAACCGTTCAGCCATACTGTGAATGACCTTTTGGGGGAGGCTGACTGCTGTCTCGAAAATGCAGTCGTGCAGATAAACGAAAAGAGGTATTCCAAATAACCTGGAGATAAACGCTGACAAAAGAAGAAAGTCCAGTGTCGGAAAGACCGCAAATACATTTCTTGGTTGTTTTCCGAACCTCCTTATTTGTCTTACGAGCTCTAACGCAACGAATGGGAGAAGAAGAAGACGAAAACTCATAGGCTGAACTCTGGAACCGATTGGGTCAATTTGAATCATAGGTGCATCTAGAATCCTATCGTCTTGTGCCTGCGAAGGATTAATTATCCTGCTTACCAATATAAACGAATCGCGTGGGAAATGCTTTAGCAACTCGTACATCACAGAGGGCGTTCCACCAATAAGAGGAGGAGCATGACTGCACATCACAACTGTGACTTTGTCCGAACTCAAAGCGATCATCCCTGAGGGTGCGTGGCCAATTAGCCTACTATGAATATAACACTTACTGGAATTACAGGCATTATTCTCACTCACGACTGAATATTATGTCATCGGCTGGAACCAAATTGATCAGACGAATGAGCGATACTTCGAATAAACTAATTTCGGCGATAGAAAGGATAGCGAGATTGATTTGCATTCCGCGGTCAAAAGTAATTCAAGGGATTTCAGTCGAAGAATCACGGCAATATATGTATACTGAACTTCGCCTATTCGGCTCACCATATGACAAGAACTAACAGGGGGAATATCTTCAAACGAGAGCGTGATGAGTGTTGGCAACTAATCCCTCCGTATTAATCGTAATACTCAACTGGAATGGCAAAGAGGACACTATTGAATGCCTAGAATCTCTGAATCGACTTGACTACAGTGGGTGCAGTGTTGTTGTCGTGGACAACGGTTCAGTTGACGAGTCTGTTGACTCCTTGCGTGAGCGTTTCCCTGACATAGTAGTAGTTGAGAATGGGCGCAACCTTGGATATTGCGGAGGAAACAACGTGGGAATCCGACACGCTCTAAGGATTGCATCGGATTATGTCCTTATTCTAAACAACGATACTGTTGCCGACACCGATATGTTGAAGGAATTGGTGAAAGCAGCCGAGATGAACAACTCCATTGGAATTGCCGGACCGACAGTTCGTGACTACTTTCAGGACAACATAATTCAGGCGACAGGCTCGAGAATCTGCTGGAAGAAAGGATCTTTTGTCAAGGTGAAACCAGGAACATCAGAGAACAACAAGAATGGGCCTTTCGAGGATGCAGACATCGTTTCGGGAAGCTGCATTTTGGCGAAAACCGAAGCGATAAGAAAGGTGGGTTTGCTCGACGAAGATTACTTTGCTCATTGGGAGGAAATTGACTGGTGCATTCGTTTCAAGAAGGCGGGCTACAGAGTCGTGTGGGTGCAATCTGCCAAAGTGCGACATAAAGGAGGTGCATCGAGCTCCAAGATTGGTGGATTTAGGGAATATCAGAATAGTCGAAATAGATTGTGGTTCATGAGAAAGCAGGCTGGAACCGCGGATTTGGTCATATTCTTCTGCTACTTTTTGATGTTTGATTTCTGGTTTCATGCGCTTGCCAATCTACGATATAGTGGGCGGAGGGGTTTTGAGGCGTTCTTGCGCGGAACCATTGATGGAATCGGTGCGATTTCGGATAATGGATATCGAATCGCGTCCGAAATATCAACAACTACGACAAGGCATCAAAGGAGAAACTAGAAGAGAATGCACAACGGAATGGGACCTGTACGACCTGGGAGCAGAATAACTACAGGATACTCGCTTGAGTGTGACAATGATTCGCTCTTAGTCTCGATAGCCAATATACCTAGATAGGAGGGGAAATATGTTCGGATCGCTGGATAAGACGCAACTCATGGGAGCAACTCTTTGTCCAATCTGCTCGGGAAATTCAAGAATAATTGACACAGTCAATACGATCAACCCGAATTCCAGCGCGACTCTTAGTCTCAGAGAATGCAGGAATTGCAGACATTGGTGGCACGATCCCTTGCCCATGCAAGAGTATCTATCCTCACTCTACGAAAACGCCTCGGAGTTTGTCATTTCAAAGGGATTCCCTGAGAAATTAGAGACACCAGAAGAACTCACTAGAATTTCGCAAGCGATAATGGATTCCCTCAACAGAGAGGAGGGGTTCAACTACCTAGAAATCGGCGTCGGCTCGGGGCAGTTATTTTCTATCTTCAAAGAGAAGGCTGAGTTATGCTATGGAGTAGAACCAGGCAACTGGCATATGATGGATAAGAATATAGTGAAGGACATTGACAATCTCCCTGAGAACATTCACTTCGATGTAATCGTCGCCTATGATGTGCTTGAGCACCTTTGCAGCCCGACAGACATGATGAGGAAGCTTAGAAAGGTCGCTAACCATGGAGCTGTGATTCATTGTAGTTTTCCCAATAGAGATTCTCTTCCGGCAGCGATTTGGAGGGGGGACTGGGAGATGGTAAGGCCAGTTGGTCATCTCCATTACTTCTCTTCACGCTCGATAGAGAGAATGTTCGAGAAGTCCAGATGGGGATTACTCGAAAAAATGAGTTGCCGCCCGCGCAATTTGAGTTTCGGAGACCTAATGATGAGTCTTGGCCAGAGAGCTAGAGACAGACCCCTTAATACGACCTGGCATTTGCTTATTAATCAACTGCTCCTAGGGAAAGACCAATGGGTAGTCAAAGGAATGGCTCTGGACTCAAAATAGCAGACATCTGCTAACCTCAATATTGGCACGATCATGGTCCGAAGGAAATAAGCTATATTCGATGGAGGGGTCCGAGAGTCAACTCCAGTCCGTTTTTTGCTCCCCCCTCGCTTACATATTCGATGATGACTCCCCACAAATTGGCATTTCAAAAGCTACACGAACAGCACGCCTATGCCGAATCCTTCTTCCCCACAGTCCTTAGCTATTCTGAGACTCCTGTATCTGTGCTCAATTTCGTTCCAGAGGACTGGAACCCCTCCGACTTTCGCGTTTGGACCTGGAGAGATATCATGAAAAGCAATTATTCCTCCCTTCTTGACTAGAGGGGAGTACATCTCGAAATCCTTCTTTACTCCCTCGTAACTATGGTCGCCATCAATAAAAAGAACATCAATTTCCTGACCATTTGTAGCTTCCCTTACTGCTTCAATGGTGCTTGGATTATGCGAATCAGCACGAATCAGGCATACATTTTGCTTATTTCTCGCAAAGGAGCGGTAAAGAAGAGACTTCTGTTTAGGATAGCCTCCGCTGAAGAACCCGGGAGGAAGATCCAAACTGATGATTGAAGCACTCGGGGAAGCTGCCCATGTGAGCAAGAACAATGTACCCCCACAGGCAGTACCGATTTCCAAGACAACTTCTGGTCTCGTTGTCGCAAGGAGGCGAAGCAGCGCAGTAATCTCATCTGGAATCTGCGACGGCACTATCGTTATCCCCAAATATCTGAAAGAAAACACAAACTTGACCGCCTCATCAATATCCGAGATCTCATTCACACGATTTGTGAGCTTCCTGGCGGCAGATGCAACAAGGAAGCTCCCAAAGATGGACCAAAACACGAACCTGGAAATACATTTCAAGAATCCGAATCCCAATGATGGCCATCTTCTTGGATTGAGAAACACAATGTACTGATGGTTTCTCTGCGATTCATCTTTCGCCAGGGCAGGCATTTCCGTCTACGACCTAGAATAGGTACATGTAGATATTCCTTGCCCCAGCCATTGCGATTGATGGCAACTTGCATCGGACTCTCCGATTCAGCAAGATGATTCAACCCCGGAATTCCAGAGTCCGTCCAAGTGCTCAAACCAAGAATCGTGGACTCCTTTCATATAATGTGGATTGGAAGAGGCTATCACGGAACGATGGTTAGAGAGTTATATGAATCCCGTCCAAAAAGACTGCCATACGAAATTCATCGCAGGCAGCCAATTATTATAGATCGCCCTTGATGAACAGATAAGCATGCGAAGGCTTCCCGGTCGGATTTATGCATTCTGGCGGCGTAGAAATGATCCTCTGAGAAGGTTAATGAAATCGCGCACATCTCGCCCCCCACTTGCGATGTGAAGCGATAGAATATAGACCACGGTGCCTGCAGCTACGAGTGTTGTCAATGATGTCGCATCCTGCGGCAGAATCGAAACTAGTACTGCAAGAATAAAATAAACCACAAATCCGCTTAACAGAGAAGGAGCAATCGGACTCGCCATTTCGAGTAACTTGACCTTAAAAATGCGAGAGAAAACGACCAGGAGGTATATCAGAACACCCAATGAGAGGATTGTTGTCAGAGCACAAACGCCATTGATACCAAAGTAGAGTGCAACGGGATATATCCCCACTACCATCGCTACTGCCTGCACCGTCGCCTGCACAGACAAGTACTTGGGTTTGCCGATGGAAATCAGTACATTCGACGCTGGTGGTATCAGAGCATTCAGAAGTCCTTGTATGGATAGGATTGCTATTGGGATGGAAGCAGCACTCCAGTCCTTTCCCAACACAACCTCCACTAAAAGAGAAGATAGGGCCGATAAGCCCAAACTCAAGGGGACGGCAATTATCGCTATCATTCTGAGAGACTGGACGTAGCCAACTTTGAGATGCTCAATTGAATCCTTCATCCTTGCCATCGTGGGGAACAGTACTTTGTTGACAGTGGTTGAGACCTGCTCCCCAAAAGTCCTTCCGAACTTCACTGACACGTAGAAGATTCCGAGCACAGCTATGCCCAGGACCCTACCAACCATGAGTTGATCAATGTTGAAGATAACGAAAGCCATCAACCCAATGATGAGAAGATGACTACCGAACCCCAGAAGCTCCTTCATCAAACCTCTGTCGATTCTAGGTCTGAACACGGTGCGCTCATAGTATAGCAACATAGCAGCATATGATATGCTTCCGGCAAGTGATCCGAAGACGAGGCTCCAATATGAGAAACTCATCAAAGCCAGTCCGATAGACACTCCGGTTGAAGTAACAATTTGGACGATGCTCGCGAAGGCTAGGGTTGAGAAGTCGAGCTTCCTGGTCAGAAGAACCAATGATGAAAAGGCAATTGGCTGAATGAGAAGATTCAAGCTCATTACTATGAGAACCAGGGTGATTGCTGGTTTCCCATAGAATGCTGAGATAAACGGGGAGATTCCAATAATCAGAGCAAGAAGCGCTATGGCAAAGATCCACCGAAGCGATAATCCGACAGATATGGAATCCTCAATGCGAGTATCCCTCTGTATTAAAGCAGGCGTGATTCCGAAATCCTGGAAGCTAGTGAACAAAGCCATGAATATCATACCGATGCTAACGATCCCGAAATCCTCCGGGGTGAGTATCTTTGTCAGCACAGTAACGGCGAGGAGGGTCAGAATAAGGGAGATCAGCTGCGCTACTCCTATCAATGAAACACTTCTAACTGTCCTTGTTTCCAGAGATGACAACGGCGTTGAAATGACCAGCGTCGAGATGATTCTTTCGGTTGCAGTTAACTAGGGGAAAAACACCAAACCGGATTCGGTTGCAAAGGCTCAAACGAAACTAACTGGCAACTTGCTGAGTTCTAGCCCGAGGCCTCCGACGCGCTCTATTACTGCACGTCACAGCATCGAAAACGAACCGCCTAAGCGAACCTGAGAAAAAACAGGCATTAGAGATGAAGGGGGGAAACCTAATGGTCAGTTGGTACCAACGGGTTCTTATCCGGATAGATGATTTCGAATCGGCAAGAGATTTATGGGTAATTCGAATCTATACTCTTCAGATGAATATGTAAGGAGACATCCCTCATTATTCGAAGAAGACTCTTATTGGAAAATCACAAAAATCATCCCCTTGGTGGATCTTTTTGTGACTAATCATATAGAGAAACAAGTCAGATTGCTCGATATCGGTGGTGGCGCGGGGGTGATTCTGTCATTGGTTGCTAAGCATTTACAGAATGCACATAATTTGTCAATTAAGAAATTTGCTTTAGATCTATCTCCTTCCGCTCTTACTATTCAGAAAGAAAAGAATCCTGACATAGTCGTTTGTCTCAATGAAGACTTATGCAAATCCACTCTCGGAGATAAAGAGATCGATCTTTCCCTTATGATTGATGTCTTAGAACATATAAATGAACATAGACAGGCTTTGCTTGAACTCAAAAGGACATCAAAATTCGTAATTTTCAAAGTACCTCTCCAGAATAATTTATATTTCTCAGTAATGAACCTTCTTACTAAGGGAAAGTTGAAAAAGTGTAGTATCGAAGATGGGCATGTCAATTTCTATGATGCGGAGCATCTTAAGGCAGAAATTGAAGAATTTTGCGGTCGAATCATTGAGTTTAGGTATACAAATGTATTCGAATATTACGATCAGTTAGAACGGTCAGAAGATATTGACTCTTACGAAATCAGGAAAATATTGGAGAGAAATCTCAATAAGATTCTACCCAAAATGGGTAAAATATTCTTTAAGATTTCACCTGAACTATCTTCCAAGATTTTTGAAGATTTTATTGTTTGTCTGGTTAGATGCTATTAGCATCATCGGAAGAAGATGCTTTATAGAATCAAATGAACAACATAGTACTCCTACTGGATGTAGGGTATGTAGCATCCCGGGACCAGACCCTATGCAGAGAGCGAGAGCGGGCCGACAGGGGCATAAGAGCCATTTTCAGGGACAAGATAGCCAAGAACAGCGTCAATATCATCAATAGCAAGGCCAATCTATGCATGACAACAACCATTCTGCCAAAGCCTAATATCCTGTCAATCCTGTTCGCGATTGAGGACGAAAGGAAAAGGCTCGGAGAAGAGCAAAAGAAAGGGTAGGATAAGCCCCGCCCGATCTCGCGGACGCATCCCGAATATCCCTCACAATGCCTCGACGCCCTCTTACATGGGGGGTTTCTGTGCGTTCGACGGGCATGAGAGAAGCTTTAAGTCTCACGCCATTTGTCAATTGCGAAGGAAAAAATGGCTGAGACGGATCGTCTTGCATCTCTGGATGCATCACGAGGGTTTGCAATATTCCTAATGATAGGGGGCACATCTACCGTGGATCATCCAGGGGACCGTTCTAAATGGGTTCGCTGACGGTCTCGCTGCACCATTCTTCCTCATCATTGCGGGAATTGGATTCGAGCTATTCCTCCGCTCCCGAATCGAGAGAAAGCATGCGCAGCAGAACGTTTTCCTAGAGACATTCTCCAGGGCCTTGATGCTCGCTCTAATCACACTCTTGCCCTATTTTGTCGCGACGGTAATACTGCCCGACCGATACCCTTGGGATGGAGTGCTGAGATGGACCATCTTTCAAATCATTGCTATAGGCTACATCGTAGGCTACTTCCTTCGTGGGAGATTTGCGGTCAAACTATTGGCAATAAGCGTTGTGTTCATTCTGACCCCCATGGCAAATGCCTCAGAACACACAGCATTTCTCGCTGATGGAGCATTCCCACTCCTTCCATTTCTGGCTTACTTCCTAGCCGGTCAGGTATTCGCGGAAGTATATAGGCCTAACATACGCGCTCGTTTGTCCAACAATGCTCTCATAATCTTATCCATCTCACCTCTAGTGGTCACCCTGACGGTCTGCAGCTTGCCTACAGCCCACTTCGAATTCTATGCGAAAGAGACTTTCTTGGCATTTGTCCTCTATTGCAGCATTCTATTCTACTGCCTTGTGGTATTTATTCTACTAGCCGACCGAGCAGGAATTCAGAAGATTCTAGGTCCTCTGGCGAGGGTTGGAAGAATTGCGTTCTCAGCATACTACATACACGTCGCAATGATCTTGCTTCTGGGTGCCATTCTTTCTGGCCTACATCTTGCTATTCGTGACGATGCGTTTGGAATTCTTTCGGGCATACTTCTACTGGTCTTGATAACTTATGGATTGGCGCTCTGGGAGAAGGTATGGAGAAGATACGAATACAGACTAGGACTGGAATGGATTCTGAGAAAGTCATCACGATTGTTCGTTCGCCTCATTGCATAAAAGGAAAAGGGTTGGGATGCTGTCATCTATTTGCTCTTCTGCTGAGATAGATACCAGTCAATGGTTTTCCGGAGGCCTTCCTCGAAATGTGTTTTCGCTCTAAAGCCGAAGAGCTTCTCAGCCCTCGTGACATCGAGCATGCGTCTGGGTTGGCCATCCGGCTTTGTGTGGTCCCATGCGATTTCTCCGTGGTAGTCCATCAGGTCGGCGATTAGTTTGACGAGATCGATTATCTTGATTTCGAAGCCGGCGCCTATATTCACAGGCTCAGAGCCATTGTATCTCTCAGTGGCCAGGACGATTCCCTCAGCTGCATCTTCTACATATAAGAATTCTCTAGAAGCGTTGCCGGTCCCCCATGCCACGACCTTTTCGAGCCTTTTTGCCTTAGCCTCAGCAAATTTGACGATCAGGGCGGGAACGACATGCGAGCTACGGGGATCAAAATTGTCCCGCGGCCCGTAGAGGTTGACCGGAAGCAGGAATATCGCATTGAATCTGAATTGGGCGCGATATGCCTGCGCCTGGACGAGGAGCATCTTCTTTGCGAGACCGTAGGGCGCGTTCGTCTCCTCGGGATAGCCATTCCATAGGTTCTCTTCTTTGAATGGGACGGGGGTGAATTTCGGATAGGCGCAAATCGTACCCAATGCAACGAATTTTCCGACCCCGCACTGTCTCGCAGCTTCCATTATCTGGACACCTATAATGGCATTATCATAGAATAGAGTGCCGGGTATCTCACGGTTCAGACCAATGCCACCGACTTTCGCGGCGAGATGGATTACGATATCAACATCTTTGACGGCTTTAAGGCAATTCTCCCATTCTCTGAGATCGATATCTTCGCTTCTTGGAATCAAGATGCTGGATTTGTCCGCTCCGCTCTTCAAGAGCCGTTCGACGACGAAAGACCCAAGGAAACCGGCGCCGCCGGTGACTAGGATGCGTTTCCCGTCCCAGTATCCCATATTAATCCACGCCCCACCATCTCTCCGGGAACTTCTTTCTCAAAATCGCATCGCCCTCGCCAATAGGCTTCAACCCAGCAGCGCGCAGGTCGGCGTCGACCATTATCTTTACAAGGTCGCGGAATCTGACTTTGATGTCGAGAGATAGCTCCTTCTTGGCTTTCCTTGAGTCTGCGGCTAGGGCATCGACCTCGGTAGGTCTGAAGTACCGCTTGTCGATCTTTATGCAATTGTCTGCTTTCATACCCGCATATGAGAAAGCCAATTCGACGAACTCCTTTACTGAGTGGGTCTCCCCAGTGCCGAGAACATAATCACTCGGTTTTTTCACTTGCAGTATCTTCCACATGGCCTGGACGTATTCTGGGGCATACCCCCAGTCCCTCTTGGCTTCGAGATTGCCAAGATAGACTGCTTTCTGCTTTTTTGCTTTAATCGCAGCGATCGCCCTCGTCACCTTACGGGTCACGAAAGTCTCCCCTCTCCTAGGGGATTCGTGATTGAAGAGTATCCCGTTGGATGCGAACAAGCCGTAGCCATCCCTGTAGTTTCGTGTCATCCAATATGAATAGACCTTCGCACAGGCATACGGACTGCGTGGTTCGAAGGGAGTGGATTCGCTTTGAGGTGGAGAAGCGGATCCGAACATTTCCGAACTCGATGCCTGATAGAATCTAATCGGGAGTCCGCTCCTGCGGATTACCTCTAGAAGTCTTGTCGTCCCGAGCCCAGTAGTCTCTCCCGTATATGTTGGCGTATCGAAGCTCACCCTGACGTGGCTCTGGGCACCGAGGTTATAAACCTCGTCTGGCTCGATGTTGTAGATAATATTCGATATCTGCTCGGAATCGGTAACGTCGCCGTAGTGTAGTCTGAGCTTTACGTCTCCCTCATGCAAATCCTTGTAAATGTGGTCAATTCTTGCGGTGTTGAATGTACTGGACCTGCGAATTATCCCATGAACTTCGTATCCCTTTGCAAGGAGCAATTCGGCTAAATATGATCCATCCTGGCCAGTAATCCCCGTTATCAATGCCTTTTTCATCCTGACACCGTCTTCTGTGAGAGAGTAGTAGTTCTAATGCATTTTAATGTTATTTAGGAAGAAGGGAGCGAACTCCTATATTCAAAATCGATGACATCCTCTTAATTACGATGGGCGATTCACGGGGCAAGGGGAAGAACCTCAATGATCATCTCTCGCACGCCTCTCAGAGTCAGCCTCGCGGGCGGAGGCACCGACATCTAGGACCACTATGTGACAGGGCACGGTTCTGTCCTCAGCATGTCCATCAAGAATTACATTTACATCACCGTGAACAGGCGATTCGAGGACGACATCAGGGTTTCGTATTCCAAGATCGAGATCGTCGACTCCGTCGATAAGCTGGAGCACGGCATTGTCCGAGAATGCCTCAGGAAGGTCGGGATTAGGAATACATGGCGCGAGGAACATCGACCGGGAACCGCGAACCCGCATGAATGACCGCCTGAAGAGATCTGTTGAATGGCGCATATCGCGAACAGTGGTTCGCAATTCCAATACTAGACCGACCCTATGTTCTTGTAAGTGAAGCCGAGCCGAATTGCCTTCTTCTTATCAACAGCGCGTCTCCCATCTATTATAATCGGGGTATGCATTCCTTTTCGCAACTTCGCCAAATCCAGTGATTTAAATTCTTTGTGCGCAGTGATAATCACGATCGCGTCAGCTCCATTAGCGATGCCGTCGGTCTTTCGGACATGCTCATCAACACCAAACTCCCTTTTCGCAGTCTTCTCGTCAACGTACGGATCAACGGACCGTACAACCCCGCCCATCTCCTTTATGTCACGGATCAATCCGATAGCAGGTGAGTTCCTTGTGTCTCCAATGCCCTCTTTGTATGATAGGCCGAGCACAACGATTGTAGAGCCCTTGATAGATCGTTTTGTTTCATTTATTGCCTTCTGGAGCAGTTCGAACATGTGGTGCGGCATGGAGTCATTCACCTTTCTCCCTGCCGTTATGACCTGAGCGTGATAGCCGACCCTTTCGGCGGCTTTGACCAGGTACCATGGGTCCTTTGGCAGACAATGCCCGCCGACGCCTGCCCCTGGATAGTAGATTTTGAAATTCCATTTTGTCGCGGCGGCGTCAATCACGTCCATCACGTCTATGCCGATCCGTTCGCAAATGAGCGCTATTTCGTTCATGAGCGCGATGTTCAGATCGCGCTGGGTGTTCTCGATTATCTTTGCCATCTCAGCGGTCTTGATGTTCTTGACCACTACCGCTCGTGCCACCTGCTCGTACAGTTCTGCTGCCACCTTAGCCCAATCATCGGTTGTAGCCCCGACAATGCGTAACACCTTGTCGATCGTGTGCGCGGAATCACCGGGGTTGTATCTCTCAGGGCAGTAGGCAAGGCCGAAATCCTTGTCCGCCTTCAGGCCGGATTTCTCAAGGATGGGTTTGAGTATCTCCTCCGTCACTCCGGGGTAAACGGTTGACTCGAGGATTATCAAATGACCGCGTTTCAGGCCCGCCCTTACGGATTCGCCAGCTGAGACAACATACTGAAGATCTGGTTCGAACCCTCGCCCGGTAGGGGTCGGAACGGTGATGAGCACGACATCGCTCTTTCGAACCGAATCAGAAACATGCGTGGAAGCAGTAAGTTTCCCATTCTTGACTACTTCTTTCACACTACTGTCAATATTGAGATCCTTCAGCGGGCTCTTCCCGGCGCTCACGAGCTTGACGACATCTTCCTTGATGTCGCATCCAATGACATTGAATCCTTTTTCAGCGAAGAACGTGGCTGTGGGCAGACCCACGTAGCCGAGGCCAATAACACATAGCTTGGCCTTTTTGGTTTTGATTTTGTCCGAGAGTACACGACGCATGCTCAATCATTCTCTGGTTCAACGGTTCCCTTTCGAGAACCAGGCCACTGTTTCCTTCAGTCCCTGTTGCATCGAATATGATGGCGCGTAGCCGAAGGCTTTCCTAGCTTTGGTGATGTCCGCCAGGGAATGTCGGATGTCACCCGAAAGAGGCACATCGTATTTAACGCTAGCCTTGCTATTGGCAATACCAAGAATGGTGGAAGCCAGTTCTCGTATCGTTATCTGCTTACCCGATGCTATGTTGTAGCTCCCGGAGGAGGAGCCCTCGGCGGCCAGAATATTCGCTCTGACTGCATCTTGGACATACGTGAAGTCCCGAGTCTGGAGGCCATCTCCATAAACAATCAAGTTCTCGCCTGACATGGCTTTGGAAATGAAGCGCGGAACAACGGCTGCGTACTGGGAGGTTGGATCTTGATGCGGTCCGAACACATTGAAGTATCTAAGTGAGACCGTGCTGAGACCATAGAGCTCGTTGAACAGTCTGCAGTAGGTCTCACACGCGACCTT
>Ga0315284_10002802_pt1 | contig 24859 bp, 24 predicted proteins | sample YL17G09_16_MG_FD_203696 | JGI IMG/M metagenome (GOLD analysis project Ga0315284, IMG submission 203696) | Sediment microbial communities from Yellowstone Lake, YNP, Wyoming, USA - YL17G09_16 | ecosystem: Environmental > Aquatic > Freshwater > Lake > Sediment | place: USA: Wyoming | collected...
CTGTATCTGTATCCAGCAAAGGTATGTCCTCGGGCATCGGGGCGGTGAACAAATGGTGGCTGGGATCCCAGCGTTCCTCTTCTTTGTTCCATTGAACGAATGGGAAATCAATCACCCAAGTAAATGCGAGGATGTTTTGATCACGCAAACCTAACCGGTCCGCAAGATAGACGCGGAGACGCCCTAAGGATTCATAAACTATTGATGGCTGATCAGCGACAAACAGCAGGAGATCACCCTCTTTAGCTTGCAAACGTTCTTTGATCGAATTTAACCGATCAGAGGAGAGGAATTTGGAAAAGGAAGAACGCTCTTCCCCCTCGGGTGTGATAGCATAGTAAGCTAGGCCTTGTGCTCCAAAGGGTTTAACAAATTCAATTAGTTCATCAATTTGCTTGCGGCTGTAATTCCCCAAACTCTTTGCATTGATACCACGCACATGACCATTGTGGGATACGGTCTCTTCGAAGACCTTGAAGCCACAACCATATGCGAAGTCTGTAATATCATTAAGTTCCATGCCGAAGCGCAGGTCCGGGTTATCTTTGCCGAAACGATTCATGGCTTCCTGATAGGTGATCCGTGGGAATGGTATGGCCAATAACTTTTTATGGGGAACAAGCTCCGTGATCATCTTGGTAAAGAGGTCTTCAATCAAACCCATAACGTCGTCACGGTGGACAAAGGACATCTCGAGATCGAGTTGTGTAAACTCAGGCTGCCGATCGCCGCGCTGGTCTTCATCCCGAAAACAGCGTGCAATTTGGAAGTAGCGTTCTATACCTGCAACCATCAGCATCTGTTTGAGTTGTTGGGGTGATTGAGGTAAGGCATAGAACTGGCCTGGATGGACACGCGATGGCACGAGATAATCGCGAGCCCCTTCAGGCGTGGTTTTGAATAATATAGGTGTTTCAACTTCCAGGAACCCCTTTGCATCAAGGTAATCCCGGATAAACTTGACTACTCGATGACGTAACTCAATATTGCACCGCATTCGCTCTCGACGCAGATCTAAATAGCGGTAATGGAGGCGGGTTTGTTCATCAACTCCATCTTCTTTATTAATGCTGAATGGCGTTGCTTTGGCAGGATTAAGTACTTTGACACTCTTTGCTTCGACTTCGATATCACCGGTTGCTAGGTTTGGATTCTCCATCTCTGCTGGACGCTTGCGGACAATACCTTCTATTTGGAGCACCCATTCAAGACGAATATCACTTAACTTTTGGTATTCAGTGCGTGGATGGAGGGCTGTAAAATATGGTTGTAAAGACATGTTGGGGTCAGAAATCACCTGGACGATACCAAATCTATCGCGAAGATCGATAAAAGTAACCCCGCCATGGTCACGTAGATGGTGAACCCAACCTGCCAGAGTGACCTTTTGTCCGAGGTGAGCTGATCGCAATTCACCACATGTGTGTGTTTTATACATTATCTCCTCCAAATATCGCAACATTATAGCATGGTAAAAGCTGGCTGGGTAGAACGAATAAAAGAGATATTTAAAAAAACCTTGCCGCAAATCAATATTATGTTGTAAAATGTTCCTTGTTGAAACTCATTCAAATATCACAAAAAAACAAATGGAGGTAATTGTCATGTCTAATCAGATTCCAACTTCGGATGTCACCAGTGATGATAAATTATGGGCAGCTCTTGCATATGTATTCACCCCATTGATTCCGATCATTCTATTCTTCTTAGAAGATAAAAAGAATCGGCCATTTATCCGTGCGCATAATGCGCAGGCTTTGGCGTGGGGCATCGTTTTCTATGTAATTGTCAGTGTTACCAGCGTTTTTATCATTGGCTGTGTTTTATGGCCATTAGGTCTTCTTTTACAACTGTACTGGGCCTATAAAGCCTATCAGGGTGAATATATTAACATCCCAGTAATCACCGATTTCGTAAAAAAACAAGGCTGGGCTTAATATTTCCCCAATAGAGGATATTTAAATGACATCAGAAAGTCCTAGAAAAAGAAAGCCTCGGCAGCCGGCTTCTGATGAAATAACAAAAAAAACATCAGAGGGTAAAATATCGGCTAGAACCCCGATTGCAGCGGAACCTGCTGCAAAAGCTAACCAGGGTGATGAGGCGCTGGGACAATCAGCCAGTGTTGTCCAGATATCCGGTAATACTTCAAGAATGAATTCAGAACAACCATCGATTCCTGGACCTTTGATCCCGTCAGAGGAACACACCTGGGCAACCCTGGCGCATCTGAGTGTACTGTTAAACCTGATCACGGGCATGCTGGGGCCAGTAGCGGCCTTGATTATTTATTTAGTCTTTAAAGACCGATCACGCTACGTGGCATACCAATCCATGCAGGCTTTCATCTTTCAATTGATCTGGTGGATTGGAGGGGGAGTACTGGTTGGGCTTGCCTGGACAATTACAGGAATACTCACAGCGGTATGTATTGGGTTATGTCTCTTCCCAGCCGCTATCTTGATAAGCCTAATCCCAATTGCGGCATTAGTTTATGGTGTTGTAGGGGCCGTGCAATGCAATCAAGGCGCTAATTTTCGGTATTGGCTGATTGGTGATTGGGTTGTAGGTATGTTGAAGACTTGAATCGTGTGCCATTTTAAAACATAAAGAGGCGCATATTATTTCAGGTGCGCCTCATATATTTTGGCGCCATCGGAGGTATAAAATGAATATCCCAAAAGATCTAAAATACACTAGGAACGATGAATGGATTAAAGTAGAGGGTAAAACCGGCCTTATTGGGGTCAGTGATTTTGCCCAAAATTCTCTTTCAGATGTGGTTTATGTAGAACTTCCCGAAGCGGGTGATGTGTTCAATAAAGGAGAAACCTTTGGAGTGGTTGAATCCGTAAAAGCTGCTTCGGATATCTATATGCCAGTGAGCGGCGAAGTGATTGAAGTCAACGAGGTGCTCACGCAACAGTACGAGTTAGTTAACAAAGACCCGTATGGGAAAGCCTGGATGGTTAAGATAAATATTTCAAAACCTCCCGAATTGGATGGATTAATGGATGCCGCTGCTTACGAAGCCTATTGCATGGAACGCCAGCAATAAGGAATTGTTTACATGACCCAATTCATCCCTCATACTGATTCCGATAGAGAGGCCATGTTAGATATCATCGGGCTTAAACGCGTCGATGAATTATTTCAAGATGTACCCGCAGCTCATCGTTTCCCAACGCTTAATCTACCTCCGGCTGTGAGCGAGATGGAAATTGTGAACGAGTTGCAGGCATTGGCTTCCTTGAATGAGAATACACACGAATTGATTTGCTTCTTAGGAGCAGGTGCTTATAACCATTATATTCCTGCTGTGGTGGACTCAATACTACGCCGAGGGGAGTTTTTCACCGCCTACACGCCTTACCAACCCGAAGTATCCCAAGGGACACTACAAGCTATCTTTGAATACCAGAGTCTGGTTGCTGCGTTGACAGGTATGGAAGTATGTAATGCCTCACATTACGATGGAGCCACCGCAGTCGCTGAGGCAGTGAATATGGCTTACGCAGTCTTTCGAGGTAAGCGTAATAAATTGGTGCTATCTCCTGCTCTCCATCCCCAATATCGCCAGACGGTGCAAACCTATATCCAAAACCACCCGATCAGTGTGGTAAGAAATGATGAAGATGGTTTGGAAGAACGAAATTTACTAGCAGGTCCAGAAGTGTTGATCCCAATAATCGATGACCAGACAATGCTGGTGATTGTACAATACCCCGACTTCTTCGGGCGGGTATATGATTATTCGAAGTTAGCTGAGACAGTACATACCGCCGGTGCATTCCTAGCTGTTGCGATAAATCCGATTGCGCTGGGTTTGCTCAAGCCTCCTGGTGATTTTGGCGCCGATATTGTCATGGGTGAAGGCCAACCATTGGGTATTCCCCTATCCTTTGGAGGCCCATATTTGGGATTATTCGCAACCCACAAGGAACATGTACGTAAGATGTCAGGGCGATTAGTCGGAGAGACCGTAGACGTCCACAACCAGCGCGGTTATGTGTTAACTCTGACTGCGCGTGAACAACATATCCGTCGCGAGAAAGCCACTTCCAACATTTGTACTAACCAGGGATTGATGGCATTAGCCTCTGCGGTGTATATGAGCGCGCTGGGTAAGCATGGCCTTCGCCAGGTGGCAGAATTAAATTACCATAAAGCTCACTATGCAGCAGAATGCCTCAGTAAAATACCTGGTTACGAATTGTGGTCCGATGCCCCATTCTTCAATGAATTTGTGCTCAGTTGCCCTGAACCAGCGCATGAATTGAACAGGTTTTTACTCGATAAAGGCGTGATCGGTGGATATGATCTAGGGCAGGATTTTCCAACATTAAACCACTGTGTATTGATCGCGGTGACCGAAATGAATTCGCGCGCCGAAATTGATTACCTCGTTGAGCTAATAGCTGGGAAGGTTGAAAAATAAGAGGTATTTTATGGCAATTGAACCCTTAATTTGTGAATTTTCTGTTCCTGGCCGGCAGGGTGTACGCTTCCCCGCGCCAGATGTACCCATGGCTAAGCTACCTGATTCCCTTGTAAGGGAAAATTTAGAATTCCCCGAAGTCTCAGAAGTTGATGTTGTACGCCATTTCACCCGCCTCTCGCAGAAAAATTATGCAGTTGATACGGGTTTTTACCCACTGGGATCCTGCACGATGAAATATAACCCCAGGGTGAATGAAGATGTAGCCCGGTTTGCTGGGTTTGCTCATGCACACCCTTTACAACCTATTGAAACCGTGCAGGGTAACCTGGCTTTAATGTATGCGTTACAACAGATGCTTGGAGATGTTGGCGGGTTTGCTGGCGTTAGCCTGCAGCCAGCTGCCGGTGCTCACGGGGAATTGACTGGGGTCTTGATAATGCGAGCCTACCACCACGCCAATCATGATGATAAACGTGATAAGATCCTGATCCCTGATTCAGCTCACGGTACGAACCCGGCAACCTCCTCCATGGCAGGTATGAGGGTTATAGAAATTCCTTCAGATAATCGCGGAAATATTAATCTCGAGGCTCTCAAAACCGAGTGTGATGACACCCTTGTTGGGTTAATGATCACAAACCCCAATACATTGGGGTTATTTGAGGAAAACATACTTAAGATCACGAAGCTTGTACATGAATCTGGCGGGTTAGTATATGGTGATGGTGCTAATATGAACGCACTGTTAGGTATCGCACGACCCGGTGATCTTGGTATTGATGTATTGCACTTTAACCTCCACAAAACATTTTCTACGCCGCATGGCGGTGGGGGTCCTGGATCGGGTCCGGTTGGTGTAGTAGAGAAACTGGTCGATTTCTTACCAGGCCCAATTGTGGATATCATTGGAACAGTTGAGTCGGAAGATCCAGACGAGGATGGTGGGGCGCCATTATTTGGTTTCGTAGTTCCTCCAAAGAGTATCGGGCGAGTTAAATCCTTCTATGGCCATTTTGGAATATTTGTTAGAGCTTATGCATACATCCGTATGCTGGGGTCAGATGGCTTGCGTAAAGTAGCGGAATATGCTGTACTTAACGCCAATTATCTGAGAGTCAGGCTGCAAGGTGCTTACCTTGTGCCTTATGATCGTATTTGCCAGCATGAGTTTGTAGCCCAAGGTCATTGGGATGATGTGCCAGATATCCACGCATTGGATATTGCCAAGCGCCTCATCGATTTTGGCTTCCATCCACCCACAAACTATTTCCCATTGATTGTCCCTGAAGCTCTGATGATTGAGCCAACCGAAACGGAGAGTAAAGAAACCCTGGATGCTTTTGTCGATGCCATGTTAAGGATTGCTGAAGAAGCCAGAACTTCGCCTGAGATGTTAAAAAGCGCTCCTCATAATACTCCTGTTGGTAGAGTGGATGATGTCAAGGCTGCAAAAGATTTGATATTAGGATGCCCAATGGGTGGTAAGGAAGTCCGGTAAATATATATATGATAGAAGCGTTGGTTTTTGATTTTGATGGTCTGATAATAGAGACTGAAGAACCTGATTACCAAACCTGGAGAGAGATTTACCAATCTTATGGCTTAGACTTATCCCTGGAGGACTATGCATATTGTATTGGAGCGGGGTGGGATGAGCAATTTTTCAATCCCTATATCGACTTGGTAACCAAGGTTGGACATTCCATTAGTTGGGATGAAATCGAGCCCAACCGAAAACAGATAATAAAGGACCGGGTCGAAAAACTTCCCGTCCTTCCTGGGGTGAAAACATACCTTGATGATGCCAAGCGCCTGGGATTGAAAGTAGGTGTGGCTTCAAGTTCACATCATGATTGGGTAGATGGTCACCTGACCCGTCTGGGATTGATAAAATATTTTGAGACGATTAAATGCGCTGAAGATGTTGAACAAACTAAACCATCCCCAAATCTTTACCTGGCAGCTTTACGCGACCTGGATGTACCACCTTACAAAGCAATTGCCTTAGAAGATTCCCTAAATGGTGTCTTGGCTGCTAAAAAGGCGGGGATGTACTGTGTTGTTATACCTACTGAAGTAACTCGCCAGATGTCTCTTGATCATGCTGATCTCTGTCTCAATTCTCTGGATGAATTACCGTTAGAGAAGTTACTCCAACGCATTGAGAAGCAATGAGTATATCTGTAGAGATTTCATTTGTATCACCACGAGAAACGGTTGAAATTCACCTGCCGGATGGTCGGGTTATTTCTGGGAAACGTAGCACTCCGGCAGGCGACTTTCTAAAGCTAGCTGAGGATCCCAAAGCACCTAATGTAGGTGCCATCATTAACGGCGAATTGCGAGAATTAACTTATGCAATCAATATAGACGCTTATGTTACACCCGTTACAATGGCATCTAGTGATGGCATGCATATCTACCGCCGTTCATTGACTTTCCTGCTTGAGGCTGCTTTTGAGGACTTGTTTCCCGATTGTTATGTAAACATTGATCATTCGGTTGCAGCAGGGGGCTATTATTGCCAAGTAGAAAACCGGCCCCCGCTTTCGGTAGAGGAGATCACTCGGCTTGAGGACTATATGCGAGAATTGGTCGCAGAAGACATTCCCTTTATTCGACGTGAGGTTCCACTGGAAGAAGCGAAAGTATATTTCCAGGCGAAAGGCTATGATGATAAAGTTCGCCTCCTTGCACACCGTCGTAAGGACTATCTTAGGCTTTACCGGCTACAAGACCACTTGGATTATCATCACGGCTACATGGTGCCCTCAACGAGTTATTTGATGTGGTTTGGGCTTTCTCTGGTCGAGGGAGCTGATGAAGGCTTTACTCTACGTTTCCCACGCAAGGATAACCCAACTGAATTGCAACCCCCTCCCCAATATCCGATGCTATTGAGCGCATTTCGCCAGTACCGGAACTGGTTAGAACACCTTGGGATTAATAGTGTGGGAGCGTTGGACGATGCCATCATCGAAGGCCGGATCGATGAAGTCATTTTAGTCGCTGAAGCATTTCATGAACAACATATTACCAGGATTTCTTCTCAAATTGCTGGACGCCGAGATCGGATCCGGATTATCCTGATTTCTGGACCTTCTTCATCTGGAAAAACAACTTTCTCAAAACGTTTATCTATTCAACTTCTAGCCCTGGGTATATCCCCATTTCCACTTGAGATGGACAACTACTTTGTTGATCGCGAAAAAACCCCACGAGATGAAAATGGGGAATTGGATTTTGAGGCACTTGAAGCATTAGATAAAAAGTATTTAAATCGCGATCTTGAAAGATTGATTGAAGGTAAGCGCGTCCAATTACCCAGATATAACTTCAAAACCGGTCACCAGGAACTCGGGGAAATGATTCAGCTAATTCCAGGGCAAATGATTATCCTGGAGGGGATACACGGCCTCAATCCTGTCTTGATTTCTGATATCCCTAATGAACAAATCTTTCGGATCTATGTTTCAACGCTCACGCAACTTAACTTGGACCGGCATAACCGCATCTCGACAACGGATACTAGGTTAATCCGCAGGATCGTACGGGATGCTCGCGAACGGGGTTATTCAGCCCAAGAAACCATCAAACGTTGGGAGTCGGTCGGTCGTGGTGAGAAACGCAATATTTTTCCTTACCAAGAAAACGCGGATGTCATGTTCAACTCTGCCCTGGTATATGAGCTTTCTGCCCTAAAAGAGCTGGTTGAACCACTGTTAAGGCAAGTGCTGCTGGGTTCGCCTGAGTATATTGAGGCAAAGCGTTTACTCGCCATGCTGGAATGGTTTTTACCGATCGAAAGAAATTTGATCCCCGATAATTCCATCTTACGTGAATTTATGGGCAATTCTATTCTAAGGAATTTCAAAATCTGGCAACATATATCCTAGTTCGGTTGAGAAAGAGAATGAGTATATCAATCGTATTTTTCAATATGTTATGGGAAATGGGAACCCTCGGGCTTCTCAATGTTGTTACCTACCTGGAGCAAAAAGGATATCCAACAAAGCATGTCTACCTGACAAGGTTTGATTTGGAAACTCCTGAAGAAGTGAACGCTATTTTATCCTTTGTCGAGAAAACACAACCGGCATTGATAGGTTTTTCCTTGATGACCTTCAACTTTGATCGGACCAAGCGGATCTCCCTTGAAATCAAGAAACGTTTCTCACGTATCCCGATAGTGTGGGGTGGTATACATCCAACCTTCGAACCCGAAGAATCGATCCAGTATGCCGACTATGTTTGCTTGGGTGAGGGCGAGGATGCCATTCTTGAACTTGTACAGGCTATTGAATCGGGGGCACCGACAAATAGCATCCGCAACATCTGGAGCAAGCAGGATGGAAATGTACACAGAAATGACGTCAGACCGTTGATACAGAATTTAGATGACTATCAATTTCCTGGGTTAAATTGGAACAACACTTTCTGTCTTGATAAAGGACGGATAACACGACTCTCCCATGACCTCTACCGCAAGTATGTGCAGTATTCGGGAACTATGTATGACATCATGGCAAGCAGAGGATGTCCGTATTCATGTAGCTATTGCGGAAATGCCCTCTTCCGCAATATTTACAAAAACAAAGGAAAGTTTGTTCGGTATCGTTCCGTCGATAACGTGATCAGAGAATTACAATATGCAAAAAAAGAATTTCCGTATATCAAAATGGTGAACATACAGGATGACGGATTTGCCGCTGCTCCAGAAGTATATATGAAAGAATTTTCTGACAAATACAAAACAAAGATTGGACTTCCTTTGCGTTTGAGAATAATTCCCACAAGCTTAACGGAAAAGAAGGTAAAGTATCTCTCCGACGCTAATGTATTGGTTGCAGTTCTTGGAATCCAATCTAGTGATCGCATTAATAACGAGATATTCAATAGGCGTGTATCATCAAAAACGCTCATTGACGCAGCAAGAATGCTCAAGAAACATAATATTGTGGGGCAATATGACCTAATAGTCAGAAATCCTTACGAAACAGAAGAAGACATGATTGATATATGTATAACACTATCAAGAATACCAAAGCCCTATCATCTAGAAATATTCCCTCTGGCATTTTTTCCAAATACTCCCTTAAGAGTAAGAGCTATTAGAGACGGTATTAAAGTCGACCAATCAGATGGCTATAAAACACCATACGGTAGTTATCCCATTAAGCATCCATATCTTTTCAAACTTCAAACTGCGTGTCCCTACACTCCAAGATTTCTTATTGAATTTTTTCTTTGGAATAGACATTCGCGATTTGCCCGCGGCATATTTAGTTTCTATTATTACTTCATCTATAAAAGCATCGACAAGGTCAGGGAGAGAATAATGAGGAATACGAAGCTTGTTGCTTTGACAAAGAAGATTATTATTCTGCCGAACACCTTGATTTGCCATCTGAAAGCCGTATGCCAAACAAAGTGCTCTAGCGGACGTGCGTAAAACGCGCCGCTGAGCTTGGACGATAGTTAATTTGTTGCAGAAAGTTGCTAAACATGGATCGTAAGAGAAAAACAGATAGTGAAACAGATAAACCATCATTTCGGGAATCCCTGATAAATATATATTATGATTTAGTTCCCCTGGTATCATTAAATATTATTTGGTTTCTGCTTACGCTTCCGATAGTGACTGCCTTCCCTGCCGCTGCTGGACTTTACTATGCCACAAACCAGTTAGCCCATCAAAAAGGTGCTGGTTGGAAGACGTTCTTTGATGGCTTCCGTATACATTTCTGGCTTAGTTGGCGTTGGGGGTTGTTAAATCTTATCATATTAATAGTGCTGGTGTCTAATATAAAGTTTTATGGGCAGTTGGAGGCAGAATGGAGTGTGTGGCTGAGGGGTGTTATTATTGGCTTGAGCATCCTATGGGGGATAATTCAACTTTATACATTTCCATTTTTACTCGAACAGGAAAAACAACGGTTAAGCACGGCTTTACGGAATAGTATGGTACTTCTAGCCACACGACCAGCTCCTGTTTTAAGCGTGGCATTTCTTTCCTTGGTCCTGGCAGTGTTGAGCACTGTTATTGTCTTGCCCGCCTGGTTCTTTTTTACTGCCAGTCTGAGCGTCTATCTGGCAAACAAAGTTGTTATTGATTCGGTAAAAAAACTTCAGAAAGATGAACCACCGGAAATTGGTGGGAAAAAATAATGTTTATATATAAATGATGGAGGTGTGAGGTGAATCAACGCGTTGCTCTATACTTACAAGACGCGCATGACCTGCGTGATGGACTGGACTATGTGCGTTATGCCGAGCAACGTGGTTTTGCCTTTCTGCTTGCGCTGTCCCAGGGCTTTTTCATGCGCCTGTTTGGGACGATAGCCTCATCCTCCACGATTGCGTTGCAATTCACGGCTGATGGTCGATTTGTTTACACCGAGTACGTTGGCAATTTCTGTCTGGTTTAATCCATTTTCAAAAGTGCTTTTATCTGGTATCTTTGTTCACAGGTAATCTGAGTGTAGATTGTCATAAGCGCTCTTTTGACTTGGCGGTCTCAGGTCCAATCCTACCTCAGCTTGCCTCTTTTGACCGTTGCAAAGTTGCACTTACGAGTTGAATCTACGTATTATAATTCCGTGATAAAATGTTAATAAGGAATCACCAATTGGCATCAAACTTGCATAGGTGTGTATTGGTCAACAGCAGCTCGAACAGCTTGCGCATCCGCCACTGGTGTCATTGCGAGCGCAGCGAAGCAATCTCCACTCCTGTTTATGCGATTGCTTCGGGGGGTAAAAAGCACCCCTAACAAAAAGCGCTCCTCGCAACGACAGTTCTGTTTAGACCATCCTTGACCATTACAAAACTTGCATAGGTGACTCTGATATCCTGTTTTCACTTGGATGGGTGGCTTCAAGTGGGTATAGATAGCGGTGATGAGCCGATTATTAATGTCGGAATGGCGGAGCGCGGCTCTTCAAAGTTTCTTTGTTGTATGATATTGAGTGGTGAAAAGTAATGCCGAATGGGAGTGTCATAAGTTTTGTCTAAATAGATTGAGTGTTAATAACTCAAACGGCCGTAAAACAGAGGGGATATGACCAAAAGCCAGAGACTGCAAAATCTCAAATGCTTTACCGAAAGTGGCTCAAAACAAAATTTTCTCTTGTTGGTAGGAGAAGTTCTCTTGGGATATGATTTGCTCACGCAACAAAGGAGTGGATTGGGGTGAGTCCAGTGAATGAGCGAGTGTTGGTGACTGGTGGTGCTGGTTTCATTGGGAGTCATTTAGTAGAGAGGCTGCTGGATGATGGGCATCAAGTGGTAGTGTTAGACAACTTCTCCACAGGACGACCACAGAATCTGGCACGGTTGCGCCATCACCCAGCTCTGGAATTCTATCAGGTAGATATTATTGATCACGAAACCGTTCGCCCGCTCTTTGCTGGGGCTAAATGGGTATTTCATCTAGCAGCGCTTGCCGATATTGTTCCCTCAATTCAGCGACCGTTAGACTACCACCGCGCCAACATTGATGGCACGGCAAGTGTTCTAGAGGCATCGCGGGCGGCCGGGGTGGAACGTTTCATCTACACGGCCTCGTCGTCATGTTATGGAATCCCTGATGTATATCCTACTCCGGAGACTGCCCCTATTCGTCCGCAGTACCCATATGCGCTCACAAAATACCTGGGTGAACAGATTGCTCTGCATTGGGCGCAAGTGTATGATTTGCCGGTCGTGTCGTTGCGTCTATTCAACGTCTACGGCCCCCGTTCACGCACATCCGGCACTTATGGTGCAGTGTTCGGTATTTTTCTAGCACAGAAATTGGCGGGTAAGCCGTTCACTGTCGTGGGAGACGGTACTCAGACTCGTGACTTTACGTTTGTGACTGACGTGGTCGATGCGTTTATGTTGGCGGCAGCTTCAAATACCAACGGGGAAGTTTTCAACGTCGGATCAGGCAACACATACAGTGTCAACCGCTTGGTTGAATTGCTTGGAGGTGATGTTCTTTATATTCCCAAACGACCTGGCGAACCGGATTGCACTTTCGCAGATACACGAAGAATCAAAAAAGAACTGGGTTGGCAACCCCGGGTCTCCTTTGAAGAAGGTGTTCAGGTCATGCTAAACAACATTGATTATTGGCGTGAAGCTCCAGTATGGGATCCAGAATCGATCTCCAAAGTAACCCAGGATTGGTTCGCATATCTGGGTCGAGTACCAGCATAATAGATGTTAAAATATTGAGTGGACTTGGAGGTGTCAAGAGCAATTATGCCTCGCAATAACAAGATTATAGATCTGGATGAATTGGCTGCTCGTGTAAAAGAACTCAAAGCAGGAGGTAGAAAGGTCGTTCATTCCCATGGTATATTTGACCTTCTTCATATTGGATATATTCGTCATTTTGAAGCGGCGAAGAAGATGGGGGATGTGCTTGTTGTTACCTTGACCCGCGATGAACATGTTAAAAAAGGTTCACATTGTCCAGCGTTTCCGCAGGATGTGCGAGCAGAGGCAATTGCTGCGTTGGAAGTTGTTGACTATGTAGCGATTAACCTTTGGCCCTCATCTACTGAAACAATACTGCTGCTCCAACCGGATATATACGTTAAATGCCCTGATGAAAATATGTCTGACACAGACAACCAAAGTGCGATTGGCCGCGAGATTGATGCAGTTCATTCGGTTGCGGGAAAAATTCGCTTTACGGATGACATTACCTTTAGCTCTTCTAGTTTGCTGGATAAGCACTTTTCATTTTTTACTCCCGAAGTGGATCAATATCTTGAAGATTTTCGCCACCGGTATTCACTAGATGAAGTGTTAGGGTGGTTGGAGCAAGCTTCCCGACTGCGACCGCTGGTGATTGGTGAAGTGATCATTGACGAGTATCTATTCTGTGAAGGAATTGGTAAATCTACTAAGGACCCCGTACTGGCTGTACTACAGGAATCGGTCGAGGAATATGGTGGCGGGAGTCTGGCGGTTGCAAACCATCTGGCTGGGTTGTGTAGTGAAGTGGGTCTGGTGACACAGTTAGGTGGAATTGAACGACGAGAAGACTTTGTACGCGGGAGTCTGTGGCCGAATGTCAAGCCTGTGTTTCTTACCAAATCCGATTCGCCAACAATATCCAAACGACGCATCGTGGATCGCTACTCTGGCAATAAGCTGCTGGAAATCTATAAGATGAATGATAGCCTGACAGCCGGTGAAGACGCGCGTGCGTTGTGCGATGCTTTGGAGAAGGCAATCAACGAATGGGATATCACAGTGGTGGCAGATTACGGGCATGGCATGTTGACTCAGGATGCTATCCAGTTGCTAAGTGAGCGGTCTGCTTTCCTGGCAGTTAATGTACAATCGAATGCGGGCAATCGCGGTTTCAACCCAATTTCCAAGTATCGCAAAGCAGATTATGTTTGTCTAGCTGGATACGAAGTTGCAATCGAAACTCGTCAGCGTGAGGGAAATCTACGCGATCGGGTGTCTGAAATAGCTCAGCGATTCGACTGTCCACGTTTTACAGTGACCCAGGGCAAACACGGTAGTTTGCATTATGACATCAAAACAGGATACACGGAAGCCCCGGCTTTAGCTACGAGGGTACAGGATCGCGTCGGTGCCGGTGACGCCGTGCTTGCTGTGACTGCGCTATTGGTGCGGGTGGGTGCGCCGTGTGACATCCTGAGTTTTGTAGGCAATGTCGCAGGCGCAGAGTTAGTTGCAGACCTGGGCAATCGAGTTCCTTTGGATCGACTTGCTCTGAGCAAGCACATCGCTTCGCTGATGAAATGACACTTCAGATACAATAAATTGTACAGGGTGTCAAACACAGGATTTTTCTGCAATTTCATGACTACTCGATCCAGCTAATCGGCTGGTTATGATGAGGATCGCAAGTAAATGCCGAAAACCACGAAAGCCGTGAGCGAATCTTTCAGACACTACTGCCAGACGTTGTCAGAACTGCTATTGAGCGTCCAGGTGATAGATTATCATCAGGCAGTCCTAGCATTTGATGAAGCTGCGAGTCAGGTTGTAGATATGATCCTTTCAGCTAAAGCTGCCTCTAGAAAAGTAATGATAATTGGTAATGGTGGAAGCGCATCTATCGCTAGCCATATACAAAGTGACTTGTGCAAGGCCGTAGGTGTACGAGCTATGGTTTTTAACGAAATACCATTGTTGACAGCATTTTCGAATGATCACGGCTACGGGTGTGTATTCGAGCGACCAGTAGATCTCTGGGCTGAAAGTGGTGACCTATTGTTGGCCATTAGCAGTTCGGGACAATCTGAGAATATCCTTCGTGCTGCCCGTTCAGCTGAAGCGCGAAGGTGTCAGGTTGTCACGTTTTCTGGATTCCGGGTTGACAATCCGTTGCGCAGAATGGGGCGGTTGAATTTCTATGTGCCTTCGCAATCTTATGGGTTTGTAGAATTAGTCCATTCGGTCTTGATGCACTTCTTAGCCGATGTCGCATTGGCATCTCAAATAACGCAGGGGGGCCTTTCGTGACAAACATGAGACCTATTCGCCAAGTCTTGGTTACTGGCGGAGCGGGTTACGTCGGCGCCGTGCTCGTACCGGAACTGCTAAACAAGGGCTACCACGTTAAGGTGCTTGACCTGTATATCTATGGCGAGCACGTTCTGGATGCTGTCAAGGATCATCCTAACTTAGAGCAGATCAAGGGCGACATCCGGGATCGCAAGTTGCTGGAGCGGCTTATACCGGGCTGCGATGCCGTCATTCACCTGGCGTGCATTTCCAACGACCCAAGTTTTGAGTTGGATCCGGGACTGGGTAAGTCCATCAACTATGATGCGTTCTATGATTTGGTAGATGTGTCGAAGGAAAGTGGTGTGCATCGCTTTATTTATGCTTCATCTTCGAGCGTGTATGGCATCAAAGAAGAGGAAAACGTCACCGAGGATTTACCTCTGCAACCCTTGACAGACTATTCCAAGTACAAAGCCATGTGTGAAGACGTCTTGCTCAAAAAGCGGGAGCCGGGCTTTGTTACCATGATCTTGCGCCCCTCGACCGTTTGCGGCTATTCTCCACGTTTGCGGCTTGATCTGACAGTAAATATTTTGACCAATCACGCCTTCCACAACCGCAAGATCATCGTCTTTGGCGGGCAGCAGATGCGTCCCAACATTCACATCCAAGATATGACTGAAGCGTATCTAAAGTCACTCGAGTGGCCTGACGAGGCGATTGATGGAAAGATATTCAATGTTGGTTACGACAATTATCGAGTCTTGTGGATTGCTGAAATGGTGCGCGACGTAGTGGGGTCAGATGTGCAGATTGTCACGACGCCGACGGACGACTTGCGCTCATACCATGTTTCATCGGAGAAGATCAAGCGAGAATTGAACTTTGTGGCTCGGCATACCGTTCAAGATGCGGTACGCGATTTGGTGGCAGCTTTTCAAGCCGGGAACGTTCCAAACTCGATGACGGATAGTCGCTATTACAACATCAAGACAATGCAAGCCTTGAGTTTCAAGTGAGTAGAAGAACGGAAAAAAGCTATGGGATTGGCAAAACCCGCGCTGCGTTTCATTGCGCGCGAACATAAACAGAAGCCATTTACCGGATCGGTTCTAATATTGGGGCGTCAAAACGTATACGCCACGCTAACCGAAACCCGCTTGTTGTTGCTGTCAGAGGGAATTACTCCGGCTGATTTGCCGCCAGGTGAAGGATTACGTACTAATATTCCCAGTTGGTTCAATACGCCGCAGGCAAACAACACAACCGATGCCGCTTTTTTCAAATTGTTGGGTGCAACTGAAGTGATGGCTCTAGATTTGTCGGACTTTGAAGGTGCTGATATCGTGCACGACCTGAATGCCCCCGTGTCGGAAGAGTGGCATAATCGGTTTAATCTGATCGTAGATGGCGGCACGATTGAGCATGTGTTTGATGTCCGGCAATCATTTATCAACATCGCGTCTATGCTCAGGCCTGGTGGACGGATTATTCACTTATCGCCTACAAGTAACCATGTGAACCATGGTTTTTATCAGTTTAGTCCAACTTTGTTCTATGATTATTACGTTGCCAATGGCTTTGTGGGTCTCAAAGGTTTTATCTTTGAATATGAGATTCGTTTTCATGATACCAGACCCTGGGATTTTTATGAAATGCGAACGAGTGGACTAATTGCATCCAATCGACAATTAGGGACAGCATTCATAGCGGAAAAAACCATGAGTTCCACTGTGGGTCAGATTCCGACACAATCTTTTTATACCCAGATGTACGAACAGAACAGAACAGAACAAAACAGAACAGTACACTCATTGCTTAAGGCATTTGTCAGGCGTTTCCTACCTCCCATTGCCCAAACTTGTATAAGAAATATGCTGAGGACTGATCAGACCCGAAAGCCGTGGGGTCTCAAACGGTGGGACAAATTCTAGAAACCTGAGGTGAGCTAAATGACAATGTTACTATCAAGGCCATGTAGCACCGACAACTGAAATATGAGTTTTAATGTTTATGGACTCTGATGGATTCCTAATCACGGAGATGGAGTCAATAGCGCGCCGCACACGGGGAAAGTTAGTAGAAATGTCGCACGTGGCACGGACCCCGCACTTGGGTTCGTCTTTGTCGTGTGTTGACATTCTGGTGGCAGCCTACTGGGGGTTTCTAAAGACCGACCCCCAAAACCCTGGAGACCCTAATCGGGACCGCCTTATCCTTAGTAAAGGACATGCTGCGACTTCTCTTTACGTGACATTGGCCTATCGAGGTTTTTTTTCATTAGAGCTTCTTGAAACCTATGCCCAATCCGGTGCGCGCCTGGCAGAACACCCGATTTATGGCTCCGTACCTGGAGTGGAAGTGACGTCGGGTTCCCTCGGCCATGGGTTATCGTTGGGATTGGGGATAGCACTTGCTGGACGTCTTCAGGGGTATGGCTACCGCGTCTTTGTAGTGATGAGCGATGGAGAATGTAACGAGGGGTCGGTTTGGGAAGCAGCACAGTTCGCGCCTATCCACCATCTAGATAACATCGCTGTGATTGTGGACTACAACAAGTGGCAAGCCACCGGGCGTAGTAATGAGGTGATGGCTCTCAGTCCACTCAAACAAAAGTGGGAAGCGTTTGGATGGTCCACGCACGAAATGGATGGACACGATTTGAGTTCTTTGGTCGAGGTGTTGCGAAACGTACCGGATGGTACTGGCAAGCCGGTTGCTGTGGTCGCCCACACGGTTAAGGGAAAAGGTATCTCGTTCATGGAAGACGATAATAACTGGCACTATCGCTTTCCCAATGCGGATGAGGTTCAGAAAGCCAAATGGGAGCTGGGGCTGTTATGAGAAATGCGTTTGTAGCCGAGATAACGACCCTGGCTGCCAAAGATGAGCGGATTGTCCTACTCTCCGGCGATATAGGAAACCGGCTATTTGACGAGTACAAAGAGCGTTTTCCCGCGCGGTTTTATAATTGTGGGGTGGCCGAAGCCAACATGATGAGCCTTGCAGCTGGTATGGCGCTGTGCGGACTGCGCCCGATCACCTACACAATCACTCCGTTTGTCACCACACGCTGCCTGGAACAAATCCGTTTGGATGTGTGCTACCATAACGTACCAGTGATCATTGTGGGCACTGGGGCTGGACTTTCGTATGCTTCTCTCAACGCTAGTCACCATTCATGTGAGGATATCGCCTTCCTGCGCATGTTGCCAAACATGGCGGTGGTTTGCCCTGGCGATGCGTGTGAAGTACGGCTCGCGTTGCGCGCTGCGGTTGAATATAATGGTCCAGTCTACATTCGCTTAGGAAAAAAGGGAGAACCGGTGGTACATCTGCAAGCACCGCAGTTTACCATTGGGAAAGGTATCATTATCCAGGATGGGCTGGATGTCTGCCTGCTCAGTACCGGCAATCTGCTGCCCACTGCGGTTCAGGCGGCAGATGAATTGCGGCAGCGAGGGATTTCAGCGTGTGTGGTGAGCTTTCATACCGTCAAGCCATTGGATGAAGCCATATTGTCCGATGTGTTTGCCCGCTTTAAGGTGGTAGCCACAGTAGAGGAACACAGCGTACTGGGAGGTCTCGGAGGTAGCGTTGCAGAGTGGCTGGCGGATCGATCGTTTCTGAGATCTCATCTTCTCCGTGTTGGGACACCGGACGCGTTTATATATGAAGCTGGAGAGCAGAATTACTTTCGCGAAAAATTTGGCCTGACTGCTGTGATGATCGCTGAAAAAGTGCAGCAGACGTACCAGGTGAACACTCCGCGTTAGGGTGCGAGCATGGTTAATCACCATCGTTGTTCCACATTTGAGATCCTGGAAGCTGTCGAGGTGGTATAGCTATTCGTCTATATGGTGTAGGAATGAGGCTGGGCAGTGCGTATAGGGATTGATTTTGACAACACGATTGCCTGTTACGATCTAGTCTTTCATCGAGTTGCGCTTGAAAGGGGATTGATCCCAGCAGAGGTCTCTGTTGCTAAGGATGAGGTGCGTGACTATTTGCGTGGATGCGACAAAGAGGACGCTTGGACAAAACTGCAAGGCTACGTCTATGGTGTTTGTATACAGAATGTGTCTCCGTTCCCCGGTGTACTAGAGTTCCTTGCTCGCTGCAAGCAGCAGGGTTCTGCTATCTATATTATCAGCCACAAGACTCGTTACCCTTTGCTAGGACCTCGCTACGATCTTCATCAAGCCGCATATGAATGGCTGGCAAATCATAATTTTTGCGATCCAGCGAGGACAGGACTGACACCGCGCCAACTCTATTTCGAGTTGACAAAACAGGGAAAGTTGGAGCGTGTTGCTCAGGTCGGCTGTACACATTTCATTGACGATCTGCCTGAGTTCCTGGCTGAACCTGATTTTCCAACTAACGTAGAACGGATCCTGTTTGATCCAAATAACCAGCATACGACGGGGCAAAGTTTTCAGCGGGCTATCTCATGGCAAGAGATCGAAACAATAACGTTTGGAAAGATATCCCCTCCATGAGTATGTATGGATTCCGAGATGCAGTTGCCGACCTGTTGAAGGTGGCGGGGTTCAGCAGCGATTTTACCCTGCACCCACTCGTTGGGGGGGCAAACAACCGTGTCTTTCGAGTCGAGGCAAATGGATCGGAAATGCTGCTTAAGGTTTACTTTCACCACCCGGACGATCCCCGCGATCGCCTACAGGCGGAATATTCATTTTCCCGTTTTGCCTGGAAGAATGGTGTGCGATGCCTGCCACAGCCGCTGGCCTATGACATCCAGAACTTTCTCGGCCTTTACGGTTTTGTAAAGGGACGGCAAGTGCAATCACATGAAATTTCAGAGAACGCGGTCCAACAAGCGCTTGATTTTTTCCGTGAAGTGAATAAACACAAACGATCACCCGACGCGACCGCGCTGGCCATGGCTTCGGAAGCCTGCTTTACATTGGAAGAACACCTTCAACAGGTGGAGCACCGTGTTCAGAATTTAAGACAAGTTAACGATTTGCCTGGGATTGAGCATGAGGTGGCTCTTTTTATCTGCCATGAATTGTCGCTGGCTTGGGATAGGGTGGCCGTTGTTGTCCGGAAGCAATCATCTACTATGAAATTGTCTTTAGAAAATGAGATCCTTCCACAGGACCGATGCTTGTCGCCATCAGATTTTGGATTTCACAACGCAATCCTGAACGAGGAAGGCTGGTTACACTTTATTGACTTTGAATATGCGGGTTGGGATGATCCAGCCAAGATGGTCTGCGACTTTTTTTGCCAGCCGACCGTGCCAGTGCCAATAACGTACTATGATATGTTTACGGAGTCGGTTGTGGCTGACCTATCGGAGCCTGAAAAGCATCTTGAACGTATCGCTCTTTTGTGGCCAGTCTATCGCTTGAAATGGTGCTGCATCCTGCTGAACGACTTTTTACCAGTGGGCAATGCAAGGCGTCGCTTTGCAGGTGTCGATGCGGATCATGAGATACAGAAATTTAAACAACTTCAGAAAGCCCGCAATTTTTTACAAAGCCTCTCCTAAATAGGTGTAAGGTAGATGAGCTTCAGATCAAGGTATGTATAACTATGAGCTCTAGTAAAAAAGTCATTGTCCTTGGTGCCAACTCTTTTTCGGGTCAGGACTTTGTTGACCTTCTGCTTGACAATCCAGATAACAACGTGATTGGCGTGAGTAGATCTCCAGAACGCTCGGGGGCATTTCTGAAATACAAATCGCGGAGCGATCTGTCGCATTACCGGTACTTGGCGATGGATATGAACCATCAGATGCCAGAACTACTGCAACTCCTCGATGCTGAACGTCCAGAATATATCGTAAACTTTGCTGCGCAGAGTGAAGTAGCACCGAGTTGGGAGCATCCGGAGCACTGGTTTCAAACCAACTGTGTGGCCATGGCGCAGTTGATTAATCACTTGCGCAAACAGGATTACCTGCGTCGTTACCTACATATCTCCTCACCAGAGGTATATGGGACGTGCGTGGGCCGGGTGACCGAAGACGCTCCCATAAACCCCAGCACCCCTTACGCCGCGTCCAAGGCAGCAGCGGATCTGCTGCTGTTTACCTACTTTAAGCAGTTCGATTTCCCACTGCTCATAGTGCGCGCTACTAACGTCTATGGCGCACGACAGCAACTCTTCAAGATCATCATACGCTCCGTGATTTATCTAAAAATTGGTAAGACCATTGAATTACACGGGAGTGGAACAGCGGTTAAGTCGTATATTCACATCCGCGATGTCTCTCGTGGTGAACTGTCTGTGTTGGAAAGTGGTCAATTGGGGAGGCTATATCATATCTCACCAGACAGGGGAGTGGCAGTCCGAGACGCTGTAAGGATGATTTGCGAACAGATGGATAAGAAATTCGAGGACAGTACGCGAATGGTCGCAGAACGCCCTGGCCAGGATGCAGCCTACGTGATCGACTCCACGCGCATTCGTAGTGAGTTGTGTTGGTTCCCCCAGGTTAACCTTGAAGAGGGTATAGCAGAAGTCATTGCATGGGTTGAGCAAAACTGGAACGAGATCAGAAGCCAGTCTTTGGAGTACCAACATAAGCCATAAAGGTAAAAGGAGTATCATGGGTCGCTTACTTAATATTGTCACCCCATTGCACAAGGAGACCAAGCGGGACTACATTGCCCGGATGGTGGATGATAAAGTTCAATGCATGATCAAGGCCAAAGAGTACGAGTTCGACTATTGGGACGGTGATAGACGCTACGGTTATGGAGGTTACAAGTATGATGGCCGTTGGAAAGTGGTGGCTGAAAAGCTGATTGACACATACGAGCTCAAACCTGATGCCAGGATTCTGGATGTGGGTTGTGGTAAGGGGCACTTGCTGTATGAATTCAAGATGCTTCTGCCCGGCGCTGAAGTGGTTGGTTTCGATATTTCCCGCTACGGAATCGCCGATGCACCTGATGCTATTCGAAACAACATATTTCGTTACAGGGCCCAGGATCGCTATCCCTGGGGAAATCACTATTTTGACCTGGTTATTTCCCTGGCCTGCTTGCATAACCTGCGCATATTTGAACTACAAACAGCCATCAGTGAAATTGAGCGGGTGGGTAAAAACAAATACATTATGGTTGAAAGCTATCGTAACGAGCAAGAGTTGTTCAATTTAGAGTGCTGGGCTTTGACGGCCGAGTCATTCTTCGATACCGCGGAATGGATCTGGCTCTATGACCAATTTGATTACACTGGCGATTATGAGTTCATTTATTTTGAGTAAAGGAGCTGAAGATAAGCTATGCAACCGAAGAAGATGAAAGCAGCTCTTCTGGTGGAGCTTAACAAGCCGTTGGTCTTGACTGAAATCGAATTACCCCAAGAACTGACCTGGGGTCAGGTTCTAGTCAAGGTGTATTATAGTGGTATTTGCGGCAGCCAGATACACGAGATTGAAGGTGCCAAAGGTCCAGATCAGTTTTTACCTCATTTGTTGGGGCATGAAGGATCAGCCACAGCGATTGAGGTCGGTCCGGGGGTCAAGACGGTCAAAAGAGGGGATAAAGTTGTCATGCATTGGCGGCCTAGTGATGGAATCCAATCTGAACCGCCGACTTATCAATGGGATGGGCAGAAAGTGAATGCCGGCTGGGTGACCACCTTCAGCGAATTTTCCATTGTCTCAGAGAATCGGCTCACCGTCATCCCTGCGGACTTTGATATGAAACTGGCATCCTTATTCGGTTGCGCTGTGACTACGGCCATGGGCGTTATCAATAACGACGCCAAGGTGAAAATCGGCCAATCAGTTGTTGTATTTGGCGTGGGTGGATTGGGGTTGAGTATTGTCCATGCTGCAGCTTTGGTCGCCGCTCATCCGATCATCGGCATTGATCTCTTCGATGTTAAACTTGAGATGGCAAAGCGATTTGGTGCGACTTATTGCTTCAACTCCAACAAGACCACCGACCTGGACAGTGAGATTCGCAAGATTTTAGGCAATGCTGGCGCTGATGTAGTGATCGAAACTACCGGCATTGCCCAGGTGATGAACCAAGCCTATGAGTTGACCCAACTGGATGGAAAGACGATTTTAGTCGGCGTGCCCAGGAAAGGGGACAACATGTTAATTGACACGTTACCGCTCCATTTCAACAAGGTCTTAACTGGTTCCCACGGTGGTAGTTGTGTGCCTCACATTGATATCCCACGCTATGTCCGCCTTGTTCAGGCTGGCAAACTAAATCTGGACAGGTTGATCACGCACGAGTTCAAGCTAGATGAGATCAATGATGCTATTCAGGTTGTTAAAAGTGGTGAGGCCGGAAGGGTACTGCTGGTTATGGACTGAACACTGGCAGGTAAGAGAGTGTGCCTCGTATACGGTAAGGCGATCATTTGCTTTGAGTGGAGGAGAGACACGTGTTGAAAGAAAAGACCCGCGAGCCACAGTATCAGTTTTGCGTTGATTTACGCAACCGTGAAGGATTGACGCGCCTAGGGCTGATGAGCAATCAAGTCTGGCACGATGACCCGAAACGGTTGGTATTTACCCTGTCGCGCTACAAGTTTGTGTCGAAAATATTTAGCGGCCTGGGGCATGTCCTGGAGGTCGGCTGCGCTGATGCCTTTGGTACACGTATTGTCCGGCAAACAGTGGAGCGACTGACAGCTGTAGATTTTGATCCAGTATTCGTTCAAGATGTGAGTGAGCGCATGGATGAGCACTTGGCATTTGAGTGTCGGGTGCACGATATGCTGGAAGGGCCGGTTCTAGGAGACTTTGACGGTGCTTACACACTCGATGTACTAGAACATATTCCTCCAAGGTATGATGATCGTTTCATTGCGAATATATCCGCGTCGCTGAACCAGTATGGTGTGCTTATTGTTGGGATACCGTCCTTGCAATCTCAGGCCTATGCCTCTATGCCCAGCCGTGAAGGGCACGTGAATTGTAAGGACGATCGAAGCTTGCGAGAGCTTATGTCGCGCTTTTTTCATAATGTTTTTATCTTTTCGATGAATGATGAGGTGGTGCACACAGGGTTCTATCCGATGGCGCATTATCTCATCGCGCTGTGTTGTTCCAAGAAAGAGAAATGATCCAGGAACTTTCGCACGATCGGTGAAGAGAGTGGATTAGATTTGGTCGATTCAGGTCTTGGGACCTGAATCTGGGGAGGAGTTGAGCGTGTATTCCGAGAAACCCAAATTACATCAGCGCCAGAAGGAGCACAAGCCAGGTAACTTACGAACAATCGCATTGGACGTTACACCGATCTGCAACATGAGGTGTCCGCGTTGCTATGCTGAAACATTCCGCCAAGTCAAACCTGTGGAGTTAAGCGTTTTGCAGAAAGCCTTGGACGAATCATATGAACTAGGGGTTTTCAACTATGTCCTCCAAGGAGGAGAAGCTATTCAAGACCCCCATCGTTTGGAGGCAATCATTCAGATGTGCCATCCTGATGAGACCTATATCAATGTCGTGAGCAACGGCTGGAGTATGACTCGCCAAAAAATCCGTTGGCTTGGGAATTTGAAAGTAGATAAGATTGCATTCAGCCTAGATTCTGGAATAGAAGGTGAGCACGACGTTGAAAGGATGCCCGGGTCCTACCGTAAGGTTCTTCAGGGGATAGATGATGTTTTAGACGAAGGGCTACTGACCTCCATTTCCACAGTGGTCACTCACCAATCCCTTTATTCAGAAGGATTCAAGAAAGCATATGTGTATGCTCAAACTAAACGTATTCGGATTGACATACAGATCGCGGAGCCGGTAGGGAATTGGGACGGGCAGAAGGAGTATTTGATAACACCTGAAGATGCCGGATATATCAAAGCGTAGATTCAACTTGTAAGTGCAACTTTGCAGCGGTCAAAAGAGGCAAGCTGAGGTAGGATTGGCTCCGAGACTGCCAAGTCAAAGGAGCGCTTATGACAAACTACACTCAGCTTACCTGTGAA
>Ga0315284_10002804_pt1 | contig 24855 bp, 20 predicted proteins | sample YL17G09_16_MG_FD_203696 | JGI IMG/M metagenome (GOLD analysis project Ga0315284, IMG submission 203696) | Sediment microbial communities from Yellowstone Lake, YNP, Wyoming, USA - YL17G09_16 | ecosystem: Environmental > Aquatic > Freshwater > Lake > Sediment | place: USA: Wyoming | collected...
TGCTCCGTCTGCCGGCCACCTCGGTGACCGTGCTGGGCACAATCGCCGCGCGGCGAGTGGCGGATGACTACCTCATCACGCGTTGCTCACGCTCTTTGGCCGGCCTCTTCTCACATAGCGTGGCCGCCTGAAGGCGGTGAGGGGGAGGTCTGGGGCAGCAGCCGGTTACCCTGCTCCCCGGGCCTGCGGATGAGGCGGAGCCGGGCCCGCGGCGGCACTTCGCCGCGGCCGGAGGAGTTGGCGTCCTTGTTCCCTTCCGTAGGCAGAACCTTGCTGCCCTGCTCCTCCTGGGTCTGTTCGTCACCGCCCTCGCCGCGAAGTCCTGGTCGCTGGCCCGGATTCCCGTCGGCCCCTACGCCAGACCCGGAACCGGCCGCGTGGTCTTCCGCACGCTCGCCGGCGCGAGCGACTTCGCGAGCGGAACGCTCGACCGGGCGAGGACGGACGAGACGGGCGCCCTCATCCTCGACACGGCGGTCGGCCTCGAAGCCGGCGCCGACCCCGCCGGCCAGTACAACGGCGGGGACTTCCTCTTCGGGACGTACCTGTCGCCGGCCTGGGACACCGGCGTTGCCGTGGACTCCGTCGTCGCGTCCTGGAGCGCCGACACCCCCGACGGGACCTGGCTCCGGGTGGACGCGCGCGCCCTTCAGGGCGGGGTCTGGACGAGAAACTACACCGTGGGAGTCTGGGCCTCGGGAACCTCCGTCCTCAGCCGCCGCAACGGCGGCCCCCAGGAGGACGAGAACGGCCTGGTCGACACGGACGCCCTCACCCTGAAGCGGTCGGCCTCGGCCGTGCAACTCAGCCCGCTCTGGAGGCCCGCTTGGGGCACCGACCTCGCCGTGCCGGAGCGGAGGCAGAACGATTTCCCGGACGGCGGCGGCTGGTGCAGCCCCGCCTCGGTCTCTATGCCGCTGGCCTTCTGGGCGGGTAGGGCGGGGAACGACGCCTGGGACCGCACCGTTCCGGCGGTGGCCGCCGGCGTCACCCCACGAGTATGGCGGCACCGGCAACCGGGTCTTCAACACGGCCTACGCGGCGAGCCTGGGGCTGGACACCTACGTGACCCGCTTCGTCTCCCTGGCCGGCGTGGAGCGCTGGATCGCGGCGGGTGTGCCCGTGGCCATCAACATCGAATTCGGAACGGGGGAACTCGACGGGACCCCGATGCCCTCCAGCGACGGACACGTCATCGTCATCCGGGGCTTTGACCGGAAGGGCGATCCCATCACCAACGACCCTGCGGCAAGGGCCGACCAGGGCGAGAAGGTCCGCATCGTCTACGACCGGGAGCAGCTCGAGCGGGCCTGGCTCGGCCGGCCCACCGGCACGGCCTACATCATCCTCCCGCCGGGGTACCCGACGCCGTCATGGTGACATCCCTGTCGCGCCTCCTCGAGTATCTCGTGTCCCCGGTGCGCCTCTTGGTAGGACCATTCTCTGGAGAGGAGTCGGCCACCCCGGCCGAGAACTCGCCTGGAGAAAGGGGGCCGTTCCTTGACTCGTCGCTGGTGGGACATCCTCGTCTGGATTGCTGTAGTCCTGGCGCAGAACGCCACCCATGAGGTCACGCACTACCTCGCCGCCGTGGGACTGGGCGAACGGGTGCTCGCGTTCCGCTTCCTGACGAACGGCTGGGGTACGAGCCAGGTCCTCTACGCCACGCCGGTGGCCGAGCGGGCCGGCGCCTACTGGCTGGTCATCGCGCTGGCCCCTACCTTGGTGACTGTGCTCATCGGGTACGTCATCTACGCCTGCCGCCGCAGCCTCGTCTCCCCGGGCCGCCGTCTCCTGAGCATGGTCGCCTGGTACGGGGGCCTCGTCTTTCTCCTTCTCGACCCGCTCTACATCGGCGTGCTCTCCCTGTTCGTCGGGGGCGACGTTGGCGCCGCGGCGGTGGTGGGCTGGAGCCCGTGGGTGGTCCGCGCGGCGGGACTGGCGCTTCTGGCGGGGAACGGCCTCTTGGTCGCCCGCTGGGTCCGCGAACTCCTGTCCTCCGGTCGTCCGTCCGGGCGCCAACTCGCCTAGCCGCCGGAGGACACCCGACCCGCCCCCGGCCCCGCCTGGCGACGCATTTCCTTGTCGCCCTCGCGGGCAGGTTGTACAATGGTCCCAGCCTAGACCGCTTGGCGGCGCTGCCGGTGGCTCCGAAGTCCGCGCCCGCAACTCCAGGAGCTCCCCTCGTCCGACTCAGCCGCCGCTCACCCGGTGCCCTTCGCCCTGACCGGGCCGCGAACTCGCCTCGCGGGTCATCCTGGAGGGGAGAACATTGCGCCATCCGCTTCGGCCCATTCACCTGGGATTGCTCGGCCTGGTCTTCTGCGTCGCCTCGAGCAACCTTCCGCCCATCACTCCCCTCTTGCCGCCGCCTCCGCCTCCCAGCCAGATCATCGTCTCGGCTCTGGAGACCATGGAGTTCAACCCTTACCGCCTCTACACGTACCAACTCGACGGGACCCACACCGAGTTTCCGCACACTCGATCCAGCGACTACGAGTACAGCCCGGCGCCCGACGCGGCGGGGGACGTGGTCTTCGCCGGCGGTGACGGGAACCAATCCGAGATCTACCTCTGGCCGGCCGCCGGCGGTTCGCTGGTCCGGCTGACGAACAACTCGGTCCCGGATCTGGACCCGGCCCTCTCCCCCGACGGCACGAAGCTGGTCTTCTGCCGTCCCGCCCCGTCTCGCCCCGACGGCACGTGCCTCGGGTGGCGGACTTCTTCCAGGGCGGGCTCGTGAACGTGAGGCAGCTCACCTACGACCAAACCGCGGAACCCAGCTTCTCACCGGATGGGACGAAGATCGTCTACGCCGAGCAGTGGGTGCCTCCGGGGACCAACCGCGTCATCCACCGCCTCCGGGTCTACGACCTCGCCGCCTCGCGCCTCACGAGCCTTCTGGGCAGTGTCTGCTCCAACTACGACCAACGCAAGCCCTCCTAGTCGCCGGACGGCTCCAGGATCGCCTTCGCCCTGGAGCGCAGCGCCGGGATCTACGACCTGGCCCTGGTCGACAGCAGCGGCGGCTCGCCGGTCTTCTGCACGAGCACGCAGCTCTACGACGAGGGGGCTCCTCCTGAGCCCCCAGCGGGCGGGAACTCATCGTCGAGTCCATCTCGAACGGGCCTCGCTGCTCCGGTTGTCGCAGACTTTCGTGGTTGCGGCGCGGGACCGCCTGGCCGCCTACCTCTTCGAACTGCGCCTCACCCTCGAGCGGCCGAGGTCCATCGAGGAGGCCATGGTCACCGCCGGTGGCGTCAGCCTCCGCAAGGTTGACCCCCGCTCGATGGCTTCCCGACTCGTGCCCAGCCTTTTCATCACGGGCGAACTGCTCGACATCGCCGGCCGAGCGGCGGCTACAACCTCCAGGTCGCCTTCAGCACGGGGTGGCTGGCCGGGGAAGCGGCCAGTTGGGCCGCCAGCGAGCGGTGAGGGCCGCAGCGAGCGATGAGCGGGCCTCCCCGGGGCACCGGGTCGGAGGTGCCGGCGACCCCTGCCGTAGCCCACGGGGGAGTGAGAGTGGCCGCCGTAGCGCCGACGGCTTCGCCAAGGTACCCGGCGGAGGTTTCCAGTGCCCTTCCCAGAAGAATAGGGCGGCGATCCTCATGTCCCAGTCTTCTCTCCCGTATCGTTGCCTGGACGGGCATCGTTCCGACCCTCGTCTACCAGAGAGTCGGTGGGAGGTAGGAGGGCTGCTGTCGAAGGGAGCGGTCAAGCATAGGCGTGACAGTAGTGGAGAACCCCGACCTGATCGGGGCCATGGCGGGCGTCGCCACGGGCGACGGACCCGAAGCGCGGCGAAGGCTCTATGCGGCGCTGCTGGGCAGCACGCTGCTCGTGCTCGTGACCCCCGAGAAGGGTGAGAACCGGCTTGCCGGTCCTGGACGCCCCTTCAAGGCCTACGCTGTTCTCGCCGGAGACGGGCGCAGGCTTCTGCCCGTCTTCACGGACGAACCGACCCTTCGGGCTTGGCCGCCGCCCCCAGGGCTCGGCTACATGGCCATGGAGGGGCCGGCTCTCTTCAGTATGGCCCTCAAGGGCGGTCTGGGTGGCCTAATCATCAATCCAGGCGGCCCGACCGGCGGCGAGGTGACCCACCAGGAGCTCTCCATGCTGGGTCAGGGAAGCATTCCGGACTTCCAATCGCGAGACTTGGCGGCGACCGCGCCGGGGGCTCGGCCCCCGGTGAGGTTCGGCATCCCCCGTGGCGCCGGCGCCTCGATAGGACGGCCGCCTCGCGAACTACCCGGCCGGCTGGTGTCACTCGTCCGCGCCGAACTCAGCCGGTCACGGGTGGTCGCGGAAGCGTACCTCTTCCTCATGGTGATAGGAGGCGGGACCCCCAACCTGACCCTGGGAGTGGTTCCGGCGAGTGCCCTGGGCGAGGAGGCCGTTGAGGACGTCGCCCGGACCGTCCTCGCGGCGGCACATCCCGCGCTCACTGAGCACGACAGCCTCGACTTCATCGTCCTGAACCCCGACCTGCGAAAAACGGTCAGGCAGGTCTGGCCGTGAGGGCCGGCGGGCTCCGGCTTGTCCGCCCGCAGGGCGCTCTTGACGAGCGCGAGGCGAGGGCTTTCCTATCTGCCCTGCTTGCCGAGGCAACAGCCCTCTGGGAGAGTACGCATGATGCGAATGCTTTCCCCCTTCCCCGGGCTTTCAGTCCCCTTGGGGACCTCGCCATGGCCCGACAATACGGCGATTGCCCGGCCGCGGAGGTTTCGCGGTGGTGGGGCGGCTTCGAGGACCGCGTCCTCAGCCTTCACCCCCAGGCCCACGGACTCGCTTTGGAGTGGCTGTGCCGGACCGTCCCTCGCGAGGGGATTGTGGCTCCGCTCTGCCATGCCCGCAAGAGCTGGGGAGTACGCGCCTCGGTGAATGAACTGCTGACTCAGTGGGTTTTACGCCACCCCGTCCCGGGCGCCGTGGAGCGGCTTCTGAGAGCGGCGAGGGAGTTGGTGGGAACCCGGGCGCCGCCGGTCCCCTTCGACCCGGTGAGGCAAGCGAAGGTCCTGATAGCGACGGCCACATCGATCGCGGGCGACCCGGCGCGGGAGGGGCTCCTGTCCTGGCCGGAGGTCCGGTCGCTCGCCCGCGGTATCGCAGAGGAGGTCCTGGCCCTTGAGGTCCGGGAGTCGGCGGTGCCCGGCTATTCCAAGACCCGCACCGACTACTATGCCCGCGAGGATGCCGCCGGCGCGGCGATGCGTCTTCTTGAGGTAGACGCCGGGGACGGCGGCCTCCTGGGTCAGGTTCTCCTTACCTACCCTTGTCTCGCGCGCCCACTCGGCTCGCCGGGCCGCACATGCCCGCCGGCCATGGCCGAACGCCTGAGGCGGGGCACGCGGGCGATGGTCGACCGCCTCCTCCGCGAGGAACTGGACACGCCTCACGGTGACCGGACCGGAACGCCTGGGAGCGCCACCTGGAAGGCCCGCATTCTGGTTGACTACGGCGGTTACCGGGGACTGGATGACTTCACCGCCGCCTGCCTCTGCCTGAGTCTTCACCCGAGAGCCAAGCTCCCTCCCTTGCCCTACTGGCGCCAGTCGGGAGCGCCGGCCACGCTGGCCTGGGCCCTAGCCCTCCTTGTACACTTGCCCGCTCCGTCGCCCGACGACGTGGCCAGAACCCCGGAACTGGTTCGGCTCTCGCCGGCAAGCCTGCTCACGGCCGCTCTCCTGGCGCCCGCTTGGGCTCCGCTCGTGGAGGCGGTTCTGGAGCGGCCCGGCCTCGCGGGAGCATCGGCGTGGCTCAAACGCTACGGCGGTCAGTATCGGCAGCCCTGGAGCGGGTGGAATCCGATCCTTCATGGCGAGGAAGACACCCGCTGGTCCGTGGATCGGAGCGCGGCCGGACAAGCCGCCGGGCTCATGGACAGAAACCAGTTGGGGAAGCTTCTCACCCACGAGGTAACCCGGAAGTTCAGGCGCGAAGGCGCTTACTACCTTGAGGCCGTCCTGGGCCTCAACGCCGGCGAGGTCGCGGACGGTTTCGGCAAGCGGGACAAGTGCGCCGTGCGCGCTCTCGGGATGCTTCCCGCCGGAGGCGCCGTGACGGACGTCGTCGAGCGCTACCTTGCCCTCCGGCGCTTCGCGGTCGAGTCCAAACGCCACGGGGCCAAGCGGCAGGCCTCCGAGGGGAGGGCCTTCAAGAGCGGCCTGGCCAACCTGGCCGTCACCGCCGGGTACACCTCCGTGACCGCGTTTGAGTGGGCCATGGAGACCCTGGTGAGCGGGGCCGTCGATCCTTCGACGCTGGCCTGGTCGGTGGCCGGGTACGATGTGCGGGTGGAGCCCGACGCCAAGGCCACGCTGGTCATCACGCGCGCTGGCCGGCGCCTACTGGGCGTTCCACAGGGGCTCCGAAGAACTCCCCAGTACGCCGCCATCAAGGCGGCCCGGGAGGTGCTCTCCTCTCAGTGGCAGCGGGTTGTGCGCCGGCTGGAGGCGGGCATGGCCACGGGCGAAGTGTTTGAGCGGGGGGAGTTGGCCGCGGTCCTGGCAACCCCGGCCGGCCGGACGGTCCTGCCCAAGCTGGTTCTGAGGCGCTGGACGGAAGGCTGCGAGGAACCGGTGGAGCTCCTTGATTCGCGTACCCTCGACGGACAGCCTCTCCCGGCCGAGATCGCGGGCCGGACACAGGTGGCTCACCCCATCCATCTCGCGAGGTCGGGAAGCCTGGAGGCCTGGCGACGGCGCCTGGTCTCGTTCGGCTTTGTGCAGCCCTTCAACCAACTCTTCCGCGAATGCCATGCTCCCAGTGAGAAGGAGTTGGAGGGTGAAGTCTCGCGCTTCGTCGGCCGCCGTGCGATGGTGGGCCGCGTCACCGACTGGCTCCGGCGGCGGGGCTGGGAGCTGGATTCCGACGCGGGGCTGGAGCGGCTCCTCGCCGATGGCAGGACGGCGGGATTCTGGTTCAGCGACGGGCCGCCGTACGCCCGGGCTACGAGTGTCCTGACCGTGGGTCCGCTCTTCCTCCCGAGGGGTTTCGGTGAACTGGCCTTCTCCGAGGTGGTTCGCGAGGTTGACTTGGCCACCGCGGGAGGGCCACCGGAGGCCGAGCCCCGACCGGGTCGGCGGAAGCACCCGGCTTCGCCGGTGGCACCCGCCCCGCAGGCAGTGTCGGCCGAGACCGTAGAGGTAAGGAAGGCTCTGGCTCTGGTCCTCATCCCGGGGGTAGAGGTCGAAGGGGAGCTGGCGCGCGCCGGCCCCTACGGCGTCGACCTCCGGACGGGCGATGCCTTTGGGCCGGACGGTCGTCCGATGATTGCTCCGCGACGGCCGATTCCGGCGGGCTTCCCGTACGCCAACCCCGACCGGACCACGGCGACCGTGATGGCTCGGCTCGCGCGGCTCTCGCGCGTGCCCGGTTTGCGGGCACCGGCCCTGGTGTGGCGCAGGCTGAAGGATAGGCCATGCCGGACGGTGCGAGGTCGATCCGCGCTCCCATCGCCTAAGTAACGGGCTCACGACTTGGACCGCGGTGCGGTCAGGAGCAGCGTTAGCACACGGCGGGACCTTCATGCCGGTGACCAGGCCGGGAACGGGGCCGTAGAAACCCATGACGGGCCGGTGGACTCTGAAACGGGGGCCCGTTCCCTGTGGGGCGCGGGAGTGTGATAGTGTTTGGGAACACGTCCCTTGATGGAATTACCGCGTGGCGGCTCCACGCCGGCAGCGAGTGAGGTGAGAGAATCGTTGACGTACTCCCGCGAACCGGCCAGCGCCGTGACCCACCTTCTCGGCGCCCTACTTTCCGTAGGCGGGCTGATAGCCCTCATCTACAGGGGGGCTGTCTACGGGACGGCCTAGCACGTGGTCTCTTTTGCCGTCTTCGGCGTCAGCCTGATCGTGCTCTACACCGTCAGTGCTCTCTACCATAGGTCTGGCGCTATCGCCAAGGCCCAAGCTCGTGTCTCGCAGGCTGGACCATATGATGACCTTTCTCCTGATTGCGGGTACCTACACGCCGTTCTGCCTGGTGCCTCTTCGAGGGGTGTGGGGGTGGTCGCTCTTGGGAGTCATTTGGGGCTGCGCCGCGCTTGGGATGTCGGCTAAGCTCTTCTGGATGAGCGCACCTCGCTGGCTGTCGACAGGGTTCTACGTGCGGGCGCCGTGTTCTACGTGGTGAAGTGGCCTAATCCCTGGCCGGGCAGGTTCGGTTTCCACGAGGTCTGGCACCTACTGGTCCTGGCGGGAAGTTCAGCCCATTTTCTGGCCGCACTCGTCCTCGTGTAGTACCCCAGGCCGGCCATGGCCCCTCCCCTGTCGGCCGTGCCGCCATCCTCATCGGTTCGTTGGTCTTCGTTTTGTGGCCAGGTCGAGGAGAGCGCCGGGGGTCATGACTTCCCAAGGAACCAGGGCGGAAGCGAGACGGAAAGCCCCTGACGAACGCGTCCGCAGCTCGAATGTAGAAGGGTGGTAGAGGGGACCCCGGCCGGGGTCCCCTCTGCTGTGTGAGCAGCCGTCACCACGTGCTCCACAGCGCGACGGCTCCGCCTTCCAGCGGCCCAACCCGGGCGAGAGCTGCCACGCCCAGGCCAGCCTGAACCCAACCACCTGCGAGGCAGCCAAGGCGCCTCCGCCGACAACCCCCGGCTGGCACCCGGTGTACGGAGCCGGAAAGCGGTACCAGCTGTACTCGTAGGCCATCAGGCCTTCCGACGGCGGGAACGGGTTGTCGTCGTGGGCGCAGATATGAGAGTCGCCCGGGTAGACCGGGCCATGGTCGCGAATCCGACGCACCCACTTCATCAGTCCGTGCAAACCCTTGCTAGCAGCGTGAGGACCCGCGTGCTGTAATCGGCACGCCGGCGTGCAGGGCTGCGGCAGTCGTCAGCGGGGCGAGCCGGACGGCTGCGGACCACGATTCCAGAGGCCATCTTCCTCCTGCGAGTCCCAGAACTGGGTCATGGCCTCCCCGGCGAACTCAGGCCACTGAGGGAAGGCCGCGAGGAGTTCCCACGACCGGAGCCAGCGGTCAAGGGTGCTTGGAGTCGCGGTAACCTTGGCCGGCATGGGAACCAGGCCCACACCGAGGTAGCGGATTCCGCACGGCCTTCGGTACAGCCAACGCAGCAGGGCGCGCGTCAGGGGTGCGGGGAGTCCGGCGGCTCGGCCGCCGAGGAGAGCCAGGGCGTACTTGTTGTCGAGGATCAGGTAGCTGTCTCTGACCGACGCCCCGGTGAGTTCGCGATGAGCCAGTGCTTCCGTGCGGGGGTCATAGTCGCCGCAGCGCGGTCGTTCCTCTCGGGTGGGTCGGGCCAGATCCGCCGCCCGTCAAGGACATCCTTGATATAGGCTCCCGCCCGCGCGAGGAGCGGGTGGCGGCCGTCGAGCCGTTGCCCTTTGGGCCAGGGCCAGTTCGATGACCTGGGGACTCTGCCAGGCTGTCCGAGGCCTCCTCCACGAGAGCGGAGGACGCCTGAGGGGCCAGGACATCTCGCAGCAGGCGGTACCGGACGACCGAATCAGGGTTCCGAGTCCAGGATCATGCGGGCGCGGGCGACTATGTCGTAACGGGTCAACGTGTCACCCTCCAACGCTTCGAGTGGCTTCCTTCTGGAGGAGGACGACTGGTCCACGGTTGCGCTTGTCACCGGGGCGACGGGAGGCCCGGGGCGAGCGATAGCCGTCGCCTGCCGCGGGAGACCAGGGTCCTCAGCAAGGTGTCTCCAAGACTACCGGCGAACGTTGTTGGGTGACAGAGAACGCCGCTAGGAGACTGAACCCGGCCCGCAAGATCTTCATGACCCTCTTGGTCATGGGCAGCCTCGGCGTCCTTTTCGTCGTCAGTGTCCTGCGCGTCTTGGGTGTCTGGCTTTGGCCCGTTTCTCCCAGCGGCTGGGGCGAGCCGGCAGGGAGGCACGCGGTTACCGTCGGAGAGGTGCGGGCCATGGGTGGTGGCCGCACTGCCACCTACCTCATCGGTGATGGAGGCCGGGTTTGGGCCTGGGGCGACAACAGCTCTCGCCAGCTCGGGACCGGGGTTCCCGCCTGCCGCCCGGTTCCGGTCGAGGTGCTCTTTCTGGACGGAGTCGTGGCCATCACCGCCCAGGGCGACCGAGTCTATGCCCTGCGCTCCGACGGCACGGTCTGGACCTGGGGCGCTCCAGCTTCCCTTGGCGGCGGGACCGCCACCCCCGCGCAAATCACCAGTCTCACCGACGTAGTCTCCCTCGCCGCGGGAAGCGGTTCGGGCTTCGCCCTCAGACGGGATGGCACGGTCTGGACCTGGGGTCACCTCTACCAAGCGGGAAGTCAGCCGGTTCCAGCTCCGGTGGACGGCCTCGACCAGGTGACGGCCATCGCGGCCCGGCGAAGCGACGGGTACGCCTTGAGGGCCGACGGCACCGTCTGGACCCTCACGGAGGGCGCGTCGGGAGATGCCCCCGGCGCCATCGTCGCGACTGAGGTCACCGGGCTGCCCCGGATCAAGGCCGTTGCTGCGGGGGACACGGCTGGCTATGCCATAGCCGAGGATGGCTCAATCTGGGGCTGGGGCGTCAACCCGCGCTGCCTTCCCCCGGCCACGGCGCCCGGGAGACCCCAGGCGTCCGTCCAGCTACCGGACGTGACGGGGGCCACCGCCATTGTCGCCGGCCCGGGTGATGCCTATGTCCTGGCCGAGGGCGGTCAGCTCTGGGCCTGGGGCGAGAACTCGTGCGGGCAGCTGGGGGATGGGACGGAGGTCTGGTCGTCGGCCGACCCCATTCGCGTCCCCGTATCTGGTCCTGTGGTCGCCGCCGCGGCGGCAGCGCACAATGCCTACGCGGTCACCGAGGACGGACGGGTCTGGGCCTGGGGCCTGAACCTCTCGGGTGAGTTGGGTGACGCCGCGTTTCCCGCCCACCGGCACGTTCATTCGCCCGTGGAGGTGCGGGGTCTTCCCCGGGCCGTGGCCGTCGCTGCCGGGCACGGCTCGGGCTACGCTCTCGCCGCGGACGGCAAGGTGTGGGCCTGGGGCGACGACAGTTTGGGCCAGCTCGGTGTGGCCTCCCTGCTTTGGAGCCGGGAGCCCGAGGAGGTGGCCGGTCTCTCGGGCGCGGTGGCCGTGGCGGGTCTGTATGACGCCGCCCTGGCCTTGAAGGACGACGGGACGGTCTGGACGTGGGGCCGCAGCCTGGCCGGGCAGTCCAACTCCCTTGACCTCCCGGCCACCGCTCTGGTGCTTCCCTCGCCGGTCCGGGTTCCGTTTCTGTCCGGCGTCACGGCCATCGGTGCCGGGCAGCATACTGCCTACGCCCTGCTTGGAGACGGCTCGGTGGTAGCCTGGGGCTCAAACCAGTGGGGTGGGCTAGGCTCCGGCGAGCAGACCGCGTCAGGCGGCCCGGACTACGGACCCGTCAAGGTCGCCGGTCTCCCCGCCATCAGGGACATAGCGGCAAGCGGAGCGTCGGCCTGCGCCCTGGCGGCCGACGGGACCATCTGGGTTTGGGGCCGCCTGGACCTTGACACCGGAGCCAGCCTTCCCCACGCCTCCGGCGCCGCTCCCCCCGCCGAGGTGGTCTGGCGGCCGAAGCTGGTTCCGGCGCCGGACGGCGTGACAGCCGTGGCGGCGAGCACGGACGCCTTCTTCGCCCTCGACCGGTCCGGGGGAGTCTGGGCCTGGGGTTCGAGCCGCTGGGGCGAGCTCGGCCAAGGCTGCGTTTCCGGTGAGGTGGTGGCCGAACCCCAGCGCGTGGGCGGTCTTCCGGAGATGGTCGCCATCGCCGCCAGTGAACGGGCCGCCTGCTCCCTCGACCGAAAAGGGCTGGTCTGGTTCTGGGGCACCAACGACTGGGTCTGGGGCCCCGGCGCGGAAGGAGCCACCGTCCGCGCCACCCCCGAGGTCGTGGCCGGCCTCAACCGGGTCGTCTCCCTCTGGGCCTTCGGCGACCGGGTCTTCGCTCTCCGGCGTGACGGCTCCCTCTGGGCCTGGGGGCAGAACGGATGGGGCGTCTTGGGGGACGGGACCATGCTCTCCACTCAGGCGCCGGTCCGGGTGCTCATTGGCTAGGGCCGGCCGTGTGATCAGCCCTTCGGCAGTCACGGCTGGGTGACGCGGCCCCCGGGTCCCGGCCCTGGCTCAGTGCGGTGCAATCTGGATGCGGGGAGCGGGGGGACGAGGGTGGAAAAGGCGTCCGCCGCCGCGGGACTGGCTCGCGAGCAGTACGGGGTCCGGCGGGCTGTTCTGTTCGGCTCACTGGCCATCGGGGTGTGGTGACATGGAGAGACTGGTGCGGCCCCTGCGCCTCGGTGTGGGCCCGCGCGGCCAAGCATCTCCAGTCTTTCGCCAAGCTGGTCAGCCAGGTGGAGGATCTCACCCGGGCTCCGCTGGGAGAAGAAGCATCCCAGCGCCGGCCCCGGGTTCATAGACTGGCAGCATGGGAGCCGACGCTGACCCCAATGATCCGCGAAGCCCCCGGCCGCATCCGAGCCGGCTCTATCGCCGCCTGTCCGCTGGTCGACCGGTCGCAGGCCGCAGGCCGGAACCTACTACGGCGCGCCTGCCCGACGTCGGCTTCCGGCTCCTGGACGCCACCATGCCGACCGTCTACCGCGTCGACACCAGCCGGAGCCTCGTGGCCCTCACTTTCGACGACGGTCCCGACCCCGTCCACACTCCGGCCAAGTTGCGAACTCTGGCCGAGCACGGGGCTACCGCCACGTTCTTCATCCTGGGGACGTACGTGGACGGGCGCCCGGAACTGGTCCCGGCGACCGTGACGGCCGGGCACGAGGTTGGCAATCACACCTACGGACACCCCGACCTAACGGGCCTGTCCTATGCGGGGGTTCTTGCCCAACTGGAGGAGACTAAGCGGGCCATCCTGAGGGCAGGCGGCCCGCCGACGACCCTCTTCCGGCCGCCCTACGGGTTCTTCAGCGACACGGTCCTCGCCGCCGCCGCTGGCGACGGCTACCGCCTGAACGTCATCTGGGACATTGACCCCACCGACTGGCGCCGGCCTCCCGCGCCGACCATCGCCGGGCATGTCCTGTCGCGCGTCCAACCGGGGTCGATCATCCTCCTTCACGACTGGGTTCCCGAGACGACCGAGGCGCTCCCCGGAATCCTCGGCGGGCTGCGGGCGCGGGGCCTCCGGGCGGTGACGGTCTCCGCCCTTTTGAAGTCGGCGGCGGTCCCCGGGCCGGCTCCGGGTCCCGCCCCCGCGCCACCCGCTCCCGCGCCACCCGATCCATCCCCGGCGCCGCCAGAGCATCGGCGGAAGCGCCGAATCCTCAGGGTGGAGACGCCGCTTCTCCGAGGCGACGACGTGACGGCCGTCCAGCGCGCCCTCCGGAGCCGGGGCCTTGACCCCGGGACGGTGGACGGAGTCTTCGGGCCGCGAACGGCGGCGGCCGTGCGGCGGTTCCAGGCGGGGCAGGGGCTCGCCGTCACCGGGGTCGTGGCGGAGGCGGAGTACCGCAGGCTCGGTGTGGCGTGCCGGGCCTAGCCCGTCCGCACCTCAGGCTATCCCCGCCGGCGCCTTCGCCGCCTCCTTGTACTCGTCCGGAGGCGCTTGCCGACCGATGACGACGCGCTGGGCCTGGGGCGAGCCGGCGACCGACGCGAAACATCCCGGCGCCGCCGGCCGTATCAGTGTCGAGCACTGCTGCAACCGACGGGAGAAAAGCCCCGGTGCCGCAACAAACCCGTTCCCAGCCAGCAAGGCCGTGCCGCGGAGTCGTCGTCCTGAGCGGGGTTGAATGGCTGGGTGACGTCCTGCTCGGATACCCCGACGAGCCCCGGCCGGAGACGCCGACGCCCACGAAGGCCGTGCGCCGGATGTCACCGCCCAGGACTCGCCGGACCGAGCAAGGGGGCGCCGGCGATGGGCCTCACACACGCGACCTCAGGCTAGTCCACCCCATCCCTCGGGGCTCGGAGATACTCGTCGCCCCAGGACAGCGCGTCGAGCCAGATACCGGACTGGCCGAGTTCGAACTGGACACCGGCAGCCTCCGCTGGCTGGACTGCGCCCGGCGTCTAGGCTGTCTCCCCGCCGAGCTGGCCACGCATGTCAGCGTCGAGAGCGGCGACATCGTGACCCTGGGCCAAGCCCTAGCCGTGCGGGTGGCGTTCGAGACCCCGATGGTCGTCGTCTCGCCGTGGGCAGGCCGGGTGGCGATGGTCTCCAGGTCCCTGGGCAACGTCTACGTCAGGGAACTCACGCCGCCCGCGCCCGGGTCAGTGACACTCAACGTGGCCACGGGGCTTGATGAGCGCCCCCGTAACTGCGCCCGGCACCTGCGGGTTTCCGAGGGAGCGCGGGTCTACCGGGGGCAAGTCGTCGCAGCCCAGACCATGCACTCCGCGGGACTCATGAGGCGTCACGTCCTGGCGCCCATCAGCGGCGTGGTTCGACACGTTTCACCGGACGGGTCGGTTCTCGTCATCGACCCCCTGCCAAACCGGGCCGTCGTCCTGGCCTACGTGCCAGGGACGGTCGCCGAGGCCGTGCCCGGCCGCCATGTCGCGGTGACCACGCGCGGCTGGCGCGTTATGGGCGCGTTCGGGGTCGGTGGGCCGACCGGCGGTGAAGTGGTCGTTGGCTGGCCCGGCCTGGCGCTGCCGCCGGCAGATGATGCCGGTGACGCGCGTCTGAAAGGCACCATCGTCTTACTCAGGGACCCGCCGGACGCCGCCCTCCTGCGCCGGCTCGAGGCCGCCGGGGCGAAGGCCGTTGTCGCCCTGACCATGGACCAACGCGAGTTCGTCGAGTACCTCGGACACGAGATTCGCCTTGGGATAACCCCGGACTCGGAAGCGGCCGGTCTGGCCGTCATCCTTCTGGCCGGGTTCCGGGGAGCGGAGGAGGGAGCCGCGGCGCGGGGCTTCGACCTCCTGGTGAGCCTCTCCGGTAAGACTGCCTACGTCGACGGCCGGACCCAGGTACGCGCCGGCACCCGCCGTCCCGAGGTCGTCGTCGCGGAGGACGCGGCTCGGGCTGGGATTGCTGACACCGCCTCGCCCCGCCACGTTACGACCCCCAGCGAACTGGGCGAGACCGCCGGATGGCTGGCGGCGACCGAATCCGGCCAGCGGCAAGAGGACCGCTTCGGGGAGATTATCGGCTATGACCGCCTCCACCAGATCGAGGTCGTGACCTCGGGGCGCTCCGGCCGGAGGCCCCCGACCCCCCAGTTCCCCGAACTCTGGGTCTATCCGGTCTGCCGTCCCCGCGACCGCCAGGCCTACACCGCTCGTTTCCCCGGGGCCCCCGCGCCCCGAGCCGCCGCCTACCCCGGCGAAGACGTGCGCCAGCGCTTTGCCGACCTCCCTGTACTGGAGGGTCGACTGGCCGGGAAACTCGGGTCTCTGGCCGAGGATGCGGCCAGCCGCACGGCGCCCGCGCTTGGGGAGCTTCTGGCGCAACTCCCGGCGAAGCCGCAAGCCTACGCTGCCGAGGTCGGCCCGGTCCTCCTTCTCGGTTCCGCCTTGGTCAGCGCCTTGCGCCGAAGCGAGGCCGGGATGTGCCTTTGGTCGCGTCGGAACCCCGCCGAGCGCGCCTGCCCCGGCTTCATCCTCACCGACGCCTCCCCGGCCAGCGTAGTCCGGGCCGTACCGGCGGGGCCGGGCACGACCATCCTCCTCCTCGTGGGGCGGGCCTCCGGTTGGACGCCGTTCCACCTGAATCTGCTCGGCCGCACCGACCTTGGGCTCGTGTTCGACACTCTCTCCGGTGACAAGGTCCAGCGCGTCGCCGAGGCGTTCCGGTTCTTGCAGGGAATGGGCCTGGTGAAGAGCTTCATGTCCGTCGGCGACGGGCAGCTGACCGTGCCGCTGGCCGGCGACCAGGAGTCAAGGTCTCTCGCCTGTTGGCTCCGACCGAGCGCCGATAGTCTGGCCGCTCTGATGGCCGGCCACCTGCGCGAAGCAGGGGACCTTGCCCGTGACGTTGTCGCGGAAGCGGTCGCGGCCAAGGACGCCGGCGCGGATGCCGGCGCGGATGCCGGCGCGGACGCTGGCGCTCGCCCCGGCTGCGGGGATGTCCTTGAGGCCTTCTACGCCTGCCTGACCGACTCACTGATCCTGGAGGGGCGCCGCCTCGGCCTCCTCCCCAAAGGGGTCCGTCCCATCCCAGCCACGGAGGCCGACGAACGCTGGGGCTACCCCAAGTTCCACAAGATCACGACCAGCCACGCGTCGCGCTAGCAGCCATTGACGTGGCCCCGATGTCAGTCCTGGGGCGTCCCGCTCATCGTGCGTGGGCGGTGCCGATGCGTTTCGTGGCCGAGAACCTCGGCTGCACGGTGGAATGGAACGCCGGGGCGATAACGGTCGTCGGGCCGTAGGGAGGCGCTGGCTCCCGTCGGGTGACGGTGCCAATCAGCGCCAGGGCCCTGGCGCTTTCCACACGCTCTTGAACGGCCGGCCGCCGGCAAGGGCGGCTAGGAGAGGCTGCAGGAAGGCCTTGATTGATGCCACGACGTCGGCGAAAGCTTCGGGCGCGTCGGCAGTGCGGGATTTCGCGGTGAAAGCATGCCACTGAGTTCGCCTGTCCGGGTCAACGGCGAACATCGGCTGAAACGCCTCGGGCATCGCCGGGATGGGCGTCTTTCGATTCCCAAACGTCTTCTCGACGGCCTCAGCCAATGTATGGCCCTCGAAATCGAATGTCCGGGACAGCATCCAGATGTCGTAGAAGTCCTTCATCCGGCTATTCAAGACTCCGAGCTTGACCATAGCCTGCAGCTTCTCGGCGATAGTGCTTTCCCTCGTGTAACCGGCCAGCTGAGCCGGTGGAAAGTCTAGAAGCGCAGGATAGGAGACCATGGTGGGGCCGGGTACGATGACGTCCCCGAACCCGACGTCGACCTGGAGGGACACCCTGGCCGGGCCAAGGCTGCCCCGCACTCGGACGCGCACACCTTCGTATATGGCGTCCTCCGTGATCTTCGCGGCGGTTACCGAGCCGGGGTCGAAGAACATGCCGTCCGGCTCCACATCCAGGATGCAGGCGTCCCTGATGGCGTCGGCGATCACCGTGGGGTCGTTCGCGGTCCGCGCCAGAAGGTCGATGTCCATGGTGGGCCGTGACGCCGCGCCGCTCCACACGGGAAGCATCAAGGCCCCCTTGAGGATGAACTTGTCGGCCTGACGGGTCCGGGAGAGTCGATAGATGAATCGCTCGATGGCACCGATGCGGCGATGTTCGAGACCCTCCGAACCATCACAGGATGGCCTCGAGATAGGGACGCATGACCTTCGTTACCCGGCAGGCCGAGGCATAGCGCATTAGGTCGGCCACTTTCACATCCCCCCGCTCACGGTAGAAACGGATGGCTTCGATAAGCGTATCGCGACCGACGCGGTTGCGGAATTTGAAGCAGTCGGCCAGGGTCTTCTCCGGACCGTAGACGCTCACACGAACCCCGTCGAGGGCGTGAGTCTCGACCCCTGCGTTGAAGGTCTCGTCGCTGAACCGGTACGTCTGGATGGGCGGATGGTCGAGGCGTGGCTCCGCCGCGCCGCGCGGAAGGGCGACATGGACTTGGTGGGGTATCTGGGTGGTGAGCTCATGGAACGCCAGGGCCGAGATGAGGCAAATGACTCCTGCGGGGATGCGGGCCGCGACGGTCACCAGATCCGGGTACCCCAGCGGCGGGCCGCCCGCGAGCCGGAACACGCCGCGGCTCAGGACCTCCAGGGCTCCGGAGTCGCGCATGGCGTAGAGAGTGGTCGGGTGGATGCCGGTACGAAGGGCCTCCATCGCGTGGAGTATGCCTCCCCGTTCCTCAAAGACTCGCGTTGCCCGCTCGAACGCCGGGGGTGGCTGTCTTGTTCCTTCAATCGTGCTCCACGCCGGGCTGTACAGGGGGCCAAACTGAGCGCGACGCTCATCCTGCCGGCCATGATGGGGATTGGTCTCCCGGTTCTTCTAGCTGGTCGGCGAGGCTATCCCCGCCAGCGCCTTCGCCGCCTCCTTGTACTCGTCCAGAGGCGCTTGCCGGCCGATGACGACGCGCTGGGCCTGGGGCGAGCCGGCGCCGTGCATGGATTCGGCCAGGTAGGAGACGGCCCCGCGCCCGATGGTCAGGGTCTCGATGAGCCGCAGCACCCGCATCCTGTCCTCCGTGGCCACTCCCGGGACGCCCTTGAGGTATTTCCGGAGGTACTCCCCGGTCGCCGGGTTAGCCAGATCCTTGGCCGACGGCAGGGTGGACATGAGGCCCCCGGCCAGGTCCTGGGCCAGGCGGGCCATCTCGTAGGGGATGCGGGTGACGTTCTGCTTGCAGACGTTGGCCAGGAGGAGGTCGATGATGTAGGAGCCGGCCGGCGTCGCCTTCCCCTCGGACGAGCAGGCCAGACCGCAGGAGTAGATGGTCTCGTTGAGGTGGACCATCTCGACCAGTTTGTCCCGCACGTGGGAGGCGCCGGCCACCCCGTTGTAGTCGGCCGCGAGCGCCACCGCGCCGATGAGGACGTCGCCGATGCCCGCCTTGCAGCCCCCGTAGCTCTGCCGGTGGAACCCGGCGAACCGTTCGACCAGCTTGCCGCTGTAGGCGACCTCGCCGAGGAGGAAGACCCTCTCCAGGGGCACCGTCACGTCGTCAAAGACCGTCAGGGCCTCGTGCGCGGCGAAGCGAGCGTTGCCCTGGTCCAGCGGCAGGTCGTAGACGGCGCGCAGGTCGGAGGCCTGGCGGCCGACCACGAAGGTGATGCCCGGCGTGTCCGACGGGACGGCGAATGAGACGGCGTAGTCTTCTTCTCCGGGTCCGAGGGCCAGGGTCGGCATGACAATGATTTCGTGAGAGCCGAGGGCCCCGGTCTGGTGGGCCTTGGCCCCGCGGACGACGATGTGGTCGGCGGTCCGCCGGACGACGTGGACGAAGAGGTCGGGGTCCTCCTGCCGGCCGGGGCGCGCGCCGCGGTCACCTTTGACGTCGGTCATGGCCCCCTGGCAGACAAGGTCGCTCTCCTGGACATGGGCCAAGAAGCGGAGGAACCTCGGGTGGTAGGAGGTGCCCAAAGCGGCGTCGACCTCGTGGGTGGTGATAAAGAGGGCGTTCAGGGCGTCCCAGCCGACGCACCGCTGGAAGCAGCAGCCGACGCGGCGACCTAGGGTGCGCTGGAGCTTAATTTTCTTGACCAGGTCGTCGGCCGAGCGGTGGATGTGGGTGAAGCGGCTGACGACCGCGCCCTCCGGCGTTTCGGCCGTGGCTAGGGCGCGGCGGGCCGGGTCGGGGTCGTGGGCGAGGTCGTAGGTGGCGGCCAGGGCGCGAATGGAGGAACCGATGACCGGATGACCCGCCGGGTCGGTCACCTTCTCGCCCAGGAAGTAGGCGTCGAGGCGACGGCCCCTGAGGCTGTCGATGTAGTCGTTTCCCGTCTTGAGGACCATCGTCGACCTCCGACAGCCAGGGTTCTATCCGGCGCCGGAGACTCCTCCCGACATCGGGGCCGGTCCGCTGAGGGCAGGAGGAGTCCAGCGCTGACTGCAAAAGGGGAGGGGAGCAGTAGCGTTCGCCCGGACGACGAGCGGGTCGGACATGTCGAAGGAGGTCCCGGCATGACTTCTCCGCTCCGGGGCGTAGCCGACATCATCTTCCGCGGCGGCCCGGTCTTCACCGCGACGGGTCCCCGGCGTCGCGCCTCGCGCGGCTCCCGGCCCGTCCCCGCCAGTCCGCCCCCCGACGCCGTCGCCACGTGCGGCGACCGCATCCTCGCCGTCGGCCAGACCCGGGACATCATGGACCTGGCCGGCGCCCGGACCCGGGTCATCGACCTTCAGGGTCGCCTCCTCGTCCCGGGGTTCATCGACGCCCACGCGCACCTCATCGCCCATGGCGCCTCCCAACTGCAGGTCAACTGCAAGTATCCCAACGTCCGCTCCATCCGGGACATCCAGGCCCGCCTGGCCGAGGAGGCCGCCACCGCCGCCCCCGGCGCCTGGGTGCGGGCCTGGGGCTACGACCAGTCGCGCCTGGAGGAGCAGCGCCATCCGACCCGCTTCGACCTCGACGCCGCCTGCCCCGACCACCCGGCCATTCTCACGCGGGTCTGCGGCCACATCGTCGTGGTCAACTCGCGAGTCCTCGAGATGGCCCGCATCACCGCCGACACGCCCGACCCGGCCGGGGGCAAGTTCGACCGTGACGAGCGCGGCGTGCCGAACGGAGTCCTGCGCGAGGCCGCCGGTCTGGCCCTGGCCGGCCTTGTCGCTCCAACGCTCGATGACCACCTCGCGGCCGTCGCCGCCGGGACCGAGGACTACCTCAGCCGGGGCATCACCTCGGTCCACGAGGCGGGCACCGACGCCCTCGGGCTGCGGGCCTTCCAGGCCCATCTGGCCGGCCGCGGCCCGCGGCTGCGGGTCTACGCCATGCTCGAGCCCAGTGACAGGGCTTTTCAGGAGGCTTTCCTGTCGACAGGCCTCGCCGGCGGCTTCGGCGACGAGCGGCTCCGGATCGGGCCGCTCAAGCTGATGGCCGACGGTTCCTCAAGCGGGCCCACCGCCGCGACGCGGGAACCCTACGCCGTGGACGCCACGGACAGCGGCATCCTCTACCTCAGCCAGGACGAGGTCAACGAGCGGTTCCTGGCGGCGGCCCGGGCGGGTTTCCAGGTCACGGCCCACGCCGTCGGCGACCGGGCCATTGAGATGATCGTGAACGGGATCGAGTACGCCCTGGCGCCGGGACCCCGGCTAGCGGGCGCCCCCGCCCCCGCCCGGCCCCCCCGCCACCGCATCGAGCACTGCGCGATGACCGACCCCGCCTTGCGGGCGCGCATCAAGGCCTTAGGCATCGTGCCCGTCCTCCAGCCGGTCTTTTTCCACGAGTTTGGCGACGGCTACGTCCGGAACTACGGCCCCGCCCGGGCGGCCGAGATGTTCGCGGCGGGCGCCTTCCTCCGCGACGGGGTTCCCTTCGCCCTGAGCACCGACTGCCCGGTGACCTTCCCGGACCCGATGCTCAACGTCTACGTGGCCGTCACGCGCCAGACCATGGGCGGCCAGGTCGTCGGGCCGGAGCAGCGCCTGACCGTGGCCGAAGCCCTCGCGGCCTACACCCTCGGCGGGGCCTACGCGTCCTACGAGGAAGCCTCGAAAGGCAGCCTGGAGCCGGGCAAGCTGGCCGACCTGGTCGTGTTGTCGGGGAACCCGTTGGCGGCGGAGGCGGAAGGGGACCTGGAGGCGATACGGGGGATGACGGCCGACCTCACCGTCTCGGGCGGCGAGGTGGTCTAGCGGCGCGGCGCGACGCGCCTGCGCCCGCTACTCCGGCCGCTCCCGAACCGCCCTCTCTTGCTCCAGCAGCCGGCGTTTCCGGTCGGCACCCCAGCGGTAGCCGGCGAGCCCGCCGTCGGCCCGCACCACCCGGTGACAGGGCACGACCAGGGCCACCGGGTTCGCGGCGCAGGCCCGGGCCACGGCTCGCGCGGCCGTGGGCCGGCCGATGGCCTCCGCCACTTCGGCGTACGACCTCGTCCCCCCGTAGGGAATGGCCTGAAGGGCCTTCCACACCTTCTGCTGGAAGGCGGTTGCGGCCAGGTCGGCGGTCAGGTCGGCGGTCAGGTCGGCGGTCAGGTCGAGGCGGCGCCGCTCGCCCCTTAGGTGCGAGATGACGGCTTGGACGCACCCGTCCAGGTCGCCCTCGTCCTCGACCAGGGTCGCCTGGGGGAACTCCTCGCGGAGTCCGCAAAGAAGGTCCTCCCGGTCAGACCCGCTGACCGGCCCTGGGCCCGGGCCATCGGGGCCTGCCCGCTCGGGAGCGCCGGCGCCGAAGCGAAGGGCGCAGATGCCCTTCGGCGTCGCGGCCAGGAGCATCGGGCCGAGGGGCGTGTCGGCCAGGGTGAACCTGACGGTCACACCCAGACCGCCCCGCCTGTAGGCCCCCGGGCTCATCCCCAGGTGCTCCCCGGCTTTGTCGTACAGGGCGCGGCTGGACCCGTAGCCGGCGTCGTAGAGGGCCGCCGTCACGGTCGCTCCCTGGCGCAGCCCGCTCTTCAGTCGTTCGGCCCGCCGGGTGTCGGCATACTGCTTCGGGCTCAGGCCGGTCGCTCGCTTGAACAGACGCTGGAGGTGGCCCGGGCTCAGGCCCACCGCTTCGCCGAGTTCGCCGAGCGACGGCGGCGGGTCCGCCGTGTCCAGGAGACGCCGGACCTGGGCGACCACGTCGTTGGCTTCCCCCGGCCGGCACCGCCGGCACGGCCGGAAACCCTGGGCCTCGGCCGCCTCGGTGGTCTCGAAGAAGGCCACCCTGGAGCGTGACGGCCGGCGCGCCGGGCACGTGGGGAGGCAGTAGATGCCGGTCGACCTCACCCCGTAGAAGAAGACCCCGTCGGCGGCCGGGTCGCGGGACGTGACGGCCGCCCAGCGGGCGTCGTCGGTCGCGAAGGGTGTGGTCATGGTTTCGGGCCCCCTTTCCCGGCCGGCATGTCGGTCGCGGCTGTCGCGCCGGGGGTCGGGGCGGGTCGGGCCCGTCCCGCGCGCCCTGCGCCCCTCGCCCCGGAAACCAGGGCCACGCTGAAGAGGATGAGGGTGAGGCCGGCCAGGAAGGCCGCTCCCAGGGACTCCTTCAGGAAGAGGCCTCCCCACAGCAGGGCGAAGACGGGAACCAGGTAGGTGACCATGATGGCCCGGGTCGGCCCGACATCCACAATCAGGCCGAAGTAGAGGATGTAGGCGAAGGCCGTCGAGAGGAGGGCGAGGAGCAGGACGCAGATGACGACCAGGGTCGAGGGCCACTGGGTGGGGAGGGCGAAGGGGACGAACGGCAGGAGGACCAGGGCGGCGGCAAACTGGGTGTAAAGAGCCATCGCCTGCGGCCGCGCTCCCTGGATCTTCACCTTGGTGTAGACGGCGGTGAAGCCGTAGCAGAAGGCCGCCAGCAGCGATGCGCCAATCGACCACAACGTCGTGGAGGTGAGCGGCAGGGGGCCGAACCCGGCCAGGACGGCCACTCCGGCAAACCCTAAGAGCAGCCCGAACACTTTGCGCCACGTGAAGGCCTCGCCCATCCAGACGGCGGCCACCACGGCCCCGAACAGCGGGGTGGTGGCGTTGACGGTGGCCGCCAGGGACGCCGGAAGGTAGAGTTCGGCCGTCGAGATGAGGACGAACGGCACGGCGGAGTTGAAGGCGCCGAGGACGAGGTAGTGCCGCCAGTGGTCGCGGAGAGGCGGGAGACTCCTGGTGAGGAGGGCGTACGCGAGCAGGGCCAGTCCCGCGATGAGCACCCGGACCTCGATGAGCAGGATGGGGCCAAGAGCGGGGGCGGCGACGCGCATGAAGAGATAGGACCCGCCCCACAGGGCGGAGAGGAGAAAGAGCGCCCCCCAGTTCTTAGAGCCCATCCCGGATAGCCTCCAGACCGAGCCTGTTCCTATGGCCCTGAGCATACTCCTAGCCGCCCGAACGGACTATCCGTTTCTTGCGCTCAAACCAGGCCGGAAGGACCCGGGGCCACTCCATGGAAACACCCCGGAACGCGATTACGACCGAGGAGACCTTCACCCTGACCGAACTACTCATCGCCCGAGGCTTGCGACCGGCGCCCCTGGTCCTGAAGAACGCCCGGGTCGTCAATGTCTTCACCGGCCAGGTCGACCCTCCCGCGGACATCGCCATCGCCGGCGGCCGCATCGTCGGGATGGGACCGCTCTCGGGCGCCGGGCGCGTCGCCGGACAACACGTCCCGCGCTACTCCGGCCAGACCGAGGTGGACCTCGGCGGCCGCTGGGTCTGCCCGGGCCTCATCGACGGCCACGTCCACCTCGAGAGCGCGATGGTCACGCCGGCGGAGTTCGCCCGGGCCGTCGTGCCCCGCGGGACGACAGCCGTGGTCGCCGACCCCCATGAGATAGCCAACGTCTGCGGCCTGGAGGGCATCCGCTTCATGCTTCGGGCTTCGGACGCCCTTCCCCTCGCCGTCTTCCTGAGTCTGCCGTCCTGCGTTCCCGCCTCTCCCTTTGACGACGCCGGTGCCACGCTGGCGGCCGAGGATCTCGCCACCCTTCTGGACGAGCCCCGGATGGTGGCCTTGGGCGAGGTCATGGACATCCCGGCGGTCCTTGGCGGCGACCCGGGCCTGGCGGCCAAGCTCGACCTCGCCCGCTCGGCCGGCAAGGTCATCGACGGACACGCCCCAGGGCTGAGCGGCCCCGACCTCGCGGCCTATGTCCTCTCCGGCGCCGGCTCGGACCACGAGTGCACCACACCGGACGAGGCTCGGGAACGGCTGGCTCTTGGGATGCGCCTGATGATCCGGGAGGGGTCGGCCGCCCGCGACCTTGAGGCTCTCCTTCCCGCCGTCACGCCGGCCAACAGCCGGCGCTGCCTTCTTGTAACCGACGACCGCGACGCCGAGGACCTCCTCCGGGAGGGCCACCTCGACCATCTCATCCGCCAGGCCGTGCGGGCGGGGCTCGAGCCCGTCACCGCCATCCAGATGGCCACCCTCAACCCGGCCGAGTACTTCGGGCTCGACCGCGCCCTCATCCGGCGTGGCGCCCTGGCCCCGGGCTTTGCCGCCGACCTGGTCGTCCTCGACGACCTGGCGACCTTCCGGGTCGACCGGGTCTACGCCGGCGGTGAGCTGGTCGCCGGCCCGGGCCAGTCTCAAAGCGCGGCGAAAGCAGGGGAGCGGCAAGGGGAGAGGCCAGGGGAGCGGGCCGGCGGCGGCCTCAGGGGAACCTGCCACGTCCTCCCCGTTCTTGCGGCCGACTTTCGCGTCGCGGCGGGCGACGGGCCGGCCCTGGTCATCGAGGTCTTACCGGGGCGGATCGTCACACGGCAGGCGCGGCTCAGCCTTCCCGTGAAGGACGGCTGCTGGCAGGCCGACCCGGCGGGCGGTGTCGCCAAGCTGGCCGTGGTCGAACGCCATCAGGCCACCGGCCGCATCGGTAAGGGGTTTGTCC
>Ga0315284_10002807_pt1 | contig 24832 bp, 32 predicted proteins | sample YL17G09_16_MG_FD_203696 | JGI IMG/M metagenome (GOLD analysis project Ga0315284, IMG submission 203696) | Sediment microbial communities from Yellowstone Lake, YNP, Wyoming, USA - YL17G09_16 | ecosystem: Environmental > Aquatic > Freshwater > Lake > Sediment | place: USA: Wyoming | collected...
CGGAGGCGCTGGCGTTTCGGCGCTGGACTGAAAACATCGCGGACAGCGGCATCGTGCAGATGCGGCCCGCGATAGTGGAGTTCTCCGAGAAGTCGATTGCGGACATGAAGGCGGCGATGCGGGAGGCGTTCGGTGCCAATGGTGGCGATGAAAGTCACCGCTGACGTGAGCGGGCTGCAGACCGCAACGGTGCGGATGATGGAGGCGCTGCAACTGCAAGCGGTGGAGGCCGTGGAGCAAGTCGCGACTCATGCACGGGTCGAGGCGCAGACCGCCGCACCTCAGTATGCCGGCGTCCATCGCACCTCCGTGAATAGGCGCACTGGCCGCCCATACGTCATAGCGCAACTGCTGAAGCGACAGATTCAACGCGGCGATGTCGCAGTGCAGGGAACGCGAACCTCGGTGCCTGTCGGGCTCCTGCCGGCGACAGGGGTGGGGCGACAGATGGCGCCCTATTGGCGGCTTATCAATGATGGTCGCGCGAGTCGAAACTGGGCCGGGAAGCGGCGGATATGGCCGCGTCCAGGAACCAAGGCACTTATGTTTCCTCGTGCGGCGTGGAGATCGCCTGAAGTTAAGTTGAGCGCTAGTCATGGGTTACGGCGCGGGGGTTACACCTTCGATTACGTTGACTGGCCCGGCGTGTCGCGCCCGCATTGGTTCATGCAACGCGGCTTCGGCAAAGCGATGGCGCGCAGTTACGGCATCATGCAGCGCAGCATGGGCGCGGCGATGCGCGCCTGGGGGCAGCGATGACGCTGGCGGTGGGCGACGGCCGCAACGTGCAATCATCCTTGGTGAGTTGGCTCAGAGGCGACGCGGATATTGCCGCTCTACATTTATACGATTCGTGGGATGACGTGATCGCAACGATGGATACGGCGGACTGGAAAGCGCCCGCGATCTGCGTGGAGTTGATCGAGGCGGGGACGCCCTATGTGCGCGAACTCGGCGGCGTGACGCTGCGCAAGCCGTTCACCTTCGGGGTTAGCTACTTCGGGGCGGACGGCGATGGCGCGCGCGCGAATCGCGACGATTACTTGTCCCTGATTCGCAGGCGCTTAACGGCGGAGGACGTTGCCGGAGGGATCGGGCACACCATCCCGGTCCATGACTACAACTCGAATGCGCTGTCTCTGCTTGGCTATGCCAAGGTGCAGGAGATACAGGTGGTGCCCACACCCAGCGATGGGGCGCCGCCACAGGAGAGGTATAGGGGCGAAGTGCTGGTCCGGCTGGTTCTGGACGAGCGCAAAGTCACTTGGTACGGAGCCTAAGTATGTCCAGTCCAAAGTACGTGACCGGCTACATGGGGCAGGACGTCCCCATCTACGTCGTCATGCCGGACGGCTCCAACGAGCTTCTGCTCTCGGCGCAGGATTTCAACGCGACTGAGGAGGCGCCGCAGGCCGACGTCATGGCCCAGGGCTTCCCGAATGTCGCCCATCTGCGCGGGATCGCCAATACCACGGGCGACGGGGTACTCACCGCCTCCGACGTGTACCAGATCAACACGTTGGGGGGCATGGCGTCGCACCCGTCGGTGGCGCGCATCTCCGACATGAAGCCGGTGGACATGGTTCGCACCTACATCGACCAGGATACGGGCAAGCTCATCATGTCCACGTATCTGCGTCGAGTGGTGATTCGTAGTTGGGGCGAGCGCACCGGCGTTGGCGGGACTCCGCACAGCTATCCGGTCGCTTTCGCCTGCGACGAACGGGTCATGGTGGAGGGGGCGCTCTATCCCGAGGGCGGCACCTCCAGCGGGGCGACGATCACCTGCGCGCACAATCCGCTGTTGAATCGCGGACTGCTGCGCCTCTCGGTGGAGATCAACTCCAACTTCAAGGACATCACGGTCTACGAAGGCACTTACGGCGACGCCAACCGGCCAACTTACACGGTTGAACTCGTGTCGGGCGTGATCACGCTCTACGGCGTCACCAACGTCAAGTACGCGGTGGTCTACGCCATCGCGGTGCCGGCGACCTACGACATCATGGACGACCGTAACATGCCGTCGCGGCATCTGCCGTCCGGCGCGTAACGGAAGTTCCGATGCGGCGCCGACGCAACGGAAGCAAGGGCGCGGGGAGTGATTCTGGCGCTCCCCGCGCCTCGCATAAGAGTGCGGCGAAGCCGCACAAGGGAGGTAACAAGGGTATGACAGACAGATTGGCGGAAGCGGTGCGGCCCGCTGGAGCCGAGGAAGTCAGGCAGATTCAGGACATCGCGGCAGGGGGGCGCGAGGTCAAGGTCACGCTGCGCGGGCGTGATTTGACGTGGTGGTGGCAGGAGCCGGGGTTCGCCGAGACCGAGATGGTGCGCGGGGCGATGATGAGCGCGGCGCAACTCGGGGAGGAGCAGCAGATCCTGCGCATCTACCACGTCGCGCGCGAACGACCCCAGGGACGCCCCGACGGAAAGAACGTCGTCTTCGAACTTGCCGAGCGCAACGTCAAGCCCGACTCGGTGGCGGTAATCGTGGACGGCGTGCCGCGTTTGCAGTACGAGCATTTCGCCATCGCCGAGAACCGGCTTTTCTTTGTGCGCCAGTTCGCCCCACCCGTCGCCAGCAACATCCTCGTCAGCTACGAGTATTACAAGTCCCAGGTCTACGACGCATGTACGCGCGGGGCGCGGATGCTCGCGACGGTATGGCTGTGCGCGCGGGAACCCGCCGACCACACGCGGCGGTGGTTTGACGGCGACGATGTGGCCGATGGCGAGCGCACGCCGCGCGGGGGCTTCCCTGCAGTGCAGCAGTTATCCAATGAGGAGTTGGTGGGCATCATCAACACCGCGTATGCGGAGGCGGCGCAGGAGCGCGACCTCCCAAACTCGCCGCCGTCCTCGGATGGCGCAGACGCCGAGCCTTCGCCCGAAGACACCGCATGTACCCCTATGACGCCCGAATAGTCGGACTCACGGACATGCAGTTGCGGTTCGACGAGATCTGCGCCGAAGAGGACGGGTTGATGGAGCAGGAAGCGATAGACCGGATGATGCGCGAGCGCGAGATCGCCTCGCAGCAGAGCCAGAGCGGCGCTGGCGGCAGGAGCGTCGGGATTGCGATTCCCGATGACGCGAAAGCGGCGGTAGAGCGGTTCAGACAGCAGACATGATATGTCGGACTTAGGCGCGCCAGAGCAAAAAGGCATACTGCGGTTCGTTGCGGACACGAGCGGCGTCAAAGAGGCGCTGGCGCTTCTGCCTGCACTTGCCACCGAGGCCGCCGCCAAGATGAATCAAGCCCTGGCGCAGGGGATGGCGGTCAGTCCCGGCGCACCAGGACGCCCGACGCCGATTCCGCCGACTGTGGTTGCGCCTACTCCGCGCCCCACCCCAACACCAGTGATTCCGGTAGCGCCGGGCGGGCGAGCCGGTGTTGCAACTTTTGGCGCGGCGCAGACTGCGGCTTGGACTGAGTTTGAACGTAGCATCACGCGGGCACTGGACATAACTCGCATTTCAGCGCAACGATTCGCCGCAGTACTGCCGAACATGCAGGCGCAGATCGCCGCAGGCGTCGCACCCACGCGAGCTGTCGCCGCAGCGCAAGCGCAATATGGCACGATGCTACGTCAGGGCAGGATCGATGCCCAGCAGTACGGGCAGGCGATGGCCCAACTGCCGGTTGTGACCGACCAAGCCAACTCTGCCTTAACCCGATTCGGTCGTCAAATCCTGCGGCACCTCGGGTGGATCGCCTCGGCGGTTGTCCTCTATGGATCATGGCGCATCGCCGCGGCCGCGCTGGGTGAAGCCATCAAGACGCAGCAGCAACTCGCGATGGCGCGCGTACAGACGCCGCAGTTGCAGTTCGACGACAAGACCCTGCGTACCATCGCCACCATCACCCGCGCCTACGCCGGCGACATGAGTTCGGCGGTGGAAGTCACCGCGCTCTGGGCCAAGCGCACCGGCGACCTCAACCAGGCGCTCTACCTCACCGCGATGTCGCAGAAGTACTCCAGCGCGACCGGCATCCAGATGCAGCAGGTTTACCAGACCATGAGTGCGATGGTCGAGGGGCTAGGACTGAGTTACAAGAACGTGCCGCGCCTGATGGAGTTGATGATCGCGGCCTCGAAGCGGTGGGGCACGTCGCTGCGGGAGGTGGGCGAAGACGCGGGCAAGCAGTTGGGGCTCCTCGGTTCCGGCTTCCAGTCCATGCCCGCGCTCATCGGCAAGGCGATGGAGCGGTCGTCGTACTCGTTGTCCAAGTTGGGCATCGGGGTTGAGGTGCAGTTCGGGATTATCGCGTCCATGATCCAGCAGATGGGAACCCGCGCTGAGACGGTGGGCGAACAGTTGCCGCGCATCATGTCGCAGATCGCGAGTTCCAAGCAGTTGCACCAGTTCTTCCGGGGCATCGGGGTTGAGGTGGACCTGTCCGTCGCCGGCTTGGCGCGCATGGCGACAGCATACGAGAAACTGAACCGTTCGCAACAGGCGCAAGTCATCGCGTGGATGGGCGGCACTCGGCAATTCGAGCAGTCCGGCAAGTTCATGGAGAGCCTGCTCGCGACGCTGAAAAAGATGCCGGAGGTCTTAAAGGACAACACGGCGCTCGAAGAGTTGTTCGCCGAAGTTCAGAAGACCGCGCAGTTCCAGATCGACCGCACCAAGGCGTCATGGGAGGCGATGACGACGGTGCTGCTGCAACGGGCGTTGCCGGCCCTCACCAAGATCGCGGCGTGGATGGCCGGAAGTCTGATTCCGGCCTTACAGCGTAGCGCGGAATGGATCGGGAAACATGGAAGTGCTCTGACTCTGGCGGCGCTGGCGGCAACCACCTTCTTCGTGCCTGCAATGTTGCGCGCAGTCGTGGCGATCGGGCAAATGGTGACTGGCGGGAAGTTAGCGACCGTGTTGTTTGGGCGCGAAATGGTGGCGGCATTCACGGCGGCAGGAGGGGGTGCGGTAACCTTCGCCAGGATGGCAGTGGGCGCGATAGCGACCGTGGTGGCCGAGACACTAGTACTGACCGCTGCGGTGATAGCCGCCTACCGAGCGATGCAGTATCTCTCCGATCCTAAAATGTACTACAAGAGACAGGCCCTCGTTGCGGCAGAAGTTTACGGGAAAAGCGATCAGGCCGAAGATGCTACGACGCGGGGTCGGCGGGCGGCGCTAGGGCAAATCCTTCAGGGGCAACAACCCATCGCTCGTACCGAAATGATTAACCGCATGATCGGTCTTGAGCGGGACATGGAGGCCAAGGCCGATCAAACAACGAGGAAGGAACTCCACAAGTTACGGAGTGAACACCCGCTTCTCTATGACCGTCGAGCGGTTCCTTGGGCGCGTCGCGCGGAGGAGAATCGTTACTACGCAGGGGTCGCGGAGCTCTACAACCGGCGAATGGGGCCTGGGGCAGAAGCGACGGGCGAGATCGAGCGCATGATGTCGGAATTGCAGCGCCAGTACCGCGATGACCGACTCAAGGGCATTCCCGGCGCCGGCACTTTACCCGAAGAGGCGGCGAAGGGCGGAGCGCGAGCAACGCGCGAACGCGAAACCGCCCTCAACACCGTGCTTGAGTTGCAGCAGCGCATCGCGGAACTGGAGCACCGCAACGCCGACGCCGCGCGCATCGACCTGGCGCAACGAGTCATAAAGTACGGCGAGCAGATTACCGCCCTCAAGGGACGGGAGCGGTTGGAGGCCGAGATATACTTGGCGCGATTCGCGCGCCTCAGTGGGGAGAAGATCACCGAAGATAACCTGTTCGCCAAGCAGCGCGGCTTCTCGGAGTACCGTGTCCGCATGTATCAGGCCCAGGCCCAGGCGGCAGAGATGGCGGGTGAGTACGAGCAGGCGCGTATTCTAACGACCCAAGGCGTTTACGAGCAGGCGATGGGGACCTATCGGGACACCGTGACCGCGCTCCAAGACATCGGCGTCAGCCGTGGAGACGCAGCGAACATGGCCCTGGCAGAGGCCACCGCAGTCGAGAAGTTGGGTCGGGTCACGGCTGAGGAGAAGGCCCGCGCCGATACCTACCAGCGCACCACCGCAGCAATGGATCGTCGAGTGGAAATGCTGCAGTTGACGCTTGCCGGTTATGAGGCGGTGGGCAACGAAGCGGCTTGGGCAAGCACCGAGGAGCAAATCTGGCAGACCGAGGCATCGAAGCGCGTTGCGGACTACAGCGAGGGATTGCGCAAGAGCCATCACACCATACAGCAGATCGGAGTCGCCGGCGTCATCATGTGGCAGTTGCTCTCCGGCGAACGGGAGCAGGCGGTAACGCGGCGCACTCGCGACGAGCGAATCGGCTGGCTCGAATCCAGGCTCAACGAGTTCAAGCGGCGCGCCGAGGCGTATGACGCCGCAGGTAGATTGGGGGAGGCTTGGCAAGCGCGGCAAGAGGCGCGTCACGCGGAGTTTGGATTGCCGGATCAGCCCGAAAAGTCATTGGTATGGTTGCGTGCCGCACGCGAGGCGGCGGGACTGACGCGCAATGCGACGGAGCGGTTACAGATCACGCGACGCATCTACGAGATGGAGTTCTCGATCTGGGGGTTGGAGGAAGAGGGCGCACGAAAGGCGGCGGCGCACGCGGCTGAACGTGTGACCATTGATGCGTTGCGCGCGCGCGAAGACGCGCAGGTCGAGGTCTTGGCACTGCGCAGGCGCATGGCGCTGACTCCGCTTGGTGCGGCAGGGCGCGGCGGCATCGAACTGCAACGCGCCGCAGAGTTAGAGCAGGCCATGCGCAAGTACGCGCGCATGCAGCAGGACTTCCTGCTCGAACACCGCGACGAGTTGGAGAACGAACAATACCGCCGCGCACTGTTGATGCCGCAGGCCGCAGTAGAAGGGCAGTTTGGCGTCGGCGACAAGGCCACGTTGGCGATCGCGAAGTTGCGCGCGGACGTAGCCGCTCACGCCGAACGCATGGCTGGAATCGGCGACGAGATCCTGCTCGCCAACCTGCGCACCACGGAGAAGTACCGCGAGGCGTGGGTGTCGGCGTTCAACAGCATCTCCGACCGCTGGGCCGAAACGGTCACGGAAAGCCTCGCCGAGGGCGGACGGTTCGGCGAGGGCATGCTCAAACTGTTCCGGGGGCTTGGCGCGGAGTGGCTGACGGCGCAATTCAAGCGCCTGCCGTTCTTCCAGCAGTTCGTCGGCAACATCACCGACATTCAGATGAAGGGGCAGGGCATGCCGACGCGGACGCAGATCGAGGGGCAGATGGCGCAACTCTCGCCCGGCCAGAAGTTGCTGGTTGACGCGCAAACCCGCAATACCACGGCCATTGAGGGGCTAACGACGGCGATTCAGGGCAACGTCACGGGCGGGCGTGCGGGTTTCCTGAGCGCGGGCACCGGACTGACCGGACTGCCGACGATGAACTTCGGCGCCGGGGCGGGTGACTTGACGGGAGTGACTTCCCTGCCCGGACTGGAGGCCGAAGGCGCACGGTTTGATGCTTGGATCGGTACGCAGAAAGCCGCCGCCAGCCAACACGCCAGGAACCTCCAGGTGAGCCTGTCGCAAGCCTTCCAGGGCATTACCAGCGCCGTCGCATTGCGGCAAGCCTACAAGCAGGGCGATTGGTTGGGCGGGGCGGCGGCGGGTGCGAGTTTGGGCGGGCTGTTCGGCCCCACGGGCGCCGCAATCGGTGCCGGCGTCGGTGCGTTGCTGGGCCTCTTCGGCGGGAAGAAAGAGCCCGAGCTGACACCGGAGCAGTTGGCGACGCTCCGCGCGCGGCCGTGGGCGGCCAAAGACGTGATGTGGGCGACGACGACGCGCTTGCCTGCTTCCTACTACCTGAGCGGCGCCGCGTATGCGCCGGGCGCGCAGGCCGCGATGTTGGGGCAGTACGGCGTGGGCAACGCGCCGCACGCGCCGCCGACGCTGATTAACCCGCCCGCCGTGTATCAGGGTGGCCCGAGCGGCAACGTGACGCTGAACGGCGACATTCACCTGCCCGGAGTGACCAATGCCGAGGAGTTCGTGCGCGACCTGCGGCGGATTGCGAACGGCTCGGCCTACAACGACCAGTACGCGCGCGGCGTGAGATTGGGGTTGCCGGGATGATGCAACTCCATATAGAGCGCGATGACGATGGATCGTTCATCATCAGCGACGACGTTTTCGGCATGTACGGAACCGGCGATAACCTGCCTGCGGCTTTGCGGGACTATGCGCAAACCCTGGTCGAGTACGGGGAGCTATTAGCCGCAAGCGCAACTGATGCGGAATCGGCGCAGGCGTTGTTGGATTGTCTGCACCAGCATATTGGACGGATCTGATGGCTGCGTTAAAGACCAGATTCGTAAGTACCAAGCAGGACTGGGAGACACCAGCAAGGCTGTTTGCGGCGCTCGATGGTGAGTTCCACTTTGAGATGGATTTGGCCGCAGACGCACTCAACACCAAATGCCCACGGTATCTATCGGCAGAGCAGAATGCGCTCCAAGAGGATTGGAACGGAGTCTGTTGGCTCAATCCGCCCTATGGGCAGGGCCAACAACGCCTTTCCCTGTGGGTGAGGAAGGCTTACGAAGAGGCCAGGAAACCTTCATGCACAGTTGTGGCATTACTACCAGCCAGAACGAACACGGAGTGGTGGCATCGGTACTGCATGTGCGCATCAGAGATCCGGTTCATTCGGGGGCGACCGAAGTTTGGGCAAGCTAAATATGGGTTGCCGCAACCTTTGGCGGTTGTAGTGTTCCGCAGCGATAGCGGCGATCCGGTGCGGTGCTCTTCGCAGGATTTACCGTAATGGCGCGACCGAGCATAGTCATATTCCGGCTCGATGACGAGGTGCTTGAATTTTCGCCCACTGAGTTCGTCGAGCGCACCACCAAGCGCACCGAGTACCGCGAGCTCACGGGCGGGCGGCGCGCGCGCGTGGTTTCATCCGACGCCGACTCGATGCGCAAGACGGGCCGCACCGATTACGAGATGACGTTCGAGGCGGTGCCGCAGCATTTCAAGGACGTGCTGGAGCGCGCCCGCGTCTTCGACATGGGGCCGGCAGATCGCAGTCCGGTGGTGATGCGTACCAACGTGGGACTCGCCGAGAGCGATTACCGCACTGATCTCGTGCCCAACGTCGCGGGCGTACCCAGCGGCAGCACGGCGCGGACCGATTTCTACTTCCCGCAGCGCGCCCTCGTGCCGGGGACGGTGCATGTTTTCTACAACGGCACCGAGATTACGCCGGTGGGCGGGTACCCATACACGGTCAATCACGGCGAGGGGAAGATCACCTTCGGCAGCGCGATCTCCGAGGGCGTCTCAATCCAAGGGCAGGCCGAGCGCGCGGCCAGCGGATACTTCGAGGATTTCGAGGCGCGGGGCCGGCCCGGATTCTACCCGGCGCGCTTCGACATTCGCTTGACCATGCGAGAAATATAGTGTCGGCGCTCAAACTCTATCTCAGACATGACGTGAGCACCCAGGCGGGCGGGCCGAGCGCGCCCATCGCGACGGGACCGGCAGACCAGGGGCATGTCGGGGCGCAACGCAACACCTGCCTTACCATGACCGAGGAGATGGGGCCGAGCGCGGAATCGCGCATCTGGGCCGTAGAGGGCTTGCAGCAAATCCACCTCGACTTCGCGGCTGTCTTCCTGTCCGTGCCCTTGGCGGCGCAGACGTTTCGGGCCGGGGGGTATTTCACCATCGCATCGAGCATCAAGGGCATGGCGGGCGAGGAATCATTCGGCCAGTTCTGGCTGCACGCCCTGATCTACCTCTGGCGTCCAGGGGTCGGCTGGGTGGCAAGTCTCTCGAACGCCGCCGCCGTGAGCAAGGGCACTCAGCGCGCAGGGCAGGATTTCGACCAAGACCCGACCTGGCGCGTCCATGCCTGCAATCCCCTTGCCGCCGACATCGAGGTGCGGCGCGGCGACCGGCTGGTGGTGGAGTTGTGGCATGAGTTCGCCATCCCCAACGGCGACGAAAGCATGGGCGGCAACTACGCCCACTACTGGGGCGGGACGCAGACGGGCGCCGATCTCGACATCGTGCCTGATCCCGCTTCCTACGTCGCCTACACCGATCCTATCGACGTTGACGATGAGGAAGACGACGCGATCACCGTGTACACGCGCCCCGATGGTTACATGGGCAAGGATAGCCCAACCTACGCGGTGGCGGCAGACGGCACCACCGCGCTCCTCGACGGCGTGCAGGATGTCACGAACACCGGCGAGTTGCGCATCGAGGAAATCGTGCGCCAGGGGCTCGCGATACCCGACCGGGTGGAGTCCGTGATGCAGCCCGTGACCGGCGAGATCGTCATGGGCAAGGCGGATCTGTACCATGCAATCGCGCTGGGCGGCGGGGACCCGGATGATCCCGTGTTCGTGCTTGCCGACGCGGGGCCTATCGACATTGTGCGGCCCTATATCGACCCGGAGACGGGCATCGTGGGCATGACGCGCTACCTGCGCGGGGTGCGGCTGAACTCAATCGGGAGCGCGGGCGGCGCGGGAGACCTCCAAACCCTGCGCGTGGCTTTCACCGCCCAGGAGGCGCTTGTCGTTGACGGCGTGGTCTACGTCGATACCGGGACGCTGGCGGGCTGGGCCTTTGCGACGCGACATGGGCCGCTGCTGGAGCCTGATGGACTGCTGCGGTTATCCGTGATGTCGGCGCTGGACCAGGGGGATGGTATCCTCACCGACATCACGGACAACTACGGCATCTGGGGCGCGGCGATCAAGCCCTCTTACGAGGTGCAGCCGGAGGTGGGCTATACCTGGCTCTGGGGCGTGACCACCGGCGCCTATGTGGCCGTCTACGCCTGCGCGCGGCCTGCGGGATATACCATCTTCAACTGGCGGGGGAGTCCGCACAGGACGTTGCCGACATGACCTACGCCTCCCTGACCGCCGACCTCGCCACCCTGAACATCGGGGGTTATGACCACAAGATCCTGGTCTACGAACCGGCCGTCACGGATTTACTCGGCGCCTACACCGACATCAGCCGTTACGTCGAGAGTTGGAGCATCGACCGCAACCGTGGGCTCGCGGCGGCGGAACTGGAACTGCGGATACCGTTGCAGGATACGCCCGACCTGAGCGCGGTTCTCGTGCGCATGGCCCCTATCGTCGTCGAGACGCTGTTGCAGCGGCCGAGCGGCGTCTGGGAGTCGATCCGGCACGGCGTCTTCTATATCCACCTGGCATCACGCGACGAGGATCAGTTGCCCGGCTACTGGCAGGTGACGGCGCGGGATGCGTTGATGTGGGCGAGCCTCGATTACTACGAGGGGCGGCACGAACCGGAGCGGGTGTGGTGCCTTGAGCATGACCTATCGTTCACCGACTACCAGACTTTCTGGGACGCATTGGCGCCAACGCCGGGCAACTGGTGCCCCGATCGCGCGTTTCAACTGCAAATCAAGTGGCACCGTGATGATGCGTTCGATGGATTGTGGTGGTGCTACGATCCCGACAACGACTACTATCCGTTCTCGATGTACTTCGGCGACGGGCGGGTGGTATTTGATTCGCCGCTGCCGAGTGTCCCCGACGGATACGGCAACACGTTACAGGGAATTAAGCTAAGTTACTGGCGGTTCAAGGGCGTGGGCGAATACTAATGGGCATTATGGGACCGATAAGGTTGATTCGGAATCTGTCGGGCCAAGCCGGGCCGGCCGTCACTGGTAGTCCGATCACGGGTGACGTCATCCTGCGCGCCATCCTGAACGACTGCGGCTTCCAGGACACCGACCACACCAAGTTGCGCTACATCGCGCGCCTGGAGAACTCGGCGGTGGGCACCGAGGACGGGCAACCCGTCGTCTACGGCCCCTTGCTCCTGACGTTGGATGACAAGACCCTGCACTTCGACGTCATGGAGGATGTGCTCTCCAAATATCCGCCCAACTACCACCTGGAGTGCGACGCCAACGGCCACCTCCAGGGTTACTACATGACGCAGGGCGTGGTCGCGGACTACGAGTTCGAGTTGACCGAAGAGGTCGAGCGGTTGGATAGTCTTGACGATGTACGGACGCTCGCGATCCATCGCGGCAGTCGGCGCATCGGCGTGAATCTCGCATTGGCCGCCAACGGGGCAACCATCTTTGCGATAACGCACGGGGATGGCGTCGGGGAACCCGGTTGGAATGACATCAACCATCTCATCGACGGGACTCTCGGCGACGGCACCGAACATTGGACGTGGATTCCGGGAATCAACCCACTACACCACGATTGGGGTTTCTGGCTCCATGTGTACGAATCGTTGCTCTGGGGACTCTACCTGGATCAGAACGTGCCCTACTACGACCCGCGACTCGCCATGCGTGACCTATTCGTGCTCGTGCTCCCCGACAACGCAAGCGCGGCGCCGCTTGATCATATCGATCGCGATGTGTCGGATGTGCGCCAACCCATTGGGCTCGTCCAAGTCATGGGCGGTCCCGGTTGGGAGCATTGGGCGGAGTGGCGCGACATCAGTTTCGACCTTCAGGTCTACTACTACGACAGTGACGTTATCGGTTTTTGGGATCATTCCGGTGACTTTCCAAGCCTCGCCTCGACAGACTGGAAAGCATTATGCGACGGCGGTGAATCCGATGCCCTGGGTATAAGCAGCCACCAATGGGCGGAACTCGACGAGCAAGCCATCGGGAAGAAATTCGCCAAATACCTGTTGTTCAAGCTGCGCCGCATCAATCAGCCGGCTTTCGTTGGTGGCGACCTGATCTCCAGCGATTGGGCGCGATGGATGATGATGCTGCAGGAGGTGCGGGTGTGGTTGCCGAGCCTGCTCTACGGCTATGCCAAGCTCGGCACTACCGCGCCGTTCAACACTGCGGGCGATGTTACCACGTTGGCGCAATACGGCCAGCGCACCTACCTCAGCGACGAGGACTACTACCTGAACACGCAGGTGGCGGTTGACGCGCGCGCCCTGACCGAACTCGGCGAACTCTACCGCAACTATGGGCGGCTGCGGGTGCGCGGCGTGCGCCCAGACGCGCGCGTGGGGCAAACCGTACACGTCACCAATCCGACGCTGGGCGTGGATGCGCTCTATCTGATTGAGAGCGTGCGCTTGAACTCTAACCTGACCGCCGAAGTCGAGATGGTGTCCTACCGATGAAACGCTTCGTCCACGTCATCGACCGCCATATCGTGCGCACCAGCCAGCGCGACAACATCTGCGAGGCGCTGCGGAAGATTCAGCGGCGCAACCGCGCCGGGATCTACGGCATGAGCTACTCGTCGGTGGGCGGCGGGATCGGCGGGGGCGCCGACGACCACCGCGTGCTGGTGTCGCCCAGCGACACCGCAGCGGGATACCTCTACGAGAAACTTGCGATTGCCGGCGGGGCGACCGGCGCCATTGACAATCCAGCGGGCGACGAAGACTACAAGATCACGGTGCACGCGCAGGCGCACGCGCTCGCCAGCGATACCGCGCTCGGCGCGGATCACACCATCACTGGCGGCGTCCTGGGGTACGTCCTGCGGTGCTTGACCGGCACCACCGCGAAGCTGATGCAGTTGCTGCACTCGGACCTCGGCAGCATCGGCGCGAATGACCACCACGCCCAGGCGCATGTCTTGGCGACCAACACTGCGTTAGGAACCGACCACACCATCACCGGCGGAGTGCTCGGATACGTTCTCAAGGCTCTTACCGCCACCACTGCCAAGTTCATGCAGTTGACACACGCCGAACTTGGCACCGTCACCGCCGACCAGCATCACGCGCAATCGCATGTCCTGGCGACAACCGCCGGACTCGGTGCCTACCACACCACGAGCGGCCTGACGGCGCGGCAGATGCTCCGGGCGACGGCGGCTGCGGTTGCGGCCTTTCAGACGCCGGACATCCGTGCCTCTGAACTCGCGGGCGGGACGGTGCCGCGAATCCACCTCGCGCAGAACCTCATCCCCGACGGCGCGTTTGCTATCGTCCAAGGCAGCGCGATGCCGTTCTGGGCCGGTGCATACGGCACCGGCGTCACCATCACCCGCATTACCTCGGACGCGGTAGTGGGCGGGGCCTGTCTCCAGATCAGCCGCAACACCACCAACACCGGCGGGATTCTGGTGCAGTTTCGGAACGAAGACGGCTACGAAGAATACCTACCCGTGAGTGCCAGCCGCCAATACCGTGTGTGGCTTTCGACCAAGCTTTCCGGCGCGCTCAACGGCAACCGCGTCCAGATGGTGGTTCACTGTTACGACCGCACCAAAGCCTTCATTTCTTCATTGACGCCGATTGACGTGAATCCGCCCGGTGCGGCCTGGGGTAGCACACAGGCGGACGTGGGGACCGGGGCACTCGCCTGGCCCGCCAACACCACCTACTGCCGCGTTGAGGTGCGGGATGTGAGCACCAATGCGGCGGCGGTCAACCTCGTGGGGTTGGCGATATTCAGTGGCCAGGCGTTTGCGACGACGGAGGATCATGGTCACGGCGCAGGTGCGGCTGGCGGTGCGCTTACGCCAGGCACAATAGGAGATCGCTTAGTTACAAGTGCAGCGGGTCTGACGGCCTGGTATGGCGGCGTCGCAATCAAGAACGAGGACTGGGAAGACATCACGGACTGGACCTCGCTCAGCGGGGGCACATTTACCATCGAGGAGAATCCGGCGGGGCAACTCCACTTGCTTGCCGGTGATGCGGCCGGTGCCGACAGCACGGCTGCGAAATACATAAACAGCCTCGCGCCTCACTGTCAGGAGGCGACACTCGAAATCCTCGTGAAGTTCGACGTGCTCGCGGGCGGGTTCGATGGCACCACGGCTAAATACGATGTTTTCCAGGTGACCTTTGCCAATGGCGTCTACTCGCACAATATCTACTTCACTTCGGATAGTGTATGGTACCAAACCGGGGCTGCGACATACACGAGTCAGTTTGCCACGGCCTTCGACAACGCTTCCTGGTACCGATTCAGGATTCTGTATGGGCCGAACTACGCGATGATCTGGTCGAGCGATGACGGCGCAGCGTGGGTGTACCAGGGGTGCTGCATCAACGCGGTGGCGGATGCGACGAATGATGGACGGGTAATCGTTGCGGTTCTGAACTATCCGACCCTACCCGTCACGACCGAGGTGCATGTGGATACTCTAACGCTCATCGCGGGGCACTACACGCCGTGAGACAGCCAACGGGTGATAACATCGTGATAGAGGCGACGGCCAGCAGGGTGGGTAGGGCAGTGTTCCGGGGTATCGAGGATTCGCATCCTCGCAACGCATCCTGCCGCAACCGCGTGACGCAGGAACCGCTCAGATTGCGCCGCGGGAACGTAGGGGTCGCGGCTGCATTGCAGGAGCAGGATCGGGGGCAAGCCCGACAGGTCACGGTGGATTGGCGAAGCCTGATCCCCATGCGGGTCTTGCAGCAGGAAATGCCTGACGAACGCACTTGTGGGACCGTCGAGATCATGGATGCCGCCGATGCTTACAATCCCGGCGATCCGGGCACCATCGAGGGCGGCGACTTCTGCGGGCCAACTGGCGGACGACCAGGCGACGACGATGATCCTGCGAGAATCGGGGAAGCGGCGGCAGGTTGCCGTGATACGGCGAACGGAATCCCTTCGGTCGGTTGCGGTCATAATCGAACACGGCATAACCGTGACGTGAAGACCATCTGCGCGGAACGTATCGGCGAAAGCCTCGGCAAATCCACGGAACGGATCATTGGTGGGAGGCACGCCGGGATAGACCAAGATGATGACGGGTTTGCCAAGGGCGCTCGGTCTTGCCGCCCACCCGAACAGGAGTATCAGACCCGCCGCGACCAGCGCTGCGATCAGGGACGCTCGCCAGTAGGCTGTCATCGCCCTCACGGTAAGGCGTGGCGGTCGGGATGTCAATAGGGTAAACGTCGCAAACTGCAATCATTGCTGGGGTAGAACAGGAGCGGATTGAATGGATCCCGGGATTGAGTTCTGGCAACGGGTAGCTGACTATTGGCCTTACGGAGTCCTCGGCGGGTTGATCCAAGACCTGATTACCGGCGGCGGACTCACGGTCCCGAAGTGGGACATCACCTGCCGACGCCTCCGGCTCGGCGTGTTCGGGTCTATGTTCCTCGGCCTCGCCGCCGCGACGCTCGTGGATGGCTCCATCGTCACCGCCCTCGCGTCAGCGATCGCCGGCCCATACGTGATCGAGGAGATCGTGGGCAAGTTCGGCGCCCGTTTGGGCAAGGCGCGGACATGACGCAGTTCCACGCCCGATGCCATGTCGGGAGGTTCGGGCATACCCGAAGCGCGGCGTGCCGCCACGACGAGGGCGAGTGCCCGCTGTGCATCCCGGTCGTCGAGATGAGCATTGAGGTCGAGGGCGAGGATGGCGCGGAGTTCTACCGGCAGTGGTGCCAGTCGAAGGGAGGCGGGATTCTGGTGGAGGTGCCCGATGGCGGCTAATCTGGATTTGCTACACCCGACGCTGCGGCGGAAAGCCAAGGCCATTATCGCGGACCTCAAGGGTCACGGGTACTGCGCGCGCGCGCGCTCCACCTGGCGCAGCGTCGCGGAGCAACTGGTGCTCTACAAGCACGGGAAGACCGGGGTGAAGTTTTCGTTCCACAATGCTCTGCGCAAGGGCAAGCCCTGTTCGCTGGCGGTGGATTTTACGCCATGCTACAACAGGGACAAGACCAGGAGGTTTTGGCAACTGCTGGGGCGCTCCGCCAAAGCGCACGGTTGCACCTGGGGCGGGGATTGGAAGATGCGCGATTACGGGCACGTGCAGCTCCTACCCAATTCCGCCCTGTCGAAGGTGAAGAAGGGCTGGAGCCCCGAGGCGACTTAATGCCGCCGCAACCCGAATACATCGAATTGGCCTGCGAGATGCTGGGGCGCAACACGGAGCCCGATGAGGAGCAGATGCTGGCCGAAGTGCAGGGGTTGATGGTCCGGGCGGGATACAACCTCTACGATGGGCCTATCGCCGCCGCCGCGATCTCGGTGGCGTTGGTGCTGTTCCGACATGCCAAAGGTAAGGAGGTGTAACATGCTCAGATGTTTCGTAGGGATGCTCGCGGTGCTGTTATTGCTGTCGGGGACCTGTGGCCCGACACCGACCAAGGCGTGGGGCGCTCCGCCGGTGACAATCAGCGCCATTGGCATCGACCCGGTTCTGACGATGACCCCGAGTGTCGGCGCAGCCGCAGTCGGCGCCAATGTCGGGTTCACCGTCTCAGCATCTGTACCCACAACCGAGACGGCCACGGCCCGTAACTGCGTGGTGAAGATCCCGTGGGATTCCGCGAAGTGGCAATGGGTGTCCGGCCAGGCGCCGGAGTTGCGCCCCAACGGGCCAGCAACCCTCGATTGCGACAACGATGCGGGGACGGCGCAGCCGCAGATACCGAGCAATGTGTGCTATGTCCGCATCACCGGGCGCACGGTAGCGATTACACCCGGCGCCAACCTCGCCACAGTGCCCATTGGCGACCTGGCTCCGGGTAACATCGTCACCATCACGTTCACGCTGAAGATCCTGTAGAATCGAGGTGAGAGATGAGCGTATTCAGCAAGTGGCTCAAGAAGCAGAAGATCACGCTGGTAACGCCCCTTGGCCCGGTCGTGCTGGGGGACGGCGGGGAGTCGCTACGGCAGCGACTGATCGAGATTAAGGCTGCGCTCGACGGCACCGCCGCAGTCAATCGGCTGGTGGAGTTGATGAACGACAACATCACCCTGCGCAAGCTCTCTGACGCGCAGAAGTACGAACTCGCCAACGAAGCCGTGGCCTACTTCCGTCGCCTGATCCGCGACATTCTGCCGCAATAGAGAGGAGACATCATGCAGACCTATGACTGGAAAGTGGCGTTGAGGAAGGCGGCTGTGGCTGCGGCTCTCGTGCTGCTCGCGGCGATCGGCGCCCAACTCGCCTTGAAGCAGTCTCTGGCACCGCTGCTTGACCTGAAGTTCTGGGACAAGCAGTCAGCTCTCGCGCTAGCAGCTGCGATCGCAGCGATCATCGCATGGGCGTCGAACTACGCGAGCTGGGTCAAGTCTCAAGCGAAGAAGTAACGGCGCTGCCATCATCCAACTGGGCGTGCCGGGGCAGAAGAACGGGAGTCAGGCGACTTCGCGCGAGCCCCGTCATGCTTCTGCGCGTTGGCGGCGGCGGGCTTCAATATCGTCAACCAGCGGCGACTCGTGGGAAAGAACGGGGGCTAGATCAGATCCCAGAGGTTCCCCTGAAGGAACCGATGCCTGACCTTGTACTCGATCTCCCGAATCTCCAGAAACCTGGCCGCTATCCCCACGCGTTCGGTCCCGGCAGGGATGGCGGGGCGGGGGTCGCCCGGTTTCCGTATCCAATTCTTGGCGTTGAGCCAAGCCGCGTTGACGGCATTCACTACGCCTTCACTCCAACCGTCGCGGCCCCACCGCTGGCTGTTGCACCACGCCAGTAGTTGGAAGTAATGTTCGGGAGCGTAGTCGGAGAGGAGCAGGGGTTCGGTCGAGTCAACGAGAAGCGCCTTGGCAACCCCGATGGTGTGTTCGCGGCTCAGGCGTGGGTTCTTGCCGGACTCAACCTCGCTGATCTGTGTCGCGCTCACCCCTGCCGCAACACCGAGTTCGGCCTGAGTCAGCCGGGCCGTTCGGCGCTCACGCAGGAGCCAATCTCGGAATGATGGGTAATCAGGCAGCTTCATGTCGCTCAGACCCCAGCCAGGAGCGGCAATTCGCTGGCACCCTCGATGCTGGAACTCTACCTATCGCACACCCCGCATTATACCACAGGTGACGCCACGGCACAAGCCCCAAAAAATACTTTGAGGCATGGAAGGCTGGCAGGGTGCCCCTGTGGAATACGGTAGGCGTGAGGCCGAAAAATACTTCGGCAAACCCCTTGACAGTGACCACAGGACACGCTATACTTGCGGTTAGAGACAACTCCCGATAATAAGGACGAAGTTTCCTGCGGTGGTTTCCGCCGTGCCTGGAACTTAGGGAAAGGCTACGATGGCGATAGTGAGAGACAATGCTGGAGCCGTACTTCGCGCTGAACGGCGACGGCGCGTCCGAGTCGAGGGCAACGGCTGGACGCAACAGCGGGTCAGCGACAAGCTCGGCATAGATCGAAGCTACCTCGCCCACATCGAAGGTGGCCGGAAACGCGACTGCGAGACCATCATTCGGCTGGCGCAGTTCTATGACCTGCCGTTGGATCGCGTCCTACGCACACGGACGTACCGCCGCAGTCGCCAAGGTTCTGCCAATGCTGGTTGCTGAGACACGAGAGGATGGTCGGGCGGCATGAGAATACGCACTTCAGATGGCGGCGACGCTCTGCGGACAGTCGCCGACGAACTCGACGAGTTAGAAGCCGAGATCGAGCGGGTACGGGGTGACAACGACGATCTAAAGGCTGAGATTAGGGTTCTCGAAGCGGCGGCAGCCGAGGCCGAGAAGGCAAGGAAGGCATGACGATCATCATTTACAGGTGGCGACGGAGAACGTGGCCGCGTGTTCAGGAACTCCGCGCCGCCCTGGCCGCGAGGGGGTGCTAGGATGATTACCGAGGTTGACGCGAAGGTCGGGTTGCAGCGGGCGATGTCGCGGAGCCGCCAAACAGAAGAACCGGAAACCAGGACTCTGGCGGGCGCGGCGCAGTGGTATGCCAAGGCGAGTGCCGCAGCCGTTCCAACCGATGACATAGACGCAATGCGATTCGCCGATCTTTTCTGTGGCATCGACATCGGGATCGAGATCGCCCGCGCCGAGCAGGCCCGTCTGGTGGTCGGCGATGCCATGAACGGCGAACGCCGCCCGGAGGCCAGCGATGGCTAAGTGGCGGAAAGACAGGCGGGGAGAACAAGTTCGCATTCTTCGGTGTGACCCGCACACATCCGACGCTGAAGTTGGCGATATCCTCGTAGACGTGGAGCGAGGAATTGCCTGGCGCATGTATACGCGAAGTCATTCGTCCAACGCGGCGGCTGGTTGGCTATGTCAGTGCGAACTGAACCGCTGGCATCCCGGCAAACGCGCCGCAATCGTGGATGGGAAACTGGTCTGGCGGGAGGCCAGCGATGCCTAAATGCAGTGTCTGCGGATGCGGCAACCTCACCACCGCGGCGGCGCGCCGGACGCCACGCGGGTGGGTGTGCCGGGACCGCGTGGCCTGCAAGCGGGACGCGGCGCGGCGGCGCATGGGGCTGGATTCCTGGTATCCGAAGCACAGAATGACGGCAGGGATGGGAACGTGACTGGTCTTGACCCGAAGAGGGATGTCAGCGTATCGGTGGGTGGCCTCTGCCGTATCGCTGGTAAGGCATCGGGGGCGGGGATGGCCTCTCGTCCGCAAAGTCAAGCGCCGTGCAAATCGGCCACCAGTTACCAGATAATGATTTCGGGCGGGCCTTTCGACGATGCTCCCTTCGACCACGCTCAGGACAGGCAAGGCGGGCCGGATGCGTGGTATCCGAAGCAGCGATTGACGGCGGAGGTGGGAACGTGAGATTCGACAGCGAGACGGCCAGAGACCTCACGGCTCTCGATTGCGGGCAAGGACACCCGTTCCAGGTCTTCTACGATGCTGCCAATGATCCCGACCATTGGCCTAGTGTCGTGTTCATTTGGAGGCCGTGGCTCTATGCGTTGAGTCGGTGCTGGAAGACGCGCTACGGACTGGCAGCATGGTACCAATAGATTTCGGCGGCGGGGTGCGCGGCGAGCGAGGGTGGTGCTGCGACATGGTGAGTGCGAATCCTACGCGACGACACCGCGCACCCCGCCCCGCGAATGTGCAGGTCGGACGGCGCGAGGTTGGCGGCAGTCGTATCCGTCCTGCTTGGGGCGGCGTGACGGGACGAAAGTGAACGGGCGGTAGGAACTACGCGAAACGTCCTTGGTAGCTTCACCGTTAGCCTACCCGCCGCCCCTACAGAGCTCGGTGATACGGCCAGCGATCCTGCGCCGCCCGACGGGTGGGCAACGGGGCTGGTAAGCCACCGACAAAGGCGAAACGGGGAGGTGGTACCGCCTCCCACGCCGCCCCTACTACGCTCAGTGCGGGCAAGGAGAACGCGATGAAATGGGGACTGAACGAGACTGACCGAATCGAGTGCCGGTTCTGCCGGTGGGCGCTGGTCGTCCTGCCGTTGCTGGCGCTGGCGGTGGTGGCGGCAGACTGGATGGTGGGGCGATGAGCGAGGACAAGTTCACGCCGGGGCCATGGGTCCGGCGCGGACGAGAGATTGCGAAATATGGGGATGATTGGGCCTGCATTGCGGTACTCTGCAATCCTCGGCAAACTGATGATCCTAACCCGGCGATGCCGCCCGAATTGCTCAGCATGTATAACCCGCGATTCGCGGAGGGTATCGCCAACGGCGACCTGATGAAGGCCGCGCCCGTCATGCTCGCGGCGCTGGAGGCGACCCGTGAGTTCCTGTGCGAGGCCGAGATTGACTCCGGGCAAGAGGCCGAACTATTGCGCTGCATGGGCAACCTGGACGCCGCTATCAAGGCGGCGCGAGGAGAGGACTGATGGCGAGGATTCACGGGACTGACGCTTCGGACGCTATCCGGCAGGCGGCGAACATCATCGACGAACTAGAAGCGACTGTTGAGCGCCTGATAAGCGATATTGCCGAACTCACCAAAGAGAACGAGCGCCTTGAGGCTGAGGTGCAAGCGGCCCTATCCGCAGACTGAGGCAGCACGGCCATTCGGGAAAGGTGGCTAAGGGGCAGGTCGGATTGCGGGAGCTACCATTCGCCCGCCAAAGTAGCTATGCCGGTGGAATACCGGGTCACGCAAGGGCGATCATCCGGCCTGGCCCTTCCCGAAGGGAGAATTGAACTGAGCACAACCGAACAATGGGATGTCAGAACACTGCTCGACCAAGCGCGGCAGGACCAACGCGCGGAAGACGCTTGGATCGCCGAACATGCAGGGGCACTCTCCGCGAGTCAGATTGGCGGCTGTCTGCGACGCGAGAAGTTGCGGCTCATGGGGACTGCGGAAACGAATCCGCCAACCGCTGCAACCTTGCGCCGCTGGCGGTGGGGCATTGCCTTCGAGCAGGAAGTCTACGATCAGGCGCTGTCGCAGAACCGGCGCCCGAAGCGCCAAGTTCCCTGTGAGCTCGACGTTGACGGAATCCTGCTCGTCGGGCACGCCGACCTCGTGTTCACCGAGGGCATCGTAGAAGTCAAGACCACGGGCGCGTGGGAGATGCACGAGGACTATCTCCCGTTCCCGCATCTGATGCAACTCGGCACCTATATGACCGCGCTCGACCGGCCCGGCCAGTTGCTCTATGGCAGTTTCATGCGTGAGTGGGCCTTTGATTTCCAGACCGTGCCCGAAATCTGGGAGCCTTGGGTGCGCGAGGTGGCGCGGCTGTTCGCGGAGCATCCCGACGCAGACCCGCTCCCTTATCCCCCGCAACGCCTGTACTGCCCATCGTGCCCGTATCTGGAATCCTGCCCGACAGATGAACCATCGCCAACCGAGAAGCCGCTGACTTCGCTGGAAACGCAGATCATCGAACGATACCTCGCCGTGCACCAGGAATCGACCGCAGCCGGCAAGCGCGATGACGAAGCGAAGGCCGATCTTCTCGGCGTCCGCGAGGTGCGCGGCATGGACGAGAAAGGAGTCTGCAAACTGCAACTGCCGGGCCGTCTCGTCGTCATCAAGCAAGGCACACAGGAGCGCGTGGACTACACCGCATTAGACCCCGCGATCAAAGAGAAGTTGCCGCGCAAGACCATCGTCGTCACCACTATCAAAACAACGGAGGAGTAACATGACCGAGGAATGGCGCGAGATACCGGATTTCCCGGACTATGAAGTGTCGTCAATAGGTCGGGTGCGATCCCACAAGAGATGGTGGGGTAAACGCCATTCCGGTTATCTAAAGCCTTTTACATCCAGTCTCGGGTACGATTACGTGAGTCTGCAGAATCCCGACTTCGCGCAACGATGCTTTCGTGTACACCGAGTGGTGCTTCTCGCCTTCGTTGGGGCTCCTATGGACGGACAAGTGGCCCGGCATCTGAACGGGAAGTGTTGGGACAACCGACTATCGAACCTTGCGTGGGGTTCTCCTGACGACAATTATCGGGACCGAGACCGTCACGGCACGACGGCGCGCGGCGAAGGCCACGGTCGGGCGCTACTCTCCGTTGCAGATGTGGTTAGAATCCGTCACCGTTATGCACAAGGCGGGATCACACACCGGGAACTCGCGACAGAGTACGGCGTAGCCAAGGCGACAATCCGATTCGTCATTACCAAGCGCAACTGGGCTAGTGTCCCAGATTAGTTGGAAAGACAACACCAAGGAGATACCAAGAATGACCACCAAACTACCAGTCCGCCGTACACTACAACCCGCAGCCCGAGTATCCCGCGCAGACATAGTAAAGTGGACAGACCGTAGCGGAACGGAGATCGCCCTGAATGTGGACTTGGCGCGCGAACTATTCAAGACCAAGTACCCGTTGAGCGATGCGGAGGTGATGGTTTTCTTGCACCAAGCGCGGAGTATGGGCGCTAACCCGTTTCGACGCGACTTAATGCCCGTAAAGTACACCCCGCAAGATCCCGTCAGTCTGATCGCGGGGTATCACTATCTGATGTCCGAGGCCAAGCGAAACCCGCGGTACCGACCATTCCGCCTTTGGTATGTGAACGCCGACGGAAAGCGCATTCCTGACGGCCTCGAAACCGAAGAGAACGTGGTCGCGGCTGTCTGCGAGGTTCCAATCGAGGGCGAGGGCACATACAAATTCGTCGCCCGGATGAAAGAGTTCAACAAAGGAGTCGCACAGTGGAAAACGATGCCACTGGTCATGCTCGGCAAATGCGCCATCGGTAACGCGCATCGACTCGCGGACCCGGGACTGGCTGGTATGTACCTCGCTGAGGAATTAGGACAGGGCTACTCGCCAACACCCACCGACGACATAACCGACACAGATTGGACCGACGCAGCCATGCCTGCCGCCGCCGATGCGTCTATGGTCGGACCGACAGAAGGGCAAGCCGAACCGGCAGCGCCTACCACTACCGCATCCCCAGGTTCATCCGAATCCGCCGACGACATCGCCAAGCGCGTGTGCCCGAAATGCCAGAAGAAGTTGCGGCTGAACAAGCCCAAGGACGGCAGCGCTGCGACATGGGCGCCGTTCATCGGGTGCAGTGGCTACAAGAAAGGCGACTCGGCTTCCTGCGACTACACGGAGAAATGGGAAGCGCCGACAGGAGTCGCGGAGACGGCGGCACCAAGCGGCGACAGCGAGAGTACCCTCGACAAGATCAAGCAAGATGCCGCTGTCCTTTGGCCCGCCAAGGAGGGCATGAAGGAGAAGTACGATCAGGCCAAGCTCGGCGCTTGGCTCAATGACCAGTTCGGCGTCGGCGCGTTGGGCGGGCTCAACGAGGCCCAGGCCGTCGAAGCGTATGACCGGATCTCGGTGATGGTGGATGAGAAGGCCGACGGGGAAGGTGCGGCATGAGACGGGGATGGCCTCGCCGCTACCACCCGAACGACCCTCTGTGTCCCGACCCTGACGACGAGGAGCGACGGGAATCGGCGGCTGAACGGCTGGACGATCTGGACATCGAGCTGGAGCGGACGCGGCGGGTGAATGAGGGGCGTTGGCACGGAAGGGGCGGAGGGAGGATCTGATGATGAAGTGGCTCAGCCTATGGTGGCGACGGCGTACCCACCAATCATCGCATGGGTCACCGGCAACGCCACAGAGCGGGTTGACGGCGAGGAGTAATGACCCGCGAGCTGAACCGCAACCGCTTCGTTCCGAGGCTCACTGGAATGAGATTGTACGGCGCATGTGCGAAGAAGCGGAAGAAGAGTGGTGAGTCGCG
>Ga0315284_10002809_pt1 | contig 24830 bp, 15 predicted proteins | sample YL17G09_16_MG_FD_203696 | JGI IMG/M metagenome (GOLD analysis project Ga0315284, IMG submission 203696) | Sediment microbial communities from Yellowstone Lake, YNP, Wyoming, USA - YL17G09_16 | ecosystem: Environmental > Aquatic > Freshwater > Lake > Sediment | place: USA: Wyoming | collected...
TTCGACGCCGGCTACACGCCGGCTTGTCACCTCTATCTCCTCGAGATCGGGCGGCCGTTCGAGGACTGGACAGTCCTCGGCCGAACGGGCGGGAATGAGACCGAGATCTCTTTCTCCGACCTCGGTCTGGATCCGCGGGCTGAATATTTCGTCTTCGAGTTCTGGACGAAGACGCTTCTCGGCTCCTTTTCGGGCCGTTTTCACCCGGGACCCATCGACTCCCGTTTTCGATCGCAGGCTCTCTGCATCCGTCAGCGGCTGCCGCGGCCGCAGTTGATCGCCACCAGCCGGCATGTCACCTGCGGCGGCGTCGACCTCCTGGACCTGCGCTGGGAGGGCGGGCGGCTTAGCGGAAAAAGCCTTGTCGTGGGCGGAGATCCTTATGTCATTTACTTGACCCAACCGGCCGGATATGACTTCGCCGATGTCGAATGCCGCGGCGCGGCCGTCCAAAGGAAAGAGAAGGACGGACCGCTGGTCAAGATCACTCTGCTCGCCGCCAAGAGCGGCGAGATCGAGTGGACGGCCAAATATTCCGAATCCGGGGATAAATCGGCCATGATGCTGTAAATCCTTTCCTGGGCCCTACTCACGTGTTTGGCGGTCATCGCGAGTACGGCGCTTGTCAAACGCCCGTCCTCGGCATAAAATTCGCCTATCATGCGCCGAGACGCGTTCGGGGCGCTCGTCCTCTCCATTTTCCGGCGAAAGGAAAATCCCATGTCGAAGATCGTCCGAATATTTTCGTTGATGGCCATCCTCGGACTCGCCGTCGCCGCGGTCTGGGCTCAGACCGATGGGCCGGTCGATTTCGGCCGGCGGGCCGTCGCTGAGGCGCTTTCCGCCCGCGGCCTGAAGGCGGCCGTCGAGATCAAGGTCACCGGAAGCGGCCGGCCCGAGAGCTTCGAGATCGCCTTCAAGAACGGTCCGGTCGAGATCCAGGCCACTGACGCGAACGGCGCTCTCTACGGCGCGCTCGAGCTCGCCGAGCGGATCCGGCGGGGCGGGGCGGAAGCGCTCCGCGGCCCATCGGTCGCCGGCCGCCCATTCCTCCGCGACCGCGGCTGGAACATCTTCCTGACCCTGCCCTGGAATGAGGCCGCGGCGAACACCGACTATGACCCGCGCGCCCTCCTCGATCCCGCCCGCTGGTGGTTCGCCAACGACGGTTTCTGGCGGACTCTCTTCGACCAGATGGCCCGGGCCCGGTTGAACTGGCTCGACCTGCACGGCACCTGGGACATCAGTGTCACCGACGCGCCCAACCTCTACGCCTATTTCATCCAGAGCGAACGTTTCCCGAAGGTCGGAGTCGCGCCGGACATCAAGGCGGCCAATCTCCGCCGGCTGAACGAAATCATCGCCATGGCCCATGCCCGTGGAGTCCGGGTGAGCTTGATGGCCTACGAGGCCCGCTTCCGGACCCCCCACGCCCCCCGTCCTTACCCGGAGAAGGAGAGCGATCTCTACGACTACACGCGAGAAGTCGTGGAAAAGATGATCCGCCAGGCGCCCGGCCTCGACGCCATCGGATTCCGGATCGGCGAGAGCGGGCACGGTGAGGCTTTCTTCAACTGCTACATCGAGGCGGTCAAGGCTTCGGGCCGCGACATCCCCCTGGTCACCCGAAGCTGGCTGGCCCGGAAATCCCGGGTCGTCCCCCTGGCCAAGGCAGCCAAGGACTTCACCGTTGAGATCAAGTTCAACGGCGAGCAATGGGGAGCGCCGTATATGCTGGTGGGCGGGCGCATGGCCGGCTGGTACAGCTACTCGTTCGAGGATTACTTGAGCGATTCACTCACGCCGGACGCGGCCCGCCTCTGGCCGGGCAACTTCGCCGGCGGCGGCGAAACGTGGCCGGCCGAGCCCTATAAGATCGTCTGGCAGGTCCGGGCCAACGGCACGCACAGGATCCTTCCCGTCTATAATCCCGACTTCGTCCGCCGCGCCGTCAGGTCCATGCCGTTGGGGACGGCCAGCGGATTCGTCGTCGAAGGGCTGGAGACGTATTACCCCAAATCCCCGCGATACTATATCGCCGACTCCAAAGACGCTTTCTGCGATTGGACCCACGAGCGGGATTGGATGTACCTCAATCTCTGGGGGCGGCTGGGCTATGATCCCGAGACGCCCAACACCGCGTTCGAGGCCATGGTCGCCGATAAACTCGGCCCGGCCGCGGCGCCTCTCACCACCGCCTGGACCGCCGCTAGCCGGATCGTCTCGACCGCCTTCTCCGCGTTCTCCCTCGGTCCCGACCACCGCAATCACGCTATCGAACTCGAGTGGGGCGGAGACACGGCCGGCTACCTGGCCGCCGAGCCGTTCGACTCGCACGTTTTCAAGTCGGTCCGGGAAGCCCTGGCCGATGCCGCGACCGGCGGCCAAGACGGCCGGATCCCGCCTTGGGAGACCGCGGCCCGGCTCGCGGCCGACGCTGAAGCAGCGGCCAAGGCCGCTGAGATCTCCATATCGTCGGCGCCGCCGGCGGAAAGAAAACGGCTCAAGGAACTCATCACCGCCTGCACTCAGGCCGCCCATCTCGGCCGGTATTACGCCGAAAGATTCATGGCCACGTATCGTTCAGGCCAAGCCGAAGCCGGTGCCTCTGCCGCGGCCGGCCAGGCGACGGGACACATGCAAAAGGCCGAGGAAGAATGGGGCCTGCTTGCCGCCGATCCTTTTTATAAGCCGTTCACCGAACGGCTGCGGATGCGGACCAACGCCTATCACTGGTCTCTGGAACTGCCCAAGATCAAAGCCGAAGCCGAACGGCTGGCCAAGATCGCGCCGCCCGTCTCCGATCCCATTCCTTCACTTCCACCCGCTCCCGCCCTTCCCCGTCTCTCGCTCGATATCGCCGCAGAGACGGTCAAGGTCGTTTTGCCCGCGGCCGGTTCATCCCGGGCCTGGGCCCTGATCAAGCCGGTCCCGAGCAGCGCCTTCTTCCATAAGACGGCCATGGTCCGCAGGGGTGACCGCTATGAATGTATTTTCCCGCACGAGCCCTGGGGCCATGCCGTGGCGGCCGAAGTCGAACGCGACGGCCGCGTTTTCAGGATCCCCGGCTGGGAGGCGGACGCCCCTTATCTTGTCGTTCCGTCGAAACCCGGTCCGACTCCGCTCCTTTATTCAAGCGAGGAAGCACTGACCTATCTGGATCCTTCCATCCTTTCGCCGTCCGAACATGGCTTGCTACTCATTTCCTCGCGGGCTTGGAACTTCCATCGCTCCTTCAACATCCCGGTCGAACGGAAGATCCTCGATCCCGTCCGGCGGGGTATGACCCTCATCGTCCTCGCCCAGGATTACGCCTCGGGCCGCTACTCACTCGACTGGCTGCCCAAGCCGCTCCGGGTCGAGGCGAAGCAGCCGGGCGTTTTTGAGCCGGGCGGCCTGCTCAAAATGTCGAAGATCGAAGACGCCGATATCCTCCGCCAGCTCTTCCTGCCCAGCCCCGATTGGGTGATCTCCGGGAACGGCGGGGCGGCCGTCCTCCGCTGGGGAAAAGGGAGGATCGTCATCATCAACGCCCGGCTCCTTGAACGGCTGCATGTTCCCTCCGCGGCCAAGTCGCTCGCTTCCGTTCTTCGCTCCGGCCGGAAAAACAAGCCCGTGGTGGTCATCGACGCGGGCACGGAAGGCGCGGCGCTCGCCTCCTCGGTCGTAATCGATTTCATGAACGCCCGCGACATTCCCTTCCTGACGTTGGGCGAGGTGATCGGCCGGGCCCAAGGCGTCAAGGCCAAAGAGCCAATCGCCGGAAGCCTTGATGACGACGATCTTCTCTCTTCGCTCAACATCCGCGGGACACAGATGGTCAACGCTCATCTCGACAAGAAGGTCAAGGCGGCGGCCGCCCTGCCCGCACCGGCGACGCGGGAGGAACTCGACCGCCGGCGCGAAGTCCAGAGCCGCGAGCTCTATCGGTCCCTCGGGCTCGATCCTCTCCCTCCCCGGACGCCTCTTAACGCCCGGATCACGGGTGTCCTCAAGCGGCCCGGATACCGGATCGAAAAGATCGTCTTCGACAGCCGGCCGGATTTCCCGGTGACGGCTCATCTCTATGTTCCGGATGGTCCGACGGGCCGGAAGTTCCCCGTAATCGTCAATCCCCACGGTCACTGGGGATACAAAAAGAACGAGCCGACCGTCCAGGCGCGCCTGATCGGCCAGGCGCTCCACGGATATCTCGCCCTCGTCGTCGATTCCCCCGGCTTCAGTTTCGAGGGCGACCGCCGCGTCGAACGGCGCTGGGCCGGGACGCACGACGACCTTCGCCTCATTCTCGGCTCGCAGAACGCGACGAGCATTTACGTCTGGGACCTCATGCGGGCTGTCGATTACCTCTCGACGCGGCCTGAAACCGACATGTCGCGGATCGGACTGACCGGCGCGTCGGGCGGCGGCCTGGCGGCGATGTGGGCCTTCGCCGCCGAGCCGCGTTTCACCTGCGCCGCGTCGGTCGTCTATGCCAGCAGCCTTGAGGTCAATCCCCAGAACGGCTGTCTTTGCAATCATGTCCCCGGATCGCTCCAGATCGGCGACCGGGCCGACGTTTTCGCCCTCCGGGCGCCGGCCCCGGTTTTGATCATCGGCGCGGAGGAGGACACGGAATTTCCGGCCGAAGGAATGCGCCTGTCGGGAGAGAAGCTGAAACGCCTGTGGGGGCTCTTCGGCCGATCGAACGACGCCTGGCTGCGCCTGTTTCCGGGCGGGCACGACTACAGCCGTCCGATGCGAGAGACCGCCCTCGGCTTTTTCGACAAGTACTTGAAAGGCGTCGGAACCGGGGCGCCGGTTCCGGAGCCGGCCATCAAGACCGAACCGCCGGACGCGCCCGAAATGTTCGTCCTGCCCGAACCGCCGACGAAAACGCTGACGATGCGGAGGGTCGCAGAGGCGATGTTCGACCAGGCTGACGGTGCGGGCACGGCGGCGGAATATTTCAGCCTTAACGGCGGACTTCCCGCGGCCGTTCCGCCCGAGGTCAAGGAACTCGCCGAATTTGAAGGCAAGCGCCGCCTGATTTTTGTTTCGGAAGCCGGCTTGACTTTGCCCTCCATCGTCTGGCCGGCCAAAGGCACGGCCAAGGCCTTCGCCGTGCTCGTCACCGAGGGAGGCAAAGCCGCGGCGAGCGAAGAGTTCGGCGTCGCGCGGCTGAGCAAAGCCGGGATCATCTGCCTCGCCCTCGATCCCCGCGGCATCGGCGAGGTCAAGGGGATCGACCTGCGCCTGCAGACCTACCTCGGACAAGCCCCTGCGATCGGCATGGGCTGGGACATCACCCGGGCGATCGCCGCTCTCGCGCCGGCCGGAACGAAGGTTGCCGTCCTCGGCCGCGGTCCGGCGGCCGGACAGGCGGCCCTCGCCGCCGCGCTCATCGAACCGCGCATTCACTTTGTCGCGGGTTTGGCCACGCTCAACGAATTCGCCGACGCCTTCCGCGACGATGTTCCGCTCCTGGCCATTCAGCCCCGGGCAAACTACGCTCCTTCCCTATCCCACCTGCGCTCACTCATCAAGGCCGAATCCATCTGGAGTTTTCTGGGAGAGCGCGACCCTAAGTGGGCGGAGGCTCTCATCCGCTGGGCACAACGATGATCGTGCCATTCCGAAAATGCTCGTAATCGACGAATGACACAGACAACTGGATAAATATATCAAAGCCCATTGGGATCAATCGCGTGCCTGACAGCGTACCAGCCGGATTATTTTGACAACCCTTAAGGTTGGTGATAATCTTTTCACAATGCTCGATGGGGAATAATATTTATCAAACGATGAAATCCGTTACGCGAAGAAACATAAAGCTGGACATGTTGTCTAAGTGGGCAAAGTAATGATTTCTCTCCCACCGCCCGAAGTGCAACGTCAAATCGTATCGACAATCGAGGCGGAACAGAGGTTGGTGGAGGCAAACCGGGAACTGATCGAGCGGATGGAAGCAAAGATTCAGGCCAAGCTAGCGGAGATTTGGGGAGATAACGTTTGACTGAGACGAAGAAAGAATTCGTCACCAGTCATCGCTTCCTTGATGAAGCCGGAGATCCGACGTTTTTTAAAAAAGGGCGTATCCTTGCCGTTGGCGATCCAGGCATATCATTAGCGTTTTCGCTGGGAATGGTGAAGTTCAACGACGATCTACGAACCATTCGCGCCGAGATTCAACGATTGCACGGTCAAGTCGCGGAAGACGAGTATCTCAATCGAATACCTAGCGTATCGAGAAAAATTGTCTTGGGTGGATTCTATTTTCACGCTACCGACGATCCGCCCGAGGTTCGCGAGCGTTTATTTCGTTTCATTCATGAACTCGATTGTTCGCTGGAAATGGTGGTAGCTCGAAAGATCCCGGCGCTCTTCGCAAAAAAACATCATCATAATGATTCGGAATTCTACGCCGACCTCCTATCGCATCTTATCAAGACCAAGTTTAAACTGGGCCAGCGATTGGTATTGAACATTGCCGATCGAGGCAGATCTACCCGCAATGTCAATTTAGGATTGGCGTTGGAAAAAGCCTACGAACGCTTCGGCAAAAGATGGAGCGGCGAGGAAATCCGATCGACCGTCGTTTTCAATGTCCAGACTCCGCGGACCGAACCGTTGCTTTGTATCGCGGATTATCTTTGTTGGTCCGTCCAGAGGGTGTTTGAACGGGGCGAGATGCGGCACTACGAGTTTATACGAGACAAAGTCAGCTTAGTCGTCGATCTTTATGATAGCGATAACTACGAGGGGGGAAAGAATTATTACACTCGGGAAAGGCCGCTGACTATCGGAAATAAGTTAAGCCCGCCTCTGCCCTAAGAGGGTTACCCCTCGACGACTTGAAGTCGGATTTCGGACAACGCAGACTGAGTATAATATGAAGGAAAACCAGCAACTTGTCAAGAGATTCGAAAAAACGCGTTGGAGTTGGCATAGAATACGGATGTCCCTGCCAGTCTTCTGCGTAAAGAAGGCGATTTCCCCTTTGCCCACTAGAAAGCGGTCGCCGTGAATCTCGGCATGGGGACTACGCATGTAAATCTTAAAGAAAAGACTTAGCCGACATGATTTTTCCAAGGAATCCGGTCCTCCACAATGAGATCCTGCCCGTCGAGGTCGTCTTCCATCCTTCCTGGTGGCATCGGCACGCGGGACTGAGCTTCGACGAGGATTTTTTCTACCATCCCGCCCGGCGCGTCGAAGCCGAGCGGACCATGGAGCGCGTCCTCCACGAGCGCTTCGGCGACCTGGGACTGGGCAAGGACCGCGATCGGGATCTGCCCGTCATCGGCGCCGTTCATAACGCGGCCGGATACATCATCTCGGAAATGATCGGCTGCCGGATTGAATATCGAGAGGCGGAGCCGCCCCTGGTCATTCCCGCGCACAGGACGGATCTTTCTCTCGACGTCGAAGAAGCCTTCGCCGGCCGTGCCTTCACCCGCCTGCGGCGCCTGGTGGACGCCCTAAAACTGACCCATGGTTACGTCATGGGCGACGTCAATTGGGGCGGGATCCTCAATCTCGCCCTGGACCTGCGCGGGCAGGATATTTTTCTGGACATGGTCGATCGGCCCGAAGAGGTCCGAGCCTTCTTCGGCCGCCTGGCCGAGGTCATCGAGCGGTTCACGGACTATCTGGAGGGCGAGACCGGAACGACATCGATCTCGGTCAACCGGACGATCCGCCATATCCAGGGGCCGGTTTTTCTCCACTCCGAGTGCGCCCTGACCATGATCTCGGCCGGTCATTATGAATCGTTCATCCTTCCTTTCGACGGGGCCTGGAGCGAGGGACGCCGGCCGTTCGGCGTCCACTACTGCGGTGAAGATCCCCATCGATATGCGGACGCCTTGGCCAAGATTCCCCATCTGGATTTTTTGGACGTGGGCTGGGGCGGCGACCTGCGCCTTCTCCGGGAGAAGCTGCCGAAGACCTTTCTCAACATCCGCCTGAGCCCGGTTCTCATCGTCGATCAGAGCGTCGAGGACATCCGCGGGGCGATCACAAGCCGCGTCGCCGCGTCCGGGAATCCGTATCTGACCGGCGTCTGCTGCATCAACATGGACGACCGGGTCGCGGACGACAAGGTCCGGGCCATCTTCGAGACGGTTTTTGAACTACGGCGAGGATACGCAACATGAATAAACCTTTTATCCATCCCGATTTTTTACTCGAAACCCGGCAAGCCAGGGACCTTTATCATGCCTACGCGGAGTTCCTTCCCATCATCGATTACCATTGCCATCTCTCACCGGCCGACATCGCCGACGACCGCCGCTTCGATAATTTAACCCAAATCTGGCTCGCGGGAGACCACTACAAATGGCGGGCGATGCGGGCTTGCGGAGTCGATGAGCGATTCATCACCGGCGGCGCCCCGGACCGGGAGAAGTTCGAGAAGTGGGCGGAAACGGTCCCCCAGACTCTGCGCAATCCGCTTTATCATTGGACCCACTTGGAGCTGAAGCGGCTGTTCGGAATCGACGACCGCCTCCTCGGCCCGGCGACGGCGGACGACATTTGGGAGGAATGCAAGGCGAAGCTCGCGACACCCGAATTCACGGCCCGCGGCCTCCTCCGCCGAATGAACGTCGAGGTCGTCTGTACCACGGACGATCCGGCCGACGACCTCCGTCCTCATCAAAAGCTGAGAAGCGAGGCCGACGTCGGATTCAAGGTTTACCCCGCCTTTCGGCCGGACAAGGCCTTGGCAGCGGAGAGGCCGGATCTTTTTCGCGCCACCGTCGCCCGCCTTTCGGAGGCCGCCGACACGGACATTCGGTCGTTCCCGGACTTCCTTGCGGCGCTCCGCAAGCGCCATGATTTTTTTCATTCGATGGGCGGCCGGCTGTCCGATCACGGGCTGGAGACATTCTTCGTCGAGGATTATACCGAATCCGGGATCCGCGCCGCCTTCGATAAGCTGATGGCCGGGAAAGCCCTCGCTCCGCCTGTCATTCTCCAGTTCAAATCGGCCTTGCTCTACGAGTTCGCGGTGATGGACTGGGAAAAAGGCTGGGTCCAGCAATTCCACCTCGGCGCCTTGCGCAACGCGAACTCGCGGATGATGAAGGCGGTCGGGCCGGACGCCGGCTTCGACTCGATCGGCGATTTCGAGATCGGACTCCCGCTGGCCCGGTTCCTGGACAGGCTTGACGCGGAGAACAAGCTGGCCAAGACCATCCTTTATAACCTCAATCCCCGCGACAGCGAGATGATGGCGGCGATGGCCGGGAATTTCCAGGACGGAACCACGGCGGGAAAGATGCAATACGGCCCCGCCTGGTGGTTCCTGGACCAGCTCGACGGCATGACCCGCCAGATCGAAGTCCTGTCGAACATGGGCCTTCTCAGCCGCTTCGTCGGGATGACCACCGACTCGCGGAGCTTCCTGTCCTATCCGCGCCATGACTATTTCCGCCGCCTGCTCTGCGACATCCTCGGCCGCGACATGGAGCGCGGCCGCCTTCCGGACGATACGGACCTGGTCGGAGAAATGGTCAAAGACATCTGCTATTTCAACGCCAAGCGCTACTTCCGGTTTCCGGAAAGTTGAATACATATGTCATCCTGAGCGAAGCGAAGGATCCCATTCAACCTCGGGAAGTAAGAAACGATGATGCCGCTTGAAAAATACTCCCTGGGCGTCGGCGACCGCTTCGGATTCGAGGGTCAGGCCCAGCTCCGGGCCCTGAAGATCGCCCGAGACCGCGGCGTGCGGATCACGCCGGTCTGGAACAAGTCCCAACGGGAGCACGCGATCATCGGGACATCTCCCGAGGACACACGCCGCCGGGCTGATGAAGCCGTCACGGTCTGCGGCTGGCAGGACTCCTATTACGTTGACGCCGACCATATCGGCTTGGCCACCGTGGACCGGTTCATAGCCGCTTGCGACTTTTTCACGATCGATGTCGCCGATCACATCGGCCGGCCGGCCCCGGCCGCCGTCGTTTCGGACTTCATCGAAGCCTCGAGCCGTTATCTCGGGCCGCTCCACCTTCCGCAGAGCGAGGCCGTCCTGGAATTGACGAAGGCCTCGTTGATGAACGTCGCCCAGAAGTACCTCGGGGCGGTCGAAGAAGCGGGCCGCGTCTATCACCGTATCGCCCGGAACAAAGGCGGGGAGAACTTCGTCGCCGAGATCTCCCTGAACGAGGCGGCCGCCCCCCAAACGGCCGGCGACCTGTTCTTCATTCTCGCCGCCGTGGCCCGGCGGAACATGCCCATTCAAACCATCGCTCCCAGATTCTCGGGGGCCTTCCTCAAGGGCATCGACTACGAGGGCGACATCGATCGATTCGCCCGGGAGTTTGAAAACGCCTTGGCCGTGGTGGAATTTGCCAAGCTCGCGTTCGACCTCCCGGCGAACCTGAAGCTCAGCATCCACTCCGGCAGCGATAAGTTCTCTCTATATCCCATCATGCACCGGGCCTTGGCCAAAGCCGGCGCCGGGATTCATCTGAAGACGGCGGGAACAACCTGGCTGGAGGAGGTCATCGGGCTCGCTGTCTCGGGCGGAAACGGCCTTCAACTGGCCAAGGATGTCTACGCCGGCGCTCTGTCCCGTATCGAAGAGCTCGTCCGCCCGTATCTCGCGGTCGTCGGCATCGATCGGGCCCGACTTCCGTCCGCCGCCGAAGTCAATATCTGGGATGCCCTCGAGTTCGTCGCAGCGCTCCAGCATGACCCCTCCTGTCCCCGCTTCAATCCCCATTTCCGTCAACTTCTCCACGTCGGCTACCGGATCGCCGCGGACATGGGAAGCCGCTTTACGGCCCTATTGCAGCGCCATCGCGACATCATCGAATCCCAGGTCACGGAGAATCTCCTGCGGCGCCACATCGAGCCGCTGTTCCTGGGCGGCTAAATTCCGGGGACACTGACCTTCATTTGCTTAAAGAAAATTTCAGTGCCCACGCTCTTCACGAATTAGAGTTAGTGTCCCTGGAATTAAAGACAAGAAATTCGGCGGGAATTTTGGGTTTAGAGCTTGACTTGCGGCCGGAGAAAAGTTATACTATAGTGTAACATTGTAGGGAGGCTTGTCATGCGCTTTGCCGGGATCAAAGAGCTCAAACAAAAAACCATGGACCTCATCAAGGAATCAGAAAAGGACGATATCATCATCACCGCATACGGCAAGCCGGCTGCGATCCTTCATCACGTCACGGAAGAGGACGTGGCCGACTATCTCATCGAGAACGACCCCGAGTTTCGCTCAAAGATCGAAGAGGCCTACGCCGAATACTTGAAGCTCGGGGCGATCAGCGCGGATGATCTCTTGAGAAAGCTGGAGCGCCGCAGTGCGCGAAAAGCGGTTTAAGGTCGTCTTCAGTCCGGCCGCCGTCCGGGACATCGACGGACTCGAAATCAAAACGGCTGTTCAACTCGTCAAGGATATCAAGACGTATCTCGAAACCCGCCCGATCCCAATTGGAAAGAGCCGGGTCAAAAAGCTCTCAGGCTTCAATCCGCCCCTGTTCAGAATGCGCAGCGGCGACTTACGCGCCTACTACAGACTCCGCGGCAATGAGGTCGTTATCCTTATCGTCGCGCCGCGCAAGGACAGCGACAAGCGACTGAAAAGAATAGCCGAAGGGACCGCCCCCGCATTCAGCCGGGCCAAAAGACCTGGCTGCAAGCATTGATGCTCCTTATTTGAAAACAGACAACACATCCCCTTAATTCCATAAATTCCATCCGGATGCGAGCCATGGATGAATGGAATTCGCGGGGGATTTAAAGATTGAGTTATCAGTCACCGAAATTCAATTTGACATTCTCTTCCCCCCTTCTATATAAATGACTCGTGCGTTTTCCTAACGCCTCACGGCCATCACCGCGCCCAAGGAGGGTCTCCCAACATGTTTAAAGGTCATCCCAAAGGTCTGTTCGTCGCCTTCTTCGCCAATATGGGCGAGCGTTTCGGCTTCTACACCATGATCTCGATCTTCGTCCTGTTCATGCAGGCGAAGTACGGCCTGTCGGCGGCCGCCGCGGGTTTCATGTATTCGACGTTCATGGTCGGGGTCTATATCTTCCCCCTGCTCGGCGGCTTCCTGGCCGACCGCTTCCTGGGCTACGGCAAGACGATCTCGCTGGGCATGATCACCATGTTCATCGGCTACGCCATGCTGACCCTCCCGACCAAGATGGAATCGGGCTTCGCCCTGATCGTGGCGTCTCTGGCCGTCATCTGCCTCGGGACGGGGCTGTTCAAGGGCAACCTTCAGGTCCTGGTCGGCAATCTCTACGACGACCCCAAGTACAGCGGCATGCGCGACCGGGCCTTCAACATCTTCTACATGGGCATCAACGTCGGGGCCATGTTCGCCCCGTCGGCCTCGGAGGCGGTCTCCAATTGGATTCTCGGCAAGTCCCATTTCTTCTACGACGCCCGCATCCCGGCCATGGCCAACGACTTCCTCAAGGGCAAGCTGGCCGACGTAGCGGCCTACCTCGGGATCGCCCAGGCGCAGGATCCGGCCGTAACCATGGACTCCCTGCGGGGATTCTCCGAGACCTACGTCAACACCTTGAGCAAATCCTACCACTTCGCGTTCGGCGTCGCCTGCATCTCGCTCATAATCTCGATGCTGATCTTCTGGGGCTTCAAGAAGCACTACAAGGTGGCCGCCATGGCCGAGGTCCAGAAGAAGAAGTCGGCGGCCTACAAGGACCAGGTCGTCGAGCTCACCCCCCAGCAGACCAAGGAACGGCTGGTGGCGCTGGGGCTCGTCTTCTTCGTGGTCATTTTCTTTTGGATGGCCTTCCACCAGAGCGCGGTGACCATGACCTTTTTCGCCCGCGACTACACGGTTCCCAGCGTCGGCAAAGCGACCAACCTGTGGTTCGACCTGACCGGCCTCCTGCCCGTCTTCTTGGCCGTCGTCGGCCTGGTCTTCGCCTTGCGCAAGAAGGCCAAGCCGCTCGCCCGGGGGATCGGCGCGGCCGCCTTCCTGGGATTCGGCCTGCTGGCCTTCCTCCGCTTCCAGAGCTATCCGGCCGTCAACCGGTTCATGCCCCAGATGTTCCAGCATTTCAACCCCTTCTTCATCGTCGCCCTGACTCCGCTCGTCGTCGGCATCTTCGCCGCGCTCAACAAGAAGGGAAAGGAGCCTTCGGCCCCCCGCAAGATCGGTTACGGCATGCTCATCACGGCCGGGGCCTACACCATCCTGGTCCTAGGCTCGCTCGGCCTGCCCAGCCCCAAGTCGCTGGGCGGGCTGGTGGCGCCCGCCGCCAGCCAGGTTTCGGTCTACTGGCTCATCTCGACTTACTTCGCGGTCACGATCGCCGAACTTCTCCTTAGCCCGATCGGGATCTCGTTCGTCTCGCGGGTCGCCCCGCCCAAGTACAAGGGCCTGATGCAGGGCGGTTGGTTCGCGGCGACGGCCCTCGGCAACAACCTCGTCGGCGTGATAGCTTGGTTCTGGATGCGGGTGCCGCTGTGGGCCGTCTGGACCATCCTGGTCACGGCCTGTCTGCTCTCGGCCGCATTCATCTTCAGCATCATGAAAAAGCTGGAGCGGGCTTCCAATGTCTGAGCGATAAAGAGAGAAACGCTTCTTTCCATCAAAAAAGGAGAAATAATGAAACGCAGGAGTCTGTTAAGATTCTCGGTCCTTTTTCTGGTCTTGACGTGTCTGCCCGCGCTCCTCGCGGCGCAGGGAACTCCGGCCGACTATGAACGGGCCAACGCCCTCCGGACCAAGTTCCAGGGTCTGGCCGTCAACATTCCCGAACGCCCCAATTGGATCGAAAAAACGCCGCGCTTCTGGTACCGCAAATCGGTCAAGGGCGGCAATGAGTTCGTCCTCGTCGACGCTGAGAAGGCGGTCAAAAAGCCGGCCTTCGACCAGGCCAAGCTGGCCGCGGCGCTCTCGGCGGCGGCGAAAGAAAAATACACGGCCGTCACCCTTCCCTTCTCGACATTCACCTACGTCGACAACGAGAAGAGCATCGAGTTCAATGTCGGCGATTCCAAGTGGAAGTGCGATCTCCTCAAATACATCTGCGTGAAGGTCAGCCCGGTCGAACGCCGCCCCCAGCGGGGCGGTGGCGGCGGCGGACTCGGGCAGGGCGGCCCGCCCGCCCAGGCCGCGTCGACGGAGTTCAAGGCCTCCCCCGACGGGAAATGGGAAGCTTTAATCAAAAATTTCAACGTCTTCATCCGGTCCAAGGACAAGAAGGACGAGTTCGCGCTCAGCTATGACGGTTCCGAAGGAAATTACTACGTCTACCGGTCCCTCCTCTGGTCGCCCGATTCCAAGAAGCTCATCGCCGCCCGCCTGAGACCGGGCTTCCACCGGATGATCCAATACATCGAGTCCTCCCCCGCCGACCAGCTCCAACCTAAGTATTCGACGATGGAATACGCCAAGCCCGGCGATGCCCTCGATCTGGACCAGCCCGTTCTCTTCCACGTCGAGACGAAGAAGCAGATCCCCATCGACAACGCCCTCTTTCTGAATCCCTATGACCTATCGGCCTTCGCCTGGCGAAAGGACAGCCGCGCTTTCACTTTCGAATACAACCAGCGGGGACACCAGGTCTACCGCGTCCTCGAGGTGGAGGCCGCGACCGGAAAGCCCTGGGCCCTGATCACCGAAGAATACAAGACCTTCTTCTGCTATTCCGGAAAGAAATACCGCAGCGACCTGGCCGACGGCCGCGAGATCATCTGGATGTCGGAGCGGGACGGCTGGAACCATCTCTATCTCTACGACGGCCGCAGCGGAGAGGTCAAGAACCAGATCACCAAGGGCGAATGGGTCGTCCGGGCCGTGGACAAGGTCGACGAGCAGAAACGGCAGATCTGGTTCCAGGCCGGCGGGATGGTCCCCGGCAAGGACCCTTATTTCATCCATTCCTGCCGGATCAATTTCGACGGCACCGGCCTGACCCGGTTCACCGAGACCGACGGGACGCATTCGGTCACCTTCTCGCCGGACATGACGTTTTATGTGGACTCCTGGTCGCGCGTCGATCAGCCCCCGGTTTCGGAACTGCGCCGGACCGGCGACGGGAAGACCATCCTTCCGCTCGAGACGGCCGATATCCAAGAGCTGGTCAAGGCCGGCTGGCGGGCGCCCGAAGTCTTCACCTCCCTCGCCCGCGACGGGAAGACCGACATCTGGGGCGTCATCTTCCGCCCGCTCGGCTTCGATCCGGCTAAAAAATATCCGGTCATCGAGAACATCTATGCCGGCCCGCAGGGGTCGTTCGTCCCGAAGACCTTCAGCGCTTACAGCTCCATGCAGTCGCTGGCCGAACTGGGGTTCATCGTCGTCCAGGTCGACGGCATGGGCACGTCGAACCGGTCCAAGGCCTTCCATGACGTCTGCTGGAAGAACCTCGGCGACGCCGGTTTCCCCGACCGCATTCTCTGGCACAAGGCCGTCGCCGCCAAATATCCCTATTGCGATATCAGCCGGGTCGGCATCTACGGCAATTCGGCCGGCGGCCAGAACGCGCTGGGCGGACTCCTCTTTCATCCCGAGTTCTACACGGCCGGCTTCGCCTCCTGCGGCTGCCACGACAACCGGATGGACAAGATCTGGTGGAACGAGCAATGGATGGGCTGGCCGCTGAGCCCCGAATACGCCGCGTCGTCGAACGTCGACAACGCCTACCGGCTCCAGGGCAAGCTGCTGCTCGTCGTCGGCGAGATGGACAAGAACGTGGACCCCGCCTCGACCTATCAGGTCGTCAACGCCCTGATCAAGGCCAACAAGATGTTCGACCTGCTCGTCATTCCCGGCGCGGGCCATGGCTCGGGCGGCGCTTACGGGGAGCGCAAGCGGAACGATTTCTTCGTCCACAGCCTGCTCGGCGTAGATCCTCCGGATTGGAACGTATCGGAGACGAAAAAATAGCTGACTTTTGGGGTCGCGTCTACATTATGCCGATAAAAAGTGTAAAGTGTAGACGCGACCCCAATTCCCGACCCCAATTCCCTATGACCGGCGGAGGCGATGCAGCTTATCGATGATTTTATCCTTTAAAAGAAGGCCCGCCACGAACAAGACCAAGGCCGCGGCGGACAGGATCCAGACCACAAGATAGTTCTTTTCCTGGAGGTTGGCCCCGATATAGGCTGAACCCCAAAGTCCCGGAAACCGGGCGATCGTGCAGATCAGGATAAAGCGGAGAGGCTTGATGGGGGTCAGGCCGGCAACGTAGGTCAAGGCGTCTTTAGGAACTCCGGGGATCAGAAATAAGATGAAGATGGCGATTTCGGACTTCGGATTGTTCATCAGGAAGTCGAACCTGTCCAGTTTCTTTTGGGGAACGAACGTCCTGACCAGGGAAAAGCCGAGGAGCCGGGTGGCGAAGAAGACGATCAGCGTGCCCAGCACCGTTCCGGTAACCGCATAGAGGGTCCCAAGGATCGTCCCGAAAGCGTAGCCCCCCGCGATCTGGACGACCTCGCCGGGGATCACGGCGATGACGATCTGGGCCGCCTGGAGCAGGATATAAATGAGCGCGCTGACCGCGCCGTACGAAGCCAGGAACTCCTTGAATTTCTCAGGCTTGCTCATCAGTCGGGTGAGGGCCGGCGCATACTTGATCGAGGCGAAAATGAGCAGACCGAGAACGACGATGATCAAGAGGATGTGGAAGAGCGGAAATCGTTTTTTGGGGGGTTCAGGGTTCATCGGTCCTCGTAGCTTCCAAATTTTTCGATGATCTCCGCGACGCGCCGGACCCGGGATTCCAGGCCGTCCGGCGGGACCTGGTCGGCGACGCCCAGCACATAGCGCGGATCGGTCCGCATGACGGCCAGAACGGCGGCGACGTGGCGCTCGAACTCCTCGTCCCTCACGACGGGCGTGAAGTAGCTCCCTGGGATGCCCCCCCAGAGGATCGTTCCGGCCTCGCCCGCGGCAGCGGCCCAGGCTTCGACGGCCAGATCGCCGACCGGCGCGGGCGTCATGGCTTCGATAACGGTGACCCCGGTCGAGGCCTCCTTTTCGAGGAGTCCCTTCAACGTCCCGTCCATGTGGATGAACGATGATTTTCCGGCCGCGGCGATCTCCCCGATCCATTCTTCCTGGTACGACCGCATATACGTCTCGAAGAGCCGGGGACCGACCATCTCGGCCGACAGGTTCTCCGGGATCATCAGCGCTTCGGCCGGGCTGTCGAGCGCGAGCCGGGCCGCCCGGTCGAAGGCGGCCTTCATCACGGCCAGGGTCGCGGCGAATTCCTCCGGCGCGCTCGCTTCGGCGAGAACGACAGTCTCGATCCCAGCCTCCAGGGCGACCAGCTGCATGAAAGGGCTTTTAGGCAGATAGCAAAGCAGGATCCCCTGTCCGCCGATCTGGTCCCGCCGCCTGAAGGCGTAATCGTAATCAGGCTCAAAAAAGGTCCGCTCATAAATGTAGCGCAGGCCGGCCAGGTCCCTCTCCGATTTCACTAGATGCTCGACCGGCGCCTCGGCGAACGAGCCGGGAAGATATTCCCAACATTCCCGAAGGCGCCCTTGCGGGGTGTCGATCTCGCGGAAACGCCGGTGGCTTTCGTGCCACACTTTTTGTCCGTATTCCGCGATCGTCTTGAAAGGAAAATGGCCCTGAAGATAGAATCCCACGCCGAGCTTGTCGTGCCATCGAATATAATCGGCCGAGGTCTTGAAATCCGCGGGCTTTTGTCCCCGGGCGATGAGGGCGGAAGCCCAATAATCCAGGTCTCCGAACCAGGGGACCCGGTCGGGCCGCCCGCCTCCTAAGATCGTCAGGATCCTTTCTCTGGGCGTCACGTCATTTTATCCGGCGTTCCAGCTCTCCCGGGCCGGCTTTGGCTATCGCCAGAGCCCGGGCGGTGACCCGGTATTTAGCGAGCATGTTCGAGACTTCCCAATCGGGGAGCCGGCCGTCCCGAAGATACTGGAGATACCGCTCCATCACCTGGCCGAAATGGGCTTCGTGGCCGATCCGATAGACGTCGGGGATGAGAACGTGCCAGCGGTCTTTTTCTTCGGTCAGCCCCACTCCGGGAAATTTTTTCTTGAGAAAGGCCATGGCCCCGGAGAGGCCCGCGGCGAGGTCCTTGGAAGCCACGCCCGGAGCGGCCCGGACGTACAGTTCGGGACGATATTTCTGCTCTTTCTCCTGAAGGATGACCAAACTCGCTTTAGTTCCCCGGACGATCGACAGGTGCGCGTCACCGCCTCCCTCCGGCGGCTCAAAATTCCAGGCGACCGTCACTCGGACGTTTATACCCCGGAGCCTATAATCAATGCGGCCGTTGCCGTAAACCTGGAGCGCCCCGTCTCGGACGTCTTTCCGCAGATAGTCCGGGAAATCCTCGAGTTTCGTGACGGTCCGGAACTCGTCCCGGGACAGAATCGTCGGCCAGCGGCTCGCCCCGGTCATTTCGATATCGGTCCGTCCGTCGATGCCCTGGCCCGGGAAGCACTCCCAGGCGGCAAGGTCGACGAGATGGGAGGCCACGTCGACGAGGGCCTCTCCCTGTTGGGCGACATCGAAGAACCAGGCCGGGCGGACGAGAGGCTTCCCGGCCACGGACTTGAAAAAATAATGGACGCTGGCCATTACGACCGCCGGCTCCTCGGGCGTCCCAGTCGTCAGGGTTCCAAATACGGCCGGAAGGGCGATCAGCTCCCGTTGAAGGACGGTCGTGATCTCGCTCCGCTCGGTCATGATGTCGTAAAGAAGAACACCGTTCTTCTTGGCCGCGGCGAAAGCATCTTTTAATAGTTCGAAGCCGGCCTCGTCGATGCACATCGGCTTGTCGGCGAGGACGTTCAGACCGGCGTCCACCGCCGCTTTGATATATTGGGCTTTGCGCCGGTTATTGCCCGAGATGACGACGACATTGCCCGGTTTGTCCCTGACCATCCTCTCCAGAAAATCGGGTCCCGTATAGATCTTCTCCGTCCAACGCGTCGGGTCCAGCGCTCGCGTGTTGAAGCCGGCGATCCGGCTGAGGTGGTCCTGAAGATCGGGGCTTTCCGGAGCGAAGACGTGAACGAGCGGCGAGACGTTCGGAACCATGATCTTTTGGACAAGCGACGCGTGAAAATGGCCGGGGTCTAATGTGATGAGCCTGACCTCATCGACGGCGGCGCGTGTCTCGGAAGGCGAATCGGCAGGCGTCGTGCACGACAGGGCCGACAAGACGAGAAGAATCCCGAAGATGTTTTTCATCGACTATTTCGCCAAGGCCTTCGTCCATTGCGAGAATTCCCCGGCCAGATCGGCCTGGGCGGCGCTGCCGGCATGGACGACGACGCGGTAGCGGAAGACGAGGCTCTCCCCCGTCTTCAGCCGGAGGCCATTGTCGTCGATCCAATTCAGGTTGGTCGGAGAAAAGAAGCCGTAGTCCCTGGTGAACCATCGGCTGGGGTACCACAGATTGCCGGGCGCGTCGAAGATGGCCAGCCCTTCGGTCAGGCCGAAACGCGTTCCCGAATAATCCATCCACGGCGAAGCCTGTCCGGCCGTTTCCTTCTCCCCGGATTTCCCCTCCGCGTTGATTAGAACGCCGCCCGAGGCGGCCGACAGGGCCGGCGTCATCCGGGCGGAAAAGAGCGAATGATTCGTCCTTTCGAAGGCGATGTCCGCCACCGCGGTCAGCTTCATGATGAAGTCGATGATCCGGGCGGAATCGGATGGGGCCGTGATCGCGATCTCCCGCTTGTCGGCAATGATGGGAGACTGTCCCGGCTGTCTCCAGTCGCACTCGTCCTGGATGAGGATCCTGTCGGGGCCGCCGGCGGTCACTTTCGGCCCCCGCGAAACGATCTGGCCCCTCTCGTTCCCCTCCTGCCAGTAGTTGCCGCCGTTGACCCGGTCCCAGCCGAACCAGAGCGAGCGGTGGTGGGGATAGGGCAGACTGGACTCCGTCGTCAGCGACAGGCCGGACAAGGGGCCGTTGACCGGATAGAAATAGGGATACTTCTGGCCGGGGCCGAAGCGATAACAGGTGAACGTCGCCTCGTCGATCCGGACGATGATCATCTCGTCCTGCCTCTCGGCCGTAAGCGCCCGCTTTTTTAGGGGAGCCTGGGTCGATTGGCCTGCGGCCAGGCCGACGAGGAGCCCCAAACCCGCTGCCGCCGTCCAAAGCCCCCTCGGCGTCTTCATGATCATATGTTCCACGGCGCGCGCATCGGCCGGGAGAGCAGGGCGTTGGCCGCGTCGTCGCCTTTGAAGCGTTCCTGGGCCGGGTCCCAATACAGCTTCCGCGGGATCTTCATGGCGATGTAACTGACGAGGCAGGCCGAACACGTCCGGTGGCCGACCTCGGCCGGGGCGATGGGCTGCCGGCGGGTCCGGATGCAATCCAGCCAGTTCTTGTGCTGTTCCTCGCTCTGATACAGGTGGACCTCGTCCGGCCCGATCTTCGACGTCAGGATCTTCGGATCGCTCGCCTCCAGGGCCTTCGTGTTCGCGCCCTGGGCGACGGGATCGCTGGCCGTCACCGCGTAATTGCCGCGCGTGACGAAGATCCACCCGGACGAGCCCTCGAACCGGACGCCATTTGGGAACTCGTCGCAGACGGTCATGATCACGCCGTTGGCGTATTTGGCCGTGATGCGGTATTTCCCATGGACGTCCCAGAGGCCCTTTTTAGGGAACTCGGCCTGGGCTTCGACCTCGACCGGGCCGGAATATTCCAGGTCCATCGCCCAGTGGGCGATGTCCAGATGATGGACTCCCCAGCCGGTGATCATCCCCGCTCCGAACTGCTCGCAGCGGAGCCAGCCCGGACGGGAATAATCGTTCTGCGGGTGGACGCGTTTCTCCGTATAGTAGACCCGCGGCGTCGAACCGAGCCACATATCATAATCGAGGTTCTTGGGGACGGGCATTTCCGGTTCCACGTCCCCGGCGGGGTCGATCGGCAGCCCGATCTTGATCGAACGGAGTTGACCGATCCGGCCGTTGCGGACGAGCTCGCAGGCGGTGCGGAACTGGGGCATCGATCTCTGCTGGCTCCCGATCTGGAGGATCCGGCCCGTCCGGTGGATCGTGTCGCTCATGGCCCGGCCCTCCGCGATCGTGAGCGACGCCGGTTTCTGCAGGTAGATGTCCTTTCCGGCTTTCGCCGCCGCGATGGCCGGAACGGCATGCCAGTGGTCGGGCGTGCTGATGATCACCGCGTCGATCTCCTTGTCCGCCAGGAGTTCGCGGAAATCGCCGTACGTCTTGACGGTGAGAAAATCCGCCTGGCCCGTTTTCTTGGCGTAAAAGGCCTCGACGAACTCCCGGCCTTCTTTGAGCCTTTTGCCGTCGAGGTCGCAGACGGCCGTCACCCGGGCCTCGTTATATTGGAGGACGCCCGGCAGGTCGTGTTCGCGCGAGATCCGGCCGAGGCCGATGGCGCCGACATGGATCTTGTTGCTCGGCGCGGTCTTCCCGAACACCGACGACGGGACGATGGCTGGAAAGGCCGCGGCCGCTCCGGCCGCGGTCAAGGCCCTCTTCAGGAACTCGCGGCGGTTCTGGGAATGTCCTTTCATCGTTATTCTCCTTTCACGAGAGCGCGTTGATCGTCTCGACGAAAGCCTTCAGGTTCTCGGTCGAGACGCCCGGCGGCATCCCGCCGCCGCAGGAAAAAAGAACCCGAATCGAGTCGTCGAGGGAGGCGAACTGGGCCCGGACCGCCCGGCGGACGTCGCCCGGCGTGCCACCCGCCAGCACCTCCCGCGGCGGGATGTTGCCCATCAGGGTGACCTGGTTCTTCGTCAGCGCTTTCAGTTCCGTCAAAGAAATGTCGTAGCCCATGTTGAAAAGGTTGACCCCCATCTCCGGCAGATAAGGAGCGGAGGCCCGGCAAGCGGCGTCGTTATGGAGGAACTTGACCGAGACTGGAATTTCGAAAAGCCTCCGGAAATACGGCCGGCCGAATTCCCGGAAATGGGCTTCGCCGATGAATCCGATGATGTCGTCGAGGACGAGGATGCCGTCTATCGTGGGCAGCGTCTCTCGCTGAAGGGCGTGCCAGCCGATGAGATAATCGGTGATGATCGCCAGAAGTTTATGGACGCGGTCAGGGTCGGTGATCATGGCCATCAAGAACTCGTCGACACCCATAAGGAACGATGCGACATTGAGAGGGCCTCGCGAGACCGAGAAGCGGATCTTGTGTCCGGCGCCTTCGATGGCCGATTGGTTCCGGCGGAGGCGGCTCAAGACGAACGGAGCCAGTCCGTCCGTCCGAGGGTCCGGCGGCGTCAGCGACTCGATCTCCTCGAGGGAGCGGATCGTCCGATGAGCGAAGGGGAATTCATCCGGCGGGAACGAACAGCGCGCTCCGAACGCGGACGGCTCGGTGCACATGCCGTATTCCGCCCAAAATCCGGGCAGGAAGATCACGTCCGGGAAGGTTTCGATGGCCTTCAAATTCGCCTTCAGCCACAAGTCGTCGGCGGCATAATAATCCAGGATGGTCATCCCCGCCCAGTGGGGCAGCCAGGGCGAATCGATGATGAATCCGGCGGGACGGGGAGAGACCCGCTCGCCGTTCAGAACGGCCAGAAGCCGTCGCCATTGCCGGTCCGTCATGATCTCCCGCGGCAGATCGATATATTCATGTTCCTAAACGAGTCGGCGTTTATCATTATAAACCGCGACCGACGGCGCCCGCGAGGGCGGCGTCACGCTGAGGGATCTCGGCCGCCCTTTCGAAAACTCCGCCTCGACGATGGTCTTTTTCGTGCCGTGGAGCTTGAACTTAACGTTCCAGTCCTTGGGAAAAGCGGGCAGAAGGAGGATTCGCTCGTCCTCGGACTGGATGATCATGGATTGGAGGGTTTTCATCATGACCGAGGCATGGTCCTGGTCGGGGGTGTAATCATAGTTCGGCCCATAATAGACGGGAAAGCGGAAGCGGGCGTCGTTGGCGGACGCGGATCGGACTAAAACCTCGGCCGCGGAGTCCGCCAAGCCGAGTTGGGCGGCCTGGATCCCCGTCTGCTGCCAGCCGAAAATATCCCTGACGCCCCCGGGAAGCTTCAGGGAGGCCAGGCTTCCTCCGGAAGGCTTGAATCCATACGTGGATGGAGTCAAAAAGGTAGCCCGGCCCAGGTCGAGGTCCTTGGTGAAAAGAGTACACAGGCGGAAGGGATAGACGGCGTAGAGCTCGGGCTGTTCGACGTTGATCATCCTGCCCTTGACCTTCTCGGCCGGGGCGATGATCGTCGTCCCGTTTTCGACGTATAGAGGGATCTCGGGCATGGCCTTCAGCAGGTCCCGGACGAGACGGCGAAGCTCGCCTTCCGGGAGAACGCGGTCCGGTAAGCGAAGGAGCCGAGGCAGGACGAACCTCAGGCCGGCCACTTCGGGCAATCCGTTAACGCAGTCCGAGTAGGTCTCCAGAGCGCGGGAGGGGTAGATGACCATCTTCCCCCGTTCGTCCGTCCGGAAATGAACTTTGTAAAATTTCAGGATTTCCAGAGCGAAGGGCCGCAGGACATCGGCCGCCAGGCGCTCGTCGCCCGTGTAATCGAAATGATCCAGCATCAACCCGAGGAGCTCCCAATTCCCGACCCAATGATCGCCCACATAGTCGTTGATGAATTTTTCCCGAGGCAGGCCGGTCCGGTCCCAGCCGTAAATTCCCCCGGCCACAACGCCCCAGGAGAGCGTGTATTCCTGGAGAACAGTCCCCTCGTGCCCGAAGAAATAGTCCGTCATCCGTTTGGCCGCCGGCAGCAGCCCCGCATAGAAGCGGAGCATCCTGTCGATCATATCGAAGTCGCCGCTTTCGAACATGTTCCAATAGGGCAGCCGCGTGTTCTGCCACCACAAACCGCCGCCCCACCGCCGGAAATCGGCCGAAAGGTTCTTGAGCCCGGACAATTCGTGCCCATAGGTGTCGAGGACGATGGTCGACCCGTTGAATTTGATGGGGTATTCTCCCCGGCCGGCGACGGCGTTGACATACCGTTGGTATTGATAGGCTCGGGTAAGCCGGCTCAAGGTCTCGCTTTGGGCGGGATCGTCCGAGGAGAGGTAGATGTAGCTCCGGTCCCAGAATTCCTTCCACCAGGCGCAATGCCGGTCATAGAGCGAAGCCGCGGACTCGGGCTTGATCTTCTCCCAGAGCTTTTGGATGGAGGCGACCCAATCGGCCTCGGCCGGGGTTTGCTGAGTATGGACCACGACGTGGAGCGTCTGCTCCGCTGTCGCATGGGCCGAAGTCAAACTGGACTCGTCGATGGATTTGAAAGCGCTCCCGGAGATCAAGCCTCCGAAGGTCCGATTCTTGAGCGGATCGGGGATCTCGTCCTTGCCGATCCCGTAAAGGGCCATGGTCTTGTCGAAGAGGTCGGTGTTGCGATTCCGATGATACCAGATGACCCGGTCCGTCAATCCCTTGACGAGATCGTCCGGCTCCTCGAAAACCGGGATGTTCTTGGCCTTGGGATCATCGCGCAGATTGGGATCGTACAGGAGTTCGCCGGGAATGGGCTTAAGGGCCCGGCGCCAGACCTCGGACGCGGCCGTGATCGTCATGGGGACTCTGGTCGACGCTTGGATCACGACGCAGGGGTGATTCGCGTCGACCCACATTCGCACTTGTCCTTGAGCGGTTCGCACTTGCCAGGATGCTTTGTCCAGCTCGAAGGTCTCCGTGTAGCCGGAGCCCGCCAGAATATTGGGTTCGAAACGGAGCCGGACCTTGCCGACCTTGAGCATCCGGTCGTAGCTGTCTCGGCTGTCGTTCTTTCCGATGTAGAAGCACAGGTCGCCTTTTTCCACCCAGGCGTTGACCGAGATGTCTCCGTTTCCCAGGACCATCGAGCCCCAGGAATTCTCGGCCGGGTTGAGAAAGGTCAGGTTGAGGTCGGAAAT
>Ga0315284_10002810_pt1 | contig 24827 bp, 27 predicted proteins | sample YL17G09_16_MG_FD_203696 | JGI IMG/M metagenome (GOLD analysis project Ga0315284, IMG submission 203696) | Sediment microbial communities from Yellowstone Lake, YNP, Wyoming, USA - YL17G09_16 | ecosystem: Environmental > Aquatic > Freshwater > Lake > Sediment | place: USA: Wyoming | collected...
CTTTACGATAACCCCGGGCCTTGACCTTCCGCTCTCGTAGTACCGAACCACACCCCTCATACTGATCGGTCGTCTCATATAACGTCGTATCACAAGCCGCATGGATATATTTGGGAAAGACCCGAGCTTGCGCTAATCTCTGAATACAGTGGTTAAAGAAATTCTCTAACCGCCGAGGGGTTATCTTCACAATCTGGTTGGCCAACGTATCCACACAAATGCTCCCCCTGACTTCCGGCAGGGGTCTTTTGCGCAGCTTCGTCCCCCTCTCACAACTCCCGTTCTTCACCTGATAGGCATTAAACCCACACAGACCCAGTTATTTAATCTGTTCCAAAAACCTGGAACAAATTCCAAAATATAATCGTCCACTCCAAAATGGGCGACATTATAAATCAATAAGTCATTGCGTATTTGGTTTCTGTTAAGTTTTGAGCTTCGTTCTTACCTATAAGAAACGTATCCTGAATCAAGAATTTATTTAAACTTCCCTTATCAAGTAACCCAAGCTGAAAAATAACCTCCATATTCTCTTGAAGAACAACATTCTTATCACTTGTGGAAAGATTATCGTTAATCCAAATCCTCTGCATTGATTCCACATAAAGACCAAAACTAATGCTGGAAATTATCTTTATGCTCTCATCGACATCATTTCTAATTTCACCAAAAATATCTAATATTCCTATACCCGACTTCAAACTTTTTAGTCCTTTTGAATAGATAGACTCTGCTTGTATCTTCAAATCAACCAGGGATGGTCTTGCATGCTTTGGTAGGACGGTTCTGCCCATGACAGCCCAGTAATTCTTGTACTGTACCATCATTTCCAGCATCACTTCCTGCTCCAGTTCTTCCTCTGTTGGTAAATGGAGCCAGCGCAGTCCATTTTTATGGGATGCGATATGTACAAAAATGTCCTCGCATCTGCGATAACGTGCTTGCCGTTCAATCTCACCTGATAGTTCGCATTCTTTTTTAAATTCCCAATTTCTTACTAGACTCTCGAGCGACCCACATGCGATTTGCCCCGCGTGCCGAATCAAGCTGATCTCAACCGGGCTACGCTGCGAACGCATCTCATTAACTATTCCGGAAGCATCGATAAACGCTACATCCGGAAATTCTTTTTTCATATTCAAGAATGCTGTATAAGGAAAAAGATCAAACTCAACAATACCAACCTTGTTATATTTGAGCTCTATTCCTTTCAAAACTTCCAAGCAACCCTTTCCATAATCACGTTGGAATCGGATATCTTGTATTAAAGAGTTGGATTGTATCCATGACTTTGACCTCTGTGCCATAGCCGTAGTCATAATCCCTTCCCCTACACAAGTAAGAATTAATGCAGCGCTGAAATAATAAGGAGCAAAGTTAGAGAAATAGTTCAGTGCACCTGCTTCATTTACGTCGCCAAAAAGAATTAATGCATCAATATTCCCCTCATCCATTCTTTTTTGCATCGTTTCGATTCTTCTCTTTATTTCTTGTTCCGGAATTTCTTGATGATCCCAGATGATCAGTCCATTTTTCATCTTCTCACCTCATCTTGCTCAGTAAGATTGGCAGAACAATTTCCTTTCTGTTTGGGTCAATATTTCAGGCCCATTGTTAGTAATGAGGGTCGGGTCACCAAATACCATATACCCGGCAAGGGGCAGATAGGTATTCGGATGAACGATAATGACCATCCCCTCCTGAAGGACCATTTCGTTCCCCTCAGCGATCAGGGGTGGTTCATCGAGATGAAGGCCTTGCCCGTGTCCTCTTGAACGAGTCCACTTCAACGAAGTGTACTCGCCAAACCCCTCTTCACGGAAGACCTGGTTCTGAATTTCGGCCAATTTGGTGATCGGAGTACCCGGTTTTGCAATCTTCAAGGCCTCTTCTGTGGCCCGGAAAAAAATGTCATGGGATCGCTGCATTTCTTTAGAAATATTACCTATTGCCACAGATCGGCAAATTTGGGTCCAATATCCATGATATTGGGGAGTCACCTCGGTCAATACCAATTCCCCGAACATGAGCTCCTTATCCCTTGGCGGCGTCATGCACATCGTATCTTTCCCACCCGAAGCAATAATCATAAAATGATCTTCGGCCCCTTCATGACGCACGCGGCGTTCTATCTCTGCAACGAGTTCATATTCTTTGATGCCCTGATGGGCGTATTCTAAAAAAGTCTGAAACCCAAGATCACAAATCCGGGCCGCCTTTCGCATCATCCCGATCTCGTAATCACTTTTAATTGCCCGTATGTTAACGAGAGCATTGGACGAAGAGATGATTTCTAATTGGGGAAATTGATCCTGAATGCCTGCAATCGTTTTGGCCGGACAAAACTCTAATCCAGCAACACCCAAACGCCTCGTTATTCCTTGATTCTTTATCTCGGTGCTCAATTCCCGCGAGGGTTCCTTGACAGGAACGACCTTGTCTGCCCAACTCTCTTCTTCTGCTCTCTCGACATCATCGGAAATGGTGATAAAGAGAGTCAGTTTATCCATTTTAGATAAGAGGGTATAAGAATACCCCCCCCAAGTGCGGTAATTCGCAATATATCTGACATGGTCTTTTCTCCAAGGCATGGAATAGGCCAATAATCCATCGAGTTCTTTTTCCTCCAGGTAGGTTTGAATCTTTTTTAATCGACTCTTAAACTCTTCCTCCAGCATAATAACCTCCAAAAGTTAACACTCAATATCATTCTTAGCCCACAAATTCCCGTGGATCTGTCATAACCCCTCTGATCGCTGAGGCTGCTACCGTTGCCGGGCTGCTCAGGTAGACTTCTGACTTTCGATTACTCATTCGGCCCAAGAAATTTCTTGTTGAAGAAGCAAGACAGATCTCGCCATCGGCCAAGGCCCCTCCGTCATCTCCACAGGCGCTGCATCCGGGGTTGGTGACAAGAACATTGGCTCCAATCAGGCTTTGAATAATGCCGGCCCTGGTGGCATCTAAAAAGACTTCCTGAGAGGAAGGTGCGATAATAAATCTCACGTTCGGATGGACCTTACGCCCCTTTAATATGTCAGCAACCACCTTTAAATCATCAAGATTGGCATTGGCGCAGGACCCGACGAAGGCCTGGTGAAAAGGTCGGCCGGCGACCTCGGATACTTTTTTAACCTGATCGACATTATGGGGAACTGCAACCACAGGTTCCAGTTTTTCCACATTGACTACAAACTCTTTTGCATATACCGCATCCTTATCCGGTTGGATCAGGCTGATCTTCCTACCGGTCCTTCCCTTCAGGTAATTCAGCGTAACCTCATCGGGAGGGATAAAGGCCGATTTGACTCCCATTTCCATAGACATACAAGTGAGCGTCATTCTTTCAGACATGCTTAAGTGTGGTATCAAGTCCCCATGAAATTCAACTGATTTATAGGTACATCCATTGGCAGTTACTTTTCCTATAAAATCCAGTATTAGATCTTTCGCATAAACCCCTTTTGGAAAAACCCCGTGATGCACTATCTTATAAGATTCGGGAACCTTCATCCATAACTTTCCTGTAATCCAAATTGAAGCACACTCAGTGAAACCAATTCCACAACCTAAAGCTCCCATACATCCATAGATTGTGGAATGAGAATCCGTTCCAAGTACCAAATCTCCAGGCAGTACGTGACCATTCTCCATCATCACCAGATGAGCGATTCCTTTATGGACATCGTAAAAGTTTTTTAGATTCCTTTCCTTGGCAAAATCACGGGCTATTTTTTCCTGATTCGCATTTTCTACAGTCCGTGCCGGTACACGGTGATCGATGATGATCACAATCCGATCAGGGTCATAAGGCTCATCCACTCCAATCTTTTTCAACACGTTCACTGAACGATAGGACGCATAGTGACTCATGACAGCATCCGGATAGGCATCTACGATTTCTCCCGGTGAGACTTTACTTTTCCCCGACTTATTTGCCAATATCCTTTCAGCTAATGTCATTCCCATATCCCTTTCTCCCCTTTTCCTCATTTCTCATCAGTGAACACTATTTCCTCAGGGAGGCCTTTAGATATTCAACCAGTCCCCCGGCTTCCAAAATTTTAAAAACACTCTCAGGGATGGGGGAGAACGAAAATTCACCCCGCGGCGTTTTGATCTTGCTTGATGAAAAATCGATACTGATTTGATCTCCTTCCTTTAAAACATCAACTGCTTCAGGACATTCCACAATCGCCAACGCTGAATTAATGGCATTCCGATAAAAAATTCTCGCAAATGACTTTGCAATCACCGCCTTTTTCTTGAGCCCTTTAATCGCCGTAGCCCCTTGTTCCCTCGCGCTTCCACATCCGAAGTTTTCACCGGCGACGATGATATCAAATTGCCTCAAGCGTTCTGTATATTCGGGACCCATCACGCTGAAGGCATATTTTGCCAACTCTTCGGGGTCCGTGTGGATCAGGTATTTTGCGGGGATAATCACATCTGTGTTCACATCATCTCCCATGATAAAGATCTTTCCCTCGATTTGATTCTCCATTTTACCTCCCCTTTTTTCTCCTAAGAATCCTCATGATCAAAGTACTGAATGAATTCTCCAATATCTTTCAGATCATCCACGTGCATCACCTTTTCAATCATCTCGTTGATTCTGCCTCTCTTAAAAAGTATGGAAGTATTTGCCACAAATTTGTGGATGACTTCATCCTTCGACATAGGGTTCAAAGGACTTCCTTTTCGAGCTTCGACCTTGGTTTGGTAAGATCTCCCATTCTTCAAATCAATCTTTACGATGGCACCCGGATAATGGATGCCCCACTCTCCCACCTCTTTGGTAACGAATTGTTTGACTCTTTTGATAAGGTCCTGGATCTCCGGCTGATTAACCTTCTCATCCGTAAACTTCTCCAGACTTACTTCATTGTCAAGGAGGGCTACTGCCACACAGAATTCAAGGCTGAATTTTCCTTCCAGACCTGTCCTGGGCTCGGAGTGAATGAGTATCTTGGGATAGAGATAAAAGATGCCACACTCCACCCTTTCAACCCCTTCGGCCTGAATGGCGTATTGATCAATAAGACTGAGGACACCGTCTAAAACCGAATGGGTGGCGGCGCAGGAAGGATAGGGCTTTATCCCTACGCCCGGCGAGACGATCGAAAACGGGTTTCCCAGATTCTGGACGATTTTATCGATATCATATGCCTTATCCTCTGTAAAGAGGGAACAAAAACCGAGTTCTCTTTCAAGGATCGTCTTGTCGGCTGTGAAGCCCAAGGAGGCGAGCTTCACCGATTCAATGCCGCTCTTAGAGGCGTGGCCCGCATGAAAAGCCTTTGTCATCGTTCCAAAATTGCCTCTCAATCCACTCGACATGGAAGATGCAATCCCCAGAGCCATCTTCACCGTCTCTGGATTGCATTTGAGCAGTTTGGCAGCACCCGCCGCTGCACCAAGGGTTCCGAGGGTCCCAGTCGAATGCCACCCCTTATCATAGTGGCTCGGATTGACCCCACATCCAATCTTAGAGATCACTTCCAGGCCGATTAGATAGGCTTCCAAACAAAGTCTCCCACCGGCATGAATCTGTTCTCCCAATGCCAACACAGCGGGGAGAACGGTTACGCTAGGATGGGCCATGGAGGGCCATTCATAATCGTCGAAATCGAGGGCATGGGCGATTATCCCGTTACCAAACGCAGCATATTGCGGAGAAGTCTTTATCCTCTGGGTGATCAGCGTACATTCCTCCTTGCACCCCATGGATTGAACATATCCCTTTATAATTCCCGTGGCCTTTTCCCTCGATCCGGCAACAAGTACACCCAGAGTGTCGAGGATGTGGAATTTTCCCATTTCGACCACCTCAGGGGAAATGTTCTCATATTTTGTCTGCCAGATAAACTGCGCAATCTTATTGGTTAGCTCCACCATACCCTTATTATTTTTCAATCTCTATTCAAATTTAATACAAGTTAAAATTCTCAATTTCTTTATTTGCTACAATCCACTCCCTCCATCCACATCTAAAGATGTCCCTGTAAGCATACAAGCTTCATCAGAAGCTAAGTATAAAGCTGCATAAGCTACATCTTCTGGCGTTGCCGTGCGCCTTAATGGAATCGATTTTATTCTCTCCTTTCTTGCCTCTTCTAACTGTTCTTCCGTTTTAGCCCCAAGAAATTTTCTCAGCAGGGGCGTCTCTGTTGCTACTGGATTTATAACATTAACACGGATATTATATTGTGCTAATTGCAATGCCAAACACTTAGTTAGACCTATAGCTGCAGCCTTGGAACTCCCATAAGCAACGTTACCTCTTGGTCTAACCCCTGCCATAGAAGCGGTATTAATGATAACTCCACTACCTGTCTTTTTCATCTCTGGGATTACGTATTTTGCTCCCCAAAAAATGCTTTTCACGTTAACTGCATATGTTCGATCCCATTCATCTTCGTCAACTTCTTCAAGTGTGTGAGGCCAGAGATAATAACCGGCATTATTAAAAAGTATGTCAACTCTACCAAAATTATCCACCGTTGCCTTGACCAAGTGTTGTATGTCCGATGCTATTGATACATCGGCATGAACATAAATAGCTTCTCCATAATTTGACCTTATATTTTTTACCGTCTCCTGTCCATCAACATCATTAATATCGGAGACCACTACTTTCGCCCCTTCTTTGCCAAATACAATTGCTGACACACGTCCTATCCCTGAGGCTGCCCCAGTGATGATCGCCACTTTGTTTTTTAATCTCATTTGAATTCTCCTCTCTTTACTACAATTCCATCCCTATTACCGGGAGCATACTTATCCTTTAAATCGATATAGAATCTTACTCTTACCCTCAATATGTCATCTCCCGGGAATTGGTCAGTCTCAATATTTTAACTTCGTTCTCCTTATATAACAAATAAGAAACTTTTCATTCCCACCGAGTTGTGTTCAAGATATTTTTATTTCGTTTTATCTGTCCAAGGAGTTGATCGGGGCCCATGGGATCTTTGTTCACAGCATAATAATTCTCCAGGCATTCTTCCCCCGAGATGACTGGACTGTCCGGATGTGCCCCAGGGCGAGATAAATCACAGGTGTAACCGTTTTCCCAGATATACCAACCTGACGGCTGCTGGCAACCAGCTCAGATTCACCACAAGGCGGGAACATGAAATCGTACCTCCCAAATTCTTTGCTAGTTCTTTCACCACATGCAAATTTTCAGAATCGCCCGGCCCACGTCCAACAGAGATCAGAATTTCATTACAATCTTAGTGAGGTAACACATTCCTCCAAGGAATGTTGAATCAAATCTTAACTAACTCACTGTCTTATTCCATCTTCTTTCACTTCGACTCTAATAGTAACGAGGTACCCTTTCTCCTTTACGCATTAAACTTGGCATGAGGCCGCATCCCCCACAAATTAGGGATAGCGCTCCTGCTTAAATACTTTAGGGTCATGACCAGGCAAAATAAAAGCACCGCTCAGTGATTTAATTTTGTTAAATGTATCATAGTAGTCTTCTAAGTTTACATGTATTCCAGATGGAGTTTGCGTCTCCCAATTCTCAAACAAGGGAATAGTGTCACTGGCGAGAAAAACATTTGCAGAAGGTGTTTTGACCAAGACCCCCTGAAGTCCAGGTGTGTGTCCAGGAGTACAAATTACGTCTATTCCAGGCAATATTTCCATATCACCCTTTAGAATTTTATATTTATCAGACACCCAAAGAAAAGGTGGCACTTCATTCTCGGCCCACGCATAAATAGCTCTTTGGGTGGGTACGGGATTAATCGCATGTATTAACTCCCGGTGCTGAATAATGAATTTGGCATTATTAAATAGTCTATTGTTGAAGCAATGATCCGAGTGCAAGTGCGTATTAATCACGAGATCAATCCCACCCGGCTCAATTCCAAGACTCAATAGATTGGCTACAAGGTCCCCTTTAGGGCCCGGCCTCAAGGTTATGTGGCTATGTCTTTTTAGCCAGCCTACATCTCCGGAACCCGTGTCAACTAGAATCTTCTTCTCTCCACCGTCAATTAACCAGGCAATAAAAGTAAATTTAGATTTCTCACCGAAGTTCGAAAAATAAGTAAACTTTGACTTTTCGTCTAATTCTGTTTCACCTAAATTTAATGGCACAATCGTATATTTCATACTCCCCTCCAGCTATATCGAGATTTGCTGTTTGTCCATTAGAAGCGAAGCTGCTCAGATCTGGAAAAATCATCGAACATCTCGGAACCTATTCTCCTGATTCCATGATAATATTGCAGTCGTATCTAGAAGATCAGATTTTCCAATAGTATTCCGCTGGTTCAGCTATCAGTTAAAGTTTTATCTAACTGTCTATTTAAATTTCTCATACCATGTATTGAAGAGCGTGTCAAGACTTTTTGCTTTTTTTGACCCAAGTTTTTTCTGACAGTTTGTTTCAGGATCCCAATCCGTAATCAAAATGGTTGACAAAAAACACCAGCCTCTCGTTGATGATTTTCAATCACCGTCGCATTCAAATCAACTGTATAAAAGTTTAGCGCTGCGGCCTCTCAACCCAATGAATTTGAGCCTGCCAAGAAGGATTGAAACAGCACAGTAGGGATTAGTCCGGTCAAGTCCAACTGGGCTCTGGAAATCGATACCCCCCTAAAGAAGTATTCTTCTTGCATGGAGTTTTGAACCATATCCCTCCCTGAAGGTTCTATTGCTTCATTTCTATTAATACTTCCTCGGCGACACTTAAAATCGTATCTATATCCTGTGCTGTATGTGCAAAGCATGTAGCTCCTGTGCGTAATGCGGAAAAGTTTACTCCCATTGCACTCATCCCTAAAGAAAATTCCCTGTTTTTATTCGAATCATCTCTCAATTTGTCTCGCATGTTTCTAACCGGTTGATTGTTAAAATGTAAACAAAAGACTGAAGAAATCCCGGTAACCTGCGCCTCGAACCCATGATTACTCAATCTTTTACTTAATCCTCCACGTAATTTTTCTCCTAGGCTATTTATATAGGAGTAATCTTTACCCTCTAGCTCTGTTAGACAAGCCAAACCAGCGCTCATTGTTAACGGATTACCACTAAAGGTCCCTGATTGAAATATTCTATAGTTTGGATCAGCAACCGGATTACAGGTTCGCTCCATAATATCTGCACGTCCACCATAGGCACCGACAGGAAGGCCGCCCCCTATAACCTTACCATAGCAAGCAAGGTCTGGTACTACGCCGTAATATTTCACAGCTCCCCCTATATCATCTATACGAAATCCTGTGACTATCTCATCATAGATTAAAACTATATTTTTCTCCGCTGTTATTTTCCGAATCGCTTCTAAGTACTCTTTGTCAGCTGGAACAGCTCCCATCCCAAAGCCTTGCACCGGCTCAAGAATTACTGCAGCCAACTCATTAGCATGTTCTTTAAGTATAGAAACTGTGGCTTCTATGTCATTCCATGGAAAAATGATCGTATTATCTACTATAAATTTAGGTATGCCAGAACAATCAGGTATTGGTACTGGTCTCTGGTCACTTCCAGAAGTTCGCCCACTCATACCGCTTATCAGGACATAGTCATGTTGCCCGCTGTAACCCCCTTCAGGCTTTGCTATCTTCCCTCTCCCCGTCCATGCTCTAGCCACTCTGATAGCCAACATTGTAGCTTCTGAGCCTGTAGTAACAAATCTCACCCTTTCCATATGAGGGTTAAATTGCTGTATTTTTTTTGCTAATTTCACCCCTAATTCGTTAAATAGTCCGGTAGTTGTACCACTCTCCGCCTGCCTTTTGACAGCTTCTACAACTGGTTTGGGGCTGTGGCCAAGAATGTTAGGAAAGCCGCCTAAAATTAGGTCGATATATTCATTCCCATCAACATCTATAAGCTTTCCGCCCACTGCTTTGTCTACGTAGATAGGGTAAGGTTCGCGATATCCTGCACCCCCCGAAACTCCCCCAGGCAAAACTTTTTTCGCCTCTTCCCATAGTGCCCTAGATTTCTTTGTCCTTGTCTCAAAAAGGTCTAGAAATTTTTGTAATGACATTTTTCTCCTCCAATCTTTATTAGTGAACGACTACCCCCTAGAAGGCGGTAGCTTCGTTTCTTCGTAAATTACAATCAGAATCGCAATTGCAACGCCATTAGCAATAACACCCTGAGAAAAATTTATAACCATTTACATTGACAGATTTTTTTAAACTTCTTTAAGCTTTTTTGGCTCCGTATCCCGTTTAAAGAGAATCACCCAGTTCCACCTGCTCCACCAGGGACCTCAATTCAGCATGATCAGTAGCATTCTGGCTAACATCCGCTGCCACGATCACCTGCTCTTTTTCATCCACTGCTATCTGGCCATTGTAACTGGGCTGGATCACCTTCAGGTTGTCCTTCTTCAGGATCCGTTACATTTATCTTTTCCAACTTCTCCCTCCCCACCCCCTCCATCGCTTCCTGATGCTTCTTCAGACCGTATCCCCTCCTCCTCAACTCCGCCGCTACCTCTGAGCCATGTCCATCAGCGTACTTCTGATCCTCTAACACTTATAAGGCCTCCGGATTTCAATAAGAAAAAGAAATCCCGGACGAAAAAGTAGCTGATTTTCGTTCTAAGAGAAGAAGACATTCTTGTCTTTTGGCAGCTGTTCCAACTTAGTTTCTGTGCAAACGGGTCCTGCACCAAACACTTATAGAAGCTCCATCCCACCGGAGGTAGGACTGTAGAGAGAAGGATTTCCTCTGAGACCTAGATACTATGCTGTACCCTCGTACCGTCCTATTCAATACCTCGGGCTGAGCAGGAAGGATCCCTAGTTAGCTATAGCCCGCCCTGCAGAGGCTATCAGATGGTTTCAGAGGTAGCTTAGGAAACGAACTACGCGGGAATCCCCCTTCTTTAATAGAATCGCCAGATTCTCCTACCAAAACCAAATTGCTTGGTCTTCCTTTTCGCTCATACCTCTGGTTGCAATTTGGATGGTCGACACCACTTTGTAACCTCTTGGTAAGCATTAGGCTAGCCGGATGATTTCCGGCTGGTCTCAATATCGACCTGCAAACTCGATGCCGACAGGAAGTCATCCGGTCGTCCAACCAGCAGGGACAGTGATGGCAGGCATCCCCGTTACGCTGAATAGAGTTAGATAGCAACCCAGCGCCATGCGTGTGTTCACCTTTTTTCCTCTCAACTCGGTCTCCACAGCTTCTTGCATCTTGATTGCCAGTAATGGAGTTGCTGGAGTAACCAGCGCTTCGACCTCTTTCAAGACACTCTCAGACGATTCTGAAATTTTCTCTCTATTGGTACGAGGGGCCTCCAGATATGCATAGGCAGGTGTAAGTTTTGCCTGTAGGGTCCACTTTTCACCTTTCGTTCTGCCGAGAAATTCTGGTCGAAATTGATGAAAATATTTGTCGAATGTAGATTCTTGGTCGAACTGTTTCAGATAATCCTCAGCGAATCCAACGAGACTAGCCCTGAGGAATTTCCTTACGTCCATTGACGAGTTTTCAAAAATGCTCACAAAGTTACCTCCAAGTCTATTCTTCAATGACTTTTCTATTAACCGGCGTTTTACTCATCCACATACTGGCTCATGCTGGTCTCGATAGTTATCACTCTTCACATGTATTCGTTAACATGGGAAAGGGATTCTAGTCTGTTCCTTAAGAAAAGTTTATTAGTTTCAACTAGAATTTTGGCTTCCCGTTATCTCTAATCTATAAAATTAGCTTTTCTGCTACCCACGCGATATCCAGTTCTTGAAGCTTCGCCAATGTTGGTCTTCCTTCATCGTCATAACCTTTCATCCGATAGTATGTGGTTAATGCTTCTTCAAAGTCACTCCTTTCTATTTTCTTTCCCGTTAGCAACCCCCCTTCTAGGGGTTCAAAAAACCGATTTGGTATAAAATCATCTTTCCTTCTAAACCCCTCCATCACGTTGAAGGAGCGTGAGAGAACTGTGGATCTCTCTCCGGCCTTTAATAGCTCCCACAAGCTCGTTTCGAAACCTGTTATTCCTTCTACAAGATCTACAAACTTCCCGAAGGGTAAAACACCACGAGGAACCGGGCCAAAATTACAAACGCCCAGTGTATTCCAAAGACTCGAAATGTTTTCTAGATAAAGATATAGTCTAACCTTTTTAGCACTACTATCGAGGGCATCCAACGGCTCGAAGACGCCGAGAGGCTGAATTTCTTTTAAGCAAAGTGAATCTCTCATCTCAAATGCATTATCGTGGGGAACCATAATATTATGCTCCGCGCCGGTTTCTGAAACTGCTAAACCTAATCCAAAACCGAATTTTCCTCTAGGATCATGTAATGGCATTTCCTGTCCCTTCACGTGCATGGCGAATTTTGCTGAATTCTTCCCAATTATATCCGACGCTCTCTTAACACCCTCAGCTAAGATGTCCCCTATGCCTTTTCTAAAGACTATCATCTCGACTATTTTTAGAACCGACGCTTCGTTTCCAAACCTTACATCTAGTCCGTCAAAATCCTTTTCATGCAAAATCCCCTCTTCAACACACTCCATAGCAAATGCAATCGAAACCCCGGTTGATATAGTATCAATACCATATTTATTGCATAGTTCATTGGCTTTGATAATCACATCCAAGTTAGATACTTCCAAATTTGAACCGAACGCCGCAACAGTCTCATATTCTGGCGATCCATATTCTCGGTTTGCTATAACTTTCTTACATCTCATCGGACACCCAAAACAGCCTCTCTTCTCAATGGAATAATTTTCTTTCAGCGAATTACAATTTATTCTGCCAGACATCTCAAATCCTCCAGAGTGAAAATTTCTGGTCGGCAGTAATCCAATGACCTTTAGCCTCTCCACTCCTGCATGGGTTCCATTTTCACGAAGCGATTCAGTTAATGGATGTTTTCTAAAGTTTTGCGCAAACCATCCAGCTATGTGCTTAACTCTCTCCGGATCTTTCATTATTAGTGATTTGGTCCCCCGAACAGCAATTGCCTTTAGATTTTTCGACCCCATAACCGCACCCATACCCGAGCGCCCATTCACGTGAATCAAATCATTACTTATACATGCGTACCTTACCAAATTTTCCCCTCCCGGACCGATAGCCAATATTCGTATCTTCTTATTATTAAGTTCTTCTCTTATTGCTTTTTCTGCATCCCCAACAGGTAATCCCCATAAATGTTCAGCGTCTTTAAATTCAACATGCCCGTCATTAATGAAAATATAAATTGGTTTTTCAGCCTTTCCCTCTATGATAACCGCATCAAATCCCCCAAATTTTAGCTCAGGCCCCCACCAACCACCTGCCTCGCTTCCACCATATCCACCAGTTAGAGGAGACTTACTTACAACTGAGTATCTGCATATTGCAGGAGCAGGAGCACCAGTAATAACGCTTGCTGCAAAAATTAGCTCGTTCTCCGGCGATAAAGGTTCTACTCCCCGTTTCAGTTCCCTGAGGAGATAATAACTTCCGATACCTTTCCCCCCGAGGTATGTCCGAAAGAAATTTTCGTCTGGCTCCTCGAACGCAATGGCCATACTAGATAGGTCAACCCTCAATATTCTCCCATTATATCCATAGCGCATGACTTCTCTCCTCCATACAAAGATCAAACTAGGTCACAAACTTAACCACCAGCAACAAACGAAAAGATCTCGATTAGATCGCCATCAGCGATAGTAGCATCCTTTTGAACTTTCTTTTCATTTAAAATGATAAATCCAATTTCCCGATCATCAATTCCTAATCTTTCAAACACATCCTTAATATCGGAGTTCTCTTTCAAAACAAGTTCAACAATCCCATCCCTATTACCACGAGCATACTTGTTTTTTAGGTCCGCGTAGAACTTTACTTGTACCCTCATCTTGTTCTCTCGTTAGACGCCTCGATTTGGATAAATATGATCCTGTTTCCTTAAATAAGGGAGCCTCCCCTCGCGTCTCGCATAGCGACCAGTTCTAAACGGAAATCATTTCGTGCTGCAGCCTTGTGCCCTGTTCATCCATCTTCCAAACATGACACTTATACTATCATTTGAAGGAAATTTCCTTAAATGACTCTTCTATGATATTTAGCCCTTCCATCAATTGTTGCTCTGTTATAACTAGTGGCATTACAAATCTTATAACATTCCTGTGCAATCCACATGATAATAGTATCAGCTCTTTTGCAAAACACATATTAATAAACCAAGTTATCTTTTCCGCTGCTGGTTTCCTAGTTTTTTTATCCTGAACCAGGTCGATCGCCCTCGTAGCACCCATACCACGGACATCACCCACAATTTCATAATCCTCCTTCCACTTTTCAAGGTGCCGTTCAAGGACACTACTTATTTTTTTGGCTACTTCTAACAAATCTAATTGTTCAAAATGTCAAGAACTGCAAGTGTTACAGAACAAGCTACCGGAATTCTGCCATACGTTCCTCCCAGACTTCCTAGAGGAGGACAATCCATGATCTCTCTCTTCCCAGTAACCACCGATAACGGCAATCCAGCAGAAAGAGACTTTCCTAAACAAATCGATTCAGGTTCAACATCGTCATGTTCTATGGCGAACATCCTTACAGTCCTTCCCATTCCTGAATGAATCTCATCAGCAATAAACAAAATTCCGTTCGCCTCGCATATGGCTTTCACTTTCTCAAATAGTCCCTTCGCGGGAACCACATAACCCCTTCTCCTAAGGTTGGTCCAGTAAGAACCTGGACCACTTCCTCAGCTGAGACATGCAAGAAGAACTGTTCCAAAGGGTCCCCGCAATATACGTTGCAAGCAACGTCAAAATTTCAGTCTATATAGACGGCTATTCAAACTAATAATTTAAAATGTAAGGCACGATTCTCTGATGCGATTTAATCGTATATGTTCCCCTTTGCGGATGCTTAATGCCTGCTCTAGGCTAACGGAAACAAACTTTACTTTGTCTCTCGGCCTATTTTGGCCTACTATATCCATATCAGGTTCGACCACAACGGCAAAACATACGAAACACCCCTTGTTAACACCATCCTGAAGAAGTACGACGGCTCCATTCATTCCGTCTGCTTGAATGGAGCCGATTGGATATGGGCCAGCGGGAGTATTGCAACGCTCTTGTCCTGCCCCTAACGGCTGCGGCTCATTGCGTACGTCCCTCGTCCACCTATACTTAAATTCCGAGGAATAGTAGCGGTTGCCTATCCTGCCAAACTGCGGGCTAAGCTCAAAAATCGCCTTACTAAACTCATCTAAATTGTATAGCAGATCTTTCGACAAGCCAAAAACCGTTCTCACTTCATAATGGTTAGAAAATTTGCGGATATATTTGTCTTCAAGTCTCCTACCCTCCACCATAGAGAAGTGAGTGGTGGGGGGAAACAACCTAAGAGTGTCTCCGTCCCGGAGAGGTCTACCCTCATATCCGCCAATACCGGCTTGTAGATTGGTAGTTCTTGAGCCATGTACTATAGGAACATCAATTCCGCCACTGGAGCAGACATAGAAGTAAACTCCGCTCTTGAGGCAGCTAAAAGAGATGAGGTCTCCCGGTTTTACTCGATGGACCTGCCACATAGGGACTATCTCGTCATTGATTCTTGGATCGACTTCGGCCCCAGAAAAGACCATGCATGCATCCTCCGTAACCTCCAAGGTGGGACCCACGAAACAACATTCCAAACCAGGCGCATTTTCATCATTTCCCAGGAGAATATTCCCTACCCGAAAAGAAAAGCGGTCCATCGGCCCTGACGGAGGGAGCCCGTACGCATACAATCCATACCTCCCCAGATCCACCACCAAAGTTCGTAATCCATGATGGATCACTCTCATGATTGAAAACTCCTTCCTGGTTATTTGTATCCTGCAAGTACAGAATTCCGTACTGACTTATAACGCAAAGAGAAACTCAGAATGTAAAAGTTCTTACGTAGCCTTCAGGGTCTTCAAGCCACCGAGTAGTCTCCCATCTCACCGGTTTAACCTTATACTCGTAGCTCCCCTCTACCACCTTAGCCCGTATCTCCTCATATGCCTCCTTGCCTATGGAAACCACTCTCATCAGGTCCCTAGGGCCCATTAATGAGTCCATCTCTTTCAAAGCTTCCAGGATCTTGGCTGTTTTGCGCTCCTCGGGAGGTAGCTCTATCGCTGAAACCGGAACAGGAGTACTTCCGATCATTTGGAATCCTCCACCTACAAGATAGGGATAAATAACGAGAGATCCGGCCCCTATGCCTACTGTCCTAGGAGGTGTCCATGGCCTTGATTGCGGCCAGTTTGAAATTCTAGGAATATTTTTCTCCTCTCGTTCAAGCATCTGACCGCTGTGGACCGACCAAACCAAGGAATCCCTGCCTCCTCGATACAGAGGGGTGCAAACCTTTTCTATGAACTCCTCATTGCTCCAGCCATTAAGCTGGGCAACATACTCGAAATTTGACCTGGAACCATCCTTTATCTGGTGCTTGTCCCTGAGAGCCAGGTAGCATTCCATGGACCATGGATCGTTAAACCATACGGGAATCTCGAACAGCCTAACATCCGCTGACCACGTCTCTGGGTCCTCGGTTTTTTCTTCGATCTTTTTGACCTCCGTTATTAAATCTTCAAACCGGATCCGAGATGGGTCAAACATCACGTGTAACGTGTTCCCAAATCCCTGTATCTCAGTGATTCCTGGAATTTTAGCTTCTCGAAGATTTTTCACCAAAACTTCTCTCATCATACGTATTATCAAAAAAGTAAACCGGTCTACCTGTTGATCGCCATAGTAAACTACTAGGTCACTTCCTCCTCCTGAAGTGTAGGTCGGTTTCGCTTCGCTTTTGACCCTTTCCAGCAAATTTTCGATTTCCTGTTTCACTTTCTTTTTCTTTCACTTCCAATGCAGCATAGACTACCAAACCAAGGGATGGTATCAGCTAATTTCTTAACCCCCCTGATAAACTCTTCATCCCAGGCAATCCCTCAGTCTTCTATTGCGGGACGGATTTCAACGCCTTCTTTCTCTAGGACTCCCCGTATCGCCAAAAGAACCTCCGGCGCATTAGGGTCATCACCATGTATACAAACGCTTTCTGCATCAACTTCTATCTCGTTTCCATCGGCTGCTGCTACTTTTCCGGTTCTAATATAATTTAAAACCATTTGAGCTTCCTTCTCCGGCTCCCCTCCATATTTTCTTGGCAGTTTCAGGCGTCTCCCACCAGTAAGAATTCGCGCCACATGAGCAGGATAAATCTCTCCAATTAACCGAATCCCGGACTTCCTTATTTCATCATGGAAATAACTACCATAGGAAACGGGAGCAAGAACACCGAAATCCGGACCGATAGTCTTAAACCCGTCTAGAATGGACTTTGCATGCTCTTGACTTTCCATAGCCCAAGCCATTAAAGCTCCGTGAGGTTTTGCAGTTCTCACCTTAATCCCTACCGCTTCAGCGAAGCCTTTTAACGCAGCAACCTGGTAAGTCACGTATGCTCTTGCCTCATCTGCAGTAATATCCATGTACCTACGTCCGAAACCCATGAGGTCGAGAAACCCCGGATGGGCACCTAAGACTACATTATACTTCTTACACCACTCAACCGATTGTCCCATGGCTAAAGGGTCTCCTGCGTGAAACCCACAGGCAACTGATGCATGGTTTATGAGCTTCATTACCTCCTCATACCAATGTAAGGTATAATTACCAAAGGATTCTCCCATATCTGAATTTAACTCAATTCTCTTTCTCATGAGATGCTCCTGCTTTTAGTTGGGTTTCAGCCCCGTTAATATCAACCATAGAATTTGGAGCCCACCCAGATTTTTTGGAAAAACTTACCTATTACGCTCAATCTTTAGCACAAGTAATAGCTAGTAATAGACATTCTTTTCTATGTTTCCTTAGAAAGATTCCCTATGGCTTCGCTCGCTCCCTTTATTTCCTGATCCCAGGACCCTGTATTTGATACACCCCGATGTCCAATGGCTTGAGCGCCGATATCGACAGTCATCTTAATTTCTTCTTCTGTATCAAAACGTATATCCAAGAACTTCACAAGATACCTCTTTTCTCCCCAATAACGCCTTCTCCGTCCAGGATTTGTCTGAAATCCCCACAAGCCAAGAATTTATGCTTTTTGAATTAACTCGGATAAGGTTCTAAGGTTTAAGAATCGCCTTAACTCCCGGCATATAAATGGTACGTACTAATTGCATCGTTGTATTACGATCAACGAATTCAGTCACAAACATGAATTTTTTCATGGGGTTGACAAATTCTGGATCCTTCGTTACTTTTTCCAAAGCTTGCTCGAGAACTCCAACAATTTCATCAGGAGTTTTTTGGGGAACTATCAATGTTTGCAAAATCTTGAGATCATTATCAGCCATACTTTTACCAAACGTACTAAGGGTATCTGGAATGTTTGGAGAGAGTCCGACTTTGACGGGGGGATCGAAGCTGAAAAGGATCTTCATCTTTCCTCCATCTTCTTGAACTTTCGCAAACCACCCACTGAATACTCCAACAGGAATATGCTTTCCCAAAACAGCGGAGGCTACTTCCGGGTCACCCTTAAAAGGGACATTTATCATCTTTAGGTTAGCACTTCTTATGAGATTCTCCATCCTTAGGTACGGCCCAGTTCCTATCCCTGGATGGGCGTACTTAACACCAGGGTTCTTCTTTTCATAATCAAGAAACTCCTTAAAGGTTTTCCATGGGGAATCAACGCTGACAGCGACGACATTGGGAATGTAACCATATCCGCCCACAGTACGTAAGTCTTCTAATGAATAAGTCGCCTGCCCGAGTACCAAGGGCGACACGATATTTATAGCCCCCGCCTGAGCTAGTGTGTATCCATCGGGGCGAGCATTGGCAAGAGCGGTGGTTGAGACTACACCCCCTCCTCCGAGCTTATTTATAATAACCACAGGCACTCCGAGAAATTTCTCCAGCCCTGTAGCTATTCCACGAATGACCAAGTCTGTCTGTCCGCCAGGAGGAAAACCGCAATAAATTTCTATATTCCGCGAAGGATATTTTCCCTCCACGGCCCAAGAACTATTAAGTGAAGTACATACAAGAATGAATAAAATGCCCACCCCCAAAAATGTTCTGAATTTCCTCTTTCCCATAATTGTTCTCCCTTCTCGCTTCTAGAAATGCGATTTAAATATATATAACAGGCTGTCTAAAAACGTTTTCTGCCGCAGGTTAGATCACCGGCCATCGATTTTCTCCGGCACCTTAACTGCACCTCAAACCGTTATCCCTTGAAAACTATCACCCCCTTTCGACTACTTTTGTTCACTTCTGGGACGGATTTTACACGACTACCCCGACCAATACCAATTTGTCCTCTCTGTATCCCGGTATAGCTTCTTCGATCAGATTGCTATACTTCCTAGGTAAAGTGGGTGTGCCCTGGAGCACTTTCTTCACGATCTTCTTCACATTGTGCACCACAATTACCAAAAACTCCCTTCGCACCTTCACCAAACCCCGCAAGTCCATCGATGAGGGATAAACTGAGGAGTGAGGAGGGGAGCTCGATCTCCTTCTCCAAGCCATCTCTGTCTCTGGTCTGTTTCACCGAGGCATTTGCCTTTAGCTCGGTGCCATCGAAGGCAATGTGTCCCAACCCTACCATGCCTAAAGAAGCGCACTGCCTCACCACCTCCACATACAAATTCAGAAGTACATCAGCATGCTCAGTGCGAAAAAGACAAATTGTTCGGAAATCGGGAGATTGTATGCCTGAGAGGAACATGAAAGCGGTATCCGTCTTTAGCTCTCGGGCAATGCTTCGGGAGCTGTAAATGCCTGGGCTATGAGCGCAGATGAACTCCTTCAACATTATGGCTGGATGGTAAGCTAGTGCCCCACCACTCTCATATCTGGCAAACAGTGACAAGTCCATAGTATCCACCACGTCATTAATAATTCGTGCCTGATGATTCTCAGGCACAAATTCGTCCAGCGAAGGGGGAAGCAAAAATATCTGACCCTGACTGTATTCCCTGAACATCTTCATTCCCAATTACCCTCAAGCGAAGCATCCTTTTCAGACATTATAGTTCATCGTATGTTCCTGTCAAAGAGCTATCTTCCTCCCGGACTTTTTGGACGGCGTGATAAAGTTTGTTTGAAACACATTCATCCCACGAATAAGAGAGGATTTTAAACCTATTGGCTTATCTTTTCATTGCTTCTCAATTTAGAAAATCATTAATTATCCACTCGCACTATCTGAGCCTGTATTATTGGCTTATCTTTCTCTTAGCTTTTCGGTAATATGAAAACCAGGAAGAGACGAAAAGCAGAGCCGAGATCATCAAAGTCACGGCCGAGATAGGTCTCTCAAAAAAAATGGAGAACCTTCCATCGGACATGATGAGGGATTGGCGGAAAGCTGATTCCATCATAGGCCCAAGAACATAGGCCATTATTAAGGGTGCCCCCTCATAGTCAAATTTTCTCATCATATATCCAACCAACCCAAATGTGACCATAATAATCACATCAGCTACATTAGTGTTTAAACTATACGCGCCAATTACGCAGAAAAGGACGATCAGAGGCATCAAAATCCGGTATGGGACCTTTAGGAGTTTCACCCAAATACCGATCAATGGAAGGTTCAGCAGTAATAACATACAATTTCCTATGTACATGCTGGCTACGACTCCCCAGAAGATTTCAGCGTGCTCGCTCATAAAGGTTGGACCAGGAGTCACACCATGGATGATTAGAGCTCCCATAAGGACCGCTAGCACGGCATTCGACGGAAGTCCAAAGGCGAATAGTGGAATGAACGACCCACCCGCTCCCGCATTGTTAGCCGTCTCCGGTCCAGCCACCCCTTCTATGGCTCCTTGCCCAAAGGCTTCTGGATGCTTAGAAATTCTTTTCTCTACAGCATAGGAGACGAAAGATGAAATCACTGCTCCTCCTCCAGGCAGGACTCCCAAAAAAAATCCAAGGAAAGATCCTCGACTGATAGGACCAATGGATCTTTTCCAATCCTGAAGGTTTGGTAGCACGTTCCTTACTTTAGTTTGGAAGATAACCCTTTCCTCAGGCTGTTCAATATTCGTGAGCACTTCAGATATTCCAAATAGCCCCATACCCAGTGGAACAATTCCAATTCCATCCAAAAGGGCTGGAGACCCAAAACTAAAGCGGGGCGTTCCCGTGACCAAATCAATCCCTACAGTACTCAAAATAAAACCAACAAGAGCCATGATAACGGCCTTAATTATCGATCCATGGGCCATATAGATTAAGAGGGTGATACCCATACAAATAAGCGAAACAAACTCCGGAGGCCCGAGTTTTAGCGCAGCTTGAGCAAGAGGAAAAACTAAAAACATTAAGCCAATGACGCTAAAGGTGCCTCCAATAAAAGATCCAAAGGCGGATATTCCCAGGGCAGGTCCCGCTCGCCCCCTTCTTGCCATTTGGTACCCATCTAAGCAAGTTATCACTGACGATGGTTCTCCTGGGATATTGACCAGGATAGAAGTTGTAGAGCCCCCGTACTGAGACCCATAATAGATTCCCGCAAGTAGGATAATAGCCGAAGTAGGAGAAATGCCAAAACTTAAAGGGAGCAATATGGATATGGCGCCTGTTGGTCCAATTCCTGGAAGAACCCCAATCAACGTCCCAATAAAAACACCTGCAAAACAAAAAAGTAGATTTATGGGTTGCAGCGTAGTTTGGAAACCGGATATCAGACCAGAAAACAGATCCATTTTATCTCCATTTAAGAATTCCCATAGGAAATCTCAGTCCTAAATAGGTAAAGACAAAAAAGGTTATCAAAATAATGACTGTAGAACTTACCAGTAAACCACTCCACCTTTTATAACCAGCCATTCTGAATAAGATAATTAGGAGTACGAAGGTGGCAACCAGATAGCCTATGGTCTCTAAAAGTAATGCGTACGTATACAACGCTACTAACACCACGCCTATTCTCCAGAAGTGAGTTTGACTGTGATCCTCTTTTACAATTTCATTTTCCCTGTGCTTTTCTAAAAGAAGACTCAAAAGAAGGTAACAGCATATTATGAAAAGGAGAAGACTTACAAAAAACGGCATAAGCCCCGGTCCAGGAGTGCGGAAACTTCCAAGGCCATATTTATAAGAAACGGCCATGACAAAAATGCTTAGTCCGAACCAGAAAATAGTAGAGATAATGTCGTATTTCTTCATTTGGGCAATTTCTTTAGTTTCATTATAAGGCGGTAATAGTTTAGCGTTTCCAGAATTTTAATTTTTACTATATCACCATAAATGGCTTTTTCAATGCCTTATAAACGCTACGTCAAGTGTTATGAGTCATCGACGATGATATTTTTACAAATCGGACGTATGTCTGTATACAAGATCAAGAACTTCTGGATCCATCGACGGACACCTGGCAAGGTCAATCCAGAAGTTTCTTATTGCCCATCCGTTCCAACATCGAGAAGGCCTAGGCCAGAGTGACCAAGGTGACATGGCACCTCCATCGTCTTGCCTTGCACCAACCCATTAGCCATCCAGAAGATCACCCGAGCAAAACGGGAAGAGAAAGGCCCTTTGGTCCCTTCTCCCCAGTGATCTTCTTCCAACTCTGAGACGGCAAGTCTTTGGCAATCCGACAGAGACTCCGAGTAGAGGCAAGCTCTTTTGCATAAAAGCGTTTTCGAGGGATCTTCGTTCCTCGTTTCTCTCGGACGCTTAGAAGGATGAGGATCTTTGGTCCGAGCCATCAGATCCCGGCTCACCTCAACGGCATAATCCATTTCCCAGTTTCTCAACCCCTAAATTCATAAGCCAGTAAGCTTCCGGAGCAAATTCTCGCTCCACTTTTCTGGCCAGAGACGCTTGAAGAGCGGGGGCAACATGCCCAGGAATACGTCCGCGGTCTCCTGCTGGATGGGGAGCGTAAATCCATCGAGCCACTTAACATAGTAGTATTAGCTGACTCGGCTATTTCCCAGCATCCAAAACCTTATTAAGATTCTCTAAATACTCCTCGGTTTGCTTCTCTAAATGAATAGACCTTCTGCCTAACCGTTCATACTTCCCTTCGCCCCAGTTGTTATATGGAAGTAAGTCTATGTGTACGGAGCCTAACTCTGTAGCTACAAACTTTGCTATTGTTATGATTTGTTCAGAAGAATCGTTGAACCCAGGTATTAGCGGCACACGCACTCTCATTGCCTTGCGCTTGGCAATCTCTCTGGCATTCTTAAGGATTAGATTATTAGATTTTCCTGTTGCAATACAGTGCTTCTTCGGTTCAAGACATTTGATATCATAAAGAACAAGGTCAGTATATTTTAACAAGTCCTTAATGGTTGTCCAAGTAGTACAACCACAAGTATCAAGAACAGTGTGCAAGCCCTCCTCTTTGCAATTTCTAAGAATAGACAGGGCAAACTCTGGTTGGGCTGCAGGCTCACCGCCAGATAATGTGACACCACCCCCAGAGTTATCATAAAACTTTCTATCCCTTATAACTTCCTCCATGACCTCATCTACTGTCATATATCTACCTACAAGAGCTCTAGCCTCATTAGGGCAGATTTCTACGCACTTGGCGCATCCAATGCATTTGTTCCTGTCTATGGTTGAATGATCCTCCAATAGAGTACTGGCCCCAGTCGGACAAATACCGACACATTGACCGCAACGAGAACATCTGTCAGCAAATAGGAAAATTTCTGGTTTTTCCATTTGAGACTCTGGATTTTGGCACCAGAAACACTTTAGTGGGCATCCCTTTAAAAATACAGTAGCCCGGATACCTGGACCATCATGAATAGAATATCTTTGAATATTAAAAACAAGTCCCCTTTGTTTTTCTCCGCTGTGCATTTGTACTTAAATCCCCTCTAGTATAACGTTTCATTAAAACATATACATTAAAAGTTTTGTGCAAAATTGAATTTTTTCCATCGGTGTACAACAGGAGAATCATTGATTTCTTTAATACCGACAAGGATTCTATCCTTGAGTTCCTTCTTGGAACTCACGCGAATATGTTTCAGGAAGGTTCTGGCCATTTTACCAAAAAGTGTTTCAACCAAATTTAACCACGAACCGTGTTTAGGAGTATGAACATAAATAAATCTCCCCGGAGAACCGGCCAAATATTTCATCGTCTCTTTAGAGATGTGAGCAGAATGGTTGTCCAAAATAATACGAATGGTGGATCCTGCAGGATAATAATCAGATATTTCCTGCAGTAAAGAGATAAACTCACAGCTTCGATGCCGATCATGAACCTGGGCAATGATATGACCGCTATGCAAATCCAAGGCAGCCAGGATCGACAAGGTCCCAAGCCGTTTGTATTCATGATCCCTCATGATTCGGGATTGTTTTTCTGGATCTGGCATGATATCGGGTGCAATATTTTGGATAGCCTGGAGCCCTGGTTTTTCATCCAGGCTGACCGTAATGACAGACGGAACCTCCTCGGATCCAAGGGTTTCGTTTTGAAGGTTCACTTCCTTGTATACACACAACACCTCTTCCATTTTATGGTCAAACTCTGGATCACGCCGCTCCAAATAATAGACCACCTTATGAGGACGGATCGGATGCTCACTGAGAATTCTCTGAATGGTGGCTTTACACGCTTTCTTCAAACAATCATGGCCAGACTCGGGTCCATATTTCTTTGCGTGCTCCGCCAAAGCCTTACGAGTCCATACCTCAGCGGCATAGCCATAATCCTTCGGTTTCTGGCAAGCAATGCTAATGACCCAGGCTTTCGCCTCTTCTGTAATCACTGGCTGTTTAGGCCGATGATATTTGTCCTTAAGGCCTTCCTCAATTCCCATGGCCAAGGATTTCTC
>Ga0315284_10002811_pt1 | contig 24827 bp, 15 predicted proteins | sample YL17G09_16_MG_FD_203696 | JGI IMG/M metagenome (GOLD analysis project Ga0315284, IMG submission 203696) | Sediment microbial communities from Yellowstone Lake, YNP, Wyoming, USA - YL17G09_16 | ecosystem: Environmental > Aquatic > Freshwater > Lake > Sediment | place: USA: Wyoming | collected...
TCCTCTAACTTATCGTAATCCTTCTGCCTCGGCAGGATAGCCCCCACCAATATCGCCCGTTCTTTTCTGACTGTCAGTGTTTCGTTTGCCAACTAAAATCCTCCAGCTAATAACACCTCTAAATTCACATACATCTTATCATACCTGGACTAATTACTCAATATATTTACCTCCTAACCCCCCCTTGCCTGCCCTTGGGGTTAGCTTTGCTTTTTGTCATTCCTGCGAAAGCAGGAATCCACTTTTTGCCGGACTTTACCCGCCGTTTGTCTGGCGGGGCGGATTTCACGCCGGATTTTGACTTTTCTGCCTGTCTTCAGACAAAATAAAAGACCTCTTTTTACTCAAAACCAATTGCTTTACAAGGAGTTAGGCGGTAAAATATAGAGAAGTTGTTTGTTAAAATTGCAGGGGAGAATATGGCAAAAAAGACGGCATAAATGGCGGAACGGGAAAAACTAATCCCCAAACACGGCGGCTACCGCACGCTCAAGAGCTTTCAGGTGGCGCAATTGGTCTATGATGTAACGGTTCGCTTTTGCGAGCGATATATTGACCGTTACAGCCGCACACGCGACCAGATGATTCAGGCAGCAAGAAGCGGCGTGCAGAACATCGCAGAAGGCAGCTATGCGTCAGGGACATCAAAGAAAACCGAACTTAAACTGACCAGCGTGGCAAGAGCCAGCTTGGAAGAATTGCGGCTGGATTACGAGGACTTCCTGCGGCAGCGTGGCCTCACTCAATGGGAACGAAACGACCCGCGAAGGAAAGAACTAATCTCGCTAAAACCGGCCGGCGCCGAAAACGTGGCAAAGTGGGTGGAGAAAATCTATGAGACCGAACAGCGTAAACAAAAGGGAAAGTCCATAAAGTCCATTTCGTCCATATCGTCCACTTATTCTGAAATAGCGGCAAATGCGGCTCTTGTGCTTATCGGCGTGGCAGGCAGTCTGCTGGATAGACAATTAACCGCACTGGCAGACGCCTTCGAACAGCAAGGCGGATTCACCGAACGGTTATACCGCATCAGGCAGCAGAGCCGGAGAAATCTATGACCCCCTATCTTCAAAGTCGTCCATAAAGTCCATTTCGTCCACACTGTCCATTCCGTCCACACTGCCTATTCCGTCCACACCGTCCATTCCGTCCACACCGTCCATTCCGTCCATAAAGTCCATTTCGTCCACATCGTCCACTTATTCTGAAATAGGGGGTTACTTCAAACACTCGCCTCGGCGCAGACCCGCATACCTGCCCCGAAATCGTAAGGGCGAACTTGCGTGTCCGCCCAATTACTATGCGTTTAGCAGTCGCCAGCACGGCGACCTTCAAAAAAATATTTAGCCCGCCGTTTCACGGCGGGTTGCAGGCGCTAGGACTGCTTTATTTATGACCTTTTTAGCACTCACAGTCTGGATGTTTGTATTTAACCCCGTACCCAACGTTGTGCAGGATTGCCATGCATCTTAGGTGTGACTAATACTCATTTAGATATTTAAATCTGGGAAACTATACCTTGTAAATCCATATGACTTCAGAGCCTCACGTAAACTCGCCAGCTCTTGATTATATTGTAATCGTAGATTGTCTGGCAGAGCTGTTTTTTGTGTTTCCCCGGCAAGAGCATCTCGGCGGACAATTTTGTACGAAAGTGTATTTTTATCGCGCATCATTTCCAATCTCATTAGGGCTTCTTTATAATTGCCTTTTTCAATTTCTAACATACAATGTAAAATAGTGCGTCCATCTTTTCTGGTTTTGTTAAATTGTCGATCTAAAGTATCTAAATGCTCACTAGCTTGTTTTAAATACTTCAACTTAATTTCGCATTTTACTAATTGGTATATAATTTCAAATGGAACCTTTTCAATAGAACGGAAAGCTTTTAATGCAGCATCATAAGCTTGGTTATAATCACCAAAAGCGAATCGCACGGTTGATAACCTATGGTTATAGTAGCTGACATCTCCGACAACAGCTAATCGATTTAAAGCTTGATTTGCAGATTCTTCGTCATGTTGGCATTGAGCGATTTTAGCCCACAAGTCAATCAGATATTTATTGTCACCAATTTTGTTAATGGCAAATTTAATATAACTCGAAGCTTTAGGGAAATCACCTTGGAAAAAGTAGCAGTAAGCAAGCTCCCTTGTAATAGCGGCCCCTGTTCTACCCAACCTTTCAGCTTCTTCGTATTCAATTATAGCTTGATTGATGTTATTTTGTTTACGTTCCAGAAATCCTTTTAAATAGTGTAAATCTTTATCTTCCGCACGAGTTGCAAAGATTTGCAATTCACTATTTACTTCTTGCCAAAGTTCTTCTTGGGCAAGTGCTCTTATTAAAAACTCTCGGGTTCTTAGTGATTCTGCTCTTTGATTCAATGCCAATCTGGCGCATCTAATACACTCTTCATAGTCACGTTCATGGTAAAGAGTTTCAGTCAACACTATTAAATCATTTGCTAAATGAAAAGCCGATTTCTGAGATGCCTCATCTCCGGCAATATATGCAGCTCTGAAGAGGACTCGCGAAAGTTCAAGCCGCGACCATTGTAACTCCGTATTGCTTAGAATATCGTGAAGAGCTTTCACGACCGAAGAACTTACTTCTTTCGTAGGACGCCCAAATACTCCCGGAACAACATCCAAAATAGGTTCAGCCAAACGATATAATCCTTCGCCGGAAATCCTCAACAGAGACAAATCAATCAAATTGATCATTATTCTGTGTAATTCATACTGTTCCTTATTAAGTACTTTAGCAATCGCTTCCAATGGCAATGGGCTGAACATGCCCAATAGTTGTAATGCAGAACGTTCTACCTCTCCTATATTCTTGCTGAGTTGATCAAGATGACTTAGAAAAACTCCTGTACGGAACTTGATTAAATTTTCTTTATCCTTTAATACCAACTCCACTCCATATGAATTAATTTGCTGAACTGCATAGTACGCCGCGGGCGGATATCCAGCGATAAATTCGGCAAGATCTTCTAATTCGGAACTTCTAATTCGTTTCCCTGCCTTGTTTAATAACATATTGAGGAGCCGCTTGCTTTCAGTGTTGGGCAAATCAAAGACTGGAACAATAGGCAATAATTCGGTTACCCCTAAACTCGGCCTTCTAGTTGAGACAAGAAAAATGTAAGCTTCATCATTTGGTGCAACTTCTCTAAGGATTGAGTTAATCGCCGCATTAATCTTTCCAGTACTTGTTATAAGACCTCCATCATCATATAAAATCGGAAGGTCTCCTCGATTACATAATCCACGTAAGTTTCTTAAAATTCGCTGTTTTGCATCGTCTTCCGAAAGCATCTGAATTTCCTTGGTAAGTTGTTCAAAACCTTCCCTTGTGTTATATGGTTCGAAGATATCGGCAATTTTTATGCACAAATCTTTTATTTCATCTCCCTCGCCTATACGTATTTCAACAAATTTTTTAAAACTCAAAATATGTGGAGCTACATTCTGGATTAGAGTCCGCCTGCCAATGCCCGGAAGGCCTGTGATAAATAGAATATGAGGTGCAAAACTAGGCGGTGGCGGGATCAACGCACTTTCTAACGCTTCGATTTCGGTTTTACGTCCCACAAAGAACGGTCTTTGTCGCTCAAGCATTGCTTCGTTTAAATGAAACCGAATGTCTCTTGCAATTACCTTTGCGGAATTCTCGCGAAGGATTTTTCCTCTTGTTAACCATTTCGGCAAATCCTGAAAAGAAATAGAACTATCAATTATGTATACCAGCGACATGTCCAAAGTTCTTTGCAATTTTTTGTACCAAGCCTCTTCAATTTCAACATTAACCCAATCGGATGCCAAAGCGGCCTTGCTCGCAAATAGTACAAAAATTGAAGTGTCATCAAAAGACTTTTCTATGGACCGCTTAAAATCAATTCCTGTGTCAAAAACCTGCTCATCAAAAAGACAATACTGTCTTCCGAGTTCAACAGCCACAGCCCTTACAAGTTCCTTATCACAAGATGAGTGCGATAGAAATGCTTTCATGGTTACTCCTCTAATAAACCAAAATTCCTTAGAGCCTGATAGAAACTACCTTACTATCAAGAATTATCCCTTCCAATAGATTATATTGATTATAACTTTAACCTTTTCAACCTCAACTTAATTTTTAGCCGTAAGCGACTTTCAATCAAACACGCAGGGGGTAATAAAAAACCCCCAAAATCGCCCAACATCCAACAAATAAATTCTGTAACTTGTCCGCCGCTCCGTTTGGCGGGCGCAGTTCCTCGAAGCGTAGCGTAGACCTCGGCGCTTGCCTCGGCGTAGGCCAAGCCAAAGCCGGGTAGTTCCAAAACGAAGCCGGGCCCAATTCAAAAATCCTCAATTCTCAAATCCCTCATTAAAAAATCCCCGCTGGTTAAATCACTATATTAGTATGTATGCATATACTAATATACTTTTTACATCACCCCGGCCTTGCCGGACTCAATCTGCCAGCGACCAGTCACCAGCGATTTATCCTTCGTAGCCGCGCCACTGCGGAGAATGGACAAGTAACCAGCGACTATTTCGGCCAGCCGCAAAGCTATTTTGCGGGTCAGCGCCAGATGACCGGTGGACGCAGGCAGGGCTTTCGCAGATGTTTACATTGAGAAAAGACCTGCCGAAGTACACCTCGCTGGCCGAAAAATCCTGTTATCCTGTCTAAAAACCGTGTTAATCCCGTGTCTTTCTATGCCTGATTTTATTTGCTCGGCTTATACAAAGAAGCCCGATTTTTTCGGGATTCTGCGGACAAGGCAATGGCCTTTCGCAAAAGCTCGCTTAGAGAAAAGGCCTTGTCGCAGAACGCCAAGCCGACCAAAATCCTCCCTGGCCAAAATGAAATCAGTGTTAATCTGTGAAATCTGTGGCTAAAAAATAAAATACAAACAGTGCCAATCCTGTGTTAATCCGTGTCTAAAAAAACCGTGTAAATCAGTGTCCATCTGTGGCTCATTTTTCAATCAAAAACGCAGGGGTCTGACAAAAAAAACCCCAAAAAAGCAAAAATTTTTCAACGCCCCTTACTCTTTCCCATAACATATTTCATAATAACAACTTATCTCCTCTGCCTGCCGCGGCGTAGCCAAAGGCGAAGCCGGGTGGCTGACGTTTTTTTCAACCAAAATGCGCATCTCCGCCCCATTATAGAGAGACACTATGTCCCGTCATTGTATGAAACAAAATTTAATGAAAAATAAAAAACTGTGAAAATCCGTGTTAATCCGTGGTTAATTTTGACTCTAACTAATTATGGCACAAGAGCTTAAAGCAAAATCAACCCCGGCAATTCAGCACAATTCAAGCAATTTGGCGCACCATTGGCGCTATTTCGAGGGTGATTCGAGGACCATTCGAGACAATTCGAGAGTAATTCGAGACAATTGGCGCTATTTCGAGACAAAACACGAAAAATTTTCCCCGCCCCTGCAAATCCCAAATCTTGCCCATCTTGCCCAAACCCCCTCTTTTCCGTCGAAAATCAATTTTTTCGCAGAGTCTATTTTTGCACTTGCAAAATTATTAAAGCAATGTAAACTTATAGCCCACAAGGATTTTGACGAATAGTTATTGTATTAAGGTATTTTTGGAAAGGTTTTTGGATATGCTGAAAGTTAAGTCGCGGACCGGCGAGTCAGTTCAACAGATGATTAGGCGCTTCAAGAAGTTATGTGAAAAAGAAGGTTTGATTCGGGATATGAAGCGAATGTCTTATTTTGAAAAGCCTTCTGAGAAGAATCGCCGGCGTGTTCGCAGGGCCCAGCATATTTCCAGTTACCCCCAGCGTCCTCTCTGATTGCTAAGTCCTTACTAATCAATTATTTCTGCACCGGCCAAAAAACCGCATCGCCTTCTTCTGCCCATAGATTAACTCTGCCTTTGTAATCCCGGGCGGTCTGTCCGCCGTCATCCTTGAAATTCAGCCCAACGCTATAGAGGATAAAATCTGAATCAGTTTTTCTATAAACCAAAGGCTTATCGCTGAAAGCATCTATCGGAATTTCCTTGATATAACCAGTCGCTTTCAGTTCATCCAGAATTTGCGGATATTGGTCTTTATCCTGTTTGTATCGCAATAGTGCTAACATTGTTAAGGTTGCTTCAACTTCAGTTTTGAGGCGATGGGATATTTGATTAACCCTTTCAAAAGAAGGAACAAGTATACGTATAAGGTAATTGCGACCGGTTAACCGTTTCACTTTTTTGTCTATTTCGGTTTTTTGGGTCTGAACTTGAGCGGGGGTCTTGAGGGCAAATTCACTGTCGAGGAAATCATAAAGACCGTTTACCGATTTTAAGGTTTCATCTCTGCCCGGGCTTAGTCCCAAAAGAAAAGCAATTGCTGTTCCCGAATTTTCAAGGTAATCTACAAACCGGCTTTCCTTTTTATTTACGCTCCGAACAGCTTGTGTCATTTTTTGGAATCCCGGGTGGTAGGGAGCATTTACGTCCCGAGATGCTTGTGCTATTTTTCGGACTCCCTGGGGGTAGGGATGGCCCCCGCCGGGACCGCCTTCGGTGAAGCATTTTTGAATCCAGTCATACTGGAACAGTTTTTCTGCCTTGAAGCTGACATCGAAATTTTCACCGGCAATCATTTGCTCAAAATCCTTTTGCAGTTGAGTTAATTTGGATGAATCTATCTGATATTCACCGAGAATACGGCGCAGCGTCTGAACAGATAAGGCTTCAATAGCAATCCCTACAAGCTGTTCTATGAGAAGCTTATCTCCCTCTCGTATATGCCGGCCAAAACAATAACAGGATTTGATGTCATCAAAGGCATCTTCAAGGTGGTTTTGCCTGGCACGAAATTGCGCACGCAAGCGCAGAGAATAGGCCAGCCTGCGATATTCAGACAGGTAAGGCATTAGAACTTCAATCGTATCGCTGACACAGGTAGATTTAAGATTTCGCCACAAGTAAGGTTTTTTCGTGCCGGCAACCACCAAATCAAAAGCATCTTTATAATCATTAAGGAATTTTTCTATAGCTTGTTTGTCTGTATCATTGACGTCATCGTATTTTTTCCCAAGAAGATTAGCAATATTGTCAGGTAATTTTGAGTATTTTTCTGCTGCTTTGTCGTATAGAGGAGCGGCGTTTAAGGATTCGTCAGCCGAGGGACGGTTAAGTTTATTGAGTTCTTCAACGTAATCTATTGTGATGACTGGCCTGCCGCTTGAGAACCATACCAGATAAATAATCAAAAAGACCGAAACTACCTGAAAAGTTCTAACAAGAAGAGTCCGCCAGAGGGGTCTGCAGCGTTTTTTCGCCCGGCGCAGCAGAATTCCAAGAAGTTTCGCATCGCCGAACTGTTCTATCAGCTTTTGGGCTTTTTGCTGTCTTTCCTCGTCGGTGGAACAGTCTTTTAACTCGTTATCGAAGTGTCCGGCCAACTCGTCCATAACTTCCAGCCGAACTTTAAACTTATAGGACATATACCTGCCTACGGACATTATGTAATCATAAGCTTCCTGCGGGAGTGAGTCGAGTTTAAGCTCGCTGATGGAGGCACTGCGTATCGATTTGTTGTATCTGACAAACCCCACAACAGAACCAATCACCAGTCCCATGACCGAAAAGAATGAAAGAATAATTATGGAACCGCCATTAACACAGAATTCTACTGTGATAATGCCTGAAAGAAGCGTCACGGCGATAATAGCCCCAATAGCACACAGGCCACACAGGCATCCTAAAATTGCCGGCCAGACTATTTTCTGAATTTTCATTTTTCCAGCCTTTCGCTTTAAGGATTTTTTGCTGTCTACGCGGGCTGTAAACCGCCGCCGAAGCCGAAAACAACGCCCAGGCCCGCCGTCAATTCCTGAAGCTGCTCTTTTTGCCTTGCGAGGTGTTCTTTACCTTTGCTGGTGATGGAGTAATAGCGTCTTTTTCGGCCTGAGGGCATTTGTTCCCATTTGCCTTTGATAAGTTTTTGGGCCTCCAGATTGTAGAGCAGGGGGTAAAGCGTTCCTTTGCCGAGCGTGAGGATGTCGCCGCTTCGCTGCTCGATAGCCTGGCTGAGCTCATAGCCGTACATCTGGCCGCGTGAGAGAATCTCCAGAACCACGACGGGGGCAATGCCTTTTAATAGTTGACTTTCAAATTTCATAAGACCTCCTTTTTGTATTTTAGTTTGTTTTACATATTATGCTATGCAAACTATGCGGTGTCAAACAAAAAATTTAAGAATTTTTGCGAATTTTACAGACAGATGGTTTGTCCCAAATTTTCTTGCAAAGCAGCTTTTAGCCAATAAAATAGTCAATAATCAATTGTAAATAGTAAATTTCCTTGGAGCAGTGGCTGAGCGGCTGAAAGCGACGGTCTTGAAAACCGTTGTACCTTTATGGTACCGGGGGTTCGAATCCCTCCTGCTCCGGTCGGCCTTTGGCCAACAGAGCAGTTGAGCATTTGAACAGTAGAGCAGGTGAAAATGCGAAACTGCGGTCAACTGTTCGGCTTTCTACTGTTCGATTCAACTTGGCAAGAGGGGTGAGAGCACCCGCCGAAGGCGGGAGCTGCTACGCCTGTCAGACGCGTTTTTAACCGCGAATTTGTGATAACCTTCTTCCTTTGTTTCTTAATCTGAATGCAGGCGGACCGGTTAATGTGGCTAAACCTGCGAATTTTAAACTTTGCAATGCTTCTACAAAATTGTAATCTCTTGCGATAAATCCACAATTTTGTTATTATCTTTCTGTTTCTCATTGTAAAGGAATGGATTTATGAAAATAAAACCTGCGATGGAAGAGCAACTTTTAAGTGACGTATCCAAAGCCTTTGCCGAATCGCTTGACCTTGAAACAACATTATCATCCATACTGAAGCTGCTGGATACGCATCTAAAATTGCGAAGAGGAACTATTACCCTGCTGGAGCCGGAGACGGAAACAATAAATATTAAGGTCGCCCACGGACTTAGCGAAAAATCGAAAAGACTCGGCAGTTATAAGATGGGCGAAGGCGTAACAGGAATGGTTGTACAAACCGGCAAGGAAATAGTTGTACCCGACATTTCCAGGGACCCCCGTTTCCTGCACAAAACAGAGTCGAGAAAACTGGAAAAAGGGAAAAAAATTGCATTTTTTTGCGTGCCAATAAAACTGGAGGGTAAAACTATAGGCACACTAAGCGTTGATAAGGAATCCGGCAAAGAAAACAATTTCGATGCCAATGTCAGGCTGTTAAATGTCATCGCTACTATGGTGGCCCAGGCGGTAAAGCTTAATAAGCTTGTCGAGTCCGACCGCAAGCAATTTCGCGATGAGAATATACGTTTGCGCCAACAGTTGAAATCACAGTTCAACATACACAATATGGTGGGTAACAGCAATGCAATGAAAGAGGTCTACCGGCTTATCGAGCAGGTGGCCGACAGCAATGCAACGGTTCTCATTCGTGGTGAAAGCGGAACGGGCAAAGACCTCGTTGCACATGCAATTCATTACAACAGCCTGCGGGCCGACAAACCCTTTGTTAAGGTAAATTGCACCGCTTTGCCGGACACGCTGCTGGAAAGTGAACTTTTCGGTCATGAAAAAGGCGCGTTTACCGGCGCCAGCGACCGAAAACAGGGCAGGTTTGAATTAGCGCACGGCGGAACCATTTTTCTTGACGAGATTGGGGACTTTTCGCTGAACCTGCAGATTAAACTGCTGCGGGTCATTCAGTTCAAGGAATTCGAAAGAGTCGGCGGGACGGAGTCGATAAAAACCAATGTCAGAATAATAGTGGCCACACACAGGAATCTTGAAGAACAGATAAAGCAAGGCCTGTTTCGCGAGGACCTTTACTATCGAATCAATGTTTTTCCCATTTACCTGCCGCCCTTGAGGGAGCACAAGGACGACATAATGCTGCTGGCGGACCATTTTCTTGAAAAACTTGCTGCCGAAAACAATAAAAACATTACTCGCATTTCAACACCTGCGATTGAGATGCTCACACGGTACCACTGGCCCGGCAACGTAAGAGAGCTGGAGAACTGCATTGAAAGAGCTGTGCTGTTATGCGATGGTGATGTAATCCGGTCTGAACATTTGCCGCCTTCGCTTCAAATGATAAAAAAGACCGAAACAGTAGCCGCAAGGTCGCTGACGGAAACGATTGCGAATAAAGAAAAAGAGCTTATCGTTGATGCACTCAAGAAGAGCGGGGGCCAGCAGCGAAAGGCGGCTGTCGAGCTGGGTATAACCGAACGCATGCTCGGCTATAAAATAAGAAAACACAACATACATCCTAAATACATTTAACCTGACAGGGTAATCTACATTTTTGTAGAGCTATAAACCCAAAGCTACATTTTTGTAGATTTGATTCTTTTTCTCCCCGCAATTTCTGTAGGCATAAGTCATTGTTTAACAGCAAGTTATCGCATTTTACCAGATTCAGGCTTATTCTGGCACAGCGATTGCGACAGGAGGGATGTGGTTGCTGGAAATAGAAAAATACAAGGGTGGCAATAATGTATGATGGAAACAGCGGTAAAAAATTCTTTTGACAGCGGAGATACAGCATGGGTGCTGATGTGCTCAGCCCTGGTAATGCTTATGACACCGGGCCTGGCGTTCTTTTACGGCGGACTTGTAAAACGCAAGAACGTTTTGGGGGTACTGATGCAATGTTTTATAATCCTTGCTGCACTAAGCATTCAATGGGTACTGTTCGGTTACAGTCTATCCTTTGCGCCCGGAAAAGGTTTCTGGGGAGGTTTTGGCTGGTTCGGCCTCAATGGCGTTGGCCTTGAGCCGTATGCGGATTACTCAGCCACAATACCGCATCAGGCATTTATGATTTTTCAGTTGATGTTTGCAATAATTACGCCAGCATTGATTATAGGAGCATTCGCCGAGAGGATGAAGTTTTCAGCATTTTTGATTTTCACGCTTCTATGGGCAACATTTGTATACGACCCGATTGCACATTGGGTCTGGGGAGTCGGCGGCTGGCTGAAAAATCTTGGCACCCTGGATTTTGCCGGCGGTACAGTAGTGCATATCAATGCCGGTATTGCGGCGCTGGTCACTGCTCTTATAGTAGGAAAGAGGACCTGTTATGACAAATATTCATCCCCGCCGCACAATCTGCCGTTTACTGTTTTGGGAGCGGCATTGCTGTGGTTTGGCTGGTTTGGCTTCAATGCCGGCAGTGCATTAGGAGCAAACGGTCTGGCAGTTAATGCTTTCGTCGTCACCAATACTTCGGCTGCTGCAGCGGCCTTGGCATGGGCGCTGCTGGACTGGAAGTTTAATGGCAATCCAACCATGCTCGGAACTGTCAGCGGTGCAGTGGCCGGTCTGGTTGCCATTACACCGGCAGCAGGATTTGTCGGGGTCGGCGCCTCAATAGCGATAGGCGTTTTAGTGAGCGTTTTTTGCTTTATAGCCGTGGGATTTGTAAAACACCGGGTTGGTTATGACGATTCGCTAGACGCATTTGGCATTCACGGCATAGGTGGAATCTGGGGTGCATTGGCAACAGGCTTGTTTGCTGCCAAGTCGATTAACTCCGCCGGCGCTGACGGATTTTTCTTTGGCAATCCCAAGCAGCTATGGATACAGCTCCTCGCCGTGGTTGTAACAATTGTTTATACATTTATCACAACTTACATTATTTACAAACTTGTAGACAAATTTATCGGTGTAAGGGTTACAGGAAAAGATGAGGCGATGGGTCTCGACCTTACTCAACATAATGAACGGGCTTATACAATGCTGGAATAATCCGTGAAAGGAGACTTACTATGAAATTGATAATCGCAATAATTCAGCCGCACAGACTCGAACAGGTTAAAGAGCAACTTTACAGTGCGGAAGTAAATCTTATTACGGTCAACGAAGTTCTGGGACACGGCAGGCAAAAGGGAATCGACGAGGTCTACCGCGGTTTTAAGGAGACTGGGAACCTTATGAGGAAGATTCGCCTGGAAATAGCGGTCAATGACAACTTTGTTGAGCCAACAGTCAACGCAATTATGAAAGGCGCCCAGAGCGGTGAGATGGGTGATGGGAAGATTTTTGTTCTGCCGCTGGAATCGTGCATTCGCATAAGGACAGGCGAAAGAGGATGGATAGCAATCGGTTAATATTCCGGATTTATTTTGAAAGGATAATAAAATGACGCCGAAAGAATTTTTTGAGTTTTGCAAAAAAAATAACGCCAAAATGGTCGATTTGAAATTCGTTGATCTTCTCGGCACCTGGCAGCACTGTACGTTCCCGGTTGAGTTCCTGGACGAAAAGGCTTTTTCGGAAGGTCTCGGTTTCGACGGTTCCTCAATCCGCGGCTGGCAGATGATACACCAGTCCGACATGATGGCGGTTCCGGACCTGAACACTGTTGTAATGGAACCGTTTTTTGCCAAGCCTACGGTGAGCGTCCTTACGAACATAGTCGACCCGATTACACGCGAAGAGTATACGCGCGACCCGCGCCATATCGCCCGGAAGGCGGCTGAATTCGCGAAAAAGACCGGGATAGCGGACACCGCATATTTCGGCCCAGAGCCGGAGTTCTTCATCTTCGATGAGGTTCGATATGAGCAAAATCAGCACACAGGAATGTATCAGATAGATTCGGTCGAAGGGTCCTGGAACACCGCCCGTTTCGAAGAGCCCAACCTTGGATATAAGCCCTCGTACAAAGGCGGTTATTTCCCTGTTAGTCCGACCGACACTCAGCAGGATATCCGGACCGAAATGGTCGAGGAAATGCAGAAGGTGGGTATCGTGGTGGAGAAACACCATCATGAAGTTGCCACCGGCGGTCAGGCCGAAATCGACATGCTTTTCGCACCGCTGGTCAAGATGGCCGACCAGCTTATGTGGTATAAGTACATCGTGAAGAATGTGGCCAAGCGCCACGGCAAAACGGCAACGTTTATGCCCAAGCCGATATTCCAGGACAACGGCAGCGGAATGCACACGCACTTTTCGCTCTGGAAGAAGGGCACCAACCTGTTCGCCGGCAAAGGCTATGCCGGACTCTCCGATATCGGCGTGCATTCGATAGCTGGGCTCATAGCCCATGCGCCGGCCATCCTGGCTTTCGCCGCACCAACCACGAACTCATACCGCCGGCTTGTTCCAGGCTTTGAGGCGCCGGTGAACCTGTGCATGTCCGCCCGCAACCGGTCGGCTGCCTGCCGCATCCCGATGTACTCACCGAGCCCGAACGCCAAACGGGTCGAATTCCGCTGCCCAGACCCGAGCTGCAATGGCTACCTTACTTTCGCCGCGATGCTCATGGCTGCGAACGATGGCATCAAACGGAAGCTGGATCCCGGCAAACCGATGGATGTGGACGTGTACGAGCTCTCCAAGGAAGAGTTGGCCAAGACCAAACAGGCGCCCGGCTCACTGGCGGAAGCGATTGAGGCGCTCGAGAAGGACCATAAATTCCTGCTGGAAGGCGACGTATTCACCAAAGACGTCATCGAGACGTGGATTACGTGGAAACGAGAAAAGGAAATAGATGAGATAGCGCTGCGGCCGCATCCGCATGAGTTTCATTTATATTACGACTGCTGATAGTCAGTATAAATTGCCCTTAAAACAAAATGCCTTGAGTCCGACCTAAAGTTCTATGGTCGGCTCAGGGCAGTTTTGTGGTTGAGACGCACGGACATTATGACATTAGTTTATAGTAGTTATTAGAGAGAAATTGTGCCGCAGTCCCCCGATATCAGTATATAGTATATATGGTTGTTTTTTTAACTCTGCTAAGGGCAAATCAGAAAGTAGGATTTGATGGGCGTAAGACCGAGAAATCAGGGTTTGTATGAAAGCCGGTACGAGCATGACGGCTGCGGTGTAGGTGCGGTTGTAAATATCTCCGGCAAACAAAGTCATTCAATCATTGAATATGGCAAGGAGATACTGCTGAACCTGCATCATCGAGGGGCTGCTGGGGCCGATGAAACTACCGGCGACGGTGCGGGGATTCTGTTTCAGATACCTCACGATTTTTTCCTTCGGGAATGCAGGAAGCAGGGTTTCCTGCTGCCTGATGTTAGTCAGTATGGGGTCGGTATGGTATTTGGCTCGAAGAATAGCCAAACCAGGCAGCGATGCGACAAGATATTAGAAGATGCAATCGTTCGTTACGGAATGAAAGTGCTGGGCTGGCGGGAAGTGCCTGTGTCCAGTAATTGCCTGGGGGAAATAGCATTGGACGCTGAACCCTCTATCAGCCAGATTTTTGTGGATGGCGGCGGTTTGAAAGATGAAGCGTTGGAACAACGATTGTATCTGGCCCGCAAACGGGCTGAAAAAACAGTAATAAAAGAACTGGGCGATAACAGCAGGGATTTCTATATTGCGTCCCTGTCGGGCAGAACAATCTGCTACAAGGGAATGTTTATGGCCCGGCAGCTTTTTGCCTATTACCCGGACCTTGCGGACGAATCTGTTATGTCGTCACTGGCAATCGTCCACCAGCGATACAGCACCAATACATTCCCAAGCTGGCATCTTGCGCAGCCATTTCGGTGCATAGCCCATAACGGTGAAATCAATACGTTAAGGGGCAATCGCAACTCTATGAAGGCCCGTGAAACAAAAATCAGCAGCACTGTATTTGACAATAACATCGGCGATATTTTTCCCATTTTGACAGACGATATGAGTGACTCTGCCTGCTTTGATAGCGCACTTGAGCTTCTTGTGCGTGCGGGCCGAACTATGCCTCACGCAATAATGATGATGATACCTGAGGCCTTCGGCTCAAAGTATCATATCAGCACCGACAAACGCGCTTTTTATGAATATCACGCATCTATAATGGAGCCGTGGGACGGTCCTGCAGCAATGCTGTTCACAGACGGCAAAATTATCGGGGGGACGCTTGACCGCAACGGCCTGCGACCCTGTCGATATATGGTCACAACCGATGGACTGGCAATCCTCGCCAGCGAAGCGGGTGTGGTGAGATTGCCGCCTGAGAAGATATGTATGAAAGGACGTCTTCAGCCAGGCCGAATGTTCCTGGTCGATACAATCGAAGGACGAATAATCACCGACAACGAAATAAAAAGCAGGGTCGTCCGGCAAAAACCCTATCGCAGATGGCTGGAGGCAAACAGAATTGAGCTTCGCGGCCTTTTTGATACGCCTAATCTTGTCAGCAGCTCTCCTGAAACTATAACACAAAGAATGCGTGTATTCGGTTACAGCCGCGAAGAACTCAAAATGGTTCTGACACCAATGGCTGTTAACGGGCAGGAGCCTGTAGGCTCAATGGGTGACGATACGCCGCTGGCAGTGCTGTCTGACAGGCCGAGGCTTTTATACGCTTATTTCAAACAGCTTTTTGCACAGGTAACAAATCCTGCGATTGACCCGCTTCGCGAAGGACTCGTTATGAGTCTGATGACTTTTACCGGTAAAAAAAGAAATATTCTCGAAGAAACCCCGCAACATTGCAGACAGCTCAAGCTGCCGCACCCTGTTCTGACCAACGAAGACATTGAACGGCTGCGGGCGGTCAGCAGAGATGACTTTAAGGTATCCACTGTTCAGGCTGTTTTTGAGGTCAACACCTCCGACTCCGCTGATAGTCTGCGACGCAGACTTGATTTGCTGGTAGATGAGGCGGAAAAAGCGATTAAAAATGGCAGCTCATTTATCATTATAAGCGACCGCGGCATCTCGGAAACAGCGGCGCCCATACCGTCACTGCTGGCAACGGCAGCGGTCCACCACGGCCTGCTTAAGCGAGGATTGCGGTATGAGGCGGGGCTGATTGTTGAGAGTGGTGAGCCGAGAGAAGTTATGCACTTTTGCCTTTTGTGCGGCTTCGGCGCCAATGCTGTCAATCCATATTTGGTATTTGAGACGCTTAATGAGCTGCACCGGACAGGCGAATTGCCTGCCGATATGGAACCATCCCAGATAGCAGATAATTACATCGCAGCAATCAAAAAAGGCATTTTGAAAACGATGAGTAAAATGGGTATCTCAACGCTTCGCAGTTATGCTGGCGCTCAATTGTTCGAGGCAATTGGATTGAATCGTGACTTGATTGACACGTACTTTATCGGCACAAGCTCGCGCATAGGCGGAATCGGCCTTGGGGAGATTGCACAGGAAGTCATTGCCCGCCACAAATCAGCATTTGCCGGACGCGCCGGCAGCTTTGCCGAGCTGGATTTCGGCGGAGAATATCACTTCAGACATAACGGCGAGCGGCACCTCTGGAATCCTGTAACAGTGTCACGACTTCAGCATGCGGCGAAATACAATGATGCCGTGGCGTATGCTGAATATGCCGAAGCAGTTAACAACCAATCGCAAAAGCTTTATACATTGCGAGGCCTTTTTGAATTTATTACCGGCCAGCCCGTGCCTATTGATGAGGTCGAGCCTGCCGGCGAAATAGTAAAACGATTTTGCACCGGCGCTATGAGTCACGGCTCCATCAGCAAAGAAGCACACGAATGTCTGGCTGTTGCGATGAATCGCCTGGGCGGGATGAGCAATACCGGCGAAGGCGGCGAAGACCCTGCCCGCTACATCCCGGAATCGAACGGCGATTCAAAAAATTGTGCCATCAAGCAGATTGCCAGCGGCAGGTTCGGTGTTACCATAAATTACCTTGTACACGCCAAAGAACTTCAAATTAAAATAGCACAGGGCGCCAAACCCGGCGAAGGCGGGCAACTGCCGGGACACAAAGTAACCGATGAAATTGCAAAGCTCCGATACTCTACGCCCGGCGTTACGCTTATATCACCGCCTCCTCACCACGATATATACTCGATTGAAGATTTGGCGCAGCTTATATATGACCTCAAATGCGGCAACCCCGGTGCGAAGGTCTCGGTCAAGCTTGTTTCAGAAGTAGGTGTCGGCACTATTGCCGCCGGTGTTGCGAAAGCCAATGCGGATGAGATTCTCATCAGCGGTCACGACGGAGGCACCGGCGCAAGCCCGCTATCATCCATCAAGCATACCGGCTGCCCCTGGGAACTGGGGCTGGCTGAAACACAGCAGGTGCTTGTGATGAACGGCCTTCGCGGGCGGGTGAGGATTCAGGTTGATGGTCAGATGAAAACCGGCAGAGATGTCGTAGTGGCAGCGATGCTCGGCGCCGACAGGTTCGGTTTCGGCACAGCGGCCCTTGTATCTATTGGATGCACACTGCTGCGCAAGTGCCATGAGGGGGCCTGCCCATTCGGAATCGGCACGCAGGAGCCGGAACTTAGAAAGAGATTTGCAGGCAAACCTGAATACATTGAGCGATTTATGTATTTCGTAGCGGAGGAAGTCAGGCGGATTATGGCAGAACTGGGCTTTAGAAAATTCGATGATATGGTGGGCAGAGTGGACCGGCTTCAAAAACGAAAAGCCATTGACCACTGGAAGGCTAAAGGGCTGGACTTTTCCAGTATTTTTTACCAGCCGGACATTTCAGAGGGCAGGGCCATACGTTGCAGCACTATGCAGTTAGTTAAAATCGAAGACAATCTTGACTGGCAGATTCTGGAAAAAGCCAAGGAGGCAATCAGAAAAAAAGAAAAGACCACCATTGAAATGCCGATTCGCAATACAAATCGAACGGTAGGTGCTATTTTAAGCAACTATATTACTCAGCAATACGGCCCACAGGGGTTACCTGAGGGCACGCTGGAAATTGTTTTTCGCGGTTCGGCGGGACAGAGTTTTGGCGCATTTCTGGCGCCCGGAGTAACGATGAAACTTATCGGGGAAAGCAATGACTACCTCGGTAAGGGGCTTTCAGGCGGACGAATTGTTGTTGAAACGCCCGATGACTCCCCTTTTACGGCTCATGAAAATATTATTGTCGGAAACACTGTGCTTTATGGTGCAACGGCCGGCGAAGTGTTTATCAACGGTATGGCCGGCGAACGATTTGCGGTGCGCAACAGCGGAGCAAAAGCGGTCATCGAAGGTCTCGGTGACCACGGCTGCGAGTATATGACCGGAGGAATCGTTGTGGTCCTCGGCAAAACAGGCTGCAATTTTGCCGCAGGTATGAGCAGCGGAATAGCTTATGTCCTTGATGAAATGCAGTTGTTCGATACGCTCTGCAATCTCGATATGGTGGAGCTGGAAAGCGTCTGGCATAAAGAGGACCAGCAACTGCTTTATGATATGATTAAAAGTCATCTGAAATGGACCGGCAGCAAACGCGCACAACGCATACTGGATACCTGGCAGGATATGGTGGGCAAATTTGTCAAAGTTATACCTATTGACTACCGCAAGTCCCTTGAGAAGATGCAGGCAAACGAACTGCGGGACACTGAGACAACCCCTGCCACTGAGGAGGTATTTCATAAATAACATGGTAAATTTCCTGCAATATAAACGGGCAAATGTAAGTCACAGACCAGTCGAAGAACGAGTTCGGGACTTTACAGAAATCGAGCTACCGCTGACGTCTGATGTCATTACTCAGCAGGTATCGAGGTGTATGGATTGCGGCATACCATTTTGCCACGGTATAGGTTGTCCGCTGAGAAATTTAATACCGGACATAAACGAACTTCTGTCCAAAAACCGCTGGCAGCAGGCATGTGAAACTCTTCATTCGACCAATAATTTCCCGGAAATTACGGGAAGGGTATGCCCTGCGCCGTGTGAGACGGCCTGCACTCTTGCTGTCAACGATGAACCTGTGATAATCAGGCATATTGAATGCCAGACTGTTGAACGCGGTTTTGAACAAGGCTGGATAAGGCCGCGGACGTCTGCGAAAAAAACGGGAAAAAAGGTTGCCGTGACTGGCTCAGGCCCTGCAGGCCTGACTGTCGCCCAGCAATTGGCAAGAGCAGGACATAATGTTGTTGTTTTCGAAAAAGACAAACGCCCCGGCGGAATATTGCGCTACGGTATTCCGGATTTTAAGCTTGAAAAACATATTATCGACCGTAGACTATCCCAGCTAATCGCCGAAGGTGTAGAGTTTCAGACAGGTGTGAATGCCGGAAAAGATATTTCCACTCATTACCTGCAAAAGATGTTTGATTGTATATGCCTGACTATGGGAGCAGGCCAGCCGAGAGACCTTGTTGCAGCCGGCAGAGAATACCGGAATATCTTATTTGCAATGGACTACCTAACGGCACAAAACAGGCTCAACTCAGGTGAACCTATTGACGGAGCCGGTATGGTTACCGCAAAAGACAAAAACGTTGTTGTAATAGGCGGCGGGGACACAGGCAGCGACTGCGTAGGAACTGCCCGCAGACAAGGCGCTAAAAAGATATACCAGCTTGAAATTTTGCCAAGGCCGCCTGATACCAGGCCGGAGGATACTCCCTGGCCTATGTGGCCGCGAATTATGAGAACCTCTTCCTCGCACGAGGAAGGTTGCGAACGATTATGGAGCGTAGAGACCACAAAATTAACAGGTGAAGAAAACCGGGTAAAGCAATTGCACGGTTGCGGGGTGGAATGGATAAGAGAGGCGGATAACTGGAAAATCAGAGAACTGCCGGGCACCGATTTTGTATTTGATGCTGACCTCGTTCTCCTGGCAACAGGATTCCTGCACGTTGTTCATAACGGATTGATAAATGACCTGGGTTTAAAACTTGATAAACAAGGTAACGTGGCGGTAAACAATTATCAAACAAGCGAACCAATGGTATTCGCAGCCGGCGATGCAATCAGCGGAGCATCGCTCGTTGTGCGGGCGATTAACAGCGGACGGGAGGCGGCGGAAGCTATCGACCATTGGCTGCAAGGGGAAAATTAATCGATGCCGAAACGCAGGGACATCAAAAAGATATTGATTATAGGCTCCGGCCCCATTGTAATAGGTCAGGGTTGTGAATTTGATTATTCCGGCACACAGGCTTGTAAGGTGCTGAAACAGCAGGGCTACAAGGTAGTTCTTATAAACAGCAATCCCGCCACGATAATGACAGACCCGGAAATGGCTGACAGAACGTACATTGAGCCGATTACGCCGGAAATGGTTGAGAAAATAATCGCCAAAGAGAGACCGGACAGCCTGCTGCCGACATTAGGGGGACAGACAGGGTTGAACACCGCTGTGGAGCTGGCCGAAAGAGGTGTGCTGAAAAAATATAATGTGAAGCTGCTCGGCGCAAACCTGATGTCGATAAAAAGGGCCGAGGAAAGAGACCGGTTCAAAAAAACCGTCGAAGAATGCGGTCTTGATGTCCCCAAAAGCGATTATGCAGCTTCCTGGGAAGAAGCGGAGAAAATAATCGAACATATCAGGCTGCCGGTCATTATCCGTCCTTCATATACTCTCGGCGGCACGGGCGGAAACATAGCATATAATACCGAAGAATATAAAAAATACATTCTTTGGGGACTGAGTCTAAGCCCGACAAGCCAGGTCCTTGTTGAAGAGTCAGTGGCGGGGTGGAAGGAATACGAGCTTGAGGTAATGAGAGACAAGAAAGATAACGTTGTTATCGTATGTCCCATTGAAAATTTCGACCCGATGGGCATCCATACCGGCGACAGCATCACAGTTGCTCCGGCCCAGACGCTCACAGACAAAGAGTATCAGATAATGCGCGATGCGGCGATTAAGATTATAAGGGCCATCGGTGTGGAAACCGGCGGGTCAAACATACAGTTCGCGGTCAATCCCGACAACGGCAGACTTTACGTTATTGAAATGAACCCGAGGGTCTCGCGAAGCTCGGCGCTTGCCTCAAAAGCCACGGGATTCCCTATCGCCAAGATTGCCTCTCTGCTCGCCGTCGGATATACCCTCGACGAAATTCCGAACGACATCACCAAAAAGACACCTGCCTGTTTTGAGCCGACCATCGATTACTGCGTTGTCAAATGGCCGCGTTTTACCTTCGAAAAATTTCCCCGGACAAGCCCTGAACTGACCGTGCAGATGAAATCGGTCGGAGAAGCGATGGCCATAGGCAGAACATTCAAAGAAGCCCTGCAAAAAGCCATAAGGTCGCTTGAGATTGACCGGTACTCACTCGATAACAGGCATATCAACACCAAACTTTCCCCGCAGCAGTTGAAAGAAAAGCTGAGAACAAACTGCTGGGACAAAGTATGGTATGTTGCCGAGGCGATAAGAAGAAAAATATCGATTGAGGAGATTTACAGCCTTTCCAAAATCGACCCGTGGTTTCTTAACAACATAAAAGACATTATTCGGCTTGAAGAAAAAATAAAATCCATAGGCAGCCTGGCGAAAATCGATGCCGGTTTGATGAGGACAATCAAGGAATACGGCTTTAGCGATAAATACCTGGCGTCCCTGCTGAAGGTCGATGAGCCTCAGTTCAGAAAATACCGTCAGAAGTCTGGCGTAAACCCGGTTTACAAAACGGTTGATACCTGCGGCGCCGAATTCGAGGCACACACCCCATATCTCTACTCAACATACGAAGACCAGTGCGAGGCAAATCCAAGCAGCAGGCGAAAGGTCATTATTCTTGGCGGCGGCCCCAACCGTATAGGCCAGGGTATAGAATTTGATTATTGCTGTGTTCACGCTGCCTTCGCCCTGAGGGAAATAGGCATTGAATCAATAATGGTAAACTGCAATCCCGAAACCGTAAGCACCGACTATGACACATCGGACAGACTTTATTTTGAGCCGCTGACATTCGAAGATGTTATGGCCATCGTTGAGAAAGAAAAACCCGATGGTGTGATTGTGCAGTTCGGCGGCCAGACACCGCTAAAGCTGGCCGTCCCGCTGGAAAAGGCCGGCGTAAAGATTATCGGCACATCGCCCGACAGCATCGACATCGCCGAAGACCGCAAACGATTCAACCTGCTGGTCAAAAAGCTGAAACTTCGCCAGCCGGCCAGCGGCACAGCAACAACTTATTCCGAAACAGCCAAAATAGCAAACAGACTCGGCTATCCGATACTTATTCGACCCTCTTTTGTACTTGGCGGCAGAGCGATGGTGGTCGTCCACGACGAGCAATCCCTGAAGGCCTGCGTCGAAAATGCCATTGAAGCCTCCGGCGAGCATCCGATATTGATAGACAAGTTCCTCGACGATGCGACGGAACTGGATGTCGATGCTATCTGCGACGGGAAAAAAGTTGTAATAGGCGGAGTAATGGAACACATCGAAGAAGCCGGCGTGCATTCGGGCGACAGCGCCTGTAGCCTGCCGCCGTTTTCATTGAACGAAGAACTTCTGGCAGAAATTAAACGACAGACAAAACTTCTGGCTCTGGAGCTAAAAGTAAAAGGGCTGATAAATATTCAGTTCGCTGTAAAAGACAATCTGATTTATATCCTCGAAGTCAATCCGCGGGCTTCTCGAACCATCCCGTTTGTGAGTAAATCAATAGGTGTCCCTCTGGCCAAACTCGCAGCCAAGGTTATGACCGGAATGACTCTGGATGAACTAAAATTTACAAAAGAAGTGCAGCGCAGCTACTTTACCGTCAAAGAAGCGGTATTTCCGTTCCTGAAATTCCCCGGCACAGACACGGTGCTCGGCCCGGAGATGCTTTCGACCGGAGAAGTAATGGGTATATCTGACAATTTCGGCGTCGCATACGCAAAATCGCAGATGGCCGCCGGAAATACTCTGCCGCTTAGCGGCAATGTGTTCTTCAGCGTCAGAGACAGTGACAAGAAAAAGGCTGCTGAGATTGCCGGCAAACTGCACCGGATGGGCTTTAAGATACTGGCCACAAAAGGCACCTGTATCGAATTCATTAAAAACAATGTCCCTTCGGAGTTCGTTTTGAAGGTCTCGGAGGGCAGACCAAATATAGTGGATTTTATAATAAATAAAAAAATAGACCTTATCGTAAATACCGCTGCCGGCAAACAGTCGATAATGGATTCATTCTCGATAAGAAGAAACGCTCTCGACAGGCAAATACCGTATGTAACAACAATAAGAGGAGCGGCGGCGGTAGAAAAAGCCATCTATGCCTCAAAAGGAAACCAGGTAAATGTCAAGCCTGTTCAATTGTACTATCGGCAGAAAGGAACCTGACAGGTGAAAGCGATTCTGCTATTAGAAGATGGCACTATCTTTGAAGGCGGGTCTTTTGGCACAAAAGGCCAAAAGTGCGGAGAGGTCGTATTTAATACGAGTATGACCGGCTATCAGGAAATACTGACCGACCCGTCATACAACGAACAAATAATCACAATGACATATCCTTTGATTGGAAACTACGGGACCAATATCGAGGACCGGGAGTCGCGTAAAATCTTCGCAGCCGGTTTCATTGTTAAAGAAAGCTGCAATTACCCCAGCAGCTGGAGAGGCAAAGATTCGCTGGGCGATTACCTGAAAAAAAATAACGTCGTCGGCCTCGAAGGCATAGATACAAGAAAACTTGTAAAGCACATCCGAACTGAAGGGGCAATGCGGGGAATCATTTCCTCGACGGAATTCCGCATCGAAAGCCTCGCAAAAAAACTGCGGGACTATCCCGGCCTGATAGGCAGGGACATAGTAAAAGATGTTACCGTCAAAAAACCGTACGGCTGGAATGAAGGGATAATCGACATATTCAGCAATCATCGGAAAGGGCTGAAAAAAACATACAGGGTCGTGGCTTTCGATTTCGGCATAAAGCAAAATATTCTCAGGCTGTTATGCTCGCACGGTTGTAACGTTCGCGTCGTGCCGGGGCAAACATCAGCAAAAGAGGTACTGGCACAAAAACCCGATGGCGTATTTTTAAGCAACGGCCCAGGCGACCCAGCGGCGGTAAGCTACGCCATTGAAGCCGTAAAAGACCTTCTTGGCAAAGTGCCGATTTTCGGAATCTGCCTCGGACACCAGATTCTGGCCCTCGCACTTGGAGGCCGAACCTATAAACTGAAATTCGGCCATCGGGGTGCGAATCACCCGGTAAAAAACCTTAAAACAGGCAGGATTGAGATAACCGCCCAGAACCACGGATTCTGCGTTGATATTAATTCCTTAAAAGGGAAAAATGTAGAGCTAACACATATCAATTTGAACGACAATACACTTGAAGGGATAACCTGCGAGAAAAAAGCGGCGTTCTCGGTTCAGTATCACCCCGAAGCTTCACCCGGTCCTCACGATTCGAATTACCTGTTCGAAACGTTCATAAAGTTGATGGCTCAGCAGCAAGGCAAACCGGTTGCCAGGCGTCAATAACATATATCAGAACTTAAGCAAAAGCGCATCTGAATTATTATGAGGCGTATTAGTTCTTGCAGGGAAGCGGTCTTGATATTAACCTGATTGTATGACCAAAACAGGCGGGAAAGTAACAGGCAGGGAGCAGCGAATCAGCAGGCCGGCTGCGAGCGGGGAAGCCGACCGGCAACAAAAGGCAGGTTGGAAATTATCAGGACGCAAGAGTTGGCTGTCGATAATTTTGATTGTCGTTGTTTGTGGTGTAGTTGCGGCGACGTATTGGCCGGTATTGTCGGCAGAAACGCTTTCGACAGATGACCACCAGTATTTCACCGGCAACGCATTGGTACAAAATCCCGGCTGGGCCTCAGCCAGACGGTTCCTTACCGAAATATTAGAGCCGTCGACCGTGATGGGTTACTATCAGCCGCTGACGATGATTTCGCTGATGCTGGATTATGCACTCGGCGGACGTGAAGACAATTTACTGCCATTTCACTGCACCAGTCTTATACTGCATGTTTCAAATACGGCGTTGATAATAGTGCTGCTTTATCTGTTGTTTGGCCAAATATGGGTGGCAGCAGGGGTTGGGTTGCTTTTCGGGGTTCATCCTTTGACGGTCGAGCCTGTCCCGTGGGTCAGTGAGCGCAAAACGCTTTTAGCAGCGTTTTTTTCATTATGGTCGCTGATTTTTTATGTTTATTCACGCACGATGCA
>Ga0315284_10002812_pt1 | contig 24821 bp, 33 predicted proteins | sample YL17G09_16_MG_FD_203696 | JGI IMG/M metagenome (GOLD analysis project Ga0315284, IMG submission 203696) | Sediment microbial communities from Yellowstone Lake, YNP, Wyoming, USA - YL17G09_16 | ecosystem: Environmental > Aquatic > Freshwater > Lake > Sediment | place: USA: Wyoming | collected...
AAAGCGAAAAAGCAAAAAGAGCAATACTGACAATTGTCAACGAAACCAGGAACGGTCAAAAATTAGCCAAAGCAATGGCAAGATTCCCGAAATATTTTTCAGAATCCATAGTGGAAACAATAAACACGGGTGATGTTTCCGGAAGACTTATTGAAGTTTTAAACAATATCGCAGACGACCTGGAAAAAGACGACGAACTCAAGAAAAAAGTCATAGGAGCCTTAGCTTATCCGGCAGTCATTACCGTAGTTATGATTATAGTTTTGATAGCTTTTGCATTTTATATTTTGCCCGGCATAGACGATATGTTCAAAGAACTTGGAGCTCCCGTCCCCCTACCGACAAAAATAATTTTAACGGGCAGCGATTTTATAAAAAAATATCCCGCAGCCCTGTTTGGAACCATATTGGGGATAATAATCTTATTTTTCATATCTTTAAAAATCAAAAAAACGCACTATATAATCCATCAGATCATACTGAGGCTGCCGCTTTTTGGCGAACTAATCAAGGAATATAATCTTATACTTTTATTCCGTTCGCTTGAAACACTTTACGCCAGCGGGATATCGCTTGCCTATTCTGTTGAAATCGCCAAGAAAACAACAACAAACGACGTTTATAAGAAAATACTGGGCGGCATACAGCCGATCCTTCTGCACGGAGTCCCCTTTTCCGGTGCGATTTCCCCGTTCCCTTTCTTATTTTCCAGACAGACACAAAGAATTATCTGGGTCGGAGAAAAAACCGGAAAAATGGGAGAATCCTTAAATAGGATAGTCGATTATTACGAACACTCGGTGGATTACAGAACAAGAATGCTTACGGTATTGATAGAGCCGATATTGATGGTTATTATCGGAATTGTGGTGGGCGGGCTTGCGCTTTCAATTTTTATGCCGATTTACGGAATGATAAAAGTAATTTAGTTAATAATGAATATGAATAATTATTGTAAAAAAGGTTTTACGCTCGTTGAGATACTTATCGTCATCGCGATTTTCGGCATAGTAGGTTCGGCTGCTTCGGTAATGTTCAACGAAACGAGAAACAGAGTCGTACTGGAAGATGCGCAAGCGTCGGTAATAAATGCTTTGGAGCAGGCAAGAAGCCGTGCGTTAACCGGAGTAAGAACTACAGGCACAACAGGATCAGATCACGGCATTTATATTGATTATACAAATAATAAAATTTATTCTTTTGAAGGAAACGCTTGGCCCGGAACAGGACAAGAAATATCGCTTCCACCGAATGTTTCCATTATCTATCCTACCTCTAATATGGAAATAATATTTAACCGCCTTAGCGGTCAAACCAACGGGGAAAAAACTATTACTCTCAAAAACAACATAAGCGAAGAGAATATTGATGTGATCGTTAATGAAGCGGGAATTATTTTTTAAATGCCAAACAGAATTTCATTCTCAAAAAAAAGCAAGGGCTTCGGCATAATCGAAGCTCTTATTGGCATTACCATAGGAGGATTGCTTCTTGCAACCTTTTCAACTTTGATTTACCAAACGATAAAAATAAACCGCGTAAACGCCAGCCAGATAAAAGCGACAATGTATTTACAGGAACTGATTGAAGTCGCGAAAGATTTGGAACAATCAGCAACAACTACGATTTTTGTGCCTGGTCCAACCCTTTCTTGTAACAATTGTTATCCAAAAGATTCGGGAGGAAACACGTGGACACTCATAAATGTACCGCCGGAACCGCAGCTTGAAGGGATTTTCAGTCGTGCAATTACAATCAGTCCCGTTTCCAGAGACGCTACGAACCATGAGATTGAAACACCATACAATTTTGCAAATGACGACCCTTATACAAAATTAGCTACTGCTACAATTTCCTGGTATGACGGCTCCCAAAACCACACTCAAAAACTTGAAACATATCTGTATTATTATGGACAATAGAATTAAAAATTCCGGCTTTACATTGATGGAAACGGTTATAGCTTTGGGTTTAGGCCTTATAACTACAGCATTGGTAATGTCTGTTTTTTCCGCCGGCTTAAAAAATATCCGCACAATAAAAAACACCCAAGTTCTTAATTCAAGCGCAACATTTTTCTTAGACAAGGTGACTTATTGGATAAAACAGGGTAAAAAATTTGACGTATCGCCGACAAAAAACAAACTTACTATCACTCTGCCCGACAATACAACCACAATAATAGATAAAATGACTTTCGGAAATAGCGACATGGATGCCACGACGACTTTTACTCTGATGAAAAAATCCGTCCAATTAAATTTTATAATCCAAAAAGGTTCCGAAATTCTCTCGGCTACAACAACCATTGCGCAAAGAGCTTTTTAATATAAATATTGAAAATATGTTTAAACAAAAAAGCAATAAAAGAGAAGGAGGAATAATGAGTTTAGCGGTAGTATTTGTGATAGGGTTTTTGGGCTTGGGGATGATGACTACAATTTCAACGATTGCGCTTTCGGAAATAAATAAAAACATAAATACAAAATCAGGCAATCAAACTTTTTATACTGCCGAAGCCGCGGCAAAAGAAGGAATATACCAATATTTAAGCTATAATGCTACGAGTGGTAATTTTGTCGTATTTATCAACAATATTGCTACCGATTCAATTACTTTCCTGACAAGCACTAGTTCCCGCGGATGGGCGTATAGAGAAGTTGAAGGAAATGCCGAAAATAACCTTACCAATCGCACCGTTAAAAGCACTCTCCTTTTGTTTCCGTCTGCCGCCGCTTTTAACCACGCCATATATTCGGAAAATGATCTATCGATAACGGGAAGTGTTGATATAAGCGGAAATGTATTTTCAAACGGAACAACAACCTGTGCTGGTAGTTCTAATATTGATGGAGAATCTTATTCTGTCGGCGTTGATAATTGTGGCACTCACGCATCACACAGTGAGGGTGATGTAGATATTATTCCTCCTCCAGTTATAGACCCATATTCTTACAGCGACATAGCTAACTGTACTTCAACTTTAGCTGATGTAGGGAATGATTGTCTTTCGGGACCTACAGCAGGAGTGGTTTTTGTAGACGATCCATTAGCCCCTCCACCTACAGAAGTATTGAATGGTATAGATTTAGTAGGTAATTTAACAATAATAGGCAATATTAAAATTACAGGAGGAGAAATTGTTTCCTCAAATGACTACCCCGCACTTATTGTTAATGGAGATTTAACCTTAGGGGGTGGTGTTGAGATTACTGGAATTGTATATGTTTCGGGAAACACGGCATTTAGCGCAGGAACAACAAAAATTACTGGCTCGCTCATATCTATTGAAGGTGTAGTTGATCTAGGGGGAAACGTAACAATAGATTATGATATGCCATCTGCGCCCCCAGGTGGTTTCGCTACATCAGGAGTTCCTAAAATCGTCAGCTGGCAGGAGCAGTAAAATTACACAAAACAAAAACCGCCCTCTCGGGCGGTTTTCTTTTCTAAATAAGAATTATTGTCCTGCAGTTGTGAATGATTTTTCTGCTGCGGTTGTGGCATTCCCGGATTTATCAGCCGAACTCACTAAATAGTAATAGGTCGTGCTTGCCGTCAAGCCAGATAGTTTAATATTGTGCTCTAAATCATAATCGGAAGAACTGACCATTGCAGTTGAGGTGGTTACAACAACAGGAGTTGAAGTGCCATACCATACTTTGCCATTCGCTTTTTCATCGGTAGTCCATCTAATCCGGGTCGTTGTGGCAGTGGTACTGGTTGCAAGAACATTAGAAATAATTGGCGCAATGGTGTCGGGAGTTGAAGTAGCAGTTGCGCAAAGTTTTTTCTGGATGCCGGGAGCGGTTAAAAGTCCTGACGGAATTTTCCCGGAATTACCCGCACCCTCGGTGAGTAATTCATTTATCTTCCACATTGTCTTTGGTCCTACGGACCCGACTTCCTCGACACATATCTTTTTTTGGAATTTTTTCACCGCTTTCTCGGTTAATTTGCCAAAGTAGCCGGTAATTAGTCCGTCGGGATAAACATCAGGGTCGGTTGCCAAAAATTCCTGCAATGTCTTAATATCATCCCCGCTCATCCCTATCTTCAGATTTTTTATAAGTTTTAACGTTCCCGTAACCTCTTTTGTCGTCTCTTTTACTTCGCCCTGAACCTTCTTTAATGTCTCTAATTGGACATTGAACTCCGCAATCTGGGCTTTTAATTTAGCGATTTGTGCTTCAAGCGAAGTAATGAGTTCCTGCACAGATGATGTGGCAGAAACTGCTTGAGTGACAACGGGAACAGATAAAACGCTTAATAAAACCGCGAAACTAATAACAGTGCTAAAAACTTTTTTCATCGATATTTTACTTGTAAAATCGAAGGTAAATAATGCTATTTCGACCTTTTCAAACCTACCCTTTTAATAACCTTAAAAAAAATATCTGTCAAATCCGCATCAGTACAAAAAAATAAATTTTCAAATTAAAAAAAACAGGACTGTGGGCGCGCGGCGAAGCTCTATTTGACCCCGTAGTAGATTTTGGACCGTTCCCAGCGGGGAACGAATTAAATAAAATTTGTCCAAAATTCACTACGGGGTTTGACAACACTCTCTAACATGATAAACTAAAATTAGAAATATGGCTGAAGAAAATCTCAAACAATTTAAGGATGAAATTTGCCGCCACTTCGACGTTGTCGCTGAAGATTTAAAGGATGACATTAAAACTGTCAGCGAACAAGTTACGGCCAATACCGAAAAATTAGAAGAACACGATCAAAGATTTGACCAAATCGATGGTCGTTTTGATAATGTAGAAGCTACCCTGGAAACAATCAAGTTAGATATTGAACTGATAAAAAACGATCTGAAGCAGAAGGTATCCCACGATGAATTTGCCGTTCTGGAAAAAAGAGTCAGTATGATGGAAATAAAGCTTAACAAAATCAGCTAATTAATTTTTCTTTTCTGTTTTTTTTCACCAGCTAACGTTGGTGATTTTTATTTTTTGAGCTAAGTTGCTTGAAATTAAAAAACAATAAAAAAATTTTAAAAAAACGGGGCGGCGAATATTCACCGCCCATAAAGAGCACTGCTATCATCCGAATCATCCGAATTGTTTTTCGAGCTTATCCACCTCCTCCTGTCGGCGGAACATATCCGCCAAAACTACCAGATCAGTCAGCAAGACAGCTGACTGTCTCTCGAGGTCTGGCGGCGGATCTTCTTTCCAGCTTTCAAACACCGCCTCAAGAAACTCCGCCAGATGAGGATTTTCACTCCTCATCTTCTCAAGCTTTTCTAAAACGAATATCATCGGAGATTCCTCTAATCTCCGTAAGGCCTCTTCAACAATCTCTTTTGAGATCTTCATCTTTCACCTCCCCTCCTCTCTGAAAGCGTCCAGAAATACGCTTGGTATTTCTGTTGTGTTTTTCCTTCCTCCTTTAAAAATAAAGTCCTGGCAGGCCTCTATGAATTTGACGAATGCCTCCATGTCATTAAAGGCAACCGCACCCTCAGCCTGCTGACCCCGCAAAACGACATGAACGTGATTACTACCGCACTGGTATATATCAATCTGCAAATCCATATTCTACCTTCCCTTCTTCATATTTATTTTAGGTACTATATTATATTATACCACTTAAAAATAAAAATGCAAGTTTTTTAGAATAAAAAAGGGCCGGCTATTTAGGAGGGAGGAGAGATACCTGACCCCCCAATAACCGGACCCACTGCCCAAGAGAGAAGACTTATTTTGTTAAGGAATTCTATATTAAATTTACCAAAAACAAAAACACTTGTCAAATTAAAAGGCAGAGCTTAAGCTTAAGCTCTGCCCCATCCGTATAATTGTTTTTTAAGGAACATTTATGAAGGAAACTTCCGCGCAAGGACAACCTTGCATTCGTGAAGTTCCTCGCTTAAGCTGCGGACAACACCGTCAACAGCTTCTTTACTTCGTCCCAAAGACTCAGTTAAAGACGGCAGGACAAAGATAACTGCTTTACCGTTTGCATTAATCGCCTTGCCTTCCGAAGTAACGAACACATCTTCTTCGGAATTAAATCGTATTCTTGCGGAAGAAACACGCCCTCCATTCTCCTCAATTTTTTCTTTGACAATCTCGCGAATCGTGACAAAATCTAAGGGGTTGGTCGGACCGACTATAAGAATCCTCAATTTTTTCTCTCCTTTCTTGACTATTTAAAGATCTCTCCTTTGACCGTGGCCGTTTTTTCGGTTAACCTTGCCACCAATTACTTTGTTGTGATGACGCGGTATGCGCCGTTTTCCTTTGCCGTTTCCTTTTGGAAAGAAATCACTGTCGCCGTATTTCTTTCCTATTTTTTTAATTTCGCCCAAATAATCACCTCCTATTTAAGATTATTATATATAAGCCATCCTTTCAAAAAAATCAAGCCTTACAAATATACCACCTCTATTCGGGTAAGCTCCTCTGGGAACGACTTATAAATCCCCTCCCTCTTTTTCGTTACGACGAATATCTTGCCGAAGTTGGGGTAGGACGCTTCTATATAGTAATCGCCATTGAAATGGAAGACCTTCTTTTTTTTGAATAAACCGCGGTTTATCTTTATTCGCGGCAAAAGAACAATGGCTCGGATTTTTTCCTTTCTCAATCTTTTCTTAACGAAGCGCCCAATTTCTTCTAAAGCAATGCCGGCCTCTCTTCTTCCTTTTTCTGACTCAATCTCTCTGCCGCGGGGACCGAATTTCGAAGAAATGCCGGCATTCTCCAGGCGCTGGCTTATCATTGCGCCACCGCCACAAAGAATATAAAAATCAGCAGCGACTCCAAATTGAGAAACCTTTTCTTTCAGCAATCTATAGAATTTTTCATCATTTACCAACAAACTAGATACTTTCACCAGTATATCCATATCGCTCCTCCTTTTTCAGCGGGACTATAGAAGTCCCTGCGTTTCCGGCAATCCGCATATAATGTTGAGGTTTTGGATAATCTGAGAACTTGCTCCTTTTCGCAGATTATCTAAGGCGACTCGTATATTTGTCATTCCTTCTTTAACATTGCAGGCGATATCGCAGAAATTACGGTAATTAACCTCTTTTCTGCTGACGAACCGCTTAACCCTGACAAAAGGTTCTTCTCTGTAAAAATCTTCATAAAGATCTTCGAGCTCGCCCGTCGTTAAATCTCTATCTATCTTTACAGAGATGACCATTTCAATTCCCCTCTTATAAGGAGCTACGCTGGGAAAGAAAAGTATTTTACCGGGCATACCAAGCGCCTGCTCTACGGCCGGGATATGCTGGTGCTGCTGGCCACCCTTATAGGGGGTTATCTTTTTGGGTCTTTCCGCACTTTTCCCCGCCCCGGAATAGCCCGAGACTGCCTTTACTTCTATCCCGGAGGAAATTAATCTCTCGGTAACTAAGGGCCAGAGACCCAGAATCATTGCTGTTTCATAACAACCGGCGCTGGCGATAAGTCTCGCATCGCGAATCAAATGTCTATTTATTTCGGGTAATCCATAGACCGCCTCTTTCAGCAATGTTGGGTAATGATGCTGGAATCCATACCACACGGGATAATCTGAGACATTTTTTAGCCTGTAGGCGCCGCTCAAATCTATGACGTATCCCACTATCTCCAAAATTTCAGGAATTGCATTCATTGATTGCTCGTGAGGAAGAAAACTGAGAACAACCTGTGCCTTTTTTAAGTGCTCAATTTCTTCTTTCTTTCCCGAATACCTAACCGTTGGCGCATAAACGATATCGATATCTTTTCGCGGTAATAATAGTTTTTCCGCCTCATTGCCCGTGTAGCCCGTAACACCAAGAATCGCAACATTTATTTTATTCATTCCTCTCACCTCTTCTTAATTTAAAGTACTAATGTCAAACTAACAGGATTCTATTTAAAATCAAGGCGTAAACCAAAAAATCGCCTCTTTGGCGATCTTCAAGACGAATTTTTGTTGTCAACAAAATCATCTTCGGCAAATAAAAAAACCCCACATTCGTGGGGTTTTAAAAATAACGCCTTGAATTTAGTCTGAGAAATACGCGTTTTTTAAACTTGCGGCAACTTCATTTGCTTCAGAACCAGACGTATTAGACCAAGGAACAACGTCAACGATGCTCCCCTTTACCGGATCTGGCCTCACAAAAATCGTAACTTTTGTGTCGTGCTGACTCCCGTGGATACTTTCACACTCAATTCTGTATCCACCCCCCCTTCTTTCAGGCTCAATAGGAGATACTCTCTGATGAACATTGTTCGGGAGTTGACCTGATCGAGCTATTTTGGCCACTTCTGAAGCAGCATCTCCCGGTTCCCAGCTTGTTCTGAATGCCATCTTACTCACCTCCTTTCTATAATATCTATAATAATCTCCTATTAGTTAAAAGAATATCTTCCCATTGGGTAATAAGTTGAAGCACCGTTTCCTCTTTTATCTTTTCTTTATCTAGTTTACCAATTCTAATTGTTTCACTTAACTTCTCCCAAAGTTCTTCTGTTTCTTTATTTATGTTAAAAAGGAGTGATTTCCAATCTATTGGTTTCCCTTTTCGAACATAATACCATTCCGCAAAAAGTCGATAGCTAAAAGCAAAACTTAAACTCCCAAGAGATTCTTTTAATCTTTGGTATTCGACAAACTGAATTGCTTTTAGGTGTTCAGCAAGTGAAGCTCTCAGTAAATAATTAATGTCAGCTGACCCTTCCATTAACCGCCTTTTTAATTTATTAAACTCTTCTTCGTTTCCGAAAATTAATTTTCCTGTCAAAATTGGTTCTGTGGCAAGAGTCGGATCCTTCTTATCTATATACCCACCGAAGTTATTTATACCCATACGAGCTATATCAAGATTGCCTATAATAATTTCCTCCACTTCCCTTTGCCCTTCTTCTATCAAAAATAAATCAATATCGTTGAAATATTCTCCGTAAAGCGAGGAACCGTACTGGATTATAAAAATTGTTCTTTCTGATTTCAATAATTTTACAGTATTCTCTAGCATTACCTCTTTCGTCCAACTCATTCTACTCCTCCATTAATAAAAATACATTCAGAAAATATTGAATATGGGGAGGGCAGTTTAGAGACGTGCCCGGGTCTTTCGGATTACCACGGCAATTCCACGACTTTGCCGTCGCGTATCCTGATTGTTGTATGACCCCCTGTTATGTTTCCGTCGGCGTCAACATGAAACGTATCATGTATATCGCCGCCGAGCGGAGAGGGACCAATGGGAGAGATTCCCCACCCATTACTTAGTGGTCTGAAGGGATCTATGCCGGGGGGCTGAGGAAGACTAGCTGGAATAGACATCTCACTCACCTCCTTTCTTTCATATTCGTACCCCTATTTAATTTTTAAGGTACTACTTACAAAGTCTCATTTTCTCCAACGGAAGAATAGGGAAAAACTGGAGAAAAAAAGACCCCCGTCGGGGGTCTTTTTTGGGATTTATCTATTCAATATATTAGAAAATCTTTTCCAAGAAATATATCTCTAAATTAGTCGGCTTTAATTCAATATAGAAATCTGTTATCCCGCCGTGAATCTCTATTGCAAGTTTCTTTTTTAACCTTTTATTAATAGCTTTTTTTAAGGGCGAAATAATTTTACTTTGCAGTTCATTGCGGTCATTCCGATAAGAAGATATTGGAAGATCTTTATTTTTTATTCTTTTTTCGGCGCTATTCAAAAGCAATTCCATCATTTTAATTGTAGTACTTGCCGAACGGATGTCTTTAGAAGTTAATTTTTTATTCTTTATATAAATATCTGTATTAACCGAATCCAATAAAAGATCTATCTTTGGCTTATTTTTCTTATATTCTTGAAGCGAATAAGTAATTGCTCTTACGTCGCCGCTTCTTTCCATCTTCTTAATATAAACAATTCCCTCAGAAGCGAACTCGGAATATATTTTACTTTCCACAGAATGTTCTATTTTAACGCCATTATCCTCTATTCCATCAATCCAAGAGAGATAATCGAAGAAAATATTTTTATTTATCTTCTTTCTCAGTTCTTCAATAATATAATCTAACCCATCTATTAAAGAACTGTGAGGAACAACAAATAAGATATCTCCCCCCATTCCTCCGCCCGTTATCTTTATCGCTCCTGCTATTCCTTTATCGAAAAAGATGCCTTTTATAAAAGTATTTATTTCTTCGATGTTGTTAGTAGATAAACCGAGCAAACGAAAAAATGATTGGTAGTCATTAACCCCTTTTACCAAATCTTTCATTGCCTTTTTTGAGAAACCTTTTTGAAAAAGATTTTTAAAAGCACCTATCACGCGCAAAGAAATTACGGTAGAAAGTTTTAAATAAAGATTCCAGAGATTTTTTTCTTTTTTCAGCTCCTCAGAGTAAAAAAGATGTGGTTTGGACTCGGGAACTATAAAATCTTTTCTGAATTCCCTATCAAATTTAATTAAACCGTTCAAAAAATCTTTTTCTTCTCTGGTGGCGTCCACCGCATTACTGGTGCTTGTCGTTTCGCCAGAATAAATCAAACCAAAGTGAATAGGAAAAGTATTAAAATATTTTAGCCCAAAAATATCATTTAACCTGGCGCCTTGATATAAAATTCTATCTATTAAATCGTAATTTCCAGAAACATCAGATGGTAATATTTCAGAATCTGTTTTTTCTAATTCGCCCATGTCTGTTCTTTTTTGGCTAAACAAGACGATGGGGAAATAACTATTAATTAATGAACAGAATGGTGCCCCGCCAGAAGAGTTTCCGCCCTGAATCAGTGATTCTATTTTCCAAGCCAGACGGAAAATTTTATTGAAATCACCGCGTTTTTGAATTAATTCCATAACAGAAGTTTCATTCCAAGACTTAATTTCTTTTATGGTTACTTTTTTAAAATATAAATAAATAGCGGCAGCTAATGATGCACCGAAAGCACCGGAGAAACCGAGCCCGGAACCGGGGGGAACTTCAGAAAGAATATTAATTCTAAAATCTGCTGAAGAAAGTTTATTAAATTTGGCAATCTCTGATTTTAAAATATCGATTATCCCCTTTTTAGTACTCAAATCTAATTCTAAATATTCAAAGGTTCCTTTTGAGGGTAGCAAGTTTCTCCAAAAACCAAAGGAAATCTCTTTCATATTGTTTCTTTCTAAACCCACATAAACTCTTATTGGTAAATTTTGCTTAATACCCGGTACTCCATAAAGCACAGAGTGTTCTCCCGCCCACCAGAAGTTCCCCGGCGCAGATACAACCAAAAAACATTTAGAGAAGAATTTTTTATATATTTCGGGAAATCTTTCTTTTAAACTTTGACTATTTATCTTAGGGCGTTCCATGCTATAATTTTATATTATACCATTTTTTTAGATTTTTACAATGGACCTAAAACAGAAAAAGAACCCGCGAGCGGGTTCTTTTTCTGTTTGATATTTTTCTCAAAATTACTTCAATTCCACTTTCGCGCCGGCTGCTTCGAATTTCTTTTTCATATCTTCGGCTTCCTCTTTCTTGGCATTTTCTTTTACCGTTTGAGGAGCGACGGCCGCGGCGTCAACCAAGTCCTTGGCTTCCTTCAATCCTTTCTGGGTAATGTCCCTGACAACCTTGATCACTTCTATCTTTTTGTCCCCAACGGCAACCAACACAACGTTAAAAGAGGACTTTTCCTCGGCCTGATCGCCTTCCGCTGCGCCTGCTGTCGGAGCTACGGCTGCAACCACGGGGGCTGAAGCCTGAACGCCGAATTTCTTCTCCAAAACCTTCACCAATTCCGCCAAATCCAAAACAGACATTTTCTCGATTTCATCAACCAATTTCTTGAACTTCTCGGGAACTTCCACTTTTTCTTCTTTGTTTGTTTCTTCTGCCATAAAATTATTTTTTTATTACGCTTAATAAATATACCAGACCTTTCAGATTATATTTTAACGAATACACAAAGTTTGAAACTGGAGCATTTATGCTTCCGATTAATTTCGCCAATAATTCGTTTTTGGTCGGGAGCTGGGCTAAAGTAATCATTTCTTCGGCCATCTTAAATTTTTTTTCCAGATAACCGCCCAAAATTTTCAGATTTTCATATTCTTTGGATGACTGATAAACCGTTTTTGCGGGCAAGACCTCGTCTTTAAATCCGAAAACGAAGCCAACTTCGGTTTTAAAATTTTCTTCTTCAAAATCCAGTTTGTTTTCTTTAAAAACCAAATTGGCCAAAGTTTTCTTGACCACTTTCAAGTTGGCGTCTACCAACTTTAATCTTTTTCTCAATTCGGAAATCTCTTTCACTTTCAAACCCGAAATCCCGACCAAAACAATCGCTTTTGCTTTAGCGGTCTTATCTCTCAAATCTTCCAAAATATTTTGTTTTTGCGTTTTAGTTAAGGCCATAGCGGTTATCGGTTTAATTATCCTCCTACGCTGAAGCTTCGGAGGATTGTTCCTCTTTAATAAAAAGGAACAAAAAAAATCTGCGTTTTCCGCAGACACAATTTCAGCTCGCAGAGGTCCGACCTCTGTTAGCTTACCCTCGGTGGGAATTACTTGCCCTCCTTCGTTAAAACTATGGAGGGTAAACCCACTGTCTGCGGATATTCTTTAATTTACTATATTCCAAAAGATCTGTCAACCCAGTAGTAGATTTTTGACAATCCCGCCTTCGGCGGGATAATTTTGCGAAGCAAGTCAAAAATTCACTACTGGGCAAGCACCTCAACAACCTTCATCGCGAATTCTTCGGCGGCTTCCGGCCCGGAAGCCGTAACAATTTTTTCGTCCGCTACCACGAATTTTTCCTCATAAATTGCTCCGTTATCCTCCAAAATTTTGACTGCGGATTTATCCAAAGGACTTATCCAAACCGTAGCCTTTTTTCCATTTAAAACTCCGGCTTTGGCTAAAATAGTCGGGGCGATGCAAATCCCGGCCAGAAGTTTGCCTTCGGAAACCGTGTCTTTTATCAGTTTATAAGAATTTTCGTTATCAAGATATTCAAGGGCTCCCGGGCCTCCGATAAAAACTACGGCATCGAAATCGGCCGGATTTATTTCATTCATCAAGAGATCGATTTGAGCCTGGCCGCCTTCAGCTCCAGAGGCTAGACCTTTTTGAGTGCTGGCGGTTTTAACGTCGGCGCCGGCAACATAAAAAATCTGCCTCGGCACAAAGTATTCTTCGTCCCGAAAATTCTTGAAGGCGATGACGATGACGACAGATTTTCCTTCTAAAGCTTTGGTCACGATAATTTGGGGAGTTTCACTTTGGGGAGAAGTACTGGTTGCTTCTTCTTGAGGCGCATTCCCCTTTTCTTTTATTAAATTCTGATAATTAAAAAATGTCCGATAACCGAGATATCCGACTAATATCACTATAACAATTATTCCGATAAGAATTAAGGGTTTTTTTACCATAAAGATTATGAGGGCGAAGAGATAAATCTCTTCTTCCACTTCAGCTAACGCTTCAGCTTTAGATATTTCGCCCGGGCGGCATTGTGCTCTTCCAGCGTTCTGCTGAAAATCGTCCGGCCTTCCTCAGTCGAAAGATAATACCAATATTCGCTATTCTCAGGGTACACCGCAGATTTTATACTTTCAAGCCCGGGGTTGCAAATCGGGGCGGGAGGCAATCCCCTGTTTTCATAAGTCCACATTTCCGAATCTACCTGCAGAGCCATGCCGATTTTCAGCCTTTTCCATAAAATTCCCGAAACCAAGTCTTTATCTTTTTTGGTTTTTACCTCTTTTTCTATCAAAGAAGCCATGGTTATTATTTCGGAAATTGTTTTATTCTGCCTTGCAATTTCTTCCCTTAAGTCCTGGGTTATCTTTTTTTCGAAATTGTCCCGCATGATTTCAACGATTTCTCCCGGAGCAGCATCATAAGAAAAATGATAAGTATCGGGGAATAAAAATCCTTCGAGATTAGGATCGATTGTTATGTTTAATTTTTCTTCTATTTGTTTAACCGTAAAACCTTCGGGAATGGTTATTATTTTTTTGGCGACGTCCCCCGAAGCGAACCTTTTTGCCATCTGATAAATGCTCATCGAGGGAGATAACTCGTATTTTCCCGCCTGGAGTTTTTCGGAAACGCCGACGGTTAAAACATATATCCGAAAAATCGGCGCAAATCTGATAAGACCTTCTTTTTCCAGGTTTATGGCGATATCTCTCGAACCCTCTCCTTTTTCAATGTTAAAAAGCACTTCTTTTTTCGAAGAAGGATTTTTCGGCAAAAAGGTTAAACAGCCGAAAATCACCATCGTCAAAACTATTAAAACTGTAATTAAATTTTTTTTCTTCATAATACCTCCGTCAAAAATTCTCGCGGCCGCGAGATTTTTTGATACACGTTTTGGGGGCTGATTTTTAAATTATTTTTCAATTAAGGGAACGAAAACAAAACCGGGATACTCTTTTTCTTCAAATACGAGGTCTTCTTGGACCGAGTTAAGATGAACCGAAGGTTCATCGCCTTCCCCTTGGCTTTTTTTAATAAATAACCAGATGGAATTGCCAATTGGCGTGACAATCCTGCCTCCTATTTTCAATTGCTCCTTCCATTCTTTTTGCAACTCACTGGCTTCTGCGGAAGCCAAGATTTTATCGAACGGTGCTTCTTTTGGGTATCCCTTTGAACCGTCGGCACAGATAAATTTAACAATCCCCTTCTCTACAAAATTATATTTTGCCATATTTTTTTCTCCGAATTCCTTAAGCTCGGGAATCAGCTCTATGGCAATGACTTTTCCCCGCTCCCCGACTATTTCACCAAGAAGAGCCGAAGTCCAGCCGGAACCCGAACCGACATCTAAAATTTTCTCTCCCTTTTCGGGCGCCAGAAGTTCGAGCATAAACGCCACCACCAAAGGCTGAGAAATTGTTTGACCCCACCCTATGGACAAAGCATCATTAAGTTCGGCTAAATCTTTCGTATCTTCGGGTAGAAAATCTACTCTTTTAATTTTTCTAAACGCCTCAATAATTCTCGGCGTCTTTAACCAACCCTCCTTTATTAAAGAATCTATTAAATCCATTTTTTAATCATAACAAAATTTCTTGATTCAATAAATAAAAATGGCGAGCTCCTCTTAAAAGCGGAACTCGCCGCGCTTTACTATATCTCCTTGATATTTATAACCTCAACATCAGAATCTATCCTCCTGATCAATCCGGATAAGACCTTATCGCCGGGACCAATTTCAACAAAAGTGCATACGCCTTCGTTTATCATATATTCAATAGAGGCCTGCCATTGCACAGCTGAAGAAAGCTGTATAATTGATTCTTCTCTTATTTCCTCGGGCCTCGCAATCGGCTTAGCCGAGGAATTGGCAATAATAGGTATCTCGGCTTTATGTAACTTTACTTTTGACAGAGCCTCAGTCATTCCGGGGATTATTGATTCCATCTCCCTTGAATGAAAAGCCCCTCCGGTTCTTAGAGGAATAGCTCTCGCCCCTTTGCTTGATACTAATTTGCAAGCCCGTCCCAGACATTCTTTTGGACCGCTGATGACAAATTGTCCGGGACAATTTATATTGGAAATCACAACGCCCGTCTCCTTGCAAATCGCATTAAGAGTATTTTTGTCTAAATTCATAACAGCGGCCATTCCACCGGGATTCCTTTCTTCCGCTTCCTGCATTAATCTTCCTCTTTCCCGAACCAGAAAAACTCCGTCCAGAAGATTTATCACATCTGCAATGACAAAGGCCGTGTATTGACCTAAGCTGTGGCCGGCGAAAAAAGCTGGCTTATCCAATTTTAATCTCCGAAGCCCGCAACAGTGAGTCATATAATAAATATAACTAACTGCCAGAATCGCCGGCTGGCAATTAATCGTCTTTTTCAGTTCCTCGTCCGGTCCCTCAAAACAGAGTTTAGAAAGCGAGAAGCCTAACTTTTTATCGATAAGTTTGAATAATTCTTTAGCCATATCAGAATCTTGAGAATCTACAAGTCCCATACCGATTCTTTGTGCCCCCTGTCCCGGAAATACATAAGCCACTTTTCCCTTAACCATCTTTACTCCTTTCCATTTTATTTTTTAATGTTCTATTTTTTCTACCATGTTTGAGTCGTCCATTATTTCCTCCTTCTTATATAGAATTTAACTGATTCCCATATTTTTCGCCCGACTCCTGCGCGGTCTATAAACAAAATCCCGTCCAAATGATCAATTTCGTGCTGGAAAATCCGGGCCGGGAACCCCCCGGTTTTTATCCGGATTTTATTTCCGTTAATATCCAAAGCTTCAATCTCCGCTTCTTTTGCTCTTTTTATTTTTAAAAAAATGCCCGGCAGACAGAAACAACCTTCCTCCATAATTTCCTGTTCTTTGCTCTTTCTCAGGATTTCGGGATTGACAAACGCTTCGGGGCCTTTTTCCATTTGGACTACAATTAATCTTTTGAGCAAGCCCAACTGGGGAGCAGCGATGCCTACTCCTTCGCGACTCTTCATGGTTTCTGTCATATCAGAAGCTAACTCCTTAATTTCAGGAGTTATTTCTTTCACTTCTTCGGACCTTCTTTTCAAAACCGGATTGGGATAATTTTTAATTTCAAGAATCATAATTTTACTAAAAGGCTGAATTCTACTGTAAGTAGAACGAAAGTAAAGAAGAGATTTATCTCTTCGCTACCAAGTTTCCTTTAGGAAACGCGGATGAAGAAGAGGATTGATAAATTCTCTTCGCCCGTCGCTTACATTATTCAAATCTTCTTAGGGCTTCTACGGGTTTTAATTTTGCGGCGCTGCGGGCCGGGAAGTAGCCTGAAAGACAACCCACGCCGATGGAAAATAATATTCCAAAAAGTACTATGCCCGGCGTAATTGACGCTTCAATGTAAAAGACGGGGTGAACCTGGCCGATGGCCTGAATTAATTTTGCCAGGCCTAAACCCGAAATCATTCCCCCCAATCCCCCGATTAAACCTATTATTCCCGATTCTATCAGAAAAATCATGACTATGGTTGAATTTCTAGCTCCTACTGCCTTTAAAATCCCGATCTCTTTAGTCCGCTCCCTGACGGATGTGTACATTGTATTCATAATACCGATGCCTCCGACCAAAACTGCGATGCTCCCGAAAGCAAAAACGACCACCTGTATTATTCCCATAATATTACCCACGATGCTCCCGAGAGCTTCGCTGGTTAAAACCGAATAAGCGCTTCCTCCTTCTTCGCCGGCTCGCCTTTTTGCATTTTCTTCGAGATTTGTTTTTATATTTTCGGCAACCTGGTCAACCGAATAACCCGGGGCGATTTTTGCAATTGCCTGGGGAGCTCCTTTCTTTTCGCCCGTTATTTCCCGATAAAGATTCATGTCTACTCCGGCCATCATATCATCCTGTTTGCTTCCCCTTGATTTTAAGATTCCTACGACTTCAAACTGCCTTCCTTTTATCGTGGCCGTGGTATTTATCCTTAATCCCGGAAAGATATCCGTCGGAACCAAGCTTCCCACCACGATTTCCCTTTTTCCCAGCGATGGCCAACGGCCCTCCGCAATTTTCATGCCTATGTCATTTTGGTAAATATCCAGGGAATTTCTTAAATCTATTCCGGAAAAAATGACTGCTTTTGTCTGATACTGGTATTTCATCAGTATTGCTTTATAAACATTGGGAACCACCGCCTGCACTCCCTGAGTTTTTTTAATCGTATTTAAGTCTTCTTCAGTCAGCTCCATCCCGCCCATCATAGTGGTCATTATGTCCGAAATGTTGCCGGGCATAATCATCACGATGTCCGTACCGACAGCCCTCAATTGATTTGAAACCGTATCTTTCAGGCCCTGGCTCAGGGAAAGCAATGACATTATCAGAAAAACTCCGATGACAATGCCAAGAATCGTCAGCCAGCTTCTAAGCTGCCTGGTTCTTAAATTTTTTATGGCGATTTTTAAATATTCTCTGAGCATCATTTATTGTTTGACATCAAGCGTAAGCGCAGATTAAAAAGAAATTTATTTCTTTGACCACAAAACCTTTTCTTCCGCAAAGTGATTTGAAGCCAGCTGCCCGTCTTTTATATGCACCACCTGGCTGCTGTAGTTTGCGATTGTGGGGTCGTGAGTGACGACGATAATGGTTTTTTTCTCGTTTTTGTGCAGATCAATCAGAATATCCATAATCTTTTTTCCGGTTGTAGAATCCAGGTTCCCCGTAGGCTCATCGGCCACAACAATTTCAGGATCATTAGATAAGGCTCTTACTATGGCAATTCTCTGCTGCTCGCCCCCCGAAAGCTCCATCGGTTTGTGATTCATCCTGTCTTCCAATCCTAAAGAAGCCAGAAGAAATTTAGCCCTCTTAATTCTTTCTTTTTCGGATTTGCCCTGAAAGATCATCGGAATCATTACGTTTTCCAAAGCATTCAGGTTTTGGAGCAAATTGAACTGTTGGAAAACAAAGCCTATTTTTTTTCCCCTCACTTGGGCAAGCTCGTCTTCCGACATCTTCGAGATATCCTGGCCGTCCAAAAAAACTTTGCCTCTTGTCGGCAAATCCAGGCATCCCACCATATTGAGCATGGTCGACTTTCCGGATCCCGAAGGCCCTAAAATAACAACAAAAGCGCCTCGACTAATATCGAGGTCGATTCCCTTCAGAACGGGAAGTTCCATCTTTCCTAATTGGTAAATCTTCCAGACATTTTCTAATTTAATAATGGGCTCTGGCATTTATCGTAGGATTACTTTTTCTCCTTCTTCCAAACCGGAAACAGCCTCGGTCATGCCGTCGCTTCCTTTAAGCCCCGTTTGTATTTCTCTTTCCTCAACTTTACCGTTTTGTGACAATTCAACTATCGTCCTCCCGTTTTTTTTCTGGATCGCTCCTTCGGGAACAATCAAAACGTTCTCTTTTGAAGCGGTTTTAATTTGAAGGTCGGCCGTCATGCCGGATTTAATCCCTTCCGGGGGTTGGCTAATTTCAACGATTATTTTGTAATAAACCACTCCATCGATCAAATTTTCAGCGGGATAAATTGATATTACTTTCCCTTTGAAGGTTTGGTCCGAAAAAGCGACCAAAGAAATTTCTACTTCATTATCAATTTTCATTTTTACCACATCCTCTTCATAAATATCGGCTTTTATATCGTAAGGGGAAGCGGGCAGTAAGGTAATGACGGAATCCTGCAAAACGGGTTGGATAGTTTCCCCCGCCCTTTTGTTTATTTCCGCGATTTGGCCGTCAACGGGGCTTTTAAGGATTGATTCCTGATTCTGATTTTCCAAAAGATCAACTTGAGCATTGGCTTGATTTACTTTAGCCCGGTATAAATCAACGTCTTCTTGTCGGGCCGGAGCCGTTACCAGAGCCAAATTGTCCTTGGTCGTTTGGAGATCGAGTTCGGCCGATTCGATCGACAATTTATCGGCGGAAATCAGCTGCTGAGAATTAACGACATTGGTTACGGCGGTATTGATATTGGCCCTCTGCGTATCCAAAGAACTTTTATCGGTGGAAGAAACTACATTGCGATAGCTCGGAGCTTCGCAGGCTTCCCGGATGGCCGCAAGAAAATTAAAAATACCGGATAATTCGTTTTTGATTCGGTTTAAATTAAGGTCGATGTTTTCCTCGGTCGGATTGTTTTGAACTTCATTAAGATAGGATCTAACCGCCGAAACGGCAGTTTCAATTGCTTCTTTATTTTCTTTAACCTTTACCCCTTCCTGGTCGCTTGTTATAAAATAGGTCCTCTGGATTACGGCAACAGAATTTTGAGCGCCGTAAGCTTTCAGATAGGAATCATTCAGATTATTCACCGCATCCTCGTATGCGTCGTCCAGATTTTGTTTAGCCGTATCCAAGGAAACCCGGCTGTTTTCAACTTTTGTTTGGGCGACTTTAATTTCTTCCTGGCTGGCGCCGGCCAATAATTTGTTCAATTGGGCCTGAACCAAAGAAAGAGCGGCTTTTGCGTCCTGAAGACGGATTTTAAGATCGTTCGTTTCCAGTCTTGCGAGAAAATCTCCCCTTTTTACGTTCTCGCCGACTTCAACGTAAATTTTTTCAATTTTTCCGGCATTCCGGAAACCGAGGTTTATTTTTTCTCCTTTTTCCACCTGGCCGGTTTCCGAAACTGCCTGGATTATTTGACCTCTTTTAACCTCAACTAAAGTGAAAGCCGATTTTTCTTTTTTAAGAAAAACCTGGTAAATTACGGCTGCCAGAAAAAAAACAATAATGATTGAGATAATTATTTTCTTTATCATTGGATTAAAATCTGATGCCAATCGTTATAGGAAAAAATTCCCTGAAAAATCATACCGCCGAGGAAACCTATGGTAAAGGCGGAAAAAATGGGAGAAAATTTATATTTTTTATTTAAAAAGGGAAAAATAAAAAGCAGAAGAATACCGGAAATAAGCCAATGATGAAGATGAATTTGCAAATCTCCCAAATGCAAAAGAAGAGGGCCCACAAGCCCTGTTTGGCCGACTTGGGAACCGCCAAAAAAATTACCCGAAAAATATCCTATTGATGTGCCGGTAAAAAATCCTAATATTGGTTGCATAAATTTGGCGGGGACGCTAGGATTCGAACCTAGAACAGAAATTTTGGAGATTCCTATGATAGCCATTTCACCACGTCCCCGTGGCCGTAGCCCGGCTTATGGGCAATGCCCCCTTTAATCTTTTACCTTTTAGCTTCTTTGTGTGCCGTGTGCTTTTTGCACCACTTGCAGAACTTTTTCAATTAACGAAGTTGAAGAAAAGGACAAAGTCCTCTTCGCCTATCTCTATTCACATATTACGTCTTGCGCAAAAGGCGTAATAAAAGAAATAACGGTCTAGGTCTTTGAGCGAACTTTTGTATTCTTTTCCACCCGTGATGGCATCGCAAAATAATTCTTTTACTCGGCCAATTTCCCGGAGACGGCCCTTCCAGCGATGGTCGGTAAAAGTTAAATCAAAAAGTTCTAAAGCTCTTTCCACCGCACCCCAAAAAATATTTTCGTCTTTCCTTTGCCACTTATGCGCTCGGCTCACCTCGCTGCCAATATTCGCCAGCTGTTCGACCAGCGAAAGCTTAAACCACCTTCCCGCCGCCAATTCTTTATGTAAGACTTTTCTCATTGTTCAATGAATTTTCAATTCATTTCAATTCTCAATAAATTTTTAATTTATTTCATTATAAAACTAATTTTTCTATAATATTTCTAATTTTTTTTTGAATTTCAGGATTATCAACATTGCGGGAACGATTACCAAAAGATGGTTTTAAATTAATTACCGAATCAAATTCAATCCAATCGTCGCTGGTTTTCTCAGGATAAAGGTTAATACCCCATGTATCTTCCCGTTTTGAACTTTCCTGTTCAATTAATACTACTTCTTCATCAGCGTGCATTTCGCCGCCCACGGCCATTATCCCCTGCCCAACGTCAACAACCGCCTTTACCAAATTACCAAACTGCTCTTTTGATATATCGGCAAGTTCTTTTTTATTTATTGAATCTTTTACAATTTTTATTTCCATTTTACCTTTTAGCTTCTTTGTGTGCTGTGTGCTTTCTACACCACTTGCAGAATTTTTTCAATTCTAACTTCTTCTCACCTATATTTTTGGATTTGTGAGAATAATAATTAATTCTTTTGCAGACATCACACTGAAGTTTAACAAATGCTTTTCTCTTTACTGCCATATATTTATTTACGCTGAATTTACTTGCGGTGAGTTTATCGAATTATTGAAACGTGAGCCCACGCGCAGATTTGCACTGCGGACCTCAAACTTACCAAGTTTGCGCTCTACTAACTGAGCTACATGGGCAAAAGAGACAAAACGCTCTATTGCCCGGACTATTCGGATAGAAAAATTTAAATCTGCTTAATTTGTTCTAAAATTTTCTCTTTTAACTTTTTATTACTTACCGTCATAGTAATAACCCCGAATTGATTTTTCTTTTTATAAGTCCCTTTTCCCTGGGGAGGTATGTTAATTATTTTCCCGAGTTGACTATTTTTAATCTTGAGATGTTTTGTCCAAAATTTCATTGCCTCTTTTTTATCACCATTGTTAAATGTCACTAAAGAATATCTAAACTTTTCTTTTTTCACTCTGTATATCTTTACCAAGAATTCTTTAAATTTCTTAATAAGAGAAGGGTCGGTGTTGCTTACCCTAACTGAAGTATTATTACTGCTTTTATCTCCTTCTCCCCAATATAATCCTAATCCTAACCCTTTTAGAAAAAATTCGTTTCGACTAAGTTTTTCTTTAATCACAAATGGGTCTCCATTTGGATTTCTTTTTACATATGTCGCTTCGCTCCAAGAACGACGGGGAATATTATATTTATCCATCAAATATTTGATGCCAGATTGAGAACGCCTCATTATTTCAGCTATCTCCATCATCGATAAACCTTTATTGTATAATTTCTTTAACCGTTCCTTAGTAATCATTTTAAAAAACTTTCTTCCCTTTATCTAAATCAAAAACTTCTTTGATATCTATGAATATTGCCGCCTTGGGAAGCGGCGGATTGCTTTTCTGAATCGCAATATCCAAATATTTTCCTTCCGGATAAATCGTAGCTGTGCCGTCTACTCGATAATATTCATTTCCTTTGGTAGCCACAATTGAAACCTTGTTATTTTCTTTAATATTCTCCAAACTTTTTTTCATCAAACAAGCTCCGATTAACAATTCCTTACCGACAAAACCAAGTGAAACAACTACAATCGCCCGAGGGCTACCATCTTTTGAGCTTGTAGCTAACACTATATTTTGTCGTTCTTTTAAAGCGTCCTTCCAAAGCATAAATTAAAACTTTTTGACTTTTTGTGTGGGTAGGGAGGGATTCGAACCCCCGTAGCCCGAAGGCGACAGTTTTACAGACTGTTGCGATTGACCGCTCCGCCACCTACCCGGTTGGTAATTTCTAATGAATTACTTTAGCATAAATAATTTATTTTTTCCACCTTCGCCGGAGGCTTCGGTTGACCGGCCATAGCTTTAGCGACGGCTGGAAATAACTTTTCCGTATTTTTTGCGCCATTCTTCGATTTTTTTATGATTGCCCGAAAGCAAGATCTTAGGCACCCGCCATTTTGTTTCTTTTTTTACCTGAAAAACTTCGGGCCTCGTATATTGAGGATATTCAATAAATCCTTTTTCTTTGGTAATTCTTTCTTTCAGAAACTGGGGCTTTCCTAAAACTCCGGGAAGCAATCGTGATATGGTTTCTACGATTATCATTGCCGGCAATTCTCCGCCCATTAAATCGTAATCGCCAATCGACAACTCTACGTCGGCAATGTGTTCTGCCGCTCTTTCGTCAACGCCTTCGTAACGACCGCAAATCATAATTATCCGATTCAACTTTGAAAAATTGTAAGCTGTCTTTTGATCAAACTTCTTTCCTCTCGGCGTAAATAAGATAATTTTTTGTTTTTTGTTTTTTGTTTTTTGTTTTCTCAAAGCGTTAACCGCTTTATAGATCGGTTCTACTTTTAGAACCATTCCCAGTCCCCCGCCGTAAGGCCTGTCGTCGACTGATTTATGGCGATCTTTTGCAAACTTTCTTAAATCATGAATGCCAATTTTAATTTTGCCCTCTTCCTGGGCTTTTTTAATGAAAGATTCTTTCAGGTAAGAATCGAAAATCTTCGGGAAAATTGTAATGATATCGAACCTTATCATAAAAAAAACAGCGCTACCTTTAATGATAGCACTGTTTTTGCGTTACGTAAACGATTTTTGAAGTCGTTTTTAGAGGCTTAACTCTTCGAGTCCTTCGCCTCCGGTGGGTCTATTTTCCCGAGCAGTAGTTACTCTGCCGCCTTCCGGCTCTTCGATCTTCAAGTTCACTCTTGCGTGATTTTTAAGACCGACAATTCGAACCAAAGATCTTATAGATCTGGCGGTTGCTCCGGCTCGGCCGATAACCTGACCCATGTCTTCCGGGTTTACTTTCAAAGAAAGTAAAACTCCCATTTCATCAACCTTGCGGTCGATTTTGACATCTTCCGGGTGATCAACTAAGCCCTTAATTAAATACTCGAGGAAATCCTGATCAGAAGTCTTTTTCTCTGCCATATTTCTTAGGTTAACTGATAACTGCTAATTATTCATTACTAGTAGCTGCGACCTTTCTGCCTAACTCTCTTTCAAGAATTCAGAGATTCGGCAAAACTGATAAAAAAGCTACTAATCAAATTTTAATTGTTTTTGATAATTTGTCAAGACCCAATCATCTGCTAAGGAAATAAGGAGAGAGTTTTCCGCCTTTTCCTTAGCATATGATTAAGGGGAAGTCAGTGAGTTGAACGCTGACTTCCCTATAGAGTCCCTAGCGTTTTATCTGCGCCAGAGATACTTGTTCAGGGTCTCTTTATTTTGCCTACCGATTTAGATAGATAACTCTTGAATCTTTACTTTTTCGGAGAGTCACGGTAAAGCTCTCCTTGTTCTCCAAAGTAACCGTTGCTCGCGCAGCTTCACCTTGGAGAAAAATCCGCCAGTCCTCCGGTCCTTTCCATTGAAAGGTCGAGGGAGAATTGTAGTGAGCACGGATGTGGCGCAAGATGTGCGCCTCGAGAAAAATCTGCAGATCATGAGTATTAATAATCTCATGATCTGCTCTGTCTGCGGCTTTATTGCCACGACAGATGACGACATGGACGTCGTCAGGAACCCGTAAATTTATTGTTCCTGCCATTTTTCTCCTCCTGTGCGCCGATGGCTCAGCGCACTCTCTTTTATTACTCGCTATCTTCGATAGCGGCGAGCTGGCTACAATCTGATTGATTAACACGAATAACGTCTAATCTATATATGAAACATATTTTTATTGTAACCACTTCGCCGCCATGAAGAATTCCATATTAAATTTT